>Ga0307990_1002488_pt1 | contig 14701 bp, 9 predicted proteins | sample EllFjometagen129_FD_203168 | JGI IMG/M metagenome (GOLD analysis project Ga0307990, IMG submission 203168) | Marine microbial communities from Ellis Fjord, Antarctic Ocean - #129 | ecosystem: Environmental > Aquatic > Marine > Unclassified | place: Southern Ocean | collected 2014-10-08
GTAGGTGGTGGTGAGGCGACTCGCCGCGCTGGTTTGCGCTATCTGTTGGTGCATTTGTTTGGCGGGGTGGTGTTACTGGCTGGTATTGCTGGGATGGCCGCTGCCGGTGCTGATCTCAGCCTGGGGGTTATCCACGGTGATAGTTTGGCGCGCTGGTTGGTTTTGGTCGGTTTTTTAGTCAATGCTGGAGCGCCACCGCTCTCTTTTTGGGTCGCCGATGCCTATCCTGCCGCCAGCCCGAGTGGCATGGTGTTTCTCGCCGCTTTTACCACCAAGACCGCAGTGTATGTGCTGATAAGCTATTTTGCCGGTACGGCAGTGTTGATTCCTGTCGGTTTATATATGGCGATCTACGGCGCAGTGTATGCGCTGCGTGAGACCAATGTCAGACGTATCTTAGCCTACAGTGTGGTTAATCAGGTTGGTTTTATGGTTACGGCGGTGGGTATAGGGACGCCTACGGCACTCAATGGTGCCACTGCCCACGCTTTTGCCCATATCATGTATAAAACTGTGCTTTTAATGGGGGCGGGCAGTGTGTTGCTCAGTGTTGGCAAAGACCAAGCTGCTGATCTGGGTAATCTGGCGCGGCGGATGCCGTGGACGACAGCGTGTGTAATCATTGGGGCTCTGGCCAGTATGGGCGTGCCCCTGACGTCAAGCTTTGTTACCAAATCGCTCATTTTGCAAGCTGCCAGCGAACAGCACCTGCTGTGGCCATGGATTATATTGACCGTTTGTAGCGCTGCGGTAGTATTTAATGCTGGGGTGCGTTTTCCGTGGCTGACTTTTTTGCAGCCGCAACAATCCGCTGCGGTGGAGCAGGGTCGTGATCCCGCTGTGCTGAGCAAGTTTGCCCTCGGTGCTGGTGCCGGAATGTGTGTGGCACTGGGGTTGTTCCCCCAGCAACTGTACGGGCTGCTGCCTTTTGGCGGAAATTACCATCCGTACACCCTGAGTCATGTGGTTGCGCAGTTACAACTGTTGGTGCCAGCGGCACTGCTGTTTTTTGTCACCCTGCCGCTGTTCACGCTTCAGCCTCAGCGCCAACTGGATACTGACTGGTTGCTGCGCAAGCCATTGTTGATTGTGTGGCAGGATTTTGTGTTGCAGCTATTTGCTCTGGGTTTACGCGGGCGCAGCTTGTCGGTGTCTTCCTTGATCCGCGGCTTCAAGTTTGTCTTTCGTCACCATGGTCCACGCGGTGTGTTGTCACGCTCGTGGCCAACAGGCAGTATCGCATTGTGGGTTGCTATTCTTCTGGCCAGTTATGTAGTGCTCTTTAGTTTGTAGATGTCAGCGGCGGATAAAACCAGAATAAAACGGAGACAAAAACGGGGCTGATAGTGAAAACTATCAGCCCCGTTTTTCTAACTATTGATTTACCTTTTTAGCTTCTTGCAAAACTCTTCCTGAGTAGAACTAATCTTCCGCTCTGGTTTTGTTCCCCGTATTCGTCATCCTCGCGAATGCGTGGATCCAGAGGTTCTCTGGGTTTATCAAAAAAAGCTGGGACCAGTTTTCAAGAGGATGACGACTTGTGCAAGTTTGTGTATTTATCAGTATTTTAGAATTACGCTGTCCAGACTGCGTTTCGGCAGATGGTAGTTGCCAGACTCATCGTGCCAGCCATAACCATCACTGCCAGTTTCCTGCGGTTCCAAAATGATTTTCTCACCCGGCTTGCCGATAGCAACAACCAGCAGAATTTCATAACGGGTAGGCAGATCAAATTCCTCGCGTAGCTTACGCCGTTGTACTTTTGCGGCTATACAGCCACCAAGCCCCTGGTAGGTAGCACCCAGTAGGATGGCTTGCGCTGCAATTCCCTGATCGGCAACGTAACTGCTACACACCGTTTTATCGCCGAGGATGATAATGTAGCCAGTTGGTTTGACCCCCTTGATGGGTCCACCCCAGCCGCGCAGGTAACCTTGCCATGACAAGGTTTCAAAAATCTTGTTGTTGCGCTCTTCGTCGCAGGAGAGGACAAAGCGCAAAGGCTGCATGTTAAGGTTGCTGGTGGATGGAGCAAGACGGGCAAGATCAATCAGCCCACGTAAAATTTCTTCTGTTACTTTTTCAGACTCAACAAAATAGTGGTAGTTACGGGTTTTTTCGATTAGTCCTCTGAAGTCGCATTGGTCTAAATTCTCGCTCATAATCCACTCCATTTCTGCGCCAACTGGCATGACACTGTGTGTAGCTTTCCTGGATAAGCATCAACAGTTCGTTATACCAAATTTAATATTTGCCTATAGTTTTATTGTACTGACAACCCCGGTTGGCACGGTAAGCTTCAGCAAAATAAAACAGACCAAAAAAATCTGTTGAAAATAGAATAGCGTTTGTTTTTTCCTTTGGCAAGCTTTTTGTCTTTTAGATGTTTGCCTTAGGGGAACCTTCTAATGTTGGATATGGTTCCATTATATTAGGATCTTATCTAGTAATATTGGTCTGGATGTGATCAAACCACGAGAGTGTAGTGCTGCGAAAATCGGAATCTGATCAAGCGATTTTCTAAAAGACATGAATCAATGGTGCGGACATTAAGTTGCTGATAATGGTAGCGGGCTAAGAACGCTATATTCGTAAGTCCGTTTAACGGGGATTGATGAAAAATGTCGCAACTAAAAAAGCTATAATCGTTAAGGAAAATGTGTAAGTTACTGTTTTCATGTATAATATAACTTATGCAAATCTACGTATTGTTACTGCTGAGTTTGATTGTGCTATATTGATAACTATTAACTGCAACTTTTTTGGTGACAAGCTCAATATTAGGCTAGAAGTTGGTCCTAAGGCTGATGTCCATATAATTCTTGTAGGCGATGATGACCGTGCATTGTTGAAGACTGAAAGCTTTTGGTGGGCCAAAAACTCAGGGATGCTGCTTTGCCCATCTCAACAAAGGCTACGGATTTGTAGGCTGTGGAGGATCTTGTGAAATTTACCGAACTTGTGAATATCGATGAACTGCGGGGATTGTGCGAAACTTTTACTGCGATCACAGGTATGGTCACTGCCATCCTTGATTTGGATGGCAACATCCTCCTGGCAACCGGATGGCAGGATATCTGTACTCAATTTCATCGGGTTAATCCGATAACGGCAAAACGGTGCAGGGAAAGCGACACCCTCCTAGCTGGGCAAGTTAAACAGGGCAACAAGGTAAATGTCTATAAGTGTAAAAATGGTTTAGTCGATATTGCCGCCCCCATCAAGGTGCGCGATGTACATGTAGCTAATTTTTTTACTGGTCAATTTTTCTTCGAACCCCCGAACAAAGAATTCTTTATTCACCAAGCCGAAGAGTTTGGCTTTGATAAAGATGCATATATGGCAGCGCTGGACAGGGTGCCAATCTTCTCCTCAGACACGATCCAGGCAACAATGGCATTCTTTTCCCATCTGGCTCAATTGTTTGGTGAGATGGGACTGGCCAGAAAAGAACTTGAAGAAGCCAATAAGTCAATTAAGCTTGAGGCTAAGCATGCCGGGGAGAGTGAAGAGAAGTTTAAACTTTTAGCAGATACCTCGCCACTGGCTATTTATCTTTCTTCAGAGCTGGAACAGAAAGCTGAATATGTCAATCCTACCTTTACTAGCCTGTTTGGTTACACCATGGATGAGGTGCCGAGCTTAGAAGCGTGGTGGCTGCTAGCTTACCCGGATGAAAAATATCGTAAAGGCGTCGAAAAACAATGGCAATATGGGGTGGAACAGGCAATTGCTACACATTCGACAACCGAACAGATGATTACTGTTGTGACCTGCAAAGACGGATCGAAAAAATATGTATCTTGGGGTTTCAGTGCGGTCGGAAAACAGAATTGGGCTGCCGGTTTTGACCTAACAGAGATTAAACAGGCAGAAGAAGCTTTAAACTTAAGCAATGAAGTTTTTGAGAAACTGACCAGTTCCGCCAAAGATGGAATTATTCAGATTGATCACCAAGGCAAGGTGGTTTTCTGGAATCAGGGCGCAACTGACATCTTTGGTTATCCGCCTGATGAGATCATGGGCAAAAATATGCATAAATTACTCGCGCCCCCAACGTCACAGGAAAAACATCCAAAGGCTTTTCCCGAAGTTCTTAATAGCGGGCAAGGAGAAGCGGTTGGTACAACGGTTGAATTAGAGGCAATGCACAAAAATGGTCAAAAGATCATTGTTGAACTTTCACTCTCTGCCTTCGAAATCAAGGGGCATCGGCAAGCAATGGCAGTTGTTCGTGACGTGACTGAGCGCAGGCAAGTCTTGGAAATAATCACCCGGGAAAAGCAAACAGCGCAAACCTATCTGGATATTGCCGGAGTAATGTTCGGTACTTTAAACGTCGATGGCAATATCACCATGATGAATAAAAAAGGCTATCAGATTCTCGGTTATCCCGAAGGTGCCTTGCTTGGGAGAAACTGGTTTGAACTGTGTATTCCTAGCGCTGTTCAGAAAGAGATTACAGAGGTTTTTAGGTGCCAGATGACTGGCGCTCTCAAGCCCTTAGAGTTTTACGAGAATGCAATTCTCAACAGTACAGGAGAAGAACGTATCATCGCCTTCCATAACACTTTGCTGGCTGATGAAAACGGTCTTACCGGTGTTCTCTTCTCTGGTGAAGATATTACCGAGCGTAAACAGTTGGAATCACGGTTGAAGACTAGTTTAAATCAGTTAGATAGTATTTTTAATGTAGCTCCAGTCGGAATCGGAGCAGTGATTGATCGCAACCTAAAAGTTGTCAATAAACGCCTGATTGAGATGCTCGGTTATGCCGAAGAAGAACTGGTTGGCAAAAACTCAAGAATACTTTATGCCAGTGATGAGGAATTTGAGCGGGTTGGTAAAGAGAAATACGCACAGATCAATGAAAAAGGTACCGGTACTGTCGAAACAGTTTTTCGGAAAAAAAATGGCTCTTTGATTGATGTTTTGTCGAGTTCAACACCGCTGGATCTGCAAGATTTGTCGCAGGGGGTAACCTTCACCGCCTTAGATATTACCCAGCGCAATAGAGATGAGCGTGAACTACGCAAGTATCGTGACCACCTTGAAGAGCAGGTAGCAGAGCGGACCAAGGCACTGCTGAAAGCAAACAAAGAATACACCGAGGTTAACGATGAATTAACCGAATTCGCCTATATTGTCTCCCACGACCTCAAGGCGCCGCTGCGCGCCATCAGCCAGCTTACCCATTGGATTGCCACAGATTACACCTCTGCCTTTGACGCTGAGGGCAAAATGCAGATGGATCTTATTCTGCAACGGGTAAAACGGATGGATACTCTAATTGATGGTATCCTGCACTACTCCCGCATAGGTCGGGTCAGGGAGCAAGAGGAGCTACTTGACCTCAACCTGGTGGTGAATGAAGTTATTGATGATATCGCTCCCAATGACGATGTCCATGTCAGCATTGACAACAACCTGCCGAAGTTAGTGAGCGATGCCACGCGTATTAGGCAGGTGTTTCAAAACCTGATTGGCAATGCGGTAAAATTTATCGATAAGAGCCCTGGGTTAGTACAGGTTGGTTGCAGCGAGGACGATAAATTCTGGACTTTCACTATTCGCGACAATGGTCCTGGGATTAAGCTGGAATACTTTGATAAAATATTCAAAATATTTCAGACATTGTCTGCGCGTGACGATTACGAAAGCACAGGAATCGGTCTAAGTTTAGTCAAAAAAATCATCAACCGTTATGGCGGTTCGATTTGGTTAGAATCGGAAATCGGTTGTGGAACCACTTTCTTTTTTACTTTACCAAAAATAGGAGTAACAGATGAGAAGCACTAAACCAATTCTTCTGGTGGAAGATGATGTGGTGGATGCGATGACGGTTAAGCGGGCGCTAAAAGATATTAAGGTCTGCAACCGTTTGGACATAACTACCAACGGCGAAGAGGCCTTGGAATTTTTATCCGATCTCGCCAATGAAAAACCGGGCATTATTCTGCTGGATATCAATATGCCTAAAATGAATGGCCTCGAATTTTTACACATAATTAAACAGGATGATGGACTGAAAAAAATTCCTGTAATTATCATGACTACCTCCCAAGAAGAACAGGACAGAATTAATAGTTTTAATTTGGGCGTTGCTGGCTACATGATAAAACCGGTCGATTATTTGAAGTTTGTCGAAGTGGTTAAAGCAATAGACCTATATTGGACATTAAGTGAGTTGCCTGACTAAAGCACAACATCACTGACCCTGTTAGTATGAGCTAGTAATTAAAGTTGCGAGCCAGAGAGATAAAATGAAAAAAAATGCAGTCAAAATTCTATTTGTAGAAGATGATCGGGTAGATCGCATGGCCTTCGAACGCTTTGTCGATCAAGGGGAACTGCCCTACGACTACACTCTGGCTCAATCTGTTGCTGAAGCGCGGGATCTCATCCACTCACGCAGCTTTGATATCATTATCGCTGACTATAGCCTCGGCGACGGCACTTGCTTTGACCTGTTTGACCTACTTGCCGACTTGCCGGTTATTATAACCACAGGGATGGGTGATGAGGAAATAGCGGTTGAGGCGATGAAATTAGGGGCCTGCGACTATATAATTAAAGATTCAGAAGAGCGTTACCTTAAAATTCTGCCAACGGCCATTGAGTTTGCCCAAAAACGTAAATGGGATGAAAAAGAGCTACAGCAATATCACCAACGACTTGAAGCCATGGTGGAAGAACGCACGGCCAAGTTGCAGGATGAGATTATCCTGCACAGCAAAACTGAGGTGGCCCTACGCGAAAGTACGAAAAAACTAAATAATGCTCAGCGCATCGCTCAAATTGGCAGTTGGGATTTAGACTTGCAAGCACATACTTTGCAGTGGTCTGACGAAGTTTACACAATATTTGATCTTGATCAGCAGCGCTATATTCCATCGCGGGAAACATATATGGATAAAATTCACCCCGTGGATAGAGCGTTCGTTGTTGCTAGCTATGCACAAGCTTTAGATAGTAAACAGGCGTATGAGATAGAATACCGACTGCAACTCGCAGATAATTCTATAAAATTCATCAATGAACGCGCAGAGACAATATATGCTGAAGATGGCAAGCCAGATCGCTCTGTGGGGACCGTTCAGGATATTACCGCGCGCAAGCGTAGCGATGAGCAGAAAGCAGAGTTGGAAGCTCAGTTAAGGCAAAAATTCAAAATGGAAGCTATTGGGATAATGGCTGGAGGTATTGCCCACAACTTTAATAACAACCTCTCTATCATTCTCGGTAATATCGAACTGGCTCAGCTAAAAGAGCAGGATGAAAAGATAAAAAGCATGCTCAGTGATGCTAAAACTGCGACCTTGCGCGCGCGTGATTTAATCAGCCAGATCTTGACCTACAGCCGCAAAGGCAAGCATAACAGAGCGCCACTACAGTTGCCGCTGATTATCGATGAAACCATAAAACTGCTTAGCGCAACTATCCCGAGCACGGTGCATATCACGCAAACAATATGCACCGGCTGTGAGAAACTCATTATCAATGCTGATCCATCGCAAATTCAGGAAGCACTGTTAAACCTGTGCAACAACGCCGTCTTTGCCATGAATGAATTGGGGGAATTGAATGTCAGCTTGGACAGCATTGATGTGCCGCAAAGTGCAATGCCTGAGCGTTCCACCTGTCAGCCGGGGCGTTATGCCAAACTCAGTGTACAGGATAACGGTTGTGGCATAGACAAGAGCATCATAGACAAGATCTTCGACCCGTTCTTTACCACTAAAGAGTTGTATGCTGGTACAGGTATGGGGCTGGCTAGCGTACAAGGTATCGTCGAGCAGCACGGTGGGATGATCAAGGTGCATACAGCCCCGCTGCAGGGGGCTACCTTTGAGCTCTATTTTCCGGCGTTGGCACCAGCGCAAGCAGATGAGAAATCTTTCGAACCGATGGAACTGCTGCGTGGAACCGAGAAGGTGCTGTTTGTGGATGACAATGAGCTGCTGGCAACTCTAGGAGAACAGATGCTGTCGGCTTTAGGCTACCAAGTCACAGCAATGTCTAATAGTCACGAAGCGCTAAAACTGTTTAGTGCCAATCAAGATTATTTTGATGTTGTCATAACCGATCAAACAATGCCCGAGTTGTCCGGTCAAGAGTTAGTGGCGGAAATGAGGAAACTGCGCCCAGATCTACCCTTAATAATTTGCACTGGTTACAGTAGTAAAATGGATGAGAAAAAAGCACAAAAGCTGGGTATCAATGCTTTTTGCATGAAACCTCTCGATTTAACCGAACTGTCACACAAGTTGAGGCAGGTATTAAATTGGTAACGGATATAAATTGATGCAACCAGAGATAAACCCCGAGCGCAACCCATCGAAAAATAACATACTAATTCTCTTTGCCCACCCGGCTTTGCAAAATTCACGGGTTAATAAGCAGCTGATACAATATGCAAATGGCTTAGAGGGAATAACCGTCCACGATTTGTATGAGGCTTATCCTGACTTTTACATCGACGTTAAGCACGAACAAAACCTGCTGCTGGAGCATGATGTTATAATTTTTCATCATCCACTGTTGTGGTTCAGCGTCCCGGCAATTTTGCGCGAGTGGATGGATTTAGTGCTTCAGCATATGTGGGCTTACGGTGTAACTGGCAATGCGCTGCAGGGGAAGAAATTTTTTAATGTTGTCACTGCCGGAGGTGGCGAGGAGTTGTTCCAACACGATGGCTATCATGGCAATACCATGGTGGAGTTTCTCGCGCCCATCCGTCAGGCTGCCCGGGTGTGTAATATGGAATTCTTGCCACCGTATGTGGTTTACGGAACCCGCAACATTACTCAGCAAGCCATAAGACAATATGGTGAGGACTACCGTACGCTTCTGCTGGCGTTACGTGATGGGCACTTCGACATCACCAGCGCGCACAATCGGCATAAACTGAATTCCGACCCCTCTTCCCCGATTCACCCAGTAAAGGATAGCTAAGTGCAAGGTGACAGTTTCTTTTTTAACGCTCTGGTGTATCTTTCGGCCGCAGTTGTCACGGTGCCGCTGGCTAAACGCTTCGGGCTAGGGTCTGTGCTCGGTTACCTTATTGCCGGTCTTGCTATCGGTCCTTTTGGTCTGCAACTTGTTGGTGATGAAAGGCAAGATGTGATGCACTTCGCCGAATTCGGCGTGGTGATGATGCTCTTTCTTATCGGCTTGGAATTGCGTCCTGCGTTGTTGTGGCGCTTGCGCGTTCCCATCCTCGGCATGGGGGGCTTGCAGGTGGTATTGACCACTGGCGCGCTGACCGCCCTCGCTATGTATTTCGGTCTTCCTGCGCTGATGGCTGTCGCTGTGGGCATGACTCTCTCCCTGTCTTCGACGGCTATTGTTCTGCAAACCCTGAACGAAAAAGGGTTGATGAAAACAGATGCTGGGCAGAATGCCTTTGCTGTGCTGTTGTTTCAGGATATAGCAGTTATCCCCATGCTTGCTATCCTGCCAGTTTTAGCTGTTGCTGGTGTGACGAGTGTAAACAATGCGCCAGCAACGCATGCCTCTACGACCTGGGTTGCCGGATTGTCCGGCTGGGAACAGGCTGTGATGGTGGCTGGTGTTATTGCGGCGATCATTGTGGTGGGCACGTTTCTGATGCGCCCCTTTTTCCGCTATGTTGCCAGAACGCGCTTGCGCGAGTTGTTTACCGCAGCGGCGTTACTGCTGGTAATCGCCATTTCAATGCTGATGACTAAGGTAGGGCTAAGCCCGGCGTTGGGGACTTTCGTTGCCGGTGTGGTGCTGGCTAATAGTGAATACCGCCATGAACTTGAGAGTGATATTGCCCCCTTTAAGGGTCTGTTGCTGGGGTTGTTTTTCATCTCAGTGGGCGCGTCTATCGATTTCTCCCTGATAGCCCACCAACCTGGGCGGATGGCAATCATTGTCGCCAGCCTGATTGCCATCAAACTGGCGGTGCTATTAATTGTCGGCAGCATCTTCAAAATTAAGTACGATCAGAACCTGCTCTTTGCCTTCTCTCTGGCTCAAGGGGGAGAGTTCGCCTTTGTCTTGCTCTCTTTCGCGGTGCAGAACCACGTTGTCAGCAGTGAGGTGGCTAACCCACTGGTGGGGGCAGTTGCTATTTCCATGGCTCTTACTCCTCTGGTACTCATTATCAATGAAAAATTGATCCAGCCGCGCTTCGGGGTGCATGAAAAAGGGGAACTGGTAGCTGACACCATTGATGAAGAAAATCCGGTCATTATTGCCGGATTTGGCAGGTTTGGTAGTGTTGCCGGGCGTTTTCTGCGCGCCAATGGTGTTGGGGTTACGGTTTTGGAGAACGATTCAGATCGGGTTGAGGTGCTGCGCAAACTTGGTCTCAAGGTGTTTTACGGCGACGCTTCCCGGCATGAACTGTTGCATGCTGCTGGTGCTGAGACGGCTAAAATATTGATCATTGCTATCAGTGATCGGGAAACCATTCCCCATCTGGTGCGGATGGTAAAAAAACATTATCCCCATCTGACCATTTTTACTCGCTCAGAGGGGCGTACGGAATTATTTGAGTTGTTGGATGAGGGGGCCGAACATGTGTATCGCGAAACCTTTGATACTTCACTCAAACTGGGCACTGATGCTTTGATTGCCCTGGGTTTCCGCTCTTTTCAGGCACATCGTGCCAGCAAAATGTTTCGTCAGCACGATGTAAATGCTACGCAATTTCTGCGTCATGCTCGCCATGACGAAAAAGAATTTATCAGTCTGTCGCGTCAACGTATAAAGGATCTGGAGCAGTTGATGTTGGCAGAATTGCGTGACCCAGAAATTCATATCGATAGCGGCTGGGACGTAAACCATGTAATGCGTGAGTTTGGTACTAACGATCACCATTAAATAAGAAGTGCAAATGCCCACTGGAAAAAGTGCTCAGTGAAGTTGGCTCAGCACTGATGGTAATGCATCGCCACACCTACGACTAAGTGCTCTGGTTTACCCACGGCTGCGGTAAACACCAGGTCGAATTAGCCAGTTACGCTTTTGCTCCCAATACCTTGCTGTTTCTCGATCGTAATCAAATTCATGTTTGCCAAAGTGTCCCGCCATCAATGTTCTGTGCCTATCCGTCATAAATGTCCAAGCGGAAAAGATATAAGTCGATTCCATAACAGCGTTACATGTAGTATCGTCTGTGATTAATAGATGTATCCGAATTGTTGGATAACGCAAGTTGGTGCTGAAACTGCGCGCGTACAGCACAGCGCTATCTTTTAGCTGGTTATACTTGCGCCACCGACCAGTAGAAAAGTATTATTAAATTTGAGGAGGAAGAAATGTCTACACAGCTGATCTTAACTCGCAAAGAAAATCGTATCGGTTTTATCACTCTGAACCGACCTGAGGCAATGAACACTTTTACTCCGGACTTTGCTCAGCAACTTGATGATGCACTGTGGGCAATGGAAAACGATGCCGAGGTGATGGTGGTAATTATCAACGCCAATGGCAAAAACTTCTGCACCGGGATCTCCCTCGATCAGTTTAATAACAAGAGTCATAGCGAATACCGCGATTTTCTCTACGCTATTGATGCCTTTTATCACACTATGGCTAAAATGAAAAAAATTACTATCGCGGCGGTGCAAGGTTATACTTTAGCCAATGGTGCCGGTTTGGCTTTTGCCTCCGACCTGACAATTGCTGCTGAATCAACAACCTTTGGGACTACGGCAATAAATGTTGGTTTGATCTGTCTGGGTCCTGCAGCGCCTATGTCCAAAGTTATCGGGCGCAAGAAGTTGATCGAGATGGTACTTACTGGCGAGATGATCAGTGCGGCTGAGGCAGAAAACCTTGGTCTGATAAATAAAGTCGTCCCTGATGGTGAGCAGGAAGCTGCGGCACTGCAAATGGCGGAAAAACTGGTGAAGAAAAGTCCAATAGCTTTACGTATTGGTAAGGAAGGTTTGAACCGATTGTTTGATGATAGTTACGATCAGAAACTGAATATGATGGATGATCTGTTCGCCACTATCTGTGCTGGTGAGGAAGCTGAAGAGGGGGTTGCTGCATTTTTGGAACGCCGCAAGCCCTGCTGGTTGAATAAATAATCGGATAAAAAGGTAGAGACGTTGTATGCAACATCTCTACGAATTGGCGGGCAGAGCCCGCCCTTGACTTGAAATTGTTTTTCGTGAAAGGAAGTTTCCAACATGGTAAAAAATTCTACAGCCATCCCATTACCCACATGTGCGGTGTGCCCCGTAGCTGTAGCCGAGCGCATCTGTAGGCAGGAGAAGGGCAAAGCTCCGAGCAATTGTCCATCGACCAGAGCACCAGAGATTATTAAGGAAACGCTGGAAATACTTAAAGATCCAGCAGTGATGGAGATGGTGCGTCAGTCGTCTATTCAGGAGGCTGAAGCTTACGGCGGTAGAGAACTGGGCTATGCGCATGTTCACCCGGTTAAGCCACGCATTCAGGAGACCATCGAGTTTGCCCACAAGATGAAATTCAAGCGTATTTGCTTAGTGTTTTGCCTTGGACTGCGTAAGGAAGCAGAAATTATCCACAAAATTTTTACTGACAACGGTTTCGAAACTATTTCGGTGATGTGCAAAGCTGGAGCTATCTCCAAGGAGGAGATCGGCTTGCTGCGGGAGCAACAGATTGATACTAGTGCTTTTGAAGCGATGTGCAATCCGATTTTGCAGGCATTGACAGCTAATTATCACCAATCGGATCTGAATGTAATATTCGGTCTGTGCGTTGGGCACGATGCTCTGTTTTTGAAATACGCCACGGCGTATAATACTGTGCTGGCCAGTAAAGACCGCCTGCTCGCCCACAACCCGTTGGCGGCTATCTATCAGTATGATAGTTACTATCGCTATCTTAAAACTCCATTGGGGGACTAAACGCCTGTTTTGCTCGATATGATTGCAATAGTTATGATCCGAAGCCCACGCTAAGCATAGCGTGGGTTTTTTAATGCTGATTAGCAACAAACTCAGGACGACATTTGTTATATTTGACCGTATTCTGTACGTTGATTTCAGCAATGACGATGGGCTGTATGCTGCTAGAGGAAAAATACATGCATGACGAACGAACACCCGTAGAAAAAATATTAAGCGAACCTGATTATGCTAGCGAAGGGTTTGTCGACTATATTTATGAAGGTCATACCTACAAATTATGGTACGGCAAAATTGGCTCTGGCAGCGCACCACCTGTGCTGGTTCTGCACGGCGGCCCTGGTGGCAATCATCATAATCTCGTAGCGTTTCAAGCCTTGGCTGCCGAACGCCCGGTAATTTTCTACGATCAACTGGGCTGTGGGAAATCAGACCGACCGGATGATCCGCGCTTGTGGACTGTTGAACGTTATTTTGATGAGGTACTAGCGGTACGCGATGGTCTGGGGTTGAATAAATACCATCTGATTGGTCATTCATGGGGGACGACTCTAGCTGTCGGATTTGCCGCTAAACACTCCGACGGAATATTGTCTATTTCTCTCCATAGTCCGGTACTGAGTTTACCCTATTACATCAAGCATGTTGCCCCAGCACTAAAGGATGGATTGAGCTGCTTGAATGGAAAAGCCGGACAAGTGATTGACGATTATGAGTTGAAGGGTGTGGGATCAAAGAGCGACTACGACGAAGCGTGCATGGAGTTCATGAAGAAGCATGTTACACACAGCTGGCCTTTACCGGATGCGCTGCAGAAATTGATTGCCGCACGAAATGGTGCAATCCACGACACCATGCTGGCAAGCAGTTCGGAGTTGAATGTGCCGGGAAATCTAAAAACGGTCGACGTAACCTCGAAACTATCCAGGTTGAATTTTCCTGTTCTTATGACCTGCGGAAACGATGATCTGTGTACGCCTGCCTATACTAAATGGCAGTCTGTTTTTGCCAAGAATCCTCAGTATCATATCATACAGGGAAGCGCCCACATGACCCCCGTGGATAACCCACGGCAACTTATCCGCCTGCAACGGGCGTTTTTGAGAGAAGTGGAAGATGTGGCGAACCACCCGTGAAGTGTGTGGGAATTCTAGCGCTAGAGCACGGCACTGGTGCCGTTGTCTTGCCGCTGAAAAACAATGGTTGCCCATGAAACATCCTTTCGTCCCATCCGGTCTGGTGATTGATTCTCCATGATAAGTTGTAGAACGTTTTGAGTGGCTAATTGTTTCAGTTCAATGACGCTGACAGGGTAGGCTATGCGCTCATCAGAAAAATCTCCATGACGCAGTGTGATGACAAGTTTACCTCGATTGTTGAGTAGATTGACCAGCTTACGAAAAGCTCTTTCTCTTGCACAGGCATGGATGTGCATCCACACGGCACTGACAAGAATTAGGTCGTATTTTATGCCCAGCGTTGTTGTGCGCGGAAGATCTGGTAGCTTGTCGTCTATCCACAAAATACCCTTGTTATCTGGGTGGCGTTGAGCTGCCTCCCGTAATTTTGCAGCAGGTTCAATTGCGATAACTTCATATCCTTGGGCAGCGAGCCATCTGGCATCACGCCCAGATCCTGCACCGATATCAAGAGCAGCGATTGTTTGATTCTGTGGCAACAGACTTAACCATCCAGCATGTACCTCTTTTGGATCAAGAGCATCATACTGTTGAATAAGTTTTTGATAGTTTGAGGAATAGAAGGACATCTTACCGTCAACAGAGAGAGTTGTTTTGCTTACCAGAAGCGCGCACTGCATAGCTGAA
>Ga0307990_1002493_pt1 | contig 14677 bp, 11 predicted proteins | sample EllFjometagen129_FD_203168 | JGI IMG/M metagenome (GOLD analysis project Ga0307990, IMG submission 203168) | Marine microbial communities from Ellis Fjord, Antarctic Ocean - #129 | ecosystem: Environmental > Aquatic > Marine > Unclassified | place: Southern Ocean | collected 2014-10-08
CCCACTGCCCGCGCCACTTTCGGTATCTATAAAGGCAGCGAAAGTATAATTTATTTGCGTGAGACTACTTGGCGTTAATAATAAGGGCAAGAGCAAGACCTGCCCCTACAATCATATATAAGAAAGAATATGCCCTATGAATGATGCATTTATTGGTCGCCAACCAATTTTTGATCGCAATATTAAAGTTTATGCCTATGAATTGTTGTATCGCCACGGTTTTGTATCGTATGCGGTTATAGACGATGACGATGACGATGTGGCGAGCGGTACTGTGCTGGTAAATTTATTGCTAGAGATTGGTCTGGATAATCTGGTCGGTAAGCACAAAGCTTTCTGTAATTTCACCAAGGGTTTTTTGTTACAGGAGAAAGATTTGTCCTTTGCCGCTGATCGCTTGGTAGTTGAGGTGTTGGAGTCAGTAGCAGCTGATGAAGACATTTTGGTAGCGGTGCGTGGTTATGCTGAACGCGGTCACATGATTGCCTTGGATGACTTCGTGTATAGCGAGGAGTTGCGTCCGCTGGTTGAACTGGCTGACATGATTAAAATTGATGTGCTGGAACTGGGAATGGAGCGTGTCGCCGAGCAGGTGAAGATTTTGCGCACCATCAAGCCGCTTAAGTTTTTGGCGGAAAAAGTCGAGACGCGCGAGGAATTTCAGCAGTGCTTTGATTTAGGTTTTGACTATTTCCAAGGCTATTTTTTCAGTAAACCAGTGGTGGTTGCCGGTAAAAAACTGCCCCCAGCGCGTCTGGCTATGGTGCAGTTGCTCGCTGAGCTGCAAAAGCCTGAGGTCAGCATGGAGCGGATTGAAGAGATCATACAAACTGATGTTAATTTGAGTGTTAAGTTGTTGCGTCAGGTTAATTCCAGCTACTACAGTTTGATAAGTGAAGTAACCTCAATTCGACATGCCATAGTATGTGTAGGTTTGCTCCATATTCGCGTGTGGGCCAGCGTGGTTATGATGGGCAGTGTCAGTGACAAACCCGATGAATTGATGACTATGACCTTGGTGCGAGCCAAGATGTGCGAATTGTTGGCAGTGCAGCAGAAGGCACAAGATGTGACCGGTTATTTCACTGTGGGGTTGTTCTCATTATTGGAGAGCATTCTTTCTACGCCGATGGAGCAAATTCTGCAGAGTTTGCCGCTGTCTACACAGATCAATGAAGCATTGCTTAATGGTACCGGGGATATGGGCAGGGTTCTGCGCTGTGTCCAGGATTATGAACAGGCCAACTGGGACGCTGTCTACAGCTACAGCATCCCCAAGGATACGGTTGTCGATTCCTACTGGCAAGCTGTCAGTTGGGCTGAGGAAATTATTGCCGGAACCTACTAGTTGCCAATTTATTTATTGGCGATAGTAGGTATAGCTGGACAGCATTGTAGAAAATTGCTTTAACAGTTGCTGGCGTTCTCCAATGCTGATTTCGCCGTTGCGCACGGATGCTTCGGCGCAGCTGCGCATGCTCTCAAATAGCGTCTGGGGGCAATAGTCGACATACTGCAACACTTCGCCGATGCTGTCCCCGCTGATCTCCTCCATTATGTCATAATCGCCGCTATCGTTGAGGCGGACACTCACCACGTGGGTGTCACCAAACAGATTGTGAATATCCCCGAGAGTCTCCTGATAGGCACCCATCAAGAATACCCCAAGATAATATTTTTCTCCTGCGGCAAGTTGATGCAGTGGCAAGGTGCTGCGCTGGGCACCGTTGACGATGAAACTAGCCAGTTTGCCATCACAGTCGCAGGTTAAGTCGGAGATTATGGTCTCCTGTTGCGGGCGTTCGTTATGGCGTTGCAACGGGGCGATAGGAAATTTTTGCCCGATGGCCCAGGTATCTGGCAAGGATTGAAAGACACTGAAATTGCCGTAGTAAATGTCGGCCAGACTCTCACGTAGGGTATTCAGTTCTGTGGTAGTTAATTTACTATTGGCTATGCTGGAGTGATGCTGAAATATCTGTTGCGCAATAGCGTGAAAAATATCTTCACCGAGGGCGCGCTGCGGTAAGGTTATCGATCCATGCTGAAATTGTTGGCGTAGTTGTTGTTGTAGCTCCTGGGCTTGGGCATATATGGCGCTGGGCTCTGCGTGGTCAATGTTTTGGTGTATAGCAAACAGTTGGCTCACCACCTGTGGACTGTCGGCAGCCAGATGTTGCGGCAAAGATATGGCGCCGAAGTGCATAACGTCGATAATATCAAAAATCAACATGCTGGAGTAGGCTACGGTTGCTCGCCCCGATTCGGTAATTATATGCGGGTGGGCGATCTGCTGGTTGTCCAGAGTGTCCATTACTTGGGTGACAATGGTGCGGGCGTAATCGGCTATTGCGTAATCGCGCGAGTGCTGCTCGCCGCTACAGTTGCCGCTATAGTCCACGGCTAGCCCGCCGCCAAAGTCGATATAGCCCATGGCTGCTCCCTCTTTTACTAGGCTGACGTAGTAGTGACAGGCGGCGCAAACACCGGCGCTTATATCCGTAAGGCTGGGAATTTGTGACCCGAGATGACAGTGGAGCAGTTGCAGGCAGTCCAACATTTCCTTGTGGCGCAGCGTTTCTACCATGGCTACTAGCTCGCGACTGTCGAGACCAAAACTGCTGCGATCCCCACTGGTTTCTGTCCACATCCCGGATACTTTAACGGCGACCTTCACCCGTGCCCCGATCTGCGGACGAATGTTCAGGACCGCGCTGCGTTCGAGTAGCAGTTTCAATTCAGGGAGGGATTCGATAACAAAGAAACAGCGTTGACCGAGTTTTTGTGCCCACAAGCCGAGGTCAATGAAATCACGGTCTTTATAGCCATTGAGAATCAACAGACTGCCACGGCGGTTATTGGCCAGTGCCAGCACCAACTCAGCTTTACTCCCGGCTTCAAGACCGTAGTTGTACGGAGCGCCAAAGCGGCTGATCTCTTCAATAACCTGACATTGCTGGTTAACTTTGACCGGAAAGACCCCTTGATATTCACCTTTATAGCCTGTTTGGGCAATTGCTTGGTAAAAAGTGTCGTGCAATAATTTTATGCGGGCATCAAGAAAGTTTTCTATGCGTATCAGTACCGGCATATTATGCCCGCGTTGCTCGATACCTTTAATGATATCTATCAGTGCGGTGCTGACTTCACCGTTGCTGCCATTGATTTTTACCGTTAAATTGCCCTGTGCATCCAGATCAAATAGATCCTTACCCCATTGGCGGACACCGTACAGCGCTGCTGAATCGTTGACTGTCCAATTGTGATTGTGCTGTGTTTGCATATGGGCTCCGTTGTCTGGTGTTACTTGGCGATGTTTTCGCGAGCAAAAGTGGGGAGCATGAAGGCTCCGAGGTGGAGATCTTCATTGTAGTATTTAGTGTAAAAACCGCGATCGGCAGCGCGCTGGCGATCAAAGTCAGTTACCGGATGGTAGCGCTTGCTGGCAAAGGCAAAACTCCAGAACCCACTGGGGTAAGTGGGGATAAAGGCTTGATACATCTCCACAATGGGAAACACTGCGCGCAGGTTGGTGTACATTGCCCGCTGAATTTCGGCGTGATAAAATGGTGACTCACTTTGGGCCACCATGATGCCGTCCTCTTTCAGTGCGCCATATACCAAGCGGTAGAAATCTTCTTCAAATAGGCCGACAGCCGGACCGATGGGGTCGGTAGAATCGACAAGGATAACGTCAAACTCATTTTGATGGTTGCGGATATAAGCCAGCCCATCATCGACATGTAAAACCACGCGCGGGTTGGAACCATCAATTTCACCAGCCATGCTGGGTAGAAACTCAATGGATTTATCAATGACCAGACCATCTATTTCACACAGTATCGCTTGCTCAACACCGGGGTGTTTCATGATTTCGCGGATGCTGCCGCCGTCCCCGCCGCCGATGACTAATACCTTTTTCGGGTTGGGATGGGTAAATAGCGCCGGGTGGACTATCATGTCGTGGTAGATGAATTCATCACGCTCGGTAACCATTACCAGCCCATCGAGAAGCATCATCTTGCCATACTCCAGGGTCTCGACTATTTCCAGTTGCTGAAATTCGCTGGCGCCGGAGAACAGCGTCTTGGTTACTTTCATAGTGATGCCGACATTCTCGGAGTGTTTTTCTGTGTACCACAAATCCATGATATTCATCCTTTTTTTGTTTATTGTACTATGTAATGGACACGCATTCATCTTATGCCGTAAAATCACCGAAAGCTCAATCACATAGTTTTATAAAAATATATCAGTGGATAAAATAGATCTACTTATTTAGCGCAATAGCGAAAGGAACATAGCATGCAACAGACTACAGGCACAGGGTTCATCGGTGGTGGCAACATGGCTGAAGCGTTGATCAAAGGTTTGATCGCATCTGGTATGCCGGTCGAGAAGCTGATGGTTGCCGAGTTGCAGCCTGAACGGCGTGAATATCTCCAGCGCACTTATGGGGTGGTTGTCAGTGCCGACAGCAACGAAATCGTAGCGCAAAATGAAGTTATTATTCTGGCAGTCAAGCATCAGGGGTTGGAGAAGGCGCTGTTGCCAGTAGCCGATCTGTTTACCAACAGCAAATGTTTGATCTCAATTCTGGCCGGGGTCGCAACTGCAAAGTTGGAAGCGATGGTTGGGGATAATGTGCCGGTGATCAGAGTAATGCCCAATACTCCAGCGTTAATTGGGGCTGGTGCTGCAGGCATCAGCGCTGGGCGTCACGCTACTGTAGAGTTTATGGATTTGGCCTGTGATCTGTTCCGCTGTGTGGGGCTGGTGGAAGTGGTGGCAGAATCATTGCTGGATGCGGTGACGGGTTTGTCAGGTTCTGGTCCGGCCTATGTGTATATGATGATTGAGGCGTTGGCTGACGGTGGAGTCCTTGAGGGGTTGCCACGCTCAACGGCGCTGATGCTTGCCGCGCAAACAGTGGCGGGGACAGCGCAGATGGTGCTGGAGAGTAATGAGCACCCGGCGGTGCTGCGTGATCGGGTATGTAGCCCTGCTGGGACTACCATTGCTGCGGTACAGGTTTTGGAGCGTAATGGTTTGCGCTCAGCTTTGATCGATGCGGTGCAGATATCCGCGCGCCGTTCACGCGAGATACGTTAAACTAAACTGTCATTGTTGGTTTCATCTAGTGCAGGAATTTCAATTTCATCGGCTTTGACCGAGATTGGACTCATGCTGCAAAAATGGAGTGTGCCGTTGTTTACATCAGCTACCACCGAGAGCGGTCCTTGATGCTCCAGGCGAATTTCCTCGGTAATATCCTGTAGAGAAATCACCACTTTTTCTTTTAGACGGTTGTGGACGTTAATTTTGGCGTTGCCGTCGTGTGCTTCAAAGATGAATGCATCCAATTCCCTTTTAACCTCTTGCTGCAGCACTTGCAGTATCTCGATGCGCTCAGAGAGTATTTCCAGCCGTTTTTTAACGGCACCGATGCTGCTGGTTTCTGCCAGTGCTTGTTTGTTCAGTGGGCCGAGGACCTGCTTGATAAACTGGTTTTGAAAAGCAATGCTTTTTTGTTGCGCTTTTAAAGTCTGGAGTCGATCGGTTTCGGGAAAGTATACTCCAGAACGTAATTTGGTTATTACCCCGGCTTGCGCGCCGATATCCTTTGCTTCTATCCCATTTAGAGCTATACACTCGCCGCCGCTTATACTGCCATTTTTGATCATGATAATATCGGCTGATTTTATGACGCAATTACGGATTTCATTGCTGATGGTAACTGTGCCCATACACTCAACAGTGATCCCGTTTAGATAGTTGGCTTTTAAGTTGCCACCACAGCGGATCAGCCCATCATCCAGCCCAGACATACTGCCGATGGTAACATCGCCATCGGTAACTAAATGGCACGAGCCTACCGCGCCAGCGACTGTAATCCCTTTTTGGGAGTAGATATCAAAGTGGTCTAGTACGTCACCGCGTATTTTGGTGTAGCCGGGAAAGCTGATGTTGCCGACTTCAAGATCAACATCGCCATGGACCATATAATCTTCGTTTACCGATATCACATTGTCGATCAGGTCGCCACGCCCGGCTATCTCGGAGATGAAACTGGTGCCGTTATCCTCAACACGAACGCCGCTGCCCAGGCGTATTTCCAATTCTTGACCCAATAATGGAGCCAGAACCTTGCCGGTTACTGTACTGGATGCTTCGCCTAATTCTGGTGGATGTAAAACGGCTATCTGTTGGTCAATCTTGACGCAGGTAAACAGATTGAGGGTGTAGAGATCTATACGACCAGTTTCGTCTTCTACGACTTCTTCCGCCGTACTGGATTTTGTTTTAATCAGTGGTTCAATCCAACCGTCAGCACCAGGTTCGGGAGGATATGTGGCAGCAACGATTATGTTTTGCTGCTCTTCCCCCGTGCTGACATTCTTACACAGGGTGTCCAGGGCATGCACATCAACTCCATCGACAACTCCGGCGCGATAGAGTGCTTCTGTAATATCGTTTACCGCTATTACACTATCTTTGTCTTTGAGGGGGGTCAGGTTGACGGAGGCAGACATCTCATCTTTGGCTAAGATTACTTGTAAGCTGTAGTCTTCTGTTTGCTCCTCAAAGAAAACAGCGCTATCTGGTTTTTTCTCGCTGGTGTTTTTGTCTTGATCCGTTTGAGGTGCTAATGCCATTTTCCCTGCCTGTAGTTGTTGCAATCTGTGCGAGATGGATTGACGCTACTTGCACTGCTTAGCTAATCGGTATTGATTGCCAGTAAGTTTAATGGGATTTTGTAATAAGGCGGTAAATTTATCGGCTGGTAGCGGTTTGCTGAAATAATAACCCTGAATCAGATGGCAATTTAACTTGCGCAGCGTTTCTAATTGCTGTCCAGTTTCCACCCCTTCAGCTATAACTTTTAGCTTTAGTTGCTGGGCGAGAGTGATGATGGTTGGTACCAGTAGATCTGTGCTGTCGCTACTGAGTTGATTGATAAATAAACGGTCAATTTTTAGTTTGGTGATGGGGAATAGATGTAAATGACTCAAGGACGAATAGCCGGTGCCGAAATCATCAATTGCTATGGATATCCCTTTTTGGGTGAAAGAGTCCATGATGGCGATGGAGGCGTTGGTATCGAACATGGATAAACTTTCGGTTATTTCCAGTTCCAGGTATTTTGGCTCAAGCTTAGTGCGTAGCAGGATATCAAATACATCCTGTTGCAAGTTTCTGTCGAGAAATTGGCGTGCTGATAGGTTGACGGCTACGCTCAATTCGGTGAACCCGGCGGCATGCCATTGTAGATTTTGTTGACATGCCTGTTCTAAAACCCACATGCCAATTTCAGTTATTAACCCTGTTTCTTCAGCTATGGGGATAAAGTCGTTGGGCAGTATCAGCCCGCGTTGTGGATGTTGCCAACGGACCAGTGCTTCGCTGCCAACAATTTTGCCAGTTCTTAAATCCACTTGGGGCTGGTAGTGAACCACAAATTCATTATTTGCCACTGCCGTGCGCAGGCTGGTCTCTAGTTCAAGACGCTCGCGGGTATGGGTGTTCATATCGGAGGTGTAGAACTGGTAATTGTTACGACCCATCTCCTTGGCGCGGTACATAGCAGTTTCCACAAAGCGGATGATCTGATCAGTATTATCGCTGTCGGTAGGGGCAATACTGATGCCGATACTGGTAGTAATGTAGACTTCTTGAAACTCCAAAGCAATTGGTTGGCGTATGTTGTTAATAAGCTTTAACGCCAAGGTAGCGACATCCGCAATATTGTTGATGTTTTCAACTAAAATCATGAACTCATCGCCGCCAAAGCGCGCTACCGTGTCGGTTTCGCGTAAGGTGTCTTGAATACGCTGCGCTATAGTAACTATTACCGTGTCGCCTACATTGTGACCCAGGGTGTCGTTAATGTTTTTGAAACGATCTAGGTCGAGAAACAGCAATGCTGTTTGGCAATGTTGCCGTTTGTTTTTATAGATTGCCTGTTGCAGCCGGTCGGTGACCAGGGTGCGGTTGGGTAGACCAGTTAATGTATCGTGTTGAGCTTGATGGATGAGTAACTGCGCGGCTTCTGTGCGCTCGGAAACATCGCGAATTATCGCTTGTAGTAGTCTGCGCTCTCCAACTTTGATCCAGCTGGCGTTGATCTCAACGGGGAAGGTGGAGCCATCACGGCGAAATTGCAGAGAATCAAAGCTGGTCGCAGTTTCTTGTGCCAGCTTTTGCCATAGGAGATCACACTCGTTTTCATCCATATCGCACATGGTGCGTAATTTTTCCTTACGCAATTGTTCTATGGGTTGACCGTAAGCTACAATCGCCTGATTGTTGGCATCTATAATTGTCCCTTCCTCATTGCATAGAATAATAATATCGTTGGAGTTTTTAGTCAGATTGTCGAAGCGTGAGATAACTGTACGATTCTGCAGTTCCTGCTCGTAATGCAAAGCGCGGCTTATCGCCTGTTGGCGGCGCCACCATAGCCACATTATCATGCCCACGCCGCCAATTAATAGTACTACCGTCGCAAAAATAATCGATCCCAGCTGGGTCAGGGGGCGCAATACTTCGGCGCGGTCTATTTTTGAAATCATAAACCACTGAGCTTCGGGTATCTTGGTTATTGCAGCAAAAACCTCAACTCGGCGGTAGTCGTAACCTTCTAATATCCCCTCTTTGCCCTGTTTAACATAGTCGCCCAGGGTGTCTACACCTGCGGGGGGGGTGATCTGCACCATAGTGCCATCGCTGATGAAACGTAATGGTGTTATGCGAGTTATTTTGTCATCCTTAGTGCGCACCAGGATTGATTCGGCACTTATGGAATCTGTGGGCCATAATTCCATAAGTGGTAGCAAGAATTGATCTGGATCTATTACTGAAATAATGGTGCCTAAAAAAATCTGTTTGGGATCATTGTTGCAGTATATTGGTGTGGCTAGGTTCATATGTAAATGGCGGTGATAACTATTGAGTAGGCTGTGGTCATGTTTTGCTATTTCAGGGCAGTAGATTTTGCCAAAGAATGGTTCCCCTGTTTGGCGAGCTTGGTTAATCAACTGACTATATTTGTGCTCAGTCCAAACATGTTCGGCGCCAATGTGCAATATCTGTTGGTTCTTTTCGTTGACTAGGAAGATGCTGTGGTCACCAGCTCCGCCCACCCCTGGTTCTATGGTTTGAATGATTTTTTCTTTTATATCTGTTTCGGGTCGCTGGTTGTATTCTTGGATTAGATTTAGCAGATACAGATTGGCAGTCATCAGGCGCGCGCGACTGATTCTCTCCTGGCGCCAATGACTAACCTGATGTGCTTTCAGGTCAGACATGATAGTTAACGTGGTTTTTGCCCCCTTAATTACCGAATTTTTCTGGTAAGTGTAGAAGCTGAGTCCGGCAATCATTACCAAGGCAGAAAACAAGGCAAAGCAAACAACCAGAAAGGTTTTGCTGCAAACCAGTTTCTTATTGATTGTATCAAGGGTCATCCCAAGGCTTTCTCATGGCAAACGGATGGTTTTGTCCTCATTATACACCTAGCCATTTATTATAATATGCAATTCTCTCGCCTATGTTAGATAAAGTAGTCGGTAACTATGGATTTACGTTTCATACGCAGATAACCAGCCTCGACAATTTCGCTGCTGATTAATAAAAATATAGCCAAGACTATACCTGAAACAGGCAGTTTAATTAACAGGTTAGCCAGCCAGCACAGCAGCAGGTAGGAAAATTTAACCAGAGTCGCCTGACCGAGGACTACGGTGCGGTGAGTTGCCGTAAAATAGGCCCGCAGTAGATTGGTGCCGCCGTAGAAAAGTGGGTATATGGCGCACAAACACAGGGGGATGACTATGTAGTGGCGCAGTTCTGGCGCCAGACCAAAAATGTTGACAAAGATGAGTCTGTTGGCGGGTAAGGCGATGGCCAAGGTGAGTAGCCCCATACCAGCGCTGGTCCACCAGAAGAAACGCAGCAACACCCGATAATCTGCAGCTGAGTGAATCAGCGTAAGGTACACCTGCTGTAAATTGCGCATGGGGCCGGAGAGCATGAACAACAGCGCGCGGATAACGCCAAACGCGGCAAGGGCTAAATTGGCATCGGGCAAGCGGCTGATAATGGCATTTATCACCACCGGAATTGTTTGCTGTATTCCAGAAGAGAATGCAACGGGCAGGGCGAAGCGTAGAATCTGTGAGGTGCTTTTTTCGTCAGCGTTAACTCCTTGTTTGCTCTGGTAAGCATAAGGAAAACTATGATAGCAACGCCAGGCAAAGAAACCCATCAGGGTGCTTTCAATGACTATACACAACAGTAGGGCAAACGCGCCTAATTCCGGACCATGAAACCAGCGTTGACCAATGTGTAACCAGCCGAGCAGCGCAGCAACCCTGACTCCCGTAGCCAGGGAGACCAGATTGGTGCGCCGGGAGCGGATCACTAACCCTTGAAACAGACCGCGAAAGCCGGTGAAAAAAGGCAGTAAAGCAAGCAATGCCAGAGTCTTTTTTGCCCCGATAGCGATCTCAGGTGAGACGCCAAGAACAGACTTCAGCAGTATATCACCTAATACCGTGTGGGCGATAAGATTCAGCATCAGTGATACGTATGTCGCTATTAGGAGCACGCAAATGACCATGCTGCGCAGTGATTTTCTGCCGCGCACTATAGCGATAGTGATGGTGTGGTTCTGATACGATGGTGAGGCAAATAACAGATGCACCACCATGGCCACCGAAAAAGAGGCCAGGGCTACGACATAATCTTCCAGATGGGCTAATGCCGCGTTGATTATGGTATGGGAGACGCTCATTAGCTGCACGTTGAGCAGCAGCGGGAAGAAGAACAGGCTGATAGTTCCAATGGTAAGAGTTTTATCCAACGCCAATGGTGCGCAGGATTGCTCAGGATGTTTGTTCACGGTCATGGGAACAGGGTCAACAATTCTGCGGCATTGTTGACGCTCCAAGTGCTGGGGTTGCCAGCGGCATTACCAAAACCGTAATTGCAGAAGCAACTGGCACAGCCGGCAGCTTTGGCGCTGAGTAGGTCGGTATGGTGATCACCAATCATGACGCAGTTTCCCGGAGCGACCTGTAGCTGTTTCAGGGTGTGTAAAATTGGCAGGGGGTGGGGTTTTTTAAACGCTAAGCTGTCACCACCGATTACCACGCTGAACGGAGCGAGAAAATTGAGCCCGCGCAATAGTTCTATCGCCAAACAGTGGGGTTTGTTGCTTACTACAGCCATGGGAGTTGCCGGTGTTTTGTGCTGCTGATGAGCGACAAATTCACGGATTCCTGGATAACAGCAGCTGTGATCGATCAGATTGTCAGCATACAGCTGGAGAAAAAGTTTTACGTGCTGGGGTCGAAAAATCTCATCTGTAAGTGCCATCTGCACCAGCTTTGTTGTGCCGTCACCGACATAACTTAAGGCGATTTCTTGCGTCAACGGGTCAAGCCCGAGGTGCTGGCGCAGCAGATTAACTGCATCGACCAGATCGCGGGCAGAATCGACTAGGGTACCGTCGAGGTCAAACAGTATTGCTTTTATCTCCATGACGTTTTCCCCATCTTTTGTGCTTAGTAGCTGAACAGCTGGGCAAGAAAGCTGAACAGACCAGCTTCTTCCACTTTGAAGTACAGCACAATTGCTACTGCCACCGGAGCAACATAGCGAATAAGCCAGTGCCACAGAGGATACACCCAACCACGACCGCTGGCGAGCAGAGTTACTTCCGGGCGCCAAATATTGCCGTTCCTATCCGAATCAGGGTCGCTCCCTCCTCGATGGCAATTTCGAAGTCGTGACTCATCCCCATGGACAGGGTTGCCATGTTTACTTGGGGTACTGCAAGATGGTCGATGCGTTCAGCGAGGTGGCGTACCTGACGAAACCATACGCGTGCCTGTTCAGCTTCCTCCACGTTGGGGGGCAGCGCCATCAAGCCCTTAATGCGTACATGGGGCAACTCAGCTACAGTCCGAATTAATTCCTCAGCATCCTCTGGTGTCACGCCTGCCTTACTGGATTCATTGGCGATGTTGACCTGAATGAGGATGTCAGCAATTTGGTCAATATTGCGCCACTGTTTGTTAATTTCCTGTGCCAGAGCAAGCCGATCGACGGAATGGATCAGTGCGGTATGACCGCGCAGATATTTAACCTTGTTGGTCTGGAGTGCGCCGATGAAGTGCCAGCGGATATCGGTAGGTAATTGTTGCTGTTTGTCGCAGAACTCCTGCACGTAATTTTCGCCGAACAACAGTTGCCCGGTTGCTCTGGCCTGTTCAATCAAGTTTGCCGGTTTCTTTTTTGATACTGCAATTAACTCGACTTGTTGTGGGTCGCGACCGCAGCGCTGGCAAGCTTGCTCGATTTGCGAGTGGATGGTGTTGAGATTGCTGGTGATATCAATGGTCATGATTTGCCTCATACCTTTGTCAATTATCGTAGGGGGAGGTCTTGCGCCTGCAACGGGTACTCGCAAGGGGCACCCCTACGAGTGCTGCGCTGCAAGGGGCACCCCTACTTATTGTAGGGTCAGGTCTTGCGTATGACCAAATAACTCAATAGCCCCGAGCTGTTGCAGGTCGGTTACTACCTGTGCGAGGGGTAATCCGACCACGTTGGTATAGCTGCCGTTTATGCTGGTGACGATGTAGCTACCTAAACCCTGAATGGCGTAGGAGCCAGCTTTGTCGGCTGGTTCACCGCTTGCAATGTAACCATCAATCTCCCGATCTGTCAATGCGCGGAAGGTGACTTCAGTGGTGACGCAGCGGCGCAGCCGGATGTTGTCTGTGCGATCAATTATGGTGTAACCGGATAACACTTGATGGCTGCGTCCCGATAGCTGGCGCAGCATGCACGCTGAATCTTGTGGTGAGGTTGGTTTACCCAGTATCTGCCCAGCGCACACGACTATAGTATCGCTGCCGATGAACCAGCGCCCCTCAATATCGCTACGCTGTGCCACTTCAGTCGCTTTTTCTTCGCTTAAGCGTAATACTAGATTCGTTGGCGTTTCCCCGGCATGGACAATTTCATCGACATGACTGGGGATAACTTGAAATTGAATACCGATACTTTTTAATAATTCTTGCCGGCGCGGAGACGCAGATGCCAATACGATAGCGGGTTGTGGTTCAGTCATGGATAGTCTCACTAGGTTCAATGTTCTCAATGTTTTTATTGATCTCGATGGTCTCGATGGAAATGCTGGGTAGCCAGTCATCAAACGATTCCAGCGCACGTTCTGCCATGGCTAAACGGCGTAGCGCCCGTTTCATCTTATTTCCCTCCAGTGGGGGAAATAGACCGTAATTTACATTTTGCGGTTGAAAACTGGTGCCCGATGCGGGGGGGTTGCTCAGATGGTGCAACAGTGCGCCGCACGCTGTTGTCGGTGGTGGAGCGATCAGTGGCTGACCGAGAAGCTGGTAGCTGGCAAATAATCCGGCCATAAAGCCACAGGCAGCAGATTCTACATAGCCTTCGACGCCGGTAATTTGCCCGGCAAAATAGATGCGAGGTTGCGCAATTAGTTGTAGCTGTTCGTTGAGACAGCGCGGGGCGTTGATGTAGGTGTTGCGGTGCACACTGCCGAGGCGTTCAAATTCGGCATGTTCTAAGCCGGGGATAGTGCGAAAGATCCGTTTTTGTTCGGCGTAGGTGAGTTTGGTCTGAAAGCCGACAATGTTGTAACTGCTGGCGTGGCGATTATCTTGACGCAATTGAATTACCGCGTGAGGTATTTTGCCGGTGCGCGGATCTTTTAATCCTACTGGCTTCATCGGGCCAAAAGCCAGAGTTTGCTCCCCGCGTATTGCCATCTCCTCGATGGGCATACAGCCCTCGAAGTGAATCATTTTTTCGAAATTGTGGGCCTCAACCTTGTCGGCACTGCACAGCTGCGCCACAAACTGTTTGTACTGCGCTTCATCCATGGGGCAATTAAGGTAGTCTGCATTGCCTTTGTCGTAGCGTGAAGCGCGCCACGCGATGTTCATGTTGATGGTGTCGGCGCTGATAATCGGCGCAATAGCATCGTAAAAATAAAGGTCGTCGGCGTCAGTAGCTTCGGCAATGTGTTGTGCCAAGGTCGCTGATGTCAAAGGACCGCTGGCTATGATTACTGTGCCGCTTGGCGGAATTTGCACTGCCTCGTGGCGAACTAGCTCAATGTTGGGATGGCTAGCGATTTTGTTGCTGACGAAATCGCTGAAGGCCTGGCGGTCAACTGCCAATGCTCCACCTGCCGGAACAGCGGTGGCGTCAGCGGCTTGCATAAACAGAGTGTTTGCCCGGCGTAACTCCTCTTTCAGGCAACCGACGGCGTTGTTCATGCCACTGCCACGTAAACTGTTGGAGCATACCAGCTCGGCTAGCCCGTCCATTTCATGGGCCGGAGAAAACCGCTCTGGTTTCATCTCCACCAAAGTTACTTTTAAGCCATGTTGGGCTGCCTGCCACGCGGCTTCGCAGCCAGCGAGACCACCACCGATTATGGTTAATTCATGCATATATCATCCTTTATGTGGTGCGCCAGTATCCATAAAAAAACGTGTGCTACTCTGTTGCCAGAGTTGCACACGTAGATAATTTACCGCTTATGTTGTGCCCGACTATTCTGTTTTTGCGGTTGTCTTGCTCTTGGTTGTTTTTTTGACTGGGGCTTTTTTAGCCGGAG
>Ga0307990_1002494_pt1 | contig 14670 bp, 9 predicted proteins | sample EllFjometagen129_FD_203168 | JGI IMG/M metagenome (GOLD analysis project Ga0307990, IMG submission 203168) | Marine microbial communities from Ellis Fjord, Antarctic Ocean - #129 | ecosystem: Environmental > Aquatic > Marine > Unclassified | place: Southern Ocean | collected 2014-10-08
CGAATAGATTTTTAATGGGCCAGTGTAGCTCAGTGGTAGAGCACCCCGAAGTTTCGGGGTGGTCGGGGCTGAGCAAGATTCGGGCGAATAGATTTTTAATGGGCCAGTGTAGCTCAGTGGTAGAGCACCCCGAAGTTTCGGGGTGGTCGGGGCTGAGCAAGATTCGGGCGAATAGATTTTTAATGGGCCAGTGTAGCTCAGTGGTAGAGCAGCTGATTTGTAATCAGCTGGTCGGGGGTTCGACTCCCTCCACTGGCTCCAAATTTTACCGACATGAACGGGTTTTTATATATTCTTTGGTCGGAGACAAGTGGACAGTATTACGTCGGCTCCTGTATTGATCCCGCTCGGCGGTTGATCCAGCATAATTCAAATGCGGTTGCATCAACGCGCGGCAAGGGGCCCTGGTTACGAGTAGCACTTGTTGAATTCGAAACGCCCACAAACGCTAAGCGAGCGGAGAGCTTTATTAAGCGCCAGAAGAGCCGGAAGATCATCGAATTGGTCATTTCTGGCGAGTTTATTTGGCCAACTGAGTTCAGCGGGTAGAGCACCCGAAACTTCGGGGTGGTCGGGGTTTACTGGCTCCATTCTTTAAACCCTCGCTTTTCCGGCGGGGTTTTATTATTTTCTTCCGGCTATGAAACCCGCAGTTCAACAGGCTCGAACGATCACGATCGAGGGATTCGCCATCAACTTTTTGTTGGCGGGGTTCAAGTTTGTGGTCGGCTTCTTCGGCCGATCTCAGGCCGTCATGGCCGATGGGATTCATAGCTTATCCGATATGGTCACCGATTTGTTTGTTTTGATCGGCATCAAATTCTGGTCTGCACCCGCCGATGAATGCCACCCCTATGGGCATCAACGCATTGAAACCATCACCACCGTCGGCATGGCGTCCCTCTTGGCGTTTGCCGCGGTCGGGCTTGGTCTGAATGCGGTGTTCCGATTGGCGAATCCGGTCTGTCCGTCACTTTCCTATGTTTTCATCGCCCCGCTCGCATCGATCATTATTAAAGAAATTCTATTTCGCCGCACGCGGTTGGTGGGTCGGCGCATTAAGTCGCAGGCCGTCATCGCAAACGCCTGGCATCATCGGAGTGATGTGATCAGTTCGATTCCGCCGCTGATCGCGGTGGTGGCCGCCGCCATCAACCCCAAGTGGGCGTTTCTCGACCCGGTCGGCGCGTTGATCGTGGCCCTGCTGATTCTGCGGGTCGCCTGGAAAATCGCCGCGCCGGCCCTTGCCGAGTTGACCGAGAAAGGGGCCGGCCCCGAGGAGCTGAAGATGATTTCCACGCTGGCGGGCGAGGTGCCGGGCGTTTATTCCGTTCATAAAATCCGGACTCGGCGCTTGGGCGCGGGCCTTTTTGTTGATTTGCACGTGGTGGTCGATGGCGACCTCACCGTGCGTGAGAGTCATGATATCGCCAGCGCGATACAGAAAAAACTGATGGGCGACGGGCCGTCGGTTATGGATGTCACCGTACATATGGAGCCAGACGACGAATGAAGAAACGAGCAGCAGTTGGAATGAGCGGGGGTACGGACAGTTCGGTGGTAGCGGCGCTGCTGGCGGAGCAGGGCTACGAAGTCATCGGCCTGACGGCTCATATGTGGAAAGAGGGCTCGCGTTGCTGTTCGCTTGAAGATGTCACCCGCGCACAAAAAGTCTGCGCCGCGCTCGGCATTCGCCACTATGTGGTCAACGCGCAGGATCGTTTTGAAAAGCATGTCGTTTCTCCGTTTGTCGATGGGTACGTTGCGGGCGTCACTCCGTCGCCCTGTATTTCCTGCAACCAGTTCATCAAATTTGGCTTCCTGCTCGACCGCGCCGTCCAGCTCGACTGTGAAATTCTCGCGATGGGCCACTACGCAAAAGTGGAAGAACGCGACGGGCACTATCATCTGTTGCGCGCCACCGACCCCAAAAAAGACCAGTCCTACTTCCTGCACCGCCTCTCGCAAAAACAGCTCGCACACATCGCCTTTCCGCTGGGTGGCTGGACCAAAGACGAGGTCAAAAAATGGTCGGCCGATCATAACCTGCCGATCGTCCCGCGCGGCGAAAGCCAGGACCTTTGTTTCGTTGAAGCCGGACGATACGCCGAGTTTGTTGAAAACCGTGCGCCGGACGTCAAAAAGAAAGGCCGCGTGCTGGATGCGGCAGGCAACGTCCTCGCCGAGCACGAAGGCATCCATCGCTTCACCGTCGGGCAGCGCGGGGGAACCGGCGTCGCCACCGGCGAGCGGGTTTACGTCAGCGGCATCGACGCGCAGGAAAACACAATTACTCTTTCCCCGCGCGCCAACGTCATGCAATCCGAATGCATCGTCACCGATGTGCATTGGATCTCAGGAAAGTTTCCCGAACGTATCGCAAGCGTCTCGCGTGCCTCAGAACAAATTGCGAGTCAGGCACCGCAACCCACCCCGGCCTGTGGCCACCCCTCCGAAGGAGGGGAACTCTTAAATTCCCCTCCTTCGGAGGGGTGCCGGAACGGCGGGGTGGGTTCTTCAATATTTTTAGTTCAGCCGCGCTACGGACACGGCGGCGCGCCCGCAACGATTGAAAAAATCAGCGACACCAAAATCCATGTCATCTTCGATGACCCTCAGTTCGCTCTCACCCCCGGCCAGGCCGCCGTTGTCTATGACGGGGACGACACCCTCGGCGGCGGGTGGATTCAGGGAGTGGAATAGTGGAATAAGGGAATGGTGGATTGCCTAATGTCGCTGGTGAGGGGCGGCGCATTAGTGATGTACCTCTCCACCGCTTTGTTGGAACAGCCTCATTTAATTGTTATTATAGTTGCGGTTATCACCAGACCGAGAGCTGTCAGAGTCGCGCCGATATCTAGCAGAACAATCCAGTCAGGAATGGCATTGATCTCGCTGGGCGTGATGATGGAAGTATCTCCAGTCCGGTTCTGCCTCGCTACCGCCTTTCTTTCGGTGTTTTATTTCCATTCCTCCTGTAATCCAACACGCCAATAATCCATTCTCCCCGCCATGGAGTTCTGGATATATCCTCTTTTAGTTTTGGCCGGATTTATGGCCGGGTTTATTAATACGCTGGCGGGGGCGGGGTCGGTGATCTCGCTGGCGGTGTTGAATCTGGCGGGGCTTCCGCTGGGTGTTGCAAATGGAACGAATCGAATCGCGATTCTTTTCCAGACCGCGCTGGCGGTCGGACGATTTAAAAAGCAGGGCAAGCTTCAGATCCGCCCGCACCTCGGCATTATTCTTCCCGCGATTGTCGGCGGGGTTCTCGGCGCATTGATTGCCGGGCAGGTGAGCGGGGAAATGCTTCGCCGCTCGATTGGCGTCTGCATGGCCTTGACGCTGGTTCCTCTTTTTCTGAATCCCGCCCGCTGGTTGGAGGGCAACGCTACGCGGGAGGCAAAAGGGGCGGGGCCGGTTCAGATGATTTCCTTTTTCTTGGTCGGCATCTATGGCGGCTACGTTCAGCTTGGGGTTGGCGTTTTTCTTTTGACGGCACTGGTGCTGGCGGCGGGGCTCGATCTGGTGCGCGGCAATGCCGTGAAGCTGTTGATCGCGTTTTGCTACACGGTGCCCGCGCTGGCAATTTTTGTGATGAACGATCTGGTGCGCTGGGATCTGGGGCTGACGCTGGCGGCGGGGAACATGCTCGGCGCATGGGTGGCGACTCATGAGGCGGCCAAGCGCGGTGCGCCATTTATCCGCTGGCTTTTAATCGTGGTTGTCGCGATTGCCGCAACCCGCTACCTGTTCTTTTAAGAAAAGGCGTTAGACTTTAGGCCGTAGGCTTTAGGAAAAGGGAGGGGCTTTCAATACTCCACCACTCCCATCCTCCACTACTCCACGACCCGAACAGGGTCGAGCACCCAGCGCTTGTTGAACCAGAAGTACTGTTCCGGGTTGGCCTGAATTTCTGCGTCAAAGATAGAAATCAGTTGCCGCATGATCCGCTCGCGATCTTCTTTTTTGTCCGCATCAGGATTCGGAAAAATGGGATCAAATACTTTGGCTTCGTGCTGGGTCCATCCTTTGCGGAGAACGACCACGGGGACCACGGGGCATTTGGCCATTTGGGCAAAGATGGCGGTTCCGGCTCCGAGGCGGGCCTGCCCATTGAGAAAGTCGATGGTGAGATCGGATTCTTTCGATCGCACATCCGGCAGGATCGCGAGCACTTCACCTTTTTTGAGCCGACGTACTACATTTTGTAAAATCCGTGAATCGTTCAGAACCACATCCATGCCGGTGGCATTGCGCATTTGATTGAGAAGGTCGTCGGTCAGCGGGTTCTTCTGCCGCCGAGCGATGGAAAAGATGGGCATGCCGTCCAGCTTGGCCGCCACGCCACCCAGGTCCCAGTTGCCCATGTGCGCGGTTGCGACGATGAGCGGGCCGTTTTCTTTGTAACGCTGGTGAACCTGATCAATGGCGCTATCGAGTGGCATCCGCTTTATTTGCTCAGGCGTGAGTTTTTTGAACCGTGCGACTTCGATGGCGTTGAAGCAGATGTTCCGGAAGGAATGCCATGCGATGCGTTTCCGCTCTTTTTCGGTAAAGCGGTCGCCAAACACGAGTGCGAGTCGCCGCTGTGCTTCCGCTGCGCGGAAACGGAGCCCGAAAAAGAAAAATACGCCGATCAGCCAGCCGAGAGCCAGTCCCGCTCGGAGCGGCAGAAGGTTCACGAGTCCTACCAACCCGCGTAGCAGGAGATATTCAACAACATGTTTGGGACGGTGTTTCATAAGAAAGTTCAGGGGACAGAGTTTCTGTTTTCCCGTGGAGAGTTACAAGTTTATCGCTCCCTTTTTGGGCGCTTCTTTTTGAAATACCAAAAGCACGTTCGGAATACCTCAGGTCCAATGCTTGGAAAAAAAGAAGGGTGCAGGCTCAGCCTGCTCTCTTTTGCCACTTCCGTTTGGTAGGTTCGCGGAGGGTCGGTTTGGGGTTCACTTCGGTGTAGACATCGTCTTCGCCGATCAGGTGTTCGAGCTCGAGAACGAGTTCGCGTGTGACGGTGACAAAGTTTTCGCGGTGCGTTTTGATGCGTATCTTTTCGCCGGAGTCGAGCAGGACGTAGAAGGTGACGGGGGTATCCCCTTGGTGTTGGCGTAAAATCGTCTTCACCTCTTCCAGGTGCGCGTCGGTCACGGCGGGTTCGGTGAGGCGCAACCCAAGCCGCTTGGTGAAGGTTCGGTTTGCATCGGTTAACGGGATCATCTCGATCACCTGTATCTCGTGTTCGTCGCGGAAGTCGTGAACCAGTTTCCCGCCGATCATGACGGCGGCGCCATCTTCGAGGAGGGACTCCAGCCGTTGGAAGTCGTCCGGCCAGACGACGACGTTGAGGGATCCATCGATTCCTTCGAGGCAGAAACGGGCGTAGGGGCGCTGATCTTTCTTGGTGAAGACTTTCTGGTATTGATCCACGAGGCCGCCGATTCGGACGAGCGTTTCGTCTTCAATTTCTTCCAGTTTGCCAATGCGCTGCAGGGCGAAAGTGTCGAGCGTCCATTCGTGCTGAGCCAGCGGGTGCCCGGAAATGTAAAAACCGATGAGTTCTTTTTCAGCCGAAAGCATTTCGTTTTCGTGCCAGGGCTGGGCTTCGGGTAGTTCGTCGTCGCTATCACTTTTTTGTTCGTCGCCGCCCATGAGGTCGAACATGGAGCGTTGTCCGCTGTCACGGTCTTTGGCGGTTTCGGCGGCGCGGCCGAGCGCGGTTTCGATGCCGCCAAATAGACGCGCGCGGTGGATCTCGGAAAAGTCGAACGCGCCGCACTGGATGAGGCTTTCGAGTGTTTTACGGTTTGCTTCGCGCCCGTCAACACGCTGACAGAAGTCGACCAAGCCTTTGTAGGGACCGTTGGCTTCGCGTTCGGTGACGAGGCTTTCCACGGCACCCGCTCCGACGTTTTTGATCCCGACCATTCCAAAGAGGATTGCGCCTTTGACCGGGCGGAAGCGGGCGATACTTTCGTTGACGCTTGGCGGGCGGATTTCGATGCCCATTTCGCGGGTTTCCGCGAGAAAAACAGGGAGCTTGTCGGTGTTGCTCATTTCGCAGGAAAGCAGGGCCGCCATGAACTCTTCGGGATAGTTGGCCTTGAGGTAGGCGGTTTGGAACGAGACGAATCCGTAGGCCGTGGAGTGCGATTTGTTAAACCCGTATTCTGCGAATTTCTCGATGTTCTTAAAAATTTTCTCTGCCTTGGCCCTGGGGATCTTGTTGACCCGGGCGCAGCCCTCGACAAACTTGCCGCGCTGCTGCGCCATGACATCTGCCTTTTTCTTGCCCATGGCGCGGCGCAGGATATCCCCTTCGCCCAGTGAGAATCCCGCGAGGTCGCGCGCGGCCTGCTGAATCTGTTCCTGGTAGACAATGATCCCGTTGGTTTCTTTAAGAATCGGCTCCAGAATCGGGTGGTCGTAGATCACTTTTTCCCGACCATGCTTGCGCTTGATGTAGTCGGGAATAAACTGCATCGGCCCCGGGCGGTAGAGCGCGAGAATGGCGATGATGTCTTCGATGCAGTCGGGCGCAACCTGTCGGAGCGTATCGCGCATGCCGGGGCTTTCCAGCTGGAACACACCGGAGGTATCGCCGCGGCAGAACAGCTCGAATGTTTTGGGATCGTCGAGCGGCAGCTCCATCGCATCGAGCTTTACGCCGTGGTTTTTTTCGATATGTGCGATGGCTTCTTGAATGATCGTCAGGTTTTTCAACCCGAGGAAGTCCATTTTCAGAAGGCCGATTTCCTCGGTCGGCCCCTTTTCAAACTGAACTAGCGTTAGCCCCTCTTTGCGCTCCTTGGTCAGCGGAATAATTTCGATGAGCGGTTTTTCTCCGATCACCACTCCGGCGGCGTGGACCCCGGTGTGGCGCGGAAGCCCCTCCAGCGTCGGGGCATATTTCATGATTTGTCGAGCCGTCTCATCGTGCTCGCAGGCGCGTTTAAAATCGGGACTCTGCTCCTGCGCCTTTTGCAGGGTGATTTTCGGAGCATCTGGAATCAGCTTGGCGATTTTATCGCATTCCGAAAGCTGGAGATTCAGTACGCGGCCGATGTCGCGCATCAGTGTTTTGGCGCCGAGGGTTCCGAAGGTGATGATCTGCGCAACGCAGTCCTCGCCGTATTTATCACGCACGTATTTGATGACGTCTTGTCGTCGGGTCGGGCAGAAGTCGATATCGAAGTCGGGCGGGGAGACGCGGTCGGGGTTGAGGAACCGCTCAAAAATCAGGTTATATTGCAGCGGGTCGATCGCGGTGATGCCCAGCGCGTACGCCAGAATGGACCCTGCGCCCGAGCCGCGACCCGGTCCAACGGGAATGCCGTTGTCTTTGGCCCATTGAATGAAGTCGGCGACCACGAGGAAGTAGTTCACGTAGTTGGTTTTCTTGATGATCCCCACTTCGTATTCGTACTGCTTTTTCACCCGCTCGCCGAGGTCGTCGACGGGGTGATCAAAATCGGCCAGTTTATAGAGCTTTTCGAGGCCGCGCTTCCCAACTTCCATCAAATGGTCTTCTTTGCTGACGCCTTCTGGAAGCGGGAAAAAGGTTGGGAAATGAAGACGCTCCGCAGGCAGGTCGAACTCGAACTCCACATTACAGCGGCGGGCAATTTCAACCGTGTTGGCCAGCGCGTCCGGTTGGCCGGGAAAGAGACGTTCCATTTCTGCGCCACTTTTCATGTAAAACTGGTCGCCCGAATAGCTCATCCGGTTGGTGTCTGCGAGCAGGTTTCCTTGCTGTAGACAGATCAGCACATCGTGCGCTTCATGATCTTCCTGGCGGAGATAATGAACATCATTCGTTGCCACCAGCGGCAGGCCCGTGAGTTTCGCCACGTCGAGAAGATGCTTATTGGCCTCTTTCTGCTCCGGCAGGCCGTGATCCTGAATCTCCAGGAAGAAGTTATTTGCCCCGAGGATGTCCGAATATTCATTGGCCAGCTCGACGGCCTTATCGACAGCGCCTTGCGCACAGGCCTCGGTCACTTCGCCTTTCAGGCAGGCGGAGAGCCCGATCAGCCCCTTGCTGTATTGCCGAAGCAGATTTTTGTCGATGCGCGGCTTATAATAAAAACCTTCGAGGTGGCTGAGCGACACCAGGTGCATCAGGTTTTCGTAGCCCTCTTGAGTTTCGGCCAGCAGGACGAGATGGAGATTGTCCGCCTGCGAGGTTTTCTCGTCCATCCCGTTGCGGGCGATGTACACCTCGCAACCGATAATCGGTTTGATGCCCGCCGCGAGAGCCTTCTTATAAAACGCCACCGCACCATAGAGATTTCCGTGGTCGGTGATCGCCAGATAATCCTGCCCTAGATCCTTCGCCGTTTGCACAGCCTGGGCGACCTTGCAGGCGCTATCCAGCAGGCTGTACTCCGTGTGAAAATGCAGATGGCAGAAAGGAATGTTTTTCATGGCGTTCGACTGCCCATCTTACCGAACCCGCCCGCCGGAAAAAGACCGAAGTTTCTAACCCTTGGAACTTTTCGCCTAAACCCTTCCAAACATTGGAAAAACAGAAGGAAATTTATCAACCCTCCTGTCGCGCCGCCGCCTTTTTGCGAGGGCGGATGTAAAATCAACGACTTCGATGTGCCGCTTTTTTCAACCGTTGGATGTGTAGGTGGTTTTATCCCATACATTTGAATGTACGGGATATTACAAAGTATAAACAGCATAACTTGTTTTATAACAAGGTATTATGAAATACATTGTCCCATACATTCAAATGTATGGGATGAAATGCCTTAAGGGCCCAGTGTGTTCGTTGTTTTCAGGGGCGGGCGGCATCATTTCCTTACACGAGCATGGCGCGGGCTTCTTCGATGATTTTATCTTTCAGCCATTTGGGGCTTTTGACTTTTGCGTAGCGTCCGAAGGCCATCACCCAGCGTTTGATTTCAATATCGCCTTTCGCATCAAAGCTGATTTCGACCCGCCCGTCTTTGAGGGTTTTTACTTCCTGCTTCGGGTGCCACTGCCGCTCAAGGACAGAGTCGGCAATTTCGGGGTCGAACTGAACCGTCACACGAAACGGTTTGTTGTCTCCGGAAAACTTGGAAAAGGTGTCGGCGAGTTCCTTCTTGGCATCGAAAGAGCCTTGGATATCCGCTTTCTTTCGGAGCACCTTGATCTTCTGAATGCGTGAGAGTGCGATCTGCCGGAAATTATCGAACCCTTCGTATTGAACGAAGAGATACCAGTCACCCTGCAGGTTAGCCAGATGGACGGGAGCCACGCGGGATGTCTTGTCACCGCGCCAGCTGCGGTAACAAATTTCTAGCATCTGACGGTTTTCCAAACCTTGGACAACTTTTTTCCAGACCTTGGAAGAAATCGGCATGGCGGGCGGGGCGGTAAAGCTGAAGCGGGAGAACAGCTCTTCAGGACGCACGGTAATGTTGTCCGGCAACAGGGCAGAGAGTTTATCGAACACGGAGGTCAGCTTCTCAGCCATCGGAGTGCCCTTGAACTGTTCAAGCACCTTAGAGCCCATCAGCAGGGCGGCCAGTTCCCCTTCGTTCATCTGGACGGCGGGCAGCATGAAGGTTGGCTCGGTGTAATAGTAGCCACGGTGAAGCGCGTCGTATTCGATTGGAGCGCCCATTCGGTCGCGAAGAAAATCAAAGTCGCGCTGAGCCGTCTTGGTGGAAACTTCCCAATCCGCCGCAAACGACGTGCAATTAGGGTATTGGTTGGTGCGTAGTAACTCGTCGAGCGCGAGGAGTCGTTCCGCTTGGGCTTTCTCCCCCGTTACGACCGTCCAACTATCGGTTGTCAATCTGTCTAATTATTGGATTGGTGATGGGAAGTGCGGGCGCCGCCCGCACCTACAGAGTGCATTCGCGTCCGCTTTGGGCTTGCTTCCCTTCCCAAAAAGTCATGTTTTTGTAAAATAGTTTTAACAAAATAGATTTTTTGACGGGATTTACGCTCCATACGTTTTTGAAGTTAAAGGTCAAATTCGTATAACCGTCCATCTTGCTCCCGCTCAACGGTGCATCGTCATTCCGCCTGATTTCAATATTGCCCTTGGTTCTGCAAAGCTTTGCTTCTCTTTCTGCCGTTTCCGTTGACGGGTGAGGTGGCGAAGACTAATCTGAACGGCAAAAACGCGCCGCTTTAAAGGAATTGCTTTATGAATTGGATCGCCCCGTCGGAAAAAGACACTGCCGCCGCTTCACTGGAAAAGAACCTGTGGGATACCGCCGACCAGTTCCGCGCCAATTCGGGGCTGAAGGCCCAGGAATACTCCGGCCCGATCCTCGGCATCATCTTCCTGCGCTTTGCCGAAGTCCGCTTCAGTGCCCGACGCGCTGCGCTTACCGGGCGACCCTCACCCGGCTCTGCGAGCCACCCTCTCCCAGTGGGAGAGGGACGGGGTGAGGGCGCGGAACGCGTGTCCCGGCGCGGATCACGGGCGGATGAACCGGCGGCCTACCATGCCGAGGGCATTCTCTATCTGCCCGAAGAAGCGCGGTTTGATTATTTGCTCAATCTTCCCGAAGCGGAAAACATTGGCGCAAAGGTCAACGCCGCCATGCGCGAGATTGAAAAGCACAACCCGCAGCTCGCCGGGGTGCTGCCCAAGACCTACAACCTCTTCACCAGCACGCTGCTCAAGGAACTGCTCAAGAAAGCCTCCGAGATTCCCGCCTCGGCGGACTATGACGCCTTCGGGCGCATCTATGAATATTTCCTCGGCCAGTTTGCCCGCACCGAAGGGCAGAAAGGCGGCGAGTTCTACACGCCCGCCGGTATTGTCCGGCTTCTGACCGAAATCATCGAACCGTTCCACGGGCGCATACTCGACCCGGCATGTGGGTCGGGAGGAATGTTCGTGCAATCGGCAAGGTTTATTGCCGAGCACAAACGAACGTCCCGACCCACACCCTCATCCCCAGCCCTTCTCCCAGAAGGAGAAGGGAGCGGGCACTATCGTGGTGGATTTAATTTTGAAGGATTGAAGGAGCGGGCGCGAGAATTGCGGAATAAACAAACGCCCGCCGAGGAGTTGCTTTGGGAACTGTTGCGAAATCGGCAATGCTTCGACTTAAAATTCCGACGCCAGCATCAGTTTGGAAACTACCTGCTGGACTTTTACTGTTGCGAAGCAAACCTTGCTGTCGAACTCGATGGGGAACCGCACAACACAGCCGAACGCCAGAAAAAGGATGCGAAGCGAAGCGCTTATCTGGAATCACAGGGAGTGACAACGCTTCGGTTTGAAAACTTTATCGCTGTTAAGACGCCCGAGGTTATTTTGGAAGCAATCGCTCAGCACTCGGCCAGCCCCTCTCCTGCTGGGAGAGGCGGGGGTGAGGGTGCAGCGCCAGATTATTCCGGCGACCCGGCACGCGAGCTGTCGATTCACGGAGTGGAGAAGACAGACGAGACAGGGCGGTTGTGCCGGATGAATCTGGCGGTGCATGGGCTGGAAGGCGACATCCGCCACGGCGGCAACGTCAATAGCTACTACGACGACCCGCACGACGCCACCGGCCACTTCGATTTTGTCCTCGCCAACCCGCCCTTCAACGTCAACGCCGTCGACAAAGAACGGCTCAAAGACTCCGTCGGACCGGGCCGCCGCTATCCCTTCGGTCTGCCGCGCACCGACAACGGAAACTATCTCTGGATTCAGCTCTTCTATTCCTCGCTCAACGCCAAGGGCCGCGCCGGATTCGTCATGGCCAACTCCGCATCGGATGCCCGCAGCTCCGAGCAGGACCTCCGGCAGCAGCTCATCGAAAACCGCGCCGTCGACGTCATGGTCGCCGTCGGCCCGAATATGTTTTACACGGTGACCTTGCCTTGCACATTGTGGTTTTTTGATAAAGGGAAGGCAACGTTACCGCGTAAAACCCCCTCAACCCGACCTGACGGCCACCCTTCTCCCAATGGGAGAAGGGACGGGGATGAGGGTGTCGCGCATGATCGATCAAACACAGTTTTATTTATAGATGCGCGACATATCTACCGCCAGGTTGACCGCGCGCACCGCGAATGGACGCCCGCGCAGATCGGCTTTATCGCCAACGTCGTCCGCCTCTATCGCGGCGAAGAGCCCGACTTCACCCTCGGCGGCGATGAAGCGAACGAAAAGCTGACCGAAGTCTTCGGCGAGACACCGACGTTCACCGATGTGCCTGGACTCTGCAAAGCCGCTACCTTGGAAGAAATCGAAGAGCAAGGTTGGAGTCTCAACCCCGGCCGCTATGTTGGCGTTGCACCCGGCGAAGAGGTGAGCGACGAGGACTTCAAGGAGCAGCTCGAAGAACTCAGCGAGGAACTCGAAACCCTTAATGCCGCCGCCCGCGAACTCGAAGTAACAATCGCCGCCAATGTGGCCGAAATTCTGGGCGTATGAATCAGAACGGCAAAAAACAGACCACCCTCGAAGTAATTGCCGACTTCATGAACGGTGGTGCTTGGAAGCAATCTGAGTATTTTGATGACGGGATACCTGTCGTCCGCGTTACCAATATTAAAAATGAGACTGCGGATCTCAGTGATTGCAAATTCCTTCCAAAATCCTCTCTCGAAAAATATAGGCGACATTCGCTTCAAACGGGAGACTTGGTCATCTGCACCGTGGGTTCTCACCCGACTCAGCCGGGCTCGGTTGTGGGACGTGCTGCGGTTATTCCGCCAACTGCTCACGGCGCGTTGCTCAACCAGAACGCAGTGCGTATCCGCTCTGCATCACCTGATATTGATCAAGGATGGCTCGGCTATCTAGGTCGTAGTCAAGAGTTCCACGACTACATCATCAGTTGTGCGCGTGGATCAGCAAATCAAGTACGAATGGCGATTGGGTTGCTCAAAGAAATGCCAGTAAACGTTCCGCCGCACGCGGAGCAGCGACGGATAGCGGGGATATTGTCGGCGTACGACGAGCTGATCGAGAACAGCCAGCGGCGCATCCAGATATTGGAAACCATGGCCCGCGCCCTCTACCGCGAATGGTTTATTCACTTTCGGTATCCCGGAAGTGAACCCTCAACCCGGCTTTCCAGCCACCCTTCTCCCAGAGGGAGAAGGGACGGGGATGAGGGGGCGCAGCCTGAAAAAACCAAAATCACCAACGCCCTCCCCGACGGGTGGGTGGTGCAGAAGCTCAAAGATGTTTGTCAGCTCACCATGGGGCAATCTCCAAAATCCGAGTTCTACAATGAAGAAGGTGAAGGCCAACCATTTCACCAGGGAGTCACCAATTTCGGCGACCGCTTTCCAACGGATCGCTTATTCTGCACGGTTGAAGGCCGCGTCGCCCAGGCAGGCGATATTCTCTTCAGTGTTCGTGCTCCTGTTGGACGCATGAATATTGCAGATAAGAAAATCATCATGGGGCGAGGCGTTTCAGCGATTCGCCATAATGGCGGGCATCAGCCTTTCCTTTGGGAACAGTTGCGTAATCACTTCACCAAAGTGGACATGATGGGTAACGGCGCGATCTTCGCGTCTGTGACCAAAGCAGACATGCTGGGAATTGACGTTTTGTGTCCGCCTGAATCATTGATAGTAAGCGCCGAAGAACATCTAACTCCGCTTCATAATGAAACCGGCGTTCTCTCTCGAAAAATCATAAACCTCCGCCAAACGCGCGACCTGCTGCTGCCTCGCCTGCTTTCGGGGCAAATTGAATTGGAGAAAATGGAGGATCAGCAATGACAGAAGCAGGAATCATTGCGAAGCAATCGGAAGAAAGAACCCGCTGTCTCGATGCCGTTTTGAAATCGAATGCATCGAAGAAACTCATTGTTGCGGGAGCCGGAACCGGTAAAACTTTCACGTTTTCTAAATTGCTAGGTCAGCATGAGGGTAGCGCAAACCTTGCTCTTACATTTATTCGGAAACTTGTAGAAGACATGGCGGCCAGTCTTGGTGCCTCCGCAGAGGTGAAAACACTTCACGCTTTTTGCAAAAAAGTGCTTCATCAGCAAAATGGCAGAATTGAGCTGGCTCCCTACTTGCCAAAAATAATAGAGGGTGATGCTAATCTTCTTGGGACGCCATTGGCAGGTTTCGAGTCGAAAATAAGGAATCTTGACGAAACCAGTGCAGAGCTTGCCTTCTACTTACGGCGTGGCGATTATTACTCAGTGATTGGTTTTGATGACGCGGTCTATCGCCTATACAAGGCCATTCAATCAAACCCGACCATCGTTCCCTCGTATGACCAGATTGTGGTGGATGAGTTTCAGGATTTCAATCCGCTGGAAGTCGCATTCATTGCTGAGATTTCAAAGCGAGGAAAGATTCTGATTGTAGGTGATGATGATCAGGCCGTTTACGACGGAAGAGATGCTTCTCCAGATCACTTGCGGGCGCTTTACCAGTCACCAGAGTTTGAAAAATTCGAGCTGCCGTTTTGCAGCAGATGCACGAAGGTGGTGGTTGATGCAACAAACAGCATCATTCAAAGCGCGCAGCAAGCAGGGCATTTTCAGGGGCGGGTGGCAAAGCGATATGAATGCTACTGGGAAGATAAGGCTGCCGACAGTCGGAAATATCAGAAATTGATTACGGCTCAGGGTCATTCGGTTCTCGGTAATAAGTTGTTGTTCCAAGGGGTTATGCAAAAATTTATCGCGATTTGAGGATGCCGACCGAGTTTGCGGTTCATTTTGGGGATGGTTTTGGCTGGTGATTTGC
>Ga0307990_1002495_pt1 | contig 14669 bp, 10 predicted proteins | sample EllFjometagen129_FD_203168 | JGI IMG/M metagenome (GOLD analysis project Ga0307990, IMG submission 203168) | Marine microbial communities from Ellis Fjord, Antarctic Ocean - #129 | ecosystem: Environmental > Aquatic > Marine > Unclassified | place: Southern Ocean | collected 2014-10-08
AACAAAATTACTGCTAATTAACAAAGAAAAAAAGAACCCAAAAAAGAAAATTTACATCATCATAATTATTTATTAAAATTTAATTTGCAAACCTAAGAGCCTAAGGCGGAGTAATGGATATTTTTTCATTTGAAGTTTCTTCAATAGAAACAATAGATTTTTTTACAAAATCAATAGCATTGTTAATACTTTTATCGTTTTCGTCAGGCAAAGGATTTCCTTTGGCAAATTTTACCAAATCAGCAAGTGTTAATGTTTGCTTTAATTTAATATTTAATTCTTCATTTTTTATGTCAGTTTTTTCAAAAGAGTGTAATATTTCATTGCTTGTCATTTCAAGTGCATCAATATTAAATCGTTGTTTAATATAAGTTCTTATAATTTGAGTTAGCTCGGAATGATATTCTTTTACTTTATTTTTTTGCCATAATTTTTTAAGTCGTAATTTTTCTAAAGCATCTAAAGCTATTTTGTGCGGAGGCAATTTAGGTTTTTTATGTAATTGAAAAAGAGGTTGTTTTTTTTTTCTTTTTCTTATATAATATATTATTAATAATATGATTATAGCAGCAACAATTCCAGCTAATATGTAAGGTAATATTTCACTAAAAGTAACAGGTGCTTTTAAAGGTGGTTTTATATCTTTAATGGCTTTGGTTGTATCAACAGGTATTGTTTGGACATTTAGAAACAAAAGATTAGTTTCTGCTATTTTAAAAGTTGTATCATTTTTTTTGTCATAAATAAACTTAAAAGCAGGTATTGCGTAATATCCGGAATCAAAAGAAGTGATAACCAATGTTTGAAAAAGATTTATCTGTTTTTTATCTTGCGAAAATATTGTATCAATATCTGATTTTTTAATTATTTCAATTTCATTTATTATTGTATCATAAAGTTCAGTCCATATAATTTTTTTTGATACAGGGCATTTTAATTTAATATTAAGATTAATTTGGTCACCAATAAGCATTGAGTTAGTATCTAATTCTGCTGTTGCTTTTATATCTTGTGAATATGATAAATTTATAAAACTTAAAAATAGAATCATTAAAAATATATCTATTTTATAGTCTATTTTTAATATATAATGTTTAAAGTTCATCTTTGTATGTAAATTAATAAACGAAATTATTAGTGTCCGACTAAAAATGAAATTAGAACTTATAATAGTAGATTCCTCTCTGCCTCAGGCGAATCGGAATGACAACTTCGTTATGTTGAGAAAGTGAGGGTAAGGACGCGTAAAACGCGTCCTTATCCTCACCCTGAACTCTAAATAACACTGTCATTCCGAGTGATAGCGAGGAATCTCATAATATTTAGAAACAATTTTACCTAAATTTTTAAATTTAGTCGGACAATAGTGAAACGAAATAGATTTAAAATCTGCTTTCTCTTTTTTTAAAGAGGTTTACCAGAGATTTGATATAATCCTGATTAGTATTAATGTTTACAACATCAACGCCTGATTTTATAAATAAAGTTTTTAAATATTTTTTATTTTGTATCCACCATTTGTTATAATTTTTACGTATATTAGTGTTTGCAGTATCTATCCATGATATTTTACCTGTTTCAGCATCTTTAAATTTTACAAGTCCAATGTCAGGTAATTGTGTCTCTCTTTGGTCAAATATTCTTATAGCTATAAGGTCATGTTTTTTATTACATATTTTTATAGCATCATCAAATCCTTTGTCCATAAAGTCAGATATAAGAAAAGCAGTAGAGCGTTTTTTTATAGCATTAGTAAGATAACGCAAAGCTTCTGTTATGTTTGTTTCTTTATTTTCAGATTTAAAATTTATTAGTTCGCTAATTATTCGTAAGATATGTTTGGTTCCTTTTTGAGGTGGTATAAATTTCTCAATTTTATCACTAAACAGTATAACGCCTACTTTATCGTTGTTGTGTATAGCAGAAAAAGCCAGCACAGCAGATATTTCAGTAATAAGTTCTTGTTTTAGTTGTTTTTGAGTGCCGAATTGGTTTGAACCGCTGACATCTATCAATAGCATTACAGTAAGTTCGCGTTCTTCTTCAAAAATTTTAATATAAGGACTGTTAAGTCGTGCTGTTACGTTCCAGTCAATAGAACGTATATCATCGCCATATTGATATTCTCTTACTTCGCTAAAAGCCATTCCTCTGCCTTTAAAAGCACTATGATAATGTCCTGAGAATATCTGGTTAGATAGTCCACGGGTTTTTATTTCAATTTTTCTTACTTTTTTTAATATTTCTGAGGTTTCCACGATTAAAAGTTTGATATTAAAAAATATATAACAATAAAATAAGAAATTAATGTATTATTTTAGATAATATCATTAACACCTCGTTTCAACGCAATGTCATTTAGTTAAGCATATAAGTCTCTGATTAAGAGCATATCAGAATAGCACCATTCTTTAGAATGGTGAATAATAGATATGCACACATCGTATATTGTAGCCCGCTTCAGCGGGCTTTTATTAATTATCAAATAATTCATATTTTGTGATGTTTTATATGTTATTATTAAAAGTCAGCTAAAAGCTGACTGCCTCTATTTGTATGGAATATGCTTATTTTCCACCACAATAAATTGTGGTGCTAGTCTGATCCCGAGCACTTGGGATATTACACCTTAACTAAATGACATTGCAATAAATTGTGGTGCTAGTGATCCCGAGCACTCGGAATATTACACCTTAACTAAATGATATTGCAATAAATCAAGGGGTTAATAAGAATACTCGTTAGATAATTTAATATAAAATATTAGCAATTAATTTCTAAACTAAATATCTAATGTTGTTAATTACATTTTTCCCTGAATTATTTATAAACTATAACAATTCTTAAACATAATTTCAAATCGTGAACAGTTACAAAATCACGAATGACACTTGACAGTTTAACAGTTTTATAAATAAAATCATTAAGGAACTTCAACAGTATTAAGTATTTCATTAATTATATCTTCAGAAGTAATATTTTCTGCTTCTGCTTCATAGCTAAGACCTATTCTGTGTCGGAGCACATTATAGCATACAGCTCTTACATCTTCCGGTATTACATAGCCCCTTTGTTTTATAAAAGCATAAGCTTTGGAAGCAAGAGTCAGATAAATGCTTGCACGAGGTGATGCTCCATAGTTTATCAGTCCTTTAAACTTATCAAGTTTGTATTTGGAAGGATAACGGGTAGCAAAAACAATATCAATGATATAATTTTCAATTTTTTCATCTGTATAGACCTGTCTAACGATATTTCTTGCTTTTATAATATCTTCCGGTTTAAAGATAGTATTTGTTGCAGGAAATATATTGGTAACATTTTCGTGTATAATAGATTTTTCCTCTTTTTTGTCAGGATAATTTACTATTATTTTTAGCATAAATCTATCTATTTGTGCTTCGGGCAAAGGATAAGTGCCTTCTTGTTCAATAGGATTTTGAGTAGCAAGCACTAAGAAAGGTTCTTCCAATTTATATGTGTTTGTTCCAATACTAATTTGTCGTTCCTGCATAGCTTCTAGTAATGCACTTTGTACTTTGGCAGGAGCACGGTTTATCTCATCAGCAAGAATAAAGTTAGCAAACATAGGACCTTTACGGACAGTAAATTCCTCTTTTTTTTGACTGTAAATCATTGTGCCGATTAAGTCGGCAGGGAGCAGGTCCGGAGTGAACTGTATCCTGTTAAATTTAGCATTAATAGTATTAGCGAGAGAACTGATAGCCAGTGTTTTGGCAAGTCCTGGAACACCTTCAATTAATATGTGTCCGTTAGAAAGTAAGCCGATTAACAGACCTTCAATCATTTGCTTTTGTCCTATAATTACTTTGTGCATTTCCATTGTAATTATATCTATAAAAGCACTTTCTTTTTTTATCAGTTCATTTAGTTCTTTTATATCAACAGTTGATTCCATATTTTTTGTGTTTAAAATTAAATATATATACCTAAATTTAGCAAGTCAAAAATAAAAAATTTTTAACCACAAAGTTCACAAAGAATGCACAAAGGTCACAAAAAAAATAAACATAACCATAAAATCTTTGCGATCTTTGTGTAAAACTTTGTGAACTTTGTGGTTATAAAAAGACTTGCTAATTTTAGGATATACCAAAAATAATAATAATTTGTTCTTGTAACGATATGATTTTATAAAATATTGCAAAAAAAATATTTTTTTTTACAATAAAAAAATAAAATGTATATTTGTATCAAATTTCCAGAAATAGTTTAACGGATTTTTGCTGTTTTTTAAAATAAACAAGAAATAAATTTTTAAAATTCACCATATATAATTAAACACATGAAAAAAATGAAATATCTCTCTTTTGCAATTTTATGCTTTATATGCTTTATAAATGCCAAAGCCCAATATAAAAATAATATTGTTCCTGACAAAAACAGGAAACATATTAGAAACCAAATACAACAAATGCATTCTGATAAAGATATGCTATCTGTATTTAATAAAAAAACAACACTGCTTAATTCTAAATCCTTGGTATGGAAGTGGGATACCATTATTACTTACGATACACTGAACAGCTTATATACAAGACATACACAAACATTTGATATTTATGGTAATGTTTTAATTGCATTAAACGAACAATGGCAAAACAATGCATGGGTGAATGATTTGAAAGATACTTATACTTATGATGCCAACGGAAACATGCTGACTCTATTAGAAAAACAATGGCAAACCAATGAATGGGTGAATCTTTTGAGAGGTACTTGCACTTATGATGCCAACGGAAACATGCTGACTCAGTTATATGAAGGATGGCAAAACAATGCATGGGTGAATCTTTCTATATATACTTGCACTTACGATGCCAATGGAAACATGCTGACTGAGTTATATGAAGAATGGCAAAACAATGCATGGGTGAATTGGTATAGATATACCTGGACTTATGATGCCAACGGAAACAGGCTGACTGTATTAGAAGAACACTGGCAAACCAATGTATGGGTGAATTATTATAGAGATACTTGCACTTATGATGCCAACGGAAACAGGCTGACTGGCTTATTTCAACAATGGCAAAACAATGCATGGATGAATTGGTATAGAGATACTTACACTTATGATGCCAACGGAAACAGGCTGACTGATTTAGAAGAATATTGGCAAACCAATGCATGGGTGAATGGTTCTATATGGACTTACACTTATAATGCCAATGGAAACATGCTGACTGTATTAGAAGAACAATGGCAAACCGATGCATGGGTGAATGATTATAGAGATACTTACACTTATGATGCCAACGGAAACAGGCTGACTAAGTTAAAAGAACAATGGCAAACCAATGCATGGGTAAATGATTATAGAGATACTTATACTTATGATGCCAATGGAAATTCAATAACTGGAAAAATTGAAAAATGGCAAAATAACTGGTTACCCGATATGGATTGTCTATACCTTATTTCTCAAAAAGAATATATCTGTGACGTTTATTGTTATCGTTACACAGCATCTTATAAATCTTTTAATACAGGAATACCCGAAATAGATGCTAATACCAGTTTAATTGTTTTCCCTAATCCTAGTACCCAAAATATTACCATAAAATACAATTCTTTCATAAAAAACAAAGAATGTATGATTTTAATTTATAATATTCAGGGACAATTACTTTTGCAACAACCATTACACCAAGAAAAACAGTGTATTGATATTAGTAGTTTTTCAAAAGGGATTTACTTATTAAAGCTAATGAGTAGTGATAAAACAGAAACAATAAAAATTATTAAGGAATAGTGATGATTTTTTTTTGTATTTGCAAAATATTAGGTAGAATCTGTTAATCATTGTGTTTTGCGATTTTCTGCTGTTAGATACGGGAATGTTATGGGTTCAAGAGGTTATGTAATCCCGTTTTTTATGAAAAAAAGAGAAGAAGGAGTTCTTCCAATCACACATAAAGACAAAGAAGGCTTTTAGTCGGAAGAATACTTAATAATAAAAAGTCCCGTTAGAAGATTTTTAGTCGGGAGAGTGCTTAATAATAAAAGTCCCGTTAGGGACAAAATATTTATAGCAATATTAAATAAACCTAAAAATAAAGTCCCGTTAGGGACGAAATATAATAGCTTATGTCCAATACATATACCCAAATATATCTTCAATTCGTATTTGCAGTTCAAGACAGAGCGTCTTTAATTCGGGCTGTCTGGAAAGACGAACTATACAAATATATAACAGGAATCGTCCAAAATAATAAGCATAAATTAATAGCAATAAACGGAATGTCTAACCATGTTCATGTTTTCGTAGGTTATAAACCACATCAGTCAATACCGGATTTATTGCAGGATATAAAAGGATCGTCTTCAGGCTGGATTAATAAAAAAGGGTTTGTAAAAGGCAAATTTAGATGGCAGGAGGGTTATGGTGCGTTTTCATATTCTCATTCTCAAATAGATAATGTAGTAAAATACATAATGAATCAGGAACAACACCATAAAAAGAAATCATTCCGTGAAGAATATTTAGAATTACTTAACAGATTTGATATAGATTATGATGAGAGGTATATATTAAAAGATATTGAATAATATATCGTCCCTACGGGACTTGTATTACTTTGTTATTGTTTTTTCTATAAATATTAAGTCCCTACGGGACTAAAAAATGCTCATAAGAAAAATTAAAAAACTTGACATATATCAATAATTAACGGATACTGCAAAATATTAGGTTTGAATATTTATGTCTTTTATTTTTTTAAAAATTTTATGTAATTAGTGTCTAAACGAAAACAAATAATATTTTCTCATATTGTCTCATTCCGAATTTATTTCGGAATCTGATTATCAAGTTATTATAGATTCTGAAACAAGTTCAGAATGACAAAAAGTATTGTTTTCGTGCAGGCACTAACTATATTGAAACGAGCACTGAAATGAATACTGAAATGAATTCAGCACAAGTTTCAGCACAGGTTACTGAAATAATCCTGAAACGATTTCAGTATAGTTTCAATTTTATTTATTCTTTAATAAATCCAAAGCTTTTTTAATACTAATTCTTTTGTCATTAAAAAAAGCAACAACAAAAGCATCTTTAAATCCTGATTTACGAACTTTATATTGAAGTTTGGTGGCTGCATCAAGTGTGTTTTCATTACCTGTTGTATATTTATACAGTCCATTATCAAAATATACTTTTACTTTTTTTAAATCCTTGAACACATCTGAATCTAAATTTTCTTTTTTGTTGAGAGTTTTAAACTGAACTCTAAAAGAGATATTTTTCTTATTTTCTAAAACATTTGCTTTGTCTTCTGTTTTATTTACAGATATTTCTTTATCATCATTTTTTACAATCTCCTCTTTATAATTTTTGTCTTCTGATTTTAGTTTTTGCTTTTTAAAAGCTTCTTTAATACCAATTCTTTTGTCATTAAAAAAAACAACAACAAAAGCATCTTTAAATCCTGATTTACGAACTTTATATTGAAGTTTAGTTGCTAATTCAAGTGTGTTTTCATCACCTGTTGTATATTTATACAGTCCATTATCAAAATATACTTTTACTTTTTTTAAATCCTTGAACACATCTGAATCTAAAGGTCTCTTTTTAGGAAAAGTTTTAAACTGAACCCTAAATGACACTCTGTTTTCATCAAAATCATTCTTTTTATTATTATTATTCAATTTTTTATTATCTGACTTATTTATTTTAACTTCTTTTTTATTTGTTTTTTCTTTATTATCTGTTTTTTCAATATTTTTTTTTGCAACAAATTGTTTTTCTATATCTTCTTTTTTAATGCCTTCTATTTCTGTTTTATACTGTTCAAAAGCTTTATAAATAGATAAGGCAACATCTTGCTGATTTTTTTCAGATGTTAAAAATTTTTCCTCATTTTTATTACTCAAAAAACCTGTTTCAATTAATATACTAGGCATTGTTGTCCTGTATAGCACCAAAAACCCTGCTTGTTTAACGCCTCTGTCAAATATACCAAGTGTTCCTGTTAATTGTTTTTGAACTTTTGATGCTATGTTAAGACCTTGTTCTAAAAAAGCATTTTGATAAAGAGTAAAAATAATATTGGCTTCAGGAGAATTAGGGTCAAATCCACTATATTTAGCAGTATAATCTTCTTCCATTAATACTGCTGCATTTTCTCTTTTTGCAACAGATAAATTAGCTTCGTTTTTATTTATACCCATAACCCAGGTCTCTGCTCCGTGTGCTATTGATGACCTGCACGCATTACAATGTATTGAAATAAATAAATCTGCCTTATTATCATTTGCAATATCAGCTCTCTTATAAACCTCTATAAACCTATCATCCTTACGGGTATATATCACTTTCATATCAGGAAAGTTATTTTTTATATATTCGCCTAATTTAAGTGCTATGCTAAGGACAACATCTTTCTCTTTTGACTTGGAATACCCTATACAACCAGGATCTTTACCACCATGTCCGGGGTCAATGACAACTGTTTTAACAGAATATTTTTTGTCAGGACCTGCATAAAATGAACTTAGCAGGAATATACAAATAATACCAAAAACTGTAAAATATCGTTTCACTAAAAAAAAATGTTTTATTTTTGAAAGTTCAAAATTAATTTTATTATTGCAAAGTAACAAAAATTATAATAATTTTGTTAGTAAAAATTTTATTTAAACATATATTCATATTTATAGTTGTAAACTTGTTATGTTTTACTATATATGCACAAGATACTATTAAACAAAACGAAAAAGACAGTTTAATATTATCTGCTGACACTATACAAAAGCCAAAAAGTAAAAAGTTTTTAATTGATTCTAAAGTAAAATATTCAGCTATTGACTCAATACTCTTTAACATTGAAAAGCAAAAAGTATTTCTTTTTGGTAATGCTGAGGTTAATTATAAAAGCATAAACATAAAAGCAGCATATATTGAAATAAATTTTAATACTAACTTAATGTTTGCCAAAGGTATTTCCGACTCAACAGGAAAAGAAACAGGAACGCCTGTATTTACCGAGGATAATCAAAGTTTTAAGTCAAAGGAAATAACTTATAACTTCAAGTCAAAAAAGGGCTTAATTAAAAATATATTTCTTGCTGAGGGAGAAAATTATATTCATGGCAAAACAGTAAAAAAACTTCCTGAAAATGAGATACTTATCAAAAACGGGCAATATACGACCTGTGAGCTTGAACATCCTCATTATCAAATAAAATTTTCAAAAGCAAAAGTCATTCCCAACGATAAAATAATTACAGGACCTGCATATCTGTGTATTGCAGATATTCCTACTCCTATAGCTATTCCTTTTGGATTTTTCCCAAACAAAAAAGGACAAGCTTCCGGCATCATAATACCCCGATATGGTGAATCTGCCAACCGCGGGTTTTTTCTGGAAAACGCAGGATATTACCTTGGAATAAATGATTATTTAGACCTTTTATTAACAGGCGACATCTATACAAGAGGCAGCTGGGCTTTAAAAACACACTCCAATTATAACAAAAGATATAAATATAATGGTAGATTTAGCTTAAATTATGCTATAAATATTTTAGGTGAAAAGGGACTTCCTGATTATTCAAAAAATAAGGACTTCTTCTTTAAATGGAACCACAAACAAAGTCCAAAAGCAAAACCTAACAGCAGATTCTCTGCTAATGTAAATGCCGGCACCAGTAAATACAATACTTTTAATCCTACAAGTACTGCTGATTATTTGTCAAACACTTTTCAATCAAATATATCTTATTCTAAAACATGGGCAGGAAAATATAATTTCTCAACAAATATACGACACAGCCAAAATACAATTAACAAACAGGTTAGCTTAAATCTGCCGGAAATAACTTTTTCTGTAAACCGTTTCTATCCTTTTAGGAAAAAAGAAAAAACAGGCAAATTAAAATGGTATGATAATATAAGTGTTAATTATGTGATGAACGCGAGAAATGATTTGACTACAATAGATTCTTTATTATTTACTTCCAATAGTTTATCAAAACTACGCAATGGTATTAAACATTCTATTCCTGTTAGAAGCTCATTAAAACTTTTTAAACATTTTACATTAACAAATTCAATAAATTGGACAGAAAGATGGTATTTGCAAAGCACAGAAAAAAAATGGAATAATGATACGTTATTTTCCAACAATGACACTATAACAGGATATCTTAACACTGACACTATTCAGGGATTTAAAGCAGCACACAATTTTAATTTATCCTCTTCTTTAAACACAAGAATATATGGAATGTTTCAATTTAAGAGAGGATTTGTCAGGGCTGTGCGACATGTGATAACACCAACAGTTAGTTTTACTTATCATCCTGACTTTAGTACTAAAAAATGGGGATATTATAAAGAAGTTCAAACAGACACGTTGGGAAATACTGGTAAATATTCAATATTTGAAAACGGGATTTATGGAACACCTTCAGCAGGAGAATCAGGAAAAGTAAGATTTGCCTTAACAAATAATCTTGAAATAAAAGTAAAATCAAAAAAAGATTCTGTTTCCGGAACAAAAAAAGTTGTTCTTATCAAAAATTTTACTGTCTCAACTTCTTATGATATTACAAAGGACTCTTTAAACTGGTCAAAAGTAGTAATGTCAGGAACAACTACTTTATTTAAAAATTTGTATATCAGATATGCAAGTATATGGGACCTTTATATTATTGACTCTACAGGAAGAAATATAAATAAATTTGAATGGCAGGAAAACGGGAAACTGCTTCGTCATTCTAAAACTGACTGGGCTTTAAGTTTAAACTGGTCGCTTAACTCTGATTCGCCTTTGTTTAATAAAAAGACATCTGAAACTTCTGACAAAAAAAATAAAGAAGAAACTGACTTTGACATACCATGGAATTTAGGTCTTCACTATACATTTAATTATAGCAATATGTTTGTCAGTCAAGAGCAGCCAAAACAAAAAAATATAATTCAGACATTATCGTTTAACGGAAGTATTAATATTAGCTCTAAATGGAAAATAGGATTTACATCAGGATATGATTTTCAAAATAATGACTTTTCTTATACATCAGTAAATTTTTACAGGGACCTGCATTGCTGGGAAATGAGCTTTAACTGGATACCAATAGGATTTAGAAAAAGCTGGAGTTTTAAAATAAACATAAAAGCATCTGCATTTAAAGATTTGAAATATGAAAAGAAAAAGGACTGGAGAGATATTATGTAGTATCTTGACAATTTAATTTCAGATCAGGCAGTTGCCTGATGGGGTTAATATTTTTGTATTACATTATTAGTAGAGACGAGGCATGCCTCGTCTCTACTGTAAAATCCGCCTAAGGCGGATCATTCCCTTCAGTCGGGCGTCAGTCAGTCGCCTGACTTGATGCCTGACCAATATGTGTCATCGGGCAATTGTCTTTGCTCAACATAAATAAATAATTCCAATAAAGTTTAAAAAATTATTTATTTAAAGATTCTTTTAATGATTTTTCAATTTTTATTATATTATAATTATCCCAAAAATCCTCGTTATATTCACCAATAATTGCTTTAATAGGTCTATAGTCATTAATATTTTTTATACTGTCAAGAGCAGAAGTATTTACTTTTTCTATATCTGTTATAACTAAATTGGCAGAATAAAATAGTTTAAAATCCTGTTTTTCTTTAGTATTTTCTCCTATATATGTTGAATTTGAAATAATTGTCTTTAAATACCAAATATTATTTATTTCCTGATATTCTGTTTTTGAATAATAATCAACTATGCCGGTTTGTTTAATTCCGGTAAATATATTTAATATTAGATTTTCAGTTTTTAATAGTTCCCAGTATTTTATTAAATCTGCAATTTTTACCGGTTTCCAGTATTTTATTTTTTCTTTACAAGATGAAGATTCAATTGCAACAAAAGCATAAGTGTCAGTTGTAATGTATAACTTACCTTCAGGCAACAATTTTTTTATCTTTTTTTTGGGATAAAAACTAATCACATATATATAATTATTATCAATTTTTGTTATCTTTTCTATTTTATAATTAAAATATTTGAATTTCTTTTTTACTCCAAAATTTGATGGCTTAGTAACAAAATCGTGATATAATAATAAATTATCTATGCCATTACCACTAGCACATCCAAGTTCACCTTTACTTACATCTTTTTTTGTTCTGCCCTCAATTAATTTAATTTTATAATCTTTTGCATTAAAATAAGGTTTATATATTTCCACGACAATTTCTGATAGTTCGGTAAGTTTATTATCCTGTTGAATATTTTGTCTGTAAAAACCTGTCATTTTAGTTAATTGACCAGGGTAATTTTTATCTAAATTATCAATTGCTTTTAATATAATATCTGTTGGATTTAAAGGTTTAATTTTAACTTCATTAAGAGTGTAAGTTTTAGGAACAAGATAAATATGACAATCTCTATGATTTATTTCTAAAATTTTACATTTGTAGGTTTTATAGCCAATATATGAGATGGAAACAGAATCATTTATGTTGTTTTTGCTGACTTTTAACACAAATTCTCCATCTTTATTTGATACGGTGCCAATATTACTGTTTGTTAAACCTATATTTGCATAAGAGAGAGGTAAATTAGTATTTTTATCAATTACTATACCATTTACAGTAATTAAATTCTGAGAAAAACAAACAAAAGTGTTTAATAATAGCACTAAAAATATGAAGCTAATTTTTAATGCTAATTTTAAAGATTTCATTTGTGACTTGAGTTCAGCAAATTATTTTTACAGATATTTATAAGTTAATTTGTTTTTATGCAAGCAAATTAATTCATAATAAAAGGATAAGAAACACCATTTACTGTTGCAACAGCATTAGCATCACAATTGCCATTACCATAGTCCACTGCAATAGTTGGAACATCCTGTATATTCAAATCAAGAGTTCCGCTTCTGACCCACCTGCAGTCAATTTTAACATTTAAAGGACTTGTAATAGTAATATTATAACTTTTACCATTTGCACTTATTCCGTTTTGTGTTCCTGTAATTGAGTATTCATCATCCCATGGATTTAATATTGTAGATTCGCCATTTATCCATTCTCTTTCTCTGTCAGAGTTCCAGTGAATAGTGCCTCCATTATTAGGTTTGGTAATCACAGCATCTATAATATGAATAGAAAAAACCAAATTAGTGTCTATATTATAGCCGGTATTAGTAACTGTTTTTGTGCCTTCTACTTTATTATCATCCACATAATAATTATCAACTGTTGTGGTAAATACAGAACCAACGGTGCGATATCTGCCTGTGCAATGAACTAATATTTTACCTCTTCTGTATCTGCCGCTTGGTGGATTTTGCTGACAATTGGAACTGCCAAAATCTATGATTAAATTTTTAGGCCATGTAGTATTAAAAGGAATAATTGTAAGAGTAATACATGGACTAATTGTTATTATAGAGCTGTCGCTCATTATGGATGAAATGTCTTTACTTCCATAAATAGTATCTTCGGTTTTTTTCATACCATCTTTAACCTGGGTAAAAATATCATTAAATATATTTTCGGCTAAAGCATCATCGCCAGCTGCTGAAACATCATAGGTTTCATTTTCATCTTTATCTTTTCTGCAGGAATTGAAAATTAAACTAAACGCAATAATTACTGCTAATGCAGCATAAAAAATTTTATTTTTCATAATTAATAAATTTTTTAGTTAATAAATAAAAATAATTTTTATAATTTGTCAAAGATATAATTTTTTTTATAAACCAGATAAGAATAAGAAAAAAAGTTTTTTTTATCAGGTTTAAAATCCTGCCTCTCTATTAATTTCCATTCATTAAGATTGATTTCAGGAAAAAAAGTATCTGCTTCAAATGATTTATGAACTTTTGTTAAATATAATTTGTTGGTATATTTCAAAAACTGTCTGTAAACAGATGCACCACCTATAATAAAATTTTCTTTATTGTCATCGCATTTATTTATAGCATCTTCAATAGAATAAGCCATAACACAATCTTTTATTTTATCATTTTTATCATCTGATATAACGATATTTGTTCTGTTGGGCAAGGCACCATTGGGTAATGAAAAAAAAGTATTTTTTCCCATTATAACAGTATGGTTTGCTGTTATTTTTTTAAATCTTTTTAAATCATCAGAAATATGCCACAACAGTTTATTGTCTTTGCCAATAGCATTATTTTCTGCTATTGCTACTATGATTGAAATGTCTTTCATTTTTGTAATTATTTTTTACTAAAAAAACTATAAATACTTAATGGTTAATCAAAAGTTGAAATTAAAAATGACCATTTAAAGTATATATTGGTTCAAAGAAAATATTAGGGGGACAATAGGTTTTATTGTAACCGTTCATAGATTGAAATTAAAATAATAAAGTCAAAAGCCAAAAGACAAAAATTAAAAGTCAAAAGTATCTTGAGTTCAGAACATTTATTTTGATTTTGAAGTTACGATAGATTTTGCAATTATTTTTATCAGTTCCCTGTTTTCTTTCAACAAAAAAACAAGTATGGCATCGAATTTGTCAACAAATTTAGTTTTTTCAATTAATTTTAACCAATATAATGATTCTTTAAGTTCTTTTAATACTACTTGTAACTTATGTTGAAAATCTTTTTTGCTTTCAGCGGATTGAGATTCCTCATAATTTGCTCCTACTGATGTCCCTGAACGA
>Ga0307990_1002496_pt1 | contig 14658 bp, 15 predicted proteins | sample EllFjometagen129_FD_203168 | JGI IMG/M metagenome (GOLD analysis project Ga0307990, IMG submission 203168) | Marine microbial communities from Ellis Fjord, Antarctic Ocean - #129 | ecosystem: Environmental > Aquatic > Marine > Unclassified | place: Southern Ocean | collected 2014-10-08
TAGTTGACAGAAAATTGTTTTTCTCTTATTCTGAAACAAATTGCAGATAAGGACCGCATTCCGTGTTTTTAGAAAACAGACCCGGCCACATAACCGCTGAAGCATATGATGCGCCGGATACATCCGAAAAATTTTTTTTATCCGGCGGTGTCAGACCCGAACGCCCCACTGTTTTTGCTGATTCCCACGGGAAAATCTGCCTGATCGGTGTTTTTTTGATCAGTTGCATGTTGCAGTTGCTGTATCCTGTATATTACAGCGAGGCTGAAACATTTAAGTATATCAAGATCGGTGAACACGAAACGTCCACCAGAATTGTAAAAGCCGCCAAACTGAGATATATTAAAATTGGCGAGCATGAAAATTATACCAGAATTGTATTTGAATTTAAAGAACCGGTCAGATATAACACGCCGGTTATCAGGCAGGGAGGCAAGTTTGCCGTTGTTTTTTTTGATACGACCACAGCCTTGCCCCGCCAGATAAGGGTTGATGCTACCGAGCGGGTAGAGGGGATTGAGTTCGAGCAGCAGGAATCTAACCTGAACGCGGATGTGAGCATGTCGTTTCCCCAGTTCAGGATCAAAACATTTGCATTGGCCGAACCGGACAGGCTGGTCATTGATGTTTTTCGACTGGAAACCCCTGTTGATATCGCGCCAGGTAATATCGTTTTACAGAAAATGATGTTCAAAGATTCCAAATACAACGCGGCTGCAGAAAAAGACGTTATTCGAAAAACTGTGGAACCGGAAATCGTAGAAGAGAAAACCAATGCAGATATGCCCCGTGGGGGAGGGCTGACAGTGGAACCACCGGTTTTTGCAAAGACCGCGGCGGATACTGCGAATGAAACCGGAAATTTTATTGTAAACGAAGAACAGCGCCGATACGACCCGGAGCCTATTGTACAAAATGATCAAGCAGGAGATAATACCGCCGGTTATCAAAAAGACCTTGATTTTATAACGAATCGTATGACAAAGAAAGGTAGCGGGACCGATAAGCTGCAGGTATACCTGCTGCCGGTACTGACAGTACTGTCGGTAATTATTATTTTACTGCTTGTGTTTATTGTTTTTCAGAAAAAAAAAAGTGTTGATTTCACGGGTTTCGCCAAAAGACTGAATTTTTTGAAAACAAACGATGAAACCATTGCGGCGATAAATGCAAAGATAAACAGAGAGATTCAAAGAATTAAATAGTGCCCGTCTGGCGGTGGTCTTTTTGTCCAATCTCATCGTTATGCACAAAAATAATTCTTGGAATATCCAAGATGTACCTCTGGTTATTTTTGTTTATGCTCTGATTATGAACAAAATTCTTTATTTCCGGATGGATACTGAATAGGTTTAATCATGACGGATGGAATCAGACCGGATATCAATATCGGGCTCTCGCCGGCGGAAAAAAACGATCTGGAAAAATTGATTGGAGAGTTCAGCGCCGGACAAAATAAAAGTTATTCGGGAAGCTCGGTTGAAGAAATTGAAAAACAACTTGCAGCAATGAAAAAACTTCTTGCACGGCATGGTGAAATGTTGATGAAATTTGATTCCAGAATGAAGGCATTCTACGAAATAATTTGTTTGACTCATGAGAAAAGTGAAATTATGAACGATAGAATCAATGCGGTGATAGAGACTATTAAAGAGTAAACGAGTGGATGAACAGTGGCGATATTTCGGTTGAAAAGCCGGTGCAGGCATTAAGGGTTCGTGAAAAAACAGGTTTACATTTTATGCGCCGATGCATTCCACCTGGCTGCTTTGCGAAAGTTTAAGAATATGCCGGATATTCCTCAAGCTTTCGTGTCTTGCCGATCGGGCGCCTCAACACTAAAATTTGTGAACTTATTTTTGCGCGCACCCTAAGGGTAACCAACAACGGTCAACCAATCCGGGAGAATAGATTGAGCAAGCATCAAAGCAGGCAGGACAGTATTATAAATCGAATTATTGAGGGTTCCGTCAACATTGAATCTGAGAAAGAATTCGAAAATTTACTGAAAATATTTCCGAATGAGCCGTCCCTTCACAGGGCTCTGGCTGATTTGTTGGTAAAAAATAAATCAAAGGCGGCTGCCGATGATGCTTATGAACAATCGGTGGATCTTTTCCTTGATACGGGCCGGACACTGCCGGCAATAGTGGCAAAAATTTTAAAGTGGCGTATTTTCAAGCCGCTTAATAAGGAAGTACGCAATTTTTACGCTCTGGTTCGTGATTGCAAGTTTATCGAGAACCCGCTGAATCGATTTTTCTCCGGCCTTTCCTATCATGAATTTGTGTCGATATTGCTGAAGATGGTGCCATGCCGTTTCATCGCCGATACCATAATAAAAAGACCGGGCGATATTGAAAACTATCTTTATCTTGTTGTAAGCGGGGCTGTGAGCGAGGCCATTTCTCCCCGGTCAAACGTCTCCTTGGGGGCAGGCAATCAACGTCGTACGGATTTAATTGAAGGTGATTTTTTTGGAAGTATTTATCCGTTTGAGCAGGAAAAGGTATCCCCCACGCAGGTCAGAACCATTACCAATGTGGAAATGGTTAAGATCTCAAAACCGGATTTAATTGAAATTTGCAGAAAATTTAGTGATGTGGGACTAAAGATTGATAAATTATATACCTGGCGTGATGAAAGTGATGAGAAACGCGCAACTCAGGTCATTCGAAGGACCGTCAGGCATCAATTGCCGACCCGGGTATACCTGAAAGTGTTCGAAACCACAGCCGGCGGCCGTCCCTTACAGATAGAAGGCTTTGCCGATGATATTTCCTCCGGTGGTGCCTGCGTGGTGATCGGGGAGCAATACCGTTTTGGCGCCCCGAATGCCATGGTCGACAATAATGTCAAGCTTGAGGTCGTTTTGTCCAACGCTGCCGTGCGTTTGACTATTCTTGGTCGGATTGTCTGGGGAAAAGACGTCTCGCTCGAAGGTAAAAAAAGTGTTGCTGTTGGCATTCGATTTACCGAAATGACGGATAATGATCGTAAATTGCTGTACGAGTATTGCAGCGGGAGTGAAGGTGAACAGAATCTTATCTGGAGCTTATGGGAGTCGATGGTTAAATAGTGTTCGTCCAGCTGAATTCGACAAAAAGCAGATGTTGTTTTAAAAAGGGTAAACCGGCAGATAAAAGATGGCAAAAATTCAATGATTTTTTCGTGAAAGGCGGAATGTGAAAGAGGCAAATACCGAAAAAAAAGATACAACACCCGTTGTCTGGGCGATTGGAGGAGGCAAGGGGGGCGTCGGTAAGAGCGTTATTAGCACGCTGCTGGCATTCTGGCTGGTACGCATGGGTAAACGGGTGGTTCTGATTGACGTGGACTTGGGGGGAGCCAATCTGCATACCCTGCTGGGCATCAAAAATCCTGAGCGAACGTTGAATGATTTTGTCACCAAAAGATATAGCTCGCTTGAAGATATATGCATCCCGACTCCGGAAAAAAATTTAAGGTTGATCAGCGGGGCCAGTGAAATTCTTTCGCTTTCAAATCCGCACTTTTCCCAAAAGGTAAAAATCATAAAAAATATTTTCAGGCTGAACGCGGATTATGTTATTCTTGACCTGGGGGCAGGAGCATCTTTTAATGTACTGGATTTTTTTCTGTTTGCTCACAAAAGAATCATGGTGGTGACACCACAGCCCATATCTATCCAAAATGCTTATGGATTCATACGTAATGCAGTGTATCGAAGATTGAGTCAGATTTGTAGCCAAAAGCCGACGTTGCAGATTCTGGTAAAAACCGCAATGGATCCGAAAAACGATTTGAGGGTACGGACAATAAAGGAGTTATTTGAGGTTATTCAGGAGTCAGGGGATTTTGAAACAGCAAAAATACTTAAAAATGAAATTGCCAGGATCAGGCCGGCGGTAATCACCAATATGGTCAAAGACCCCAGAGAGAAAAACGCAGGCCGCATTGTCCAGCTTGTTGCTGAAAAATATTTAATGCTTCATCCGGTGGATTACGGCGGTGTCGTTTATGATAAGCAAATTTATACAATGGTTTCAGGAATGGTGCCATTAACGGAACTCAGTCAGTCTAGCGATGCACTTGCCAATGCGTATGAGATAACGACTCGGCTGCTTTAAGAAAGGAGAACGGCAGCGCATTATCCAGGCATCACCATTCAACCCTATATGCCTGAAGTGACTCAAATTCGTGAAGTGCCGCATATGGCGGATTCGTTGAATCAAAGGCAGGTGTTTTTTCTATTGTTTTGTCGGGGTATTAAAAAAAAGTGCTTGACATTGGGCAGAAGCGTAATTAATTTTTTATTAATTTTTTGAGTATAATCTCATAAGGGAGGATTCATATTGCGACCTCAAAAAAAGCGTATCGTGGTGTACAATCCGAGTGTTAGTTATTTTAAACCCAGAGGCATCCCCATGCTTGAACTTGAGGAGGTGCAGCTGACGATTGATGCATACGAAGCGGTTCGGCTCTCAGATCTGGAGGGAATGTCCCACGAGGAGGCCGGTCAAGCCATGGGCGTTTCCAGGGCTACGTTTGGTCGGATTATTCTCAAGGCACGCAAGGTTATTGCAAATGCCATGGTCAACGGGAAAGCCATTAATATTGAAGGCGGTACTTATGCGCTTGTTGAGGATAAAAGAATATTCATGTGCAATGACTGTGGCCACAGGTGGGAAGCCCCTTTGGGCACCGGCAAGCCCAATGAATGTCCGATCTGCAACTCAGACACTGTTTCCCGGGTGAAATTGGATAAAATAAGATAAAGCGTGCCATCGTGAGTCAGCTTCAAAATGTTTAATTTTCGCCTGACGCAGAGATTGGGCAAAAAATGGCGTTTGGGAATTGGCTCATTGTTTATTGTTGAGTGTAAACCGGCCAATAAAAGAAGCCCAATTGTTGAATAATTTCATGAATTCAGATATTTGAATGAATTTTATATCGGATTAGATTTGGAAATATTTTTAATAATTAGGAGATAAAATAATTATTATGAGAATTGCAGTTACAGCAACAGGACGTGACATTACTTCGGATCTTGATCTTCGTTTCGGGAGGGCTGCGTATTTTATTTTTGTCGATGCGGATTCCATGAAGTATGAGGTTATGGAAAATACACAAAATCTGAATCTTCCCCAGGGTGCCGGAATTCAGGCTGGGAAAACGATTGTTGACAATAACGCGGATGTGCTTATTTCCGGTAATTGCGGCCCCAAGGCATTTAAGGTGTTAAGCAGTGCCGATGTTAAAATTGTGGTCGGCCCCCGGGGGAGGGTGGTAGATGCCGTCGAGAAATATAAGAACGGTGAATTGACGGTAACAGATGCCGCCAATGTTGACGGGCATTGGGTTTAGAAATGGTGCCAGGTATCGGATATGGTGCGTTTTTGCACTTGCAACCGGTCGCTGGCAATTTAAAAAAGGACTAAGGATTAAGGAGAAAAGAATAATGGTTCAACTTCATGGAAGTGTAGACGCTGCAAAAAAGAAGGATCAGGCCAAGGAAGATCAGGATGCCCAGGTTAAAGGATCTTTGCAGAAAATAAAAAATAAATTTATTGTTATGAGCGGGAAGGGCGGGGTTGGGAAAACCAGCACCTCGGTCAACCTTGCCATTGCGCTGTCTAAAAAGGGACTTAAAGTCGGGCTGATGGATGTGGATCTGCACGGTCCGGATGTTCCGCGGATGCTGGGGCTGAGTGGTATGCTGGATTTGAACGCCAGCAGGAAGCTGAATCCCATGAAATATTCCGAAAACCTGGTTGCGGTTTCCATAGAATCGTTGACACCCAATAAAGACGATGCCGTTATCTGGCGCGGTCCGATTAAATATTCGGCCATCCGGCAGTTTATTGCAGATGTGGAATGGGGGGTGCTTGATTTTTTAATTGTGGATTCACCTCCGGGTACCGGAGATGAGCCGTTGACAATTGCCCAGACCATGTCGGATGCCAAAGCGATTATTGTAACCACTCCCCAAGAGGTCAGCCTGGCGGATGTAAGAAAATCGATTAATTTCTGCAAAACCGTCAAGATGGATATATTTGGTCTTATTGAAAACATGAGCGGACTGGAGTGCCCTCATTGCGGGAAAATGATTGAGCTGTTCGGATCAGGCGGTGGCGAAAAAACAGCATCTGATGCGAATATTAATTTTCTTGGCAGGATCCCGTTTGATCTTGATATGGTCACTGCCGGTGATTCCGGAAAATGTTTTCAGGAAGAACATGCAGATTCATCGGTTGCCCTTGCTTTTGGCAATGTTGCCGAAAAAATGGCAGCGCTTGTATAGGATTCAACGTACTACGAGAGCCGTTGCCGGAACCGGGTCGTTTTATGTGCAGTTCCTGCATTCCCGGCAGCGGGTAAATTTTATTTAAAATCAATATGTCTGGAGGAAATAAAATGAAGTTTGCAATACCGATGGCAGAAGGAAAACTGGCGGCCCACTTTGGGCATGTCAGGGAATTTGCAATTATTGAAGTGGAAGACGATCAGATCAAAAACACAGAATTGCATCCACCGCCTGCTCACGAGCCCGGGGTCCTGCCCAAATGGCTGCATGAAACAATGGGTGCAGATGTGATTATTTCCGGTGGAATGGGTCAGATGGCCGTGAATCTTTTTCAGCAAAACGGCATTAAGGTTGTCCTTGGGGCACCCGCTCTGGCGCCTGAAGAAATTGTAAAGAACTATCTGGCGGACAACCTGACAATCGGTGACAATTTTTGCGATCATTAAGGCCCTATTTTCTCCCCCCACTTGCTTTTGTTGGGGTTTTTACCGGGTTCCATTTCCCAGGGAATGGAACCCGGTAAGGGAAAATTAGGTAGCACGCTGGAACCCCTGCCTTCCCCTTAATAGATAGTGCCCGTCCAGAAATGGTCTTTTAGCCCAATCTCATCGTTATGCACAAAAATAATCCTCGGAATATCAAACATATGCCTGGGGTTATTTTTGTGCACGCCTTGATCTTGAACAAAAATCCTCATTTCTGGATGGCCACTAGATAGATACCGCTTATATTTCGATAGAATCCAATATCTACCGGATAAATGCATGACGCCATGCATCATCTTGGGGTGCCCAAGGAACAGATCACCGCGTATCTTTTGATTTTATCCGGTCAAGGGTCTAAGAACCAGGTTTATTTTTCCACCAGGGTAAATTTCCAGGCGCAAAACCACTCTTTCGGGTGTTCGTCGGGTGGACAGGCGATGCATTCGGTTTGAATGCGGTGATCAATTGTTCTGGCAAAATAGGGATACTCCACGTTGCCTGCGGATTTGCAGGGGTAATCCGGCAGGCCGCGGCGTTTTCTGGCGGTCTGGACCCGGCATTTGTTCATGCGAAAGATGATACAATTATTATCGATATTTTCAATGGACTGCTCATTGATATGGGCGTACATGCGAAAGGCCAGGGCTTTTTTCAGGGCTTCAATCCCCCCGGATGCAGGTAATCTCAGCAGATCCTTGATCCGGGTGGCCTCAAACGGCGAATACCGGGTCCAGCAGGTGTCATTACATCTTTTCGCATCGGTCATGCCATGCTTTTTTTCGACGGCCTGAAACCATATACCATCGTTGGCCAGCCAGTTGACACTGATATTTTTCAAAAGATCGAACTTGGCCTTGCGCGGCAGTTTTGAAAGTATTGCCGGGGCATTGCCGGTTACTTCAAAACCGGCGGTTTTCCCCAGCCGCTTGAGCTGGTTTTTAAAACTGGCATCCCAGACCCGGTTTTCAACCTCCATGGCATCTTCCAGACCCAGCTGATGTTCAACCTCGGCAAACCAGTGGCCGTAATGGACAATAATCCGGTGAAAGGCATCGATCACCAGATTTGTCAGCATTTCATCGTCAACCGTTTCCATCTCATTAAAAAAATCGATCATTGCTCTTTCCTCCTGATTCTGCAGCGCAGTCCTTTCAGGTTGGGTGTGCCGAATTCTTTTCCCAGGACCCGGGTGGAAGTAAGAATGTTGAAGTTGGATTTTTCCCACTCATACTGCAGTTCGCACTTGCCCTCGGGAAACCACCAGCCATAGGCCGCATATATAATTCCAGGCTTGATGTTTTCGGAAAGTCGGGCAAACTGGGTGACGGCACCGGATGCGGTTTCGATGACGACTTCGTCATTATTTTGAATATTGTGTAAGGCCGCGGTTTCAGGATGCATCTTGACCATGGGGCGGGGGCTCTTCTGCCTGAGGGGTGTTATCCATCGATAGGCCGAATGCATATAGTACGGGTCCTTGGCACCTGTTAAGATCAACGGATATGCCGCATCTTCGGGCTCCGGGGGACCGGAGAAAGCGGGAAGGGCCGGCAGGTTGAATTTTTGGGCTGTACTCAGCATCAGTTCGACCTTCCCAGAGGGCGTTTTAAATCCTGATTTCATGTATTTTTTGAACCGGTCAACCCCTTTTAAGACCCCTTGTTTGACAAAATCGGCATAGGACAGCCCGGCGGGTGCCAGCAGGTCTTCCAGGAAATTTTCCCAATTGTCATGCCACAGCGCTTTGGGCGTCATGGCCCTGCCCAGCGCATTTAATATTTTGATATCCGGCCAGCATTCTGCCGGAGGATTCACGAGCTTGGGCCGTGCCAGGATATATCCGTGTCCCAGACCGTAATGACCGATGTCGTTAATTTCAAAATGGGTGGCTACCGGCAAAACGATGTCCGCCAATGCGGCCGTGGGCGTCATGAAAATATCCGCCACGGCAAAAAAATCAAGTTTCATCAGGGCGTCATAGGTCTGATGGCTGTCGGCATAGGCCAACAGGGGGTTGGTGCATTGCATGTAGGCCCCCTTGACGGCGTAGGGGTTCTCTTCGATGATCGCTTCTTTGAAATATGCCGGTGGAACCGTCATCAGTCTGGGAATGGTATGGTGATGGGCGTGCAGCATTTCCTTTCTTTTGGAGGGAATCAGGTCGGCCCGGACAAATTTGCCCAGTCCGAGTATGGCCGGTTCGTTGGCCTGAATATTACCACCGGATATATCCAGGTTGCCGCAGACGGCCATGAGGCAGACCAGGGCCCGGACCGTATCAAAGGTGTTGATGTTCTGCTCAATGGGGTTGCCCCACTGAATGGCGGCCGGTTGTGCCCTGGCGTATGCCCGAGCGCTTTCACGGATAACAGGGGCCTGTACGCCGGTGATCGGCGCCATATTCTCCGGGGTATATTGACGGACATGCCGGGCCAGTTCATCAAAGCCGGTTGTCCACTGTTCAACAAAACCGGCATCATAAAGCTTTTCGGCGATGATGACATTCAAAAAGGCCAGGGCCAGGGCATTGTCCGTGCCCGGCTTTAGCTGCAGCCAGTGATCTGCCTGTTTCGCCAGAGAAGTCCGGGCCGGGTCGACAACGATAAGGCGTGTGCCATTGCGCAACTGATCCAGCAGGAGGCTGCCGATTTCTCCTTCTTCGTTGGTGGCTGTCACATTGCTGCCCCAGAGAACCATCACATCACTTTTGTGATGGAAGTCCGCCACTGGATAAAAGCCGCAGGTATGGCCGCCGCCGATCTCCCGGGGCGCATGGCATACATCCTGACAGGCCACCAGATTCGGTGAACCAAAGATGTTGGCCAACCGGATCAGGACAAAATGTTCCAGGCCCTTGGGCATGCCCTGACAGAATGCCACTGCCCTGGCGCCGTTTTCTTCTCTGATCCGGCACAGGTTGTCGGATATGGTGTTCAGTGCCTTGTCCCAGGATATTTTTTCCCAGTTGCCGGCGCCGCGTTTTCCTACTCTCTGCAGGGGATGGGTGAGCCTGTCCGGGTGGGAGAGGCGTTCTGCTGAAGCCAGCCCCTTTGGACAGATATGGCCTTTGTTGAGATATCCGTCTGGGTCACCCTTTAAGCGGACAATTTTATTGTTGGAAACTTCGGCCAGAAGACCGCATCCGCCATGGTCCATGCGGGCACAGTGGGTTTTTATCCAGCGACTCTGGGTTGCTGCGGCGGTGTCGGGTTTTTGAATATGCATATCATCCATCATAAATCACCGCAAGGATGGTAGCATGTTTTTCCTGGGCGGCAATCAGGTGAGGCGTGGTGGACAGGTAATAGACACTGTCGCCCGGTTCAAGGACAAACGTCTCCTTTCCGATGGTCATCGTTGCATTGCCGCTCAGCACATATATAAATTCTTCACCGTCATGGACCGCTAAATCCGCTCCGGGGTTTTCCTCCAGATGGACGATCAATGCCTCCATGTGACGCCCCTTGACTTCCGGGGCCAGACTTTTATAGGTATAGACCTGTTTTTTGCCCTTCTGGGACGTGGATCTTGAAATAATTTTTTGATCATCCTTGCGGGTGACGGAATACAACCGGCTTCCAACACCGGAAATAAGGCGGCTGAAGGCGCCGTCAAGGGCCTTGGACAGCTTGATCACCGTTCCCAGTTGGGGTTGAATCTCGTTTTTTTCGATTTTGCTTAGAAATTCGACATCGAAACCGGTGAGATGGGCCAGTTCATCAAGTGCCAGTTCTTTTTTTTCCCGCAGGGTCCTGAGCCGCTGGCCAATGTCTTCAGTGACTTCCCGGTCCAGTTTATCGATATCGCCGGTCAGATCTTCAAAAAAATCAACGTTGATATGCGGTTTTTGTTCATTTGTTGTCATTATTAACTCCTAACCCGGATAAACCCGAATGAAATTGAAGCTTGAAAGATTGCGCTGTCGCTTCACTCCGTCTTTTTATAAATAAAATTGATAGAACACCTGGTCTTACAGGGTGTGCCGTCCTTTCCGGTCTTATGGTCGATGTTTTCCCGGCAGCACGGCTTTGGGCGCCCAGTCTTCAGGAAGTGTCTGGCCCGGCTGTTCACCGAGTTGTTTTTTGCGATGGGCCAGGCCTGGCCTGGCAAATTCCATATGTCCCTCTTTTAACGTACGGCCGTTGATCATGGCTTCAGAGCGCAACCGACGACCGATGGTTTTTTCCATCTGATGGCCGAGGGCAAGGATGCGGTCCACGTCATACCCGTGCTCGATACCCATCTCATCGATTTGGACCAGGGTGTCTTCCAGTGTGACCAGGCCCACGTACCGGGGGTCCGTATAGTAATAATCGCCGGTTCCCTTGGTGGGGCAGTCATCCAGGAAATTGGCCGGCTGGCCCCCTAGGCCCCCGAGGGTGGCTTCGAAATGAGTGATACCTGCCTGCAGGGCAGCCAGGACCGATGCCGAGGACACCCGTTTGGTTTCGTGGAAATGGGCGATATGATATTGCGGATCGGGTATTTCATCCAGAATCATGGAAAAATAGCGATACACATCCGGGGCCGAGGCACTGCCGTCGTGATCGGCATGTTCAATGTCATGGGCCCCGATTTCCAGAAATCGTTTTGAAAATTCAACGGCATCTTTAAGTTGTGTAGCACCGCCGATGGGGCTGCCCCAGATGGTGCTGACCGTGCCGCACATCTGCATGCCCGCATCATTGCATTTTTTGATACAGCGCTCGACTTCCTGCCAGTAGTCGGGCAGCGTGGTGCCGGAGTTGGCAAAATGATGTTCTTCCTCGGTGGAGACCATCATCAACAACCGATCAGGCCCAATGCCTTTTTTCTTAAGCGCGATGGCCCGGTTCACCGACGGTTCCCGGATGGTAATGGCGGTAAGGCAGATATCATCATAGTTGACGCCCTTTTTGCCACATTTTTGTTTAAACCGGTCGCTTCTTAAATGGGCAAGCAGCTCTTCGGCATCCCTGAACTGTGGCATGAGAAAGGGATTGCCCAGATTGGTGACTTCAATATCACGGCAACCGGCAAAAATCAGCTCTTCCAGATAATACTTTTTGGCAGCGGTGGAAATAAATTTTTCTTCGTGTTGAAATCCGTCTCTGATGGTAATATCGCCGATCACCACTTTTTTGGGCATTTTGGGGAAAATTTTCCAGTAATCATATTCAGTCATTTATTTAAGTCCCTCCATGTTTTTAAGGTTAAAGGTTTAAGGCTAAAGGCCGAAGAAGGCCTAAGACCTAAAATCTGAAATTACCAAAAGCCGGATCATTGATGGGGGCCAGAAGGCTGACTTCAAAAGCCATGGCCAGCCAGTCCCGGATTTCACTGAATTTTAAGACCCGGTCGTTCAGAAGACGGGCGCCGCAGTAAAACGGATGGGCTTCACCGTCGTATTTTTCAATCATTTTGTCACTGAAGGCCTGTTTTTCGGGTTCGGTCATGGGATTGTTGCACGCTTTGCGTTTGCGCTCTTCGATGCTCAAGAGCACTCCGGCGGCGCTGCGTCCGCTCATGACCGATGTGCGTCCCCGCATGGTGGTAAATAGAAAATGGGGTCTGTAAGCCCGACCGCACATGCCGTAATTGGCAGCCCCGTTATCCGGCCCGATCACCATCTGAATACGCGGTACCTGGGCACAGGAGACCGCCCGTACCATATTTGAACCGTATTTGCCGATTCCCGTATGCTCGGATTCGGAGCCCACCATATATCCGGGAGAGTTCTGGAGAAACAGCAGGGGGATTTTCTCCTGGGAGCAGCGGACGATCCATTCGGTGGCTTTGCGGGCTGCTTCAACAAAAATAATGCCTACGGCATTGGATGCGATAACACCGATGGGAAGACCCTTGATACGGATTTTTCCAGCGATGATATTGTCGCCCCGCCCGGGGGCGTAGTTTTTTTTGTATTCATAGAAATAGCTGTCGTCGGCAATGGACCTGAGAACCTGCCGGGCATCGATACCCTGATGTATGGTTGCAGGGAGAATATCATAGAGCGTGTCGACGGGCACCTGGGGAGGGGTTTCAGCATAGCGGTGCAGATGTATTTTCTGGGGTGGTTCAAGGGCCAGGATTTCCCTGACCTGATTGATGGCTTCATCCTGGTTGCCGCAAAAATGATCGGCCCCGCCTGAGGTGCCGGTGTGTATCTGTGCGCCGCCCAGGTTTTCGGCTGAAATGGTTTCGCCGGTGGCCATTTTTACCAGGGGGGGACCGCCCAGAAAAGAGTATGACATCTGGTCGATCATGACTGACTGACAGGCCATGAATACGATGTAGGCACCGCCGGCAGTATTACCGCCGGTACTCAGGGTAATTTGTTTCAGGCCTTTGGCCGACATGCGGGCCATATTGAAAAACATGGATCCGAAATGCTGATCATCGGGAAAGACATCGGCCTGCATGGGCAGAAAAGCGCCACCGGAATCGGCAATATAGACGCAGTTAAGGCCGCAGCGTTCGGCAATGGCCTGGGCACGCATATGCTTTTTCAGCGTGATCGGAAAATATGTCCCGGCCTTGACCCGGCTGTCATTGCCAAAGACCATGGTCCAGTTGTTGTTGATTTTGCCCAGCCCTGTGACCACGCCGCCGCAGGGCACATCTTCCACCCCCGGATAGTTTACCCCGAATCCGGCAATCCGTGAGAGTTCAAAAAAAACAGTGTCCGGATCGATCAGGTGATTAATCAGTTCACGTACCGGCCGTTTGCCCTGACCGGCCAGTTTGGCAACGGCCTTTTCACCGCCCGGCCACAAGGCCTTGTAGACCCGTTCGTCCAGTTTTTTTTCTTCATTTTGCCAGAAGGTTCGATTGTCGATGGCTGTCATGGTTTTTCCTTTGCTGATGCCTGTAGGGTTGAATTATTACTCACCTGTGTAAATCGGTTTGCGTTTTTCCCGGAAGGCGGCCAGGCCTTCGAGACGATCCTTTGTGGGGATGGTGACCCAGTAGGCATTGGATTCAATGGCCAGCCCGGACGTAAGGTCGGTTTCCATACCGTAATTGATGGCGTATTTGGCCTGTTCAATGGCAATGGGTCCTGTTTCACAGATCATGGCGGCCATTTTACGGCATTCATTCAGCAGTTCCGTTTTTGCACAAACCTGGTTGATCATGCCGATGTCGAGCGCTTCGGCAGCGCCTATCCGGCGGCCGGTAAAAATTAATTCCTTGGCCTTGCCCCGTCCCACCAGCCTGGGAAGTCGCTGGGTGCCCCCGGCTCCGGGAATGATGGCAAGCCTGGTTTCGGTGAGTCCCATGGAGGCATTTTCAACGGCAATGCGGATATCGCAGGCCAGCGCCAGTTCCGTTCCGCCCCCGAGAGCGATCCCGTTGATCGCTGCAATGACCGGCTTGTTGAGCTGTTCGATGGCGGTAAAAAGGTTGCGGATGGTGAAAATAAATTCTTTGACCTGGATCGGGCTTAAGGTCACGCGTTCCTTGAGGTCAGCGCCGGCGCAGAAAGCCTTTTCGCCGGCGCCGGTGATGATCACCACCCGAATATCCGAATTAAACCGCAGGGCGTCGATCTGTTGCGCGAGGGCTGTTAACTGGGAAAAATTAAAGGAATTCATAACCTTCGGACGATTCAGGGTCAGCAGGACCACCTGATCTATTTTTTCCACCAAAAGAACATTTTCATTCATGCTGTTCTCCCTGTTTGAAAATGATGTTAGAATTGAGATACTAAACAACTTTCAGCCTGAATGGAAGGCTGAAGAAATAAAGGTATTCTGCCTGGTTGGTGGGCAAACCCCACCCCGGGACAATTGAATACTGAAAATTGATGGGCCGATGGGCAAGCCCTGTATTTGTCCTGTCTACCGATAGTATTTATAAAAAGACAGAGCGAAGCGATACCACAAGTTTTCATTTTTCATTATTCAA
>Ga0307990_1002498_pt1 | contig 14639 bp, 9 predicted proteins | sample EllFjometagen129_FD_203168 | JGI IMG/M metagenome (GOLD analysis project Ga0307990, IMG submission 203168) | Marine microbial communities from Ellis Fjord, Antarctic Ocean - #129 | ecosystem: Environmental > Aquatic > Marine > Unclassified | place: Southern Ocean | collected 2014-10-08
GCCTTGCTGCTGCATCCGAAGACGGTCGCACCGTTTACTTCAAGGGCAAAACCTTTTCAAAAATGAGAAGCACGAAATGCGGCGGTAATCATTTCGACGAAGAAACACACGAAAAATACTATATTTCCGAGGCCAAAAAAGACGGACGGGACCGGCACGAGATGGGAGGCGACATCATCATGATCGACTCAAATGTTTTGGATGATTACCTTGCCTTTCGCGGATGGAATAAGCTGGATCCAAATAATTATAAAGTGGTCACGATTGACGATATGGACACAAGCCGGTTTGATGAAATTGAGAAAGAATCTTAAGTGATCGGGATTGTCAGTCCTTTTCCCCGTTCTCACACGCTTTTTGCCTTGAGAGGATATCGGTGACGGCACCCATAACGCGAAATTCAATCTCGCTGCTCAGGGTCATGCTTTCCTCGTAATGCGGATTTGACGAGGAGTCGAAGCAAAACCACCAGGCCGCCACCGGCGGAATCGGAATATCGTGCGGAGGATCAAAATCCGAGCGTGGGATGATATAACCCATGTCCATCGCCGACAAAGAAAAGACAAAGGGATAGGGTCTAGTGGTCTGTTTTTTTATCGGCGGAAAGGCCAGTTTATAGTCCGCGCCTGTCGGATGGTGTTTGGCGTTTTTAGGATAATACTTTTTCGTATTCGTCTCAAAATCATCCGGGAATCCCGCCGACAACTCCCCCAGGATTTCGCCGGGAACGCTGACGACCTGCGCGGGACCAACATTGACAACGCTGACTTCGGTCTTGATATTCTTGCCCTTGGGCACTTGCAATCCGGAAATAAATGCGCCCTTTAGCCATCGCCCCGTCCTGCGGTCCGGGCGGCCCTCGTCATCATAGAGCACGCCCGGCTTATATCCCAAAATGCCTGAAGCGGACATAAGTCGGAAAACAGGATTTTCCATAGGGACCAGAATATTCTTTTTCTCGAAACTGATGTCCACGTTCTTTGCCGTTTCCCCCTCGGCCAGAGCTTTAAAAGCGGCCTTCGCCATCTCTCGGCCCTGCACGGCGGGAAGCCTGAAATCAGGTGGTATCTTAATATTTTCCGGCACGGTCTCAGGGTCGGCGTTCACCGGATATTCGGGGTGCTTTTCCGGGTCCCAAACTTTGGTCCAGATATTTGTGATCATGCCGCCAAGCGCGCCGCTGAAATACAGGGGCGTTCCACCGCCGTTTTCGCGAATATAGGTTCTTAAGGCGCCGGGGAAACCGGGCGAGAGAATATGGCCCTGCGCCTTTCGAACATTGGGCGCCAGCTTATCGACATCCAGCAGGCTGTATTTCGGGTCAGCGTACAAAAGCACGGATTCCGGATGGCAAGTGCCCTGCACGAGCGTGGCGATGGGTTGCCCGTTGAGTCCTTCCAGCGACATGACCATCAGATCGTCGTCGATAATATGCGGCTCCCGGTTGTCCATCATGCCAAAAGAAAATTTTGTTTTGCCCAGTCGCAGGTTCGCCGGATACATATTCGCCGCCGCTGCTTCAATCGCGCCGGCGATCTTTCGCATCATTCCTTCAAACCAGACGGGGTTAATGCCGCTTTGCGCCTCGCCCCCGGCGAAAATGATTTCCAGGAGTTCGCCCACGGATTTTCCATCGAGTCCCATCATTCCCACCGTATCAGGACCCATGTGGTTATGCGTGGGAGCGATGGTGATGAAATCGATTCCGGCTGACGGCCCCACCATGGCGCGTATGGCATCCACATCCTGCTGTAGAAACAGGTATAAATCGGCAGAAACAAAAGCCACGCGGATCTGCGTTTTAGGATCTTCCAAAACCAGCACTGAGGCTTTAAGAGGTCCATGGACGTACCAAGCCTCGCCGCTGCCGTTGCCCACGAGGATTTTTCCTTCCTCGAAAGTGAGGACCCGGTCCCCCAGCTTGAAAGGCCTGGAGGAGTCGCCCATGTCAAATCGACCGTTGCCGTTGAGATCCTCGTAACCCAGGACTTTCGGCGTAATATCCACTTCCATGGCTCCAGCCATCACCTGGCCAAGATCCGCAGCGTATCCCACGGAGGCGCACAGGCACGCCGCGAATGTCAACGCAAGCGCCGCTCCAAAAACCAAGATGCCGCTGAAATTATTTTTTTTGCTCATATTTTATTTTCCTCGCTTCACCGGAAGATCCGACCACCTGACATCCTGCTTGAACGCAAAAGGCACTCGTCACAGGTTTTGCGCGGCGAATGTTATGGAAAGTCAAGGCCGCTGTCAAAGAATAAATCTCAAAGACTCCTGTTCCGGTGACTTTAAATATGTTACACAACAGACGGATTTTACTCGCCCGCATCGTTTCGTGGGCTATTTTGGATAGGAAGTCATGACGCATAAACCTGACCAGGGGCACCGAATCCGACGCGGAGACCGAGAAAAAAAAGTACAACGATCTGAATTCGATGACCTCGACCTTCCCGAGTCTCTCATGGAAGGCATACGCGAAGCCGGTTTCATGGAAATGACGGCCATTCAGAAGGAGTCTCTTCCCATCACCTTGCAAGGTGGAGATATCATCGGCCAGGCGCAGACGGGAACCGGAAAAACTGCGGCATTTTTGATCACGCTTTACGCCCGTATCCTCGCCCGAGGCGGGAAAATATCCAACGACCCTTTGGCTTTGATACTTTCCCCAACGCGCGAATTGGCCATTCAAACCTACAAAGAAGCCCGGCTGCTTGGCGTGCATACAGGGCTTCGCGTGGATGTTTTCTATGGCGGCGGTGCCTACCGAAAGCAGGAGATGACTTTGGAGCGGGGCGTGGATATCGTCACGGGGACGCCTGGCAGGCTCCTGGATTTCATCCGGAGGGGCGTGTTGCGGCTCGGGAGCACGGAATTTCTTGTGATCGACGAAGCGGACCGCCTGATGGACATGGGATTCCAGGAGGAGATTCAGGCGATTCTCAGGCGCTTGCCGCCACCGAAAAAACGCCAATCCATGATGTTCTCCGCAACCATCGACGGGAATACTCGAAGGATTTCCAGATCTTTCATGTCCAATCCCACAATTGTGGAAATCCAACCGGAGCATATTACCCCGGAGGGAATTGAGGAAAAAATCTTCCATGTGGAACGAGAGATGAAAATCCCGCTGCTTCTGGCCTTGTTACAAAAAGAGAGCGTGCCAAGGGGCATGATTTTCGCCAATACAAAAATCGTGGCCGGATTCGTGGTCGAAAAATTGGTGCGTAACGGGCATAAGGTCGGTTTACTGACCGGGGATCTGAGCCAGAATCTGAGGCTCAAAACTCTCGATGAGTTTAAGGGAGGCAAGACGAACCTTCTCGTCTGCTCCGATGTAGCCAGCCGAGGACTTCACATCGACGATGTCACGCATATTTTCAATTTTGATGCGCCGCAGGATCCCGAGGATTACGTGCATCGTATTGGTCGAACAGCCCGGATCGGTAAAACTGGGAAGGCGTACACGCTGGCCTGTGACGAATACGTGTACAATCTGCCGGCGATTGAAGCTTTGATAAAAAGAACGATCCCATTCTTCATCCCGACAGACGAGGATTACGCCGAGGATTTGGCATCCGATTACACCTGGGAGCGTTACAGGAGATACGTGCGGTCCCAGCACCGTTCAAGCCCCCGCTCCGGTGGAAGGCCCAGACCTCGCCCCGGCGGTCGCCGTCCGCCGGCCAGACCCGGTGGCCGCCGACGTTAGAAAAACAACAACCCCTCGGAATCAACGATCCCGAGGGGTTTATTTTTGCTTTTTTAGGGCCTTTTAATGTCCTGCCCAGGACCGGGCTATGCAGCCTTCGCTGCAATGCGCGGTTCTCGGAACGCTATAACGTTTCATAATTTCGTCCTCTCTGTGCAAATGGTAATTTCTTCCTTCATTCTTAAACAACCTAAACACTCCCTTGGTTTTTCCAACTATTCAAGATAATTTTTGTAAGTCTCCACACAAATAGTCCTCCATATGAGGCAATGCACTGTTCCAGGGCGAAAAAACCGAAAAAATCCTCTGCCTACACTTGTTGTATCCATACTGAATTGCTAAAATCAGTCTTTTTATTTGGAATTGAAGCTTAAAATGCAATCGGATAATCAGACGATGCTAGAACAATACGAACTAGAGATAATTCGGGAAGAGGAAGAGGCCTTTCAGAAAGTGCTTATGAGCATCCGTCGCGCCAGCGAGCCAAAAGAACCCGCCAACGACAAAGTTCTTAGCCGGATGCGGACATTGCGCGATGAGGCGGCCATCGCTTCCGAAAGTGATCTTCCGGCGCTTTTCGATCAACTCCACACGCACAGAGCCCTTGCCGAGCGAAAATGGCGCGATGTTTTGCCGGATTCTCAATCGCCCTATTTCGCGCACATGCGCCTCAGAGAAAACGGCGGCGTCAGAGACATTTTTCTGGGCTATCATACACTGATCAACCACAAATCCGGCGTCACGCTCATTGACTGGCGCAACGCTCCCATTTCCAGAATTTTCTATAATTACCGCGAAGGAGATGAATACCTGGAGGAATTTCCGGGCCGTATCAGTAGCGGCGTTCTGGAAGCAAGACGCGTTTTGACTATCCACGAGGGCGAACTGCTGGGAGTCATGACGCCCACACACTCCTATTCAAAGGTGAACGGCGGCCAATGGACGGCCCAGACGACTTCTCAGGCGCCGCGACTCGCCGGGGGGCAGGGAACAGCGACGCGGGCCGGAAGCATCGGGACGGGTCAGGCAGGTTTGCCCGCCCCGGAAGTTTCAGCCCTGCTTGATCCCAAACAGTTCGCGCTTCTTGAAACTGATCCGAAAACCCCGCTATTGGTTCTCGGCGGCGCGGGAAGCGGGAAAACGACCGTCGCCATGCACCGCATGGCGGCCCTAGCCTATCGTGACCCGCATAAATTTCACCCCAATAGCATGATGGTCATCGTCCCGCAGCAGGGTCTTGTCCGGCTTTCGTTGAAACTTCTTGAAAGTCTGCATATGAAAGGCGTACGCGTCACGACTTTCGAACGCTGGATCAAACAGGAGGCGAAAGTGCTCCTGCGCAGCCTGCCAAAACGCCCATGCGATTTCACACCCTTTCGCATCAGCCGCTTTAAGCGTCACCCCGCAGTCCTTGCGGTCTTCCCCGAATATCTTGACCGTTTGGCAAGGGAAATGGCCCAGAGGATGGACAGAAAACTTCCCCGACAGGTCTCGCCGGCTGAATCCTTTTTTGACGACCGGCAAGGTTGCCTTATGGACCGGCTCCGCCGGGCCGAGCAGCGGTCCATGGAAACCGTGAGGGAAAACCCCAAACTGTCGAACACAGAGCGGGAACGGATTCGGGAGTTTTTCGATCAGGAAAAAAGCCTCCTTTACGATGTCGCCGCCGACCGACTGGAATTGTTCGGCGACAAGAAATTGCTCGAACTGGCCGTTGAAAGATCGGGCGGCGATCTTCGCGAAAGCCTTGTCGAGGAAGTGTTGACGCATTCCATCCGCCAATTCAGCGAAACAAGCGAGGAGCGCTACGCGGGAGTAGACTCCGAACGCCTGAGAACGGTGGACGGGCGCTCCATTGACGAAGGGACGCCAGACAATCTGGCCGGCACAATCGACGTGGAAGATTACGCGGTGCTCTTTGAACTTTTGCGCGCCAAGGTTGGACGAATTCAAACCCGATACGGTCGCATGCGCATCTTTACCCATCTCGTGCTCGACGAGGCGCAGGAGTTGGCGCCGGCGGAACTCTCGGTTCTGGGACAGTCACTTCGGCACTCGTCCGCGGTCACTATCGCCGGAGACGCCGCGCAGCAGATCGACCCCGGCTCCTCATTCAACACCTGGAAAAATACGCTGGAACAGCTTGGCGTTTCCCACGCGGCGACCACGGAACTGAAAACGAGCTATAGATCCGCGAGGCCCATCGCCGAGTTCGCGCACAAACTGCTCGGACCCATCGCACCGCCGCAACCTCCGGTCAGCGTCAGAGACGGCGCGCCGGTCGGTCGGTCGATATTTCCGAGCGAGGGGCATTCGGCGGTCTTTTTGACGGAGGCGCTTCTGGACCTTCTGGAAAGGGAGCCAAAGGCCTCGGTAGCCATCATCTGTCGATCCATGAAAACAACACGCAGGCTCGGAAGCGCGCTGGCGCGCCTGCCTGGCGTGAGGATTGTCAGTGGAGGCGAGTTCGATTTCAAACCCGGCGCGGATATCACCGACGTCGCGCAGGTCAAAGGATTGGAATTCGATTATGTGATCATTCCCGACGCCGACGGGGCCTCATATCCGGTATCGAACGAGTCCCGCCGAGCCATGCACGTTGCCGCCACGCGCGCCATCCACCAACTGTGGATCATTGCCACGGGCAGTCCCACGGCCATTTTGCCGAAGCCCGACTGATTCGCCGCCTGCTTATTAAGAAGCATTGCCAAGGCTCAACCAATTGACATGTTGCGTCAAACGCGATTAAACCTCTCGCATGTTTCGTTTGACGAAAATCTTTATCGACTATCCAAAATGCGTAGCCCTCGCCTGCCTGGCCATTGTCGTTGTCATGGGCTTTTTCGCCGTCAAAGTGGAAAAGGACAACAGCATGGGGAACATGATCCCCGACGACAACGAGGCGATGACCTATTACCACGAGGTTTTCGAAGACAGGTTCGTCATACGTTCGCGCGTAGTGGTGGGCGTTTTCAACGACGAATCCATATTCAACGCCAGAAGTCTCGAAAAGATCGCCCGCATTACGAAACATCTGAAGAATGATCCGCGCCTGGAACAGGTCGTAAGCCTCTCCTCAGCCGAGGACTTCACCGTGGTGGACGGCTTCATGGAAGTCAAACCGATCATGGAGACGATCCCCGAGACGCCCGAGCAGTGCGCAGCCCTTAAGAAAAAAGTCGACGGCAACTCCTTCCTCAAGACCGGACTGATCTCCCGCGACGGACGCGCCTCGCTGATTCTCGCGGTGCCGACCTTCGACATTTCCGATTCGATCATGTCCATCGAACTCTACCAGGACGTGGAAAAGTACCTTGAGGAAGTCCGGGGGCCCGAGCACGTCGTTTTCGCGGGTTACCCCATGGCCATCGGCATGATCAATCAATATATGTCCAAGGACATACGCACCTTGATGCCGCTTGTCGTAGGTTTTCTGATCGTGATCCTCTTTTTTGCCTTCCGATCCATGCGCGGCGTTTTCATTCCCATCGCCGTCGTGGTGTTTTCCGGCATCTGCACCTTTGGAATCATGTATTTGACCGGCACGAAAATTTCGATGCTGGGCACTTCCATCCCCATTGTCATCGTGGCCATCGGCGTGGCGGACGGCATTCATGTGCTGGCGGAGTATTACTTCCAACTCCAGCGCGGCAAGAAAAAGCGCGAAGCCGTAATCTTGACCATGGAGGAAATGAACACTCCGATCATCATGACCTCGGTCACCACCTTCGTCGGCTTTCTGGCCCTGGCGGTTTCGGAGATCATTCCCATCCGCGAATACGGCGTGTTCGTGGGAATCGGCGTCATGATCGCCATGGTATTTTCGCTGGCTTTCATTCCCGCCATGCTGATTCTACTTCCTGTTCCAAAAAACATCCGGTCCAAAACAAAAAACGGCCACTTGAAATTGTCCGATACTTTATCCCATTTTCTCGGCCAATGTTCCCTGCGTAGGCCCAGGACGGTTTTTGCGCTATTCGTTTTGCTCATTATCGCCACGACTTATCTGACCACGCAGGTTTATGTCTCCAACGACACCATAAAACAGTTTCAATCCTCTTCAAAAATCCGGCAGGCCGACGAGTTGTTGAACGAAAACTTCGGCGGAACTTCGCTGATGATCGCGGTTCTGGATTCCGGAAAACCTGAAGGCGCCAAGGACCCGAAATTCCTCGCCATGGTCGAGGGACTGGAAAACGATGTTTTGAAGATGGAGGAAGTCGGGTTCACTGAGTCCCTGACCGATTATATAAAGCGGATGAACCTGGTCATGCAGGGCCAGAATCGCCTGCCGCAAGCCGTGGAGAACATCACGGACGACGAAGGCAATGTTTCGGAAACGCCTGGTCGCAACATTATCGCGCAGTATTTGCTGCTTTATGAGCTGGGCGGAGGCGAAGAACTGGGGCGCATCACCGATGACGTCCATCAAATGGTCAACGTCGTTGTCAGCATACGGTCCAACAATTCCGTCGTTCAAGGCAAAGTGCTGGCCCGTATGCAGGACTATGTCGCAAAGAATTTCGACGATTCGATCGATGTCGCATTCACGGGAAACGCCTACGTGATGTTGGAGATTGTAAAACTCCTGGTGGACGGGCAAGTGCGCAGCCTGATTGTTTCGCTAACTGTCGTGCTGATAACGCTGTTTCTCATTTTCCGGTCATTTTGGTTGGGTTTGCTCGGCGTCACCCCGCTGGTGATGACGGTCCTGCTCAACTTCAGCATTATGGTGCTATTTGATATCCAGCTGAACGCGGGCACGGCGCTGATCGCCAGCATCTCCATAGGGATCGGCGTGGATTACGCCATCCATTTCCTGCATCGCTATCGTTTGGAGAGAAAGCGGGAAACGGATCCAAAGAAAATCATCGACATAACTATGGCCACCAGCGGGCGCGCCATCATCCTCAACGCACTGGCCGTGGGACTGGGCTTCTCCGTGCTGGCGTTTTCCAGTTTCGTGCCCCTCATCTACCTCGGCATTCTCATGCCGCTGATGATGCTGGCCTCGGGCATCGGCTCTCTTGTCATCATTCCCACGATTATGAATTTACGAAAATAGAATTTCTTTTGTCGCCCCTGCAAAGCCCTTGCCAGTCGCTCTTCGATTTTTCCGCGTAGGCCCATGAGCAAACTTTCTCCTTACGTACAGCAATCTCCAAATCATTTAACAAGTGTGCGGCGAAAAAGGAAAGCACCCCGAAGAATTTGACAATTTCCTGGAAATGAAGGAAACCGATTTGGATTTGATGAAGCTGCCGCAATGAGTATCGTTTATTTTTTGGAGCGCACCGTGCCAAAAACCCACACTCGCCCTACCCTGTTCATCAGCTTTGTTATTTTTCTTTTTTTCGCCGGATGCACATCGCGCGCGGATATTGACGCCGGGCTGGATACCGCCTGGTGGGCTGTGGAAAATTCTGGCAAAGCGCCGGCCACGCCTTATGAGGGCGTTTCGCGCACTTCCCAATACCTCACGATGCGCGACGGCGTTCGCCTCGCGGTGGATATTTACCTTCCCAAGAACCTGAAAAACGGCGAGAAGCTGCCGACTATCCTGATGCAAACGCGCTACTGGCGATACATCGATCTGCGCTGGCTGGCGAGCGCCTTCGCCGATTTTCCGCCGAAGGAGATAACGCGCATCATCGAAAACGGATACGCCATCGTGCGCCTGGACGCCCGTGGCACAGGCGCTTCCTTCGGTTCCCGATCATGTCCCTGGTCCGCCGATGAAGTCGCCGACGGCGCGCAGGTCGTGGACTGGATCATCAAACAGCCCTGGTCCGACGCTCAGATCGGCTCCGTGGGAGGTTCCTACGAGGGCACTGCCGCAGAGTTTCTTGCAACCAACATGCACCCGGCGGTCAAATGCGTCGCGCCGATGTTCTCACTCTACGATGTTTATCCCGACATCGCTTTTGTCGGCGGCATTCATCTGGAATGGTTCACGCGGGTCTGGCAAGAGGGCAATCACGCCATGGACGTCAACAAGCCTCAGGAAGTGTTCTGGTGGGCACCGTTGGTCACGCGCGGCGTCAGTCGCGTCGATGAGGATGCGGACGGTTCGCTCCTGAAAGAGGCGCTCAAAGACCACACGGCCAACTACGCCGTCCATGACCAGGCCGCGCAGCTTATATACCGGGACGACGTGAGCACTGGCGGCCTGTCGATGGACAATTTCAGCCCCCACGCATTCGCTGAAAAGCTCATCGAATCGAAGGCGCCCATCTACAGCTACAGCGGCTGGTTCGATGGCGGATATCCCCACGCGGCCATCAAGCGTTTCCTCACCATACGCAATCCGGGAAGCCGCCTTATTTTAGGTCCCTGGGATCACGGCGGAGACGATCACGTGCGCCCCTTCGATAAAACCATCAAGGCGAAATTCGATCACGTGGGCGAACTCTTGCGATTTTTCGATTATCACCTGAAAGGAAAAGACAGCGGAATCAACGAGGAGCCGCCCGTTCGCTACTACACGATGGTGGAAGACAAGTGGAAATCCGCGACAACGTGGCCACCGGCAAATTCCCGCCGCCAAAAATTATTCCTCGGCGAAAATGGCAGCCTGAACCATCAAGAACCGGCTGCTAATAACAATGCCGATTCCTACCTTGTAGACCGCGCAATAGGCTCCGGCGAAAAATCGCGCTGGCGATGTCTGGCAAAGAAAATGGCCGTGGATTACGGCGACCGGCGCGGCTTCGACAAAAAACTTTCGACATACACATCCCCTCCCCTTGCGCGCGATAAGGAGGTGACCGGGCACCCCATCGTCACTTTGCACATAAGCGCCGACAAAAAAGACGCACAGGTGTTCGTGTATCTCGAAGATGTGGATGAAAATGGGCGCGTGGCGTACGTGACAGAAGGAATGCTCCGCGCCATCCATCGGAAAATAACCACTGACAAGCCGCCATACATAACGCCCGGCATTTATCGTTCATTTTTAAAGGCCGACGCCATGCCCCTGAATCCGGGCGAAATCGCCGAGTTGAAATTCGACCTGCTTCCCGTTTCCTGGCTTTTCAAAAAGGGCCATTCAATACGCATCGCCATATCCGGCGCCGACAAGGATCATTTCCGCTTTCTTCCCGGCGATCCGCCGACAATCACCATACATCGCTCGCCAGCGCACCCATCACGAATCGAATTGCCGGTTGTTCGGTAGGCGTTGGGTGCTCGCCTGTACCAATTTGAAATAATTGCGTTATAATGCATTTTTTCTTGACATTTATTGCTATATAAGCTAATTTCTCTTGTGAGGAAAACGGATTCATGGCATACAAGATCAAAATCAAGGAATCCGCCCAAAAGGTACTCAAAAAACTGGATAAACCTATAAAATCAAGAATTTGGGTAGCCATCTCGGAGTTAGCAAACCAGCCGCACCCGACGGAAAGCGTAAAAATGAGCGGTTACGATGATTTGTGGAGGATTCGCGTCGGCGATTGGCGAATTATTTATCAGATTCGCGACGACGAAATGGTCATCCTTATCGTTCGTGTGGGACATCGTCGGGATATTTATCGCCGGAAAAAAGGAGGTTGAAAATGGCTGAAATCAATATTGCGCCCAAGTACGTGGATATAGGCTTGGGCAAACGGATTGTCATTTTGGAAGAAGAAGAATTCGATAGACTACTCGATTCGATAGAAGTCGTGGAAGCGAGAAAGATACTCGCCGACGATCAGGACAAAGAAATAGATTGGGGGAAAGCAACAAAAGAACTCATCTGCAACAGGATATCCAAAGTCCGGGCATCCAAAGGTGTTTCGCAACGCCACCTTGCCGCCCGATTGAGTGTCCAGCCATCCACGGTCAGTCGCTGGGAACGCGAGAACTCAAACCTGACTTTGGAAACCTTGCGAAAGGTCGCCGCCGCTCTTGCGTGTAATATCCATGATCTTATCGGATGATTTATCGTAGACTCGTGCTAATGGAAAAGCTGTGTCGAATCTCGATTTTCCCGACTCCCTTAAAACAATTCGCTATTCATCCATCGGCATCAGGCTTTCGAGTAATTTTTCGATAGTTTCACGACCTGTATTGGCGTAAAGGACAAAAGCTTCGTGCGCATCCTCATCCGCAAATTTTATTTTGTCATCCAATTCCGACCCCAGAAAGTCCAGCTTTTTCACGTTTAGCATAGCCGTCATCATTCTATGCGCGTGTGCCAATTCACTGGGATCTTTTAATGTTTCAGCGCTTTTTTTCATCTGCTCAAGTATGGCTTTGTCGGAATCCTGAAAGATTTCGTTGAATTTTTCAATTATACCGGACATTGCGTGCTTCTCCTCTTCAACCGTTGATATGGGTTCACTCAGCGCTGAGGAAACTGGTCCATAGCCAAATTCGCATAGGACCAATAAAGAGATTCTGATATCGTGTAAAACCTCTTCCCAATAGAAACCAAATAATGCTGGTAAAACGTGAGCGTTGCCCAGGCAAACTGTTAGTTACCTGCTTTTCTGAACCTTTGTGTCCATTTTACACTTTGCTTCCACTGACTTTATGTTGAGGGCCATCACTCAAAGGCTCCCGGCGGCGCCTGATCCGCTGCTGCGCCCCATTGCTCATTTGGCTGTGGTCCCATTTCAAAAACCAGTTCGCCGCCTGATGCCACTTCGTCATGCCACAACCAGGCGCGGGGCAAATCCTCGTCGTTTAGCGTTGCCGATTGAATAAAGCGGTTTTCCGATGAGACATCGGCGGCGAGAATTGTGAAGTCGCCGCCCGCAAGACGCAGCACCGCGCGCGCAAACAGCGGCGCGGTCAACGCGTAGACCGGTTGCCCAACGGTTACCGGATATAGGCCCAGCGCGGCCAGGACGAACCAGGAGGACATGGTTCCCGCGTCATCGTCCATATTCATAATGAAACCGACGGGCTTTGCGAGATAAACAGGCCGGTGCGCGGGAATGGGCCACTTTTCGTGCGTGCCATACCACTGATTAATTGGTTCGCTCAGTAACGTGCGAACGATATCCTGCGTGCGCCAGGGGGCGCCGGCGTAGTTGAACAAAAAGGGCGCTTGCAGGTCCGTCTCGTTGCCGGCTGTGTAGAGTTCCTCATCAAAAAACTGCGTGAGCTTGCCCTGAAATACTTCCGGGCCTCCGTCCAGGTCGATGATGCCGGGCAGGTCGTGCACCACCGCCCAACGATACTGCCAGAGTGTGCCTTCGTACATTCCCTGCGCGCCGATGAGATCCGCATCGGGTCCCATGTCCCGAAAATGCTCCACCCAGGTTTCACGATATAGCGCCGAGAGCGCGATGTATTCGTCATAAACATCCTCCTCGCCGAGAATCTGCGCAAGGTGCGCGATGGCCCAACGATCAAAGGACCCCTCCAACTCGCGGTCAGGCGAGCCGCCCGGATGGGTTTCAGCCAAGATAGCATCAAAAGCGGGCGCGAAATCGAAACCACCGATTCCTTTGCGGTGCGCGTCCAGCAGCAAGGCGGGTGCATGCTCGGTGCGCACGTTGGGATAGGGCTCAAAATCGGTGGACCAGTCCACCTTGCCCTCGATGTAAAAATCTACGAGGGATTGCATTATCTCGCCGCTGCGCTCTGCGTAGAGCAGATTGTGCAGCGCAAATTTGTTGCGGTACGTATCCCACAGCGACCAACAGTGGTGGCGACGGTAGTTTATCGCCTCGTGCACTTCGCCATCCGTGCCGCGATACTTTCCGGAATGCGTAGTGATGTTCACCGGCGTGTGCGAGGCCCGGTAGAGCATGGTGTAGAAAAGAGTCACCAAGTCCTCTTCCCCGGCCGCGCCCTCCACATCCACGACGCCAAGATGCTTACGCCAAGTCTGACGAGCCTCTTCCCGCACGCGGTCAAAATCCCAATCCGGCACCTCGATGTCGCGGTCGGTCCGCGCCTCGTCTTCGCTGACGCTGGACAGGCCGACTTTGACCAGCAGCGCCTCGCCCCTGCGCGTGCTGAAATCGAGGCGCGCGTTGGTCCCGCCTCGCGGGCTGCTAATTTCCCGCAAGTCAGTGAAGGGCCGACTGAACTGGATGCTGAAATAGAATTGATAGCGCCCGTGTCCGCAAACATTTTCCGCCGCAACCCAGCCACTAATCTCGTCACTTGCGTCATTGGCTTCCCACTCGGAGCCAATCCAATCGGTGAAGGGATCGTTGAAGTTGATAAACAAGTGGGGCGTTGCGTCTGTCCGAAACTCATATCTGTGCAGACCGACATGTTCCGTTGCGGTCATTTCCGCCAGAATTTTGCGATCCGCACCCAGCTCGACAGCGTAATAACCCGGCTGCGCGAGTTCCGTTTTTTTGCCCATCCAAAGGGCGAATCCGGTTCGCTCGCCGAGGCCCGGCAGAATCTTCAGGTTGCCGCCCGCGCCCTTGCTGCCGACGCCGTCGATGCGCGTATGCGAAAAACCGGTGGTGTTGGCCACGGCAAATTCATAGCCTGAATGAGAGCGGATCAAGGTGTCGGGTCCGAGCCTCACCATGCCGAAAGGAACCGACGCGGCCGGAGAAAGCTGGCCGTGATCGATGGCAGTGCCGATAAAAGGATCGACATGATCAGTCGGGTCAAAGATGTCGTCATCATCGGCGCTATCGTCATCGGCGTCGTCATCCACATCATCAGTGTCATCATCGTGGCTGTCGTCATCCATGTCATCATCGACAAAGGGTGAATCGCCGGAATCATCGTCATCATCGCCGCGGTCGCAAGAACCAAAAACCAAGCCGACGCAAAGGGTCAATGCAAGTATCGCCATCAAACAAATGTTTTTCATAATCCGTCTATTCCTTGAATTTTAAGGGCACCGCATAAAATCTTCCGATAATGCCCGGGCCGCAAAGCCCTGCCCGATAAGATCGGCCATCCTCTCACCCACGTTTAGTTCGTTTAAATATTTTACAAATTGTTCCTGATTTTGATT
>Ga0307990_1002499_pt1 | contig 14639 bp, 9 predicted proteins | sample EllFjometagen129_FD_203168 | JGI IMG/M metagenome (GOLD analysis project Ga0307990, IMG submission 203168) | Marine microbial communities from Ellis Fjord, Antarctic Ocean - #129 | ecosystem: Environmental > Aquatic > Marine > Unclassified | place: Southern Ocean | collected 2014-10-08
CCCGGCAGACCTTTGACCCTTCCGGCGGTGATGGACAGTGTTTTGAGCAGTTCGATGCCGATGCCCTCGAGCTGGCGGATATATTCGCTGATGCCCAGGTCCAAAGAGGTCAGTGAGATTATTGGATAGACGACTAATTGACCGGGATTGTGAGCCGTTGCCCCCCCGCCGCGGCGAATGTCAATAATGTCGATGTTGTCGTCGGCAAGACCTTCCCTGGTTTGCAGCAGAATATTTTTGGTTTTGTTGGCACCGAGGGTTAGTGTAGGCAAGTGCTCAAGTAGCAGGACGGTATTGTCGATGGTACCGGCGATCCGTTTTTCGACAAGGTCAAGCTGGGTGTCCAGCATAGGCCGATACTCTGTCATTCCGCAATCATATATAGAAAGCGGAGTGTTTTCGCTTGATTGTCGTATCAGTTTCTTCTCAATAGCCATTTATTGCCCGTATGAACTGCTACAATATAGAAATGCTGCCCAGCTAAAGTTTTCTCAGCCAGGCAGCAGTGTAGTTAATTATACATTATACAATAATCATTATACATTTCAAAGCGTATGGATCGGCAGGCCTTCCCAGCCCTCTGCTGCTTCGCCGACTGCTTCGATGAAGGTCGGATGTGGATGGATGGTGTGGCTGATCTCTTCGACGGTTAGTTCGTTTTTCATCGCTACCGCGATTTCCTGGATAGTATCTGTCGCGTGCGGGCCAACGATAACACAGCCGAGAATTTCGCCGTGTTCTGGGTCTGCCATAAGCTTGACCATGCCGTCGGTTTCGCCGTATGCCTGTGCGATTCCGCTTGCTTTGTATGGGAACGTGCTGATCTTTACATTCGGGCATTTTTCTTTTGCTTCTGCTTCGCTGAGGCCAACCGAGGCTGCTTCAGGATGCGTATAGATGCCCGATGGTACGATAGTTCTGTCGTCGGAAGCGGCGTTGCCGGTCGCGTTGTCGGCGGCAACCATACCCATTTTACTGGCCAGGTGTGCATACTGAATTTTTTCTGCGGCGTCACCGATAGCGTAAATGCCGTCGACGTTGGTTTTGCACTGGTCGTCGACTGCGATGATTCCGTTTTCGATCTTAATACCCAGTTCTTCCAGCCCGATGCCTTCGATGTTTGGCGTTCTGCCGATTGCTACCAATACTTTTTCAACGGTTATTTCGCTGCCGTCTTCGAGTTTTGCAGTGGCACTATCCTTGCCGGCTTCTATAGTAAGAAGTTTGGTTGAAGTCTTGACATTGACCTTGCGTTTCTTGAGGCTCTTTTTTACTGCCTTGGAAATGTCGGAGTCGACATTAGCGACGAGATTGTCGAGCATTTCTACGAGAGTGGTTTCAATACCAAGTTCAGAGTAAACAGTCGCGAATTCACAGCCGATAACACCGCCGCCTAGAATCAGAACGCTTTTTGGCAGGCTCTTTGCGGTCGTTGCTTCGTCGGTGGTCATCAGGCGGTCAGAGTCCCAGGGCAAAAAGCCCGGCTTTGCGGGTTTTGAACCGGTTGCGATGATGATGGACTTCGCCTTAACTTCCTGGCTACCGTCTTTAAGGGTAACCTTGATCGTATCTTTTGCAGTCAGAACGCCGCGACCATCAATAACATCTACGCCGCGTTTTTTCAGCAGAAAGCCCACGCCTCCGGTCAGGCCGCCTACGACCTTGGAGACTCTTTTCATGAATACCGAATCATCGAATTCGCTTTTCTTTGAAGTGATCCCGAACTGAGTTGCGTTATTCATGTTGTGATATATCTCACTGCCGTGAAGCATCGCTTTTGTCGGGATGCAGCCGACGTTAAGGCATGTACCGCCAAGATACTTTTCTTCGATAATGCAAACCTTTGCCCCGCGCAATGCCGCCCGAAGTGCTGCTACATAACCGCCCGGACCTGCTCCCAATACTGCAACGTCATACATTTTATTACTCCCAATAAAGATAATGTCTAATTAAGCTATAAGTTGTAAGCCATAAGTTTTAAGCTATTGGCTTTTTTTGTGTATTGTTCTTGTTATTTCCGGCAACTACTACTTGGACATCATTTCTTTCAAACGCTGCTGCGTCCTTGTCGCTTAATTCTTTGTCCGTTACCAGAACATCTATCTGGCTGGTTTTAAGAACCCGCGTCAGTGCTTTTTTGCCGATCTTATTTGCGTCGGCCAGCAGATAAACCTTGTCGGACCGCTGGGCGGCAAAGCGTTTTGTGTACCCGTTAAAGGCGGCATTTTCGTAAGTACCCTCTTCGGGTATCAGGCATGTGCAGGAAAAGAATGACTTATTAATATGGAAGGAATCCGCATGTGAGTCAGGTTCGAAGCCTACATATGAATAGGTCTCACTGTCAAAAACTCCGCCTAGCCCGATGAGCCTGATATTCTGAGCCTTTGCCAGTTCCAGCGAAATCAGCAAAGAGTTCGTTACAATAGTCACCTCTGGGTCGGTCTTGGCCAGGTTCCTGGCAAGGCAGCTGACAGTGGTCGAGCCGTCAAGGAAGATTGAGTCGCCGGGCTGAATAAACTGCATTGCACAATCGGCTATAAGTTCCTTTTCCCTGGGGTTGATCTGCTGGCGGTTTACGATCTGTGCCTCGCGGAACTGGGTAGGAGATTCGATCTTCTGGACACCGCCCTTAACACGAAGAACAAGATGTGAATTAGCTAGATAATCTGCATCGCGGCGGATAGTAAATGGGGAGACGCTAAACATCGCGCCGAGGTCGGCATAGGATGCTATACCGACTTTATTTACATATTCAACGATTTTTTGCTGGCGTTGTCTCATTTTTTGACTCTTAACTGGGTTTTTCTAACAGAATTTTTACAAGTAAACACCTGCCTGACCTCAATTTTTGTAAATTATAGACTATTTTTTTGAAAATTCAAGATTTTTTTGTAAATTTCTTGACAAATTTGACATTTCCTTTACAATGTGCGTCGTTGTTGCTTGAAAATGTAACTTAAAACCCGTAAAAATGAATGAAATTTTAATTTGTAGTCAATTGGAGAATTTTTATGTCAATGTCAATGAAAGATATTACCAACAAGCCTGATTTTACTAAAAAAACGCTTACTTTTGGTGAAGTCCCGTGTTACCAGTATGACAAATCGCTTGCAGACGAGCTTAAAGGCGGCATGACAGCAGAAGATGCCATGTTCCTGTATAAGCAGATGCAGTATATCCGTGCGTTCGAGTCGACAATCATCAAGCTTCGCAACGGCGAACTGGTACCTTTCGAAGGATATAAGTTCTCCGGTGCAACCCACCTTTCTATCGGCCAGGAAGGCTCTGCTGCCGGTGCAAACGCTGCCCTTCGCGGCAACGACTACATTACAAGCTCTCACCGCGGTCACGGCCATGGTATTGCAAAGGAAAGTTACGCTTTGCGTTCTATGAGCAAAAAACAGCTCCAAGAATTCATCGAAGGCGTTACCTACAAGAGCACTAAGAAAGACCTGCTCGACCAGGCCCTCGACGTTCATATTTACCGTACGATGACAGAGTTCATGGGTAAAGAAGAAGGTTACTGTCGCGGACGCGGCGGCGGCATGCATATCGCAGACTTCAACGTTGGCCACCTCGGCGCAAACGCCATCGTAGGCGGAGGCCTTCCGATGGCAACCGGTGCCGGCATGAGCATGAACTTCCAGGGCATCGACCGTGTCACACTTTGCTTCTTCGGCGACGGTGCATCGAATAACGGTGTATTCTGCGAATCACTCAACATGGCATGTATGCCCCAGTTTGATAAAGGTGCTCCGGTAATCTTCTACGTCGAAAACAACCAGTTCGGCATGACCGGCAGATCTCGCGATGAGATCACCGCCATCGACTATATCGCAAGACGCGGATTCGCATACAACGAAGTCGGAATGCACGCAGAGGTCGTCAACGGCATGAACCCCCTCGCCGTTCAGGACGCTGTTAAACGTGCCGCTGAAATTTGCCGCAAAGGCGAAGGCCCGGTTCTTCTTGAAGCAATGACATATCGTTACATGGGCCACTCGCTCAGCGACCAGAACCGTTACCGTAACGAAGAAGAGATCAACGCATGGAAGTGCGAAGACGCCATCGGCGGATTCAAACAGGAAATGGTAAAAGCTGGCATAGCCGAAGCCGACGAGCTCGAGAAGATCGAACAGGAAATCTATGCTGACATGGAAGAGATTACCATCGCGTCGGCAAAGAGTGCATTCCCGGATCCGTCTACAATTTTGGAAGGCCTCTACTCAGACACCACCACCGACGATATTCCAAGCAAGTTCAAGACTACCAAGTATAACAAAGAACTGGTAACAGACGCCAGAGACGGCAAAGGCAGAATGCCTTACAGAAAAGCTATCGTCGAAGCGATGACCGAAGAAATGATCCGCGACAAACGCGTAGTATTCTACGGCGAAGACGTCGCAGAGCACGGCGGTGCATTCGCGGCGACTCTCGGTCTGGTCGAAACATTCGGCAGAGACCGCGTATTTAACGCCCCGATCTCAGAAGTCGCAATCTGCGGTTCGGCGGTAGGTATGGCCATGACCGGCATGCGTCCTGTCGTTGAACTTATGTACGTTGACTTTATCCTGATGAGTATGGACCAGCTTGGCAACCAGGCAGCTAAGAACAAATATATGTTCGGTGGCAAGGCTAAGGTTCCGATGGTATGCCGTACAGCTATTGGCGGCGGTAAAGGTTACGCAGGTCAGCACTCACAGAGCCTCGAAGCTATCGCGACCCAGATCCCTGGTTTGAAAGTTGTCGCTCCTTCGACACCAGCCGACGCAAAGGGTTTGCTCAAGACAGCTATCCGCGACGACAACCCGGTTATCTTCCTCGAACATCAGCTCCTCTACGGCGACCGTGACGTTGTACCAACCGGCGATGTTACAGTTCCGTTCGGCAAAGCAGCTGTCCGCAAGGAAGGCACAGATGTTACGATCATGGCATACTCTTACATGGCAAAGATCGCCCAGGAGACCGCTGTCCTGCTCGAAGAAAAGGGAGTATCGGCAGAAGTCATCGACATTCGCAGCCTTATCCCGCTCGACACAGAGACTATCATCGAATCGATCAAGAAGACAAACTATGCAGCAGTTATTTCGCAGGCACCGGGAACCGGATGCTACGGCGAGCACATCGCATTCGAAATTCAGCAGAAGGCCTTTGACTACATGGACGCCCCTGTCGAACTGATCGCTTCTTACGAATGTCCGCCTCCGATGGCACCGACTCTCGAAGAAGAATTCATGCCGAACGCTGAAAAGGCGACTGCAAGAATTCTCGCAATGCTGGGCAAATAATTAAATCAAACACTAACACTTAGCATAGTGGAGTTTTATATATGGCTATTGAAGTTAAAGTTCCAATACCCGACCAGACGACCGAAGAGGTTCGAATAGTCGAGTGGAAGAAAAACGTTGGCGATGCTGTCAAACACGGCGATGTCATCCTCGAGATAGAAACCGACAAAGCGGTTATGGAAGTTGAATCAGCAGGCGAAGGCATTCTCTTGCAGCAACTCGTTGTAGTTGACGACATGGTTCCGGTAGGCCAGGTAATCGGCTTTATCGGCCCAGCAGGTACCGCCGTTCAGGCTGCCCCTGTTGCTCAAACCACTTCTTCCGCTGCACCTGTTGCGCAAGCCGCTCCGGCTGCATCAGTTACGGCACCGGTAAGCCCCCTTGCCAGGAAGATAGCCGCAAAGACCGGCGTAAATCTTGATACAGTTAAGGGAACCGGCGTACACGGTAAGATCATGCGAAAAGACCTCGAAGGCGCAGCTGCCGTTACGACCGGTGCAAGTCTTTCTGTTCACGGAGGCAGACTGTTCGCCTCGCCGAACGCGAAAAGGCTGGCTATGGATCTGGACGTTGACATTATGGATGTCGTCGGCACAGGACCTAACGGCAGAATTATCGGTTCGGACGTTGAGAGTTATGCGGCACAGATGCCTGCAAGCTCTGTTCATGGCGGCAGATTGTTCGCCTCACCGAACGCTAAACGACTCGCAGAAGAACTCGGCGTTGATCTTTACGCTATCACAGGCACAGGTCCCAACAACAGGATCGTTGGCGCAGACGTAATTGCTTATGCCAAAGCCAACCCAACTGCCGCAGTCGCTGCAGCACCGGGCCAGCCGGTTCCGGGCACAGAGGTAGAACTGACCAAGATGCGTCGCGCAATCGGTATCAACCTGCAAAACAGCTTCCGCGACACACCGCACTTTAATGTAACAATGTCTTTCGACATGACAAGAGCTATGAAGCTTCGAGCCGAACTGAACAAGGGCAAAGAAAAGCCCGAAAAGGTCTCGGTCAACGACCTCGTCGTCAAGGCGTGTACGATTGCACTCCAAAAGTATCCGGGTGTCAACAGCAAGTTCCTGCAAGACAGGATCAGGTACGAAGCCGACATTAACGTCGGTGTTGCTACCGCCGTTGAAGCCGGTCTTATTGTCCCTGTGGTACTCGGTGCTGATAAGCTCAGCTGGAAAGAACTGGCAGCGGCGACAAAAGATGTCGTCGGACAGGCCAGAGGCGGCAAACTTGTCGGACTCGGCAAGGGAACGTTCACAGTTTCTAACCTTGGAATGTTCGGCGTTGACGATTTCACAGCGATCATCAATCCTCCAGAGGCCGCGATACTGGCAGTCGGCGGGCTGAAAGAAACTGTCGTCGCGATAAACGGAATGATCGGTGTAAAACCGATGATGACAGTTACGCTTTGCAGTGATCACAGGGTCGTAGACGGTACCCTCGCAGCACAGTTCCTCGGAGCTATCAAGCTTTATCTTGAAGAAGAGATTACTGTTTGATCAAATTTCCAAATTACTCATAACAACTTGACAGATCGCCGCTGATAGCACATAATTATCAGCGGCGATCTTCATATACCAAGGGCTAGAATCACTTTTAAAGGATTAAAACTAATGGACAATATTGATAAACTCGAATTACAGCTGGATAGTTTCGACGCGGGCGAAAGAAAGCAAGCTTTGACTGCTCTTTGGGAAATGGCCCGGACCGGCGAGATCGAACTTCCTGAAAACAATACCTACGTCAATCTCCACCTGCACACGTTTTACTCCTATAATGCATGCGGATACTCGCCGAGCAAAATCGCCTGGAAAGCACGCAAACGCGGTCTTGCCGTTACCGGTATTGTTGACTTCGATGTGTTCGATGGCCTGGAAGAATTTCTCGAAGCGGCAAAGTTGATCGGTGTAAAAGGCTGTGTCGGCATGGAGACGAGAGTTTACGTTCCTGAGTTCGCAGACAAGGAAATAACCTCGCCCGGCGAACCGGGGATAACCTACCATATGGGTGTCGGTTTTTCCGATAGTGTCGTCCCCGATGCTTTTGTCAATTTCAAAAGCGATCTGAAAAAAACCGTCCAGAAACGAAACCGCGACCTTATCGGCAGAGTTAACGAATATCTTTCGCCCGTTGAACTCGATTTCGAAAAGGATGTCTGCCCGCTCACACCTTCCGGCAATGCTACCGAAAGACACATCTGCCTAGCATACGCACAAAAAGCACGCTCGATTTTCGCCGACGACAAGGCTCTTGCCGCATTCTGGCAGGAGAAGATCGGCATAACCATTGACGATTCAGCCGAGTTAGAGGGAGCCAACCTTCAGGGCACTATCAGGTCAAAGACCATGAAACGCGGCGGCGTTGGATACGTCCAGGCTGGCGAAGGGTCGTTCCCGACGATGAGCGATACTAACGAGTTTATCCTTGGAGCAGGCGGAATTCCGACGTTTACCTGGCTAAACGGTTTAAGCGACGGCGAAAAAGAAATCGAAAAACTGCTCGAAATCGCAATGTCCACCGGAGTTGCCGCGATCAACATCATCCCAGACAGGAATTTTACCGCGGGCGTCAAAGACGAAAAGCTCGCCAACCTGCAGCATGTCGTAAAACTTGCCGTCAGCCTGGACCTGCCGATTGTCGTAGGTACAGAGATGAACAGCCCGGGCCTGAAGTTTGTCGACGACCTCGATTCCGAAGAACTTTCGCCAATGGCCCCGATCTTCCTCAAGGGTGCCCATATAGTTTACGCACACTCTGTCATGCAAAAGCAGTTGTCGCTGGGTTACCTGAGCGATTGGGCAAAAGACAATTTCACCACAACCGCGGGCAAAAACGATTTCTATGAAAAGGTTGGAACTCTTCTGGACCCTGCTAAAGAAGACTTGCTAAGCGAACTCGAAGGCACTAAAATCACACCAGAACAAATTTTAGAGAAAATTAACAACTAAAAGGTATTATACAATGAGCAACGAAATCCCCAAAACTCAACAAGCGGTACAACTGACAGGTCCCGACGAACTGATCTTAAACAAAGAAAAAGAGATGCACATGCCCGGCCCGTACCAGGTACTCGGCAAAGTCGAAGCAGTAGGCCTGTGTTTTTCAGACCTTAAACTCTTAAAACAATACTCTGAACACGGCCGCAAAGGCCACATCCAGTCCGGCATCGACCCGGCTATCCTTGAAGAGATCCCCAGCTATGCCCCCGGCGACAAACCAACCGTCCCAGGCCATGAGACTGTAGTAAGAGTTTGCGCCGTCGGCGATAAAGTCGAAACCGCGCAGGTCGGCAACCGCTACCTCGTCCAGACCGACTATCGTTGGCTCCCCAATACCATCTCCAACGCTTCATTCGGTTACAACTTTGAAGGCGGCCTCCAACAGTACGTTCTCATGGACGAACGTGTAATTATCTCACCGGAGGGCGATTCGTTCCTCATTCCGGCATCGGAAGAACTCAGTGCATCAGCAGTCGCATTAGTCGAACCATGGGCCTGTGTAGAGCACTCATATGCCGCCACACAACGTACAACCATAACAGAAGGCGGAAACTTGCTCGTCGTTGCCGACAACGACATCGACGAAAAACTCTTCGTCGCATTCCTCGGAAGATACGGCAAACCGTCAAAGATCACTATCCTTGCAAAATCTGAAATCCTCACAGACGCAGGCGTTGACCTCGTAACCGCCGCCGACATCTCCGAACTTCAAGACGATAGTTTTGACGACGTGATCTATTACGGAAGCGATGTTGAAACTGCCGAAAAACTCTTCCCGAAGATCGGCTCAAAGGGCATTATCAACTTCGTCCTTTCCGGCCAAAAATTCGCATCAGACGTCATGACTCAGGTCGGAAGAGCCCACTACGGCGGAATCCGAATCATCGGAACAACAACCAATGACCCTGCCGATTCAATGCAGTACATCCCCGCATCGGGAGAGATTAGAAAAGGCGACAAGATCAACGTAATCGGCGCAGGCGGGCCAATGGGCGTTATGCACGTAATCCGAAATATCTGTCATGGCATAGAAGACGTTGCAGTTTACGGTGGCGATCTTGACAATGAACGCCTCGCCGGCCTTACAGAAATGGTTACCCCGCTCGCCGAAAAGAATAACGTAACATACCAATCCTACAACCCCAAAGAGTCCACACCGGATGTGAAATTCGACTACACGGCGCTGATGGCACCTGTCCCGCAACTCGTAACCCAGTCCATACTCGACTCTGCCGAAGGGGCAATATTGAACATCTTCGCGGGCATTCCGGCATCGGTAAGCGGTAAAATGAACCTGAACGTATACATCGAAAAACACCTCTACATGATCGGAACCAGCGGATCGGTTTTAAGAGACATGAAAGCGGTCCTGGCAAAGGTCGAAGCAGGTCGCCTCGATACGGACCTTTCAGTCGCGGCAATCTGCGGACTCGACGGTGCAGTCGAAGGTATCCGCGCGGTCGAAAACCAGCTCATAGCCGGTAAGATCATAGTTTACCCGTTCGTCGAAAACCTCCCCCTGACAAAGCTCGAAGAGTTGAATGACAAAATGCCGGAAGTCGCCGAAAAATTCGCAGGCAAATTCTGGTCAAAAGACGCCGAAGACAAACTTCTGGCCTAACAACAAATGGAACAATCTGATTCCCGATTTTTGGGCTAATCGCTATTAAATAGGAATAACAAATGAATAAATCACTAGCTGAACTCATAAAGGTATCAAATGCGGCCGGTAAGGATCCTTCTTTCGTCCAGGGCGGCGGCGGAAACACATCCATCAAAACCGAAGACGGAAAATACATGTACATCAAGGCCAGCGGAACGGCCCTTAAATTCATGAGTCCCAACAAAGGCTGGCGCAGGATCGAACTTGCACCTATCTTCGAGATGATGAAGGACAAGGAACTACCGAAACTGCCCGCAAACATACGCGAGCCAGAAGTAGTAAACCGCCTTCTCGCAGCCTGCGACGACACTGTAACCGACGGCTCACGCCCTTCCGTCGAAGCACACCTCCACGCCTTTCTCGGCAAAAGCGTCATCCATCTGCACCCAAGTGCGGTAGGTGCATACGTAAACGCCAAAAACGGCAAGGCAAAACTCGAAAGACTTTTCAAGGACATGAAAAAACCTTTCCTGTGGGTCTCATGTGCAGACCCCGGATACATGCTCGCCAAGAAAATTATTGCACTAACATCAAAATACCAGCAAGAGTACAAGACAAAACCACAGGTCCTCTTCCTCGAAAAGCACGGTCTTTTCATCTCGACCAACAGTCCCGGTACCGCTTTGTCGCTGACAAAAAAAGTCATCGCTAAATGCAACGATAAACTAAAGCAGCCGTCAACCAAAAATGGCAAACCCGCTTCATCGCAGGACATCCAGGACGCTTCTCTGTGCATACGAAAGGCACATTTCGACGCATCCGGCGAATACGGAACCGTCACTTACTTCACCGATGACATGATAGCTTCATTTGTACGCAAAAGTGAAAACAAAAGGCTTCTCAGAGGCGTTTTGACTCCGGACGAGCTGATCTATTCTAATGGCCCGGCGATGTGGGTTGAAAAACTCGATCCGATTAAGATCACCTCAAAGATCAATTCGATGGTAGAAAAAGGCGAAAAGCCCCCGGTGGCATTTCTGGTCAAAGGAATTGGCCTGTTCGTTACCGGCAAGAAAAAGATGGCCCCTACCGTCAACGAGATCGTGACCAGCTCGCTCTTTATTCGCACAAACGCTGACAAGATGGGCGGAGTTTCAACGCTTACCAAAAAGCAGAAGGACTTCATCGACAAGTGGGAATCGGAAGCATTTAGAAAAGCCCTCGCAGCTGGCGCAGGTGCAGGCGACCTCGACGGCCGCATCGCAGTAGTTACAGGCGCAGGCAGCGGAATCGGCAAAAGCATCGCAATCGGCCTCGCCCGCGCAGGCGCCATGGTCGCCCTCGCCGACATCGACGAAAAAGCCGCGTTAGAAGCTCAGCAGGAAATCCAAAATGAAATCGCCGACTCGCACACCGCCGTCATCAAATGCAATGTCACAGACGAAGCAAACGTAGAAGCAGGCTTCGCCCAGATCATAGATTCATTCGGTGGACTTGACATTCTCGTAAACGCCGCAGGTATGGCACCGGCTGGAGCACTCGTCGACATGGAAGCAGGCAAGTGGCGTTTCGCCAACGAAGTCAACCTTACCGGTTATTTCCTGATGGCGAAATACGCCGCCAGGGTAATGATCAAGCAATGTATCGGCGGAAATATCGTCACCATCAGTTCCAAGTCCGGCCTCGACGCAAGCAAAAACAACACGCCATACAACGCCGCAAAAGCCGGCCAGATCCACATGTCCCGCGGCTGGGCAATAGAACTCGGCCAATTCGGCATTCGCGTAAATTCGATTTGCCCCGGCAACGTGTTCCAAGGCTCAAAGATTTGGAACCCCGACTACATCAAGATCTGTGCCAAAAAGTACGGCATCAAACCCAAAGAGGTCATCCCATTCTACATCAGCAAAACGATCCTCAACAAAGAGATTTTCGGCCAGGACATCGCAAACTCAGTAGTATTCCTCGCAAGCGAAAAAGCCAGAATGATCACCGGTCAAACACTAGTAGTAGACGGCGGACAGGTAATGGTTCGCTAACCAATTTATGATTGACGACTAAAAAATAAGCCCGGCTGGTCAAATGATCATCCGGGCTGTTTTATTTTGTGTTTATTCGTGCTCATTAGCAATTCTTATATCGTTTCACGATACAACCTTCAAAGCCACCACATCCTGAACATCGATAAGTCCGACAGGTTTATCGTTTTTATCGACCACAGGCAGATCGTCGATCCTGAACTTATGAAAGATCGCCATCGCTTCCGCCGCCAGCGTTTCACCGGTAACGCGTTTGCAATCCGATGTCATTATCTCGCTGATTTGGGTATCGAACAATTCCGATTTCTTATCGACGACCGCACGTCTAAGATCGGCATCTGTAATAATACCCGCCAGTTTGCCTCCGCCGTCAACAACCATAACAGCACCGCGTCTTTTCAGCCCGGCCTGTTTCTCGAACATATCGCCGACCGTATCGCTAATCTGAGCAAGCGGAAGTTTCTCGCCCATCTTGAACATCATCGATTGTTCTACCGTTATCAAACTCGCCCCGATAGCCCCGCCCGGATGGAATCTCGCATAGTCTTCGCTGCTGAACTCCCTGGCTTTCATAATGGTAAACGCCAGCGAATCGCCCAACGCAAGCATGCACGTCGTAGAAACACTCGGAGCGATCCCAAATGGACCGGCCTCTTTAAGCTGACCCATGCATATAACGATATCGCTGTACTTTGCCAGGCTCGATTGACGGTTACCGGTAATCCCGATAAGCATAATCTCCCTGCGTTTGATCGCGTCGATCAGGCGAACGATCTCTTCGCTTTCGCCGCTGTGACTAAGAGCCAGAACGATGTCATTCTGCTGAACTCTCCCAAGGTCGCCATGAATCGCCTCTGCTGGGTGCAGAAAATGACTCGGAGTCCCCGTCGATGCAAGCGTCGCGCTGATCTTATTGCCGATGATACCCGCCTTGCCCATCCCGCTGACAATGATCGAACCGCCGCAATTAAACATCGCCTCGACCGCACGACCAAACTCACCATCTACAACATTTACAAGCGACTCGATAGCTTTCGCCTCGCACTCAATAACATTCCTGGCATAATCAAAATCAAACATTCTTATAATCCCAAAAAGAAATGGAGCCCACCGCAATCGACGGGCTCCATCTGTTAATTAACTGTATTGCTATTGGTTCTAGCTATCATACAAGAAGCTCTTAACAAATAATTTATTAAGCGTCAACAACAACTGCCGGGGTTTCTTCTGCCGGTGTTTCGGAGTCGTTAGCCCCAAGGTGACCACTGTAACCTGCGACCACTGCAGAGAGAACCAATAGTACCAGACCAGTGCCCAGAAGCCTCATAGTCTTTTTACTGGTCCCTTTCCACTCACCAAGGAACAGCCCCAATATCTGGCTGAACAAGATCGCACTAGCCATCAACACAGCCCATCCGATATAAGACGTATTGCCCATCTGAGGCTCGCCAGTCTTAAAGCAGATAAACTGAGAACACCAGATAGTACCGGCTAAACCGGCAAAGATAAGGTTCGGCAGAATCGGAGCACCCTTTTTGACATAATCGCCGGTGGATTTGTTTTTGATATTCAAAATAAGACACCAACCGGCATTGACCACAAAACCACCAAGCAGAACTACCACTAATACCGGCATGCCTTTCCAGGCAACAGTAGTAAACGGTTCGGTTATCAATGCGAGCTTTTCAATTTCCGCTCCGCCCTGCAAACCGAAACTCATTGCCGAACTCATCAGGCCCGAAAACAGCACTGCAATCATACCCTTCTTAAAGTCAAATTCGGCAACTGCCTTTTTCTTTTCTTCTTCGGGCAGTTCGTTTTCTTTGGACATACCCGCCATTCCGACAAATACAATACCAGCAACGGAAACCAGTGCACCAATGACTGAAACTATACCAGAGGGGGTTCCAAACATAGTTGAAATTGCATCTCCGCCTTTAAGCATCGGCGGGATCAATGTACCGGCAGCCGAACAGATTCCGCATCCGAGTGCCAGGCCAAGGCCAACACCTAGGTACCGAATCATCAGGCCCCATGTAAGCCCGCCAAAACCCCAGGCAGCTCCACAAAGAACACAGTACAACAACTCCTTATTGGGTGCCGCCTTGAGTACCGCAATGACATTGGGTGACATCGTCAGTGCGAGAATCCACGGGACGATCAGCAATCCGAAGACCGCGTAGATCATCCAATAGCTCTCCCATGCCCAGTCCTTGACTTTTTTCAGGGGCATATAAAAGATCGCACCTGCCAGACCGCCGATCATAAAGATCATAATACCAACCGCCGGATTGGTCGCGTTCGCTAATAGATCAAACATACATTACTCCTAATTTGAAACAACATACCAGTTTAAGATTCCTTTAGAGCATTTAAACTTTTTATGTATAGGCTTAGGCCGTCGTGAGGATTTTGACCGGCAAGGCAGAAAACGCAGGCAATGTTATTCATTGCCGAGTATTTCTAACGCCGCTGGTCACAGCCGCAACAGGCATAAGCCATACACTAAAAATTTAATTGTTCTAATGCTTAGCGTTTGCTAAGAACGTCATCTTCGTACTTCTTAACTTCAGTAAACCAGTCAAGACCCACTGGAACGCCCTGCTTCATGCAGTAGTAGTTCCAAACAGCCGCCCATGGCAGAGACTTAAGCTCTTCGAACATAACCAGGCGTTTGGTGAAGTCCATATCCAGT
>Ga0307990_1002500_pt1 | contig 14637 bp, 7 predicted proteins | sample EllFjometagen129_FD_203168 | JGI IMG/M metagenome (GOLD analysis project Ga0307990, IMG submission 203168) | Marine microbial communities from Ellis Fjord, Antarctic Ocean - #129 | ecosystem: Environmental > Aquatic > Marine > Unclassified | place: Southern Ocean | collected 2014-10-08
TGCTTGGCCGGGCCACTGGCGGCCCAAGCAAAGAAACCAGCCAAGCCGACGCTACTGGACGAGGCCAAGCTGTCGATGCGGGCCAAGGCGTTCGACGAGGCGGCCAAGACACTGGATAAGCACCTCGCCGTGAAAAAGGCCGCAGCTCCCGATGAGGCGACGTACCTCAAGGCCCTGGCCCTGCACTACACCGGCAAGCACGCCGACGCGGTCAAGGTCGCCGATACGCTGCTGGCGACGTTCCCCAAGTCGCCCTGGCTGCGTAAGGCAAGGTTCCTCAAGGCCACGTCACTGATCGAGCTGCGGCAGTTCAAGGCCGCCGAGGCGATCTACGAGGACGAGGCCAACCGACTGCTGTCCGAATCGCGCAAGCGGAAGATCGCCGGGGTGATTATCGGCTTCGCCGAGGCTCTGGCCACCAAGCCCGACCCCAACGACATCGGGGCGCCGCCGCCGAACTATCCAAAGGCCTACAACCTCTACAGTAAGGCCCTGGCGATGGAAATCGGCCGGGACCTGCGCGACAAGGTCATGTTCGCCAAGGCCCGGACAGTCCAACTGGCCGGCAACCACGGCCAGGCAATCAACGACTACCGCGCCTACCTCGCCGAGTTCGACCCCGACTGGACCGGCAACGTCGGCAGCGCCACCCGACTGGCCGGGCAGAAGCGAGAGAACCCCAAGCCCGCCGGCAAACATCCGCTGGAGGCCCGCCGCGGGCTTTCCGAGGCGCTGCTGGCCGGTGGCGACCACAACGCCGCGCGGGTGAACCTCGAAGACCTGCTAAAACTTGTGCCGGTCGTCGATGGCAGGGAAGACCCGAAGACCGTCCAACTTCGCGCCGACGTCCGCTGGCTGCTGGTCTGCTCGTACCGCCTGCCCAACCCGGCCGGCAACGAACTGGAACGCGCCGTCAAGGAAGCCCGCGACTATCTGGCTAGCCATCCATCGAGCCCGCAGTCCGTCGTCGCCGCGTGGTGGATCGCCCAGGCCTACCAGGCACACGGTCGGGCCGATCAGGCCATCGAGGCCTACGAACAGTTCCTCGCCGGGGCCATCTACAAGTTGCCCGCCGGCGACGCCGCGACCGACAACCTCGCGGGGATGGGCAAGTCGCCCGCGCAGTTCCAGAACGAGTGGCGCAAGCTGGCGGTTTATTCGGTCGGACAGATCCGCTACGGCCAGAAGAACTACACCGCCGCCCGCGAAGCCTGGCAGCGGTACATCAACAAGTACCCCAACGGTCCGCAGTGGTCGGCCTGCCAGCGCGGCATGATCGATGCGGAGTTCCAGGTCGCCATCGAGGCGATGGCCCAGAAGAAGTACGACGACGCTCGCAAGCTCTTCGCCGCCTTCAGCACCAAGCACCCCCTCGACGGCCGCGTCCGGCAGATTCTGTTCACCGTCGGGCAGATCGATTACGCCGCCGCGCGGAAGCTCGAAGCCAATAAGGGTAACAAGGCCCTAATCGCCGCCGCCTACCGACGCGCGATCGACCACTGGAACCGCTTGGTCAGCAAGTACCCCAACACGGATGAGTCGTCGCTGGCGCTGTACCGCATCGGCGTAATCCACGAGGAGAAACTCGACGAGCTGGCCAAGGCCCTCGACGCCTACCGCCGTCTGACGTGGGGATCGTATGCCTCGCAGGCCCGCGCCCGCGTGGCCGTGATGACCCGCAAGCATCTGCTCGTGCAGACCGAGCAGAAGTTCCGCACCAACGAGGCGGCCGAGGTCAAGATCGACGTCCGCAACATCGAGAAGCTCAAGTTCAAGCAGTACTTCCTCGACCTGGAGGCCTACTTCCGCAAGACCCACACCATCGGCAAGGTCGACCAGTTGGATATCGACTTGATCCAGCCGGACAAGACGTGGGAAGTCGAGATTGACAAGTACGCCAAGTACAAGCCACTGACCCAGACGGTCGAAATCCCCTTCCCAAAGGGTAAGGCCGGGGTGTGCATCGTCAACATCGGCGAGGACGACCTCGAAGCAACCACGCTGGTGATCCGCTCGGATCTCGACGTCATCGTCAAGTCGTCCCGCCGCGAAGCGCTGGTGTTCGTCCAAGACATGCGGCAGGCCAAGCCAGCCGCGGGGGTCGAGCTGCTGCTCTCCGACGGCAAGAAAGTCTTCGCGACCGGCACAACCGGGGACGACGGCGTCTATCGCGGCAAGCTCGGGCAACTCAGCTCCAGCACCGACGTCCGCGTGTTCGCCCTGCGTGACGGCTCGATCGCGTCGAACGCGTTGGGCCTTTCGGGCCTGAGGCTGTCGAAAGGGCTGTCGGCCAAGGGGTACATCTACACCGACCGCTCGGCGTATCAGCCGGGCCAGACGGTCAAACTCCGCGCCATCATCCGCGACGTGGTCGACGGTTCCTACGTGCCACCGAGAGCGAAAGGCTATCACGTCGTCGTCACCGACGCCGCTGGGCGGATGATCTGGCAGAAGTTCTGCGACCTCTCGGAGTTCGGCACACTCCACACCCAGACGGCCCTTGACGCCCGCGCCCCGCTGGGCCGCTACACCGTTACGGCCGAATCCGGGGGCAAGCGATACTCCAGCACGTTCGAGGTCCAGCGGTTCAAGCTCGAAAAGATGCGGCTGACGGTCGAAACCGACCGCCCTGTGTACTTCCGCGGCGAGACGATCAAGCTGACCATCGACGCCCAGTATTATTGGGGACAGCCCGTGGTCGACAAGCCCGTCCGCTACCGGCTGCCCGACGGACGGCAGTTTGTGGTCAAGACCAACGCCGAGGGCAAGATCGAGGTCTCGTACGATACCACCGGCCTGACGCCACGGCGCGCCATGGCGTTCAGCGCGTCGATCGAGGGTGAGAATGTCCAGGCCCTTGGCCAGGCGTATCTGGCCCGGCTGGGGTTCGGCGTCGCCGTCAAGCCATCGGTGCCGCTGGTGATGGCGGGCGAGCCGTTCGACGTCGAGGTCTCCACCAATGCCCCGGACGGCAAGCCGGTCGGCAAAGCGATGACGCTGTTCGTGCTTCGCCGCCAGACGCCCAAGGCTGACCCGGTGCTGATCGGCGTGCCGTGGATCAAGGCCCCGACCGCCCCGGCCGCAGAAGTGACCATCGAGGAGCACAAGGCCGAGACCAACCCGAAGACCGGTAAGGCAACGGTGAAGCTCAAGCTCAAAAAGGGCGGACAGTACATCCTCCGCGCCAGCGGCGAGGACCGCTTCGAGCAGGTCGTCACTTCCCAATCTATCGTAAACGTCTCCGACGACGAGGACGCCACCAAGCTGCGTTTCTTCGCCGACACCGACACGCTGCAAGTCGGCGGCAAGACCGCAATCCGGCTGCACTCGCGCGTCGACGCCAAGTTGGCCCTGCTGACGTACGAGGGCGAGACGATCATCGCCCACGAAGTCAAGGCCATCAAGAAAGGCTACAACAAAATTCCGCTGACCGTCGGCCACGAGCACTTCCCGAACTTCCGCGTCGCCGTCAGCGTGATGGATGACCGGACGCTGCGGGCGGCCGCCAAGTCCTTCCGCGTCCAGCGGCAGTTGAACGTGACGGTCAAGCCCATCAAGGACACCTACGCCCCCGGCCAGAAGGCCAAGGTCGAACTGACCGTCAACGATCAGCTCGGCAAGCCCGTTGTCGGCGAACTGTCTCTGGCCCTGATCGACGAGGCCCTGTTCGCCGCCTTCCCCGATCGGACGCCGGCGATCCTCGACTTCTTCCAACGCGACGCGACCCGCTACGCCGAGTTCCGGCTTGCCAGCACGTGCGCGTTTAGCTACGCGGCCACAACGCGGACGGTGGTAAAGGCCTACAAGGACGAGCAGCAACGCCTGGTCCGTCAGGCCCTGGAAGGGCGGGAACTCAATGAACTCCAGGCGCAGCTAAGCGCCGCTGGCAACTTCCGCCGAGCACCCAGGGCAACGCCGCCGAACCTTCCGACGGCCACGTCGGCGATCAAACCTGGTACCACGAGAGGAAGCCTGTTCGCGGCCGACGAGAAATCCATCGCACTCAACGGAACGAGTGCCGGCAGGGAAGCGGGGAAGAAGCTCGACTTCTACGCCCGTGGCAGCAGGTCGAGTTCCGCCAAGTCCTCTTCCGGTTCCGGCCGCGGTCGGCCCGGCGAGAATTCGACCGCCCAGCCGCGCCGCGAGATGCCCGAAGCCGGACGCTGGCTGCCCGCGGTGGTCACCGACGCCAACGGCAAGGCCGTCGTCGAGCTTCCTATGCCCGAGACGACCACGCAATGGCGGCTGACCGCTCGCGGCTGCACCGTCGAGACGCTGGTGGGTCAGGCCACCGCCAACGTGATCACGCGGAAGGACTTCTTCGTGGCGATCAAGACCCCGCAGATTTTCCAGGAAGGGGACAAGGTCCGCGTCCTGGCCCGCGTGCATAACCTCACCGCCTACGCCGGCCCGGTCGAACTGACGCTGACGCTGCTGGGCGGCGACGAGATGACCGGCAAGCTCGTCGAGCGGAAGACCAAGACCACCATCAAAGCCAACGCCTCGACCGAGGCCCTGTTCGAGGGCGTCGAGATCCCGCTGGCGGCGGCCCTGAAGCTGCAAGTGACGGCCAAGGCCGGCAAACTCACCGACGCCCTGGCCACCGTCGTTCCCGTCCGGCCGTGGGGTCTGGAATTCGCCGATCACAGCGGCGGCGTGGCCACCGGCGACGCGGCTGTCACGGTGCAGTTGCCCGACAAGCGCACGTACGCTTCCAAGTGGATGACCGTCACCGTCGGGCCGGACCTGAAACGCGCGGTCATCGAAATGGCTCTCCGCCAACGACCCCGCCCGCTGGGCCGGTGCATTATGCCTCCTCCCTATCCCGGCGGGAGCTTCACCGGCAGCGATTTGCTGGCGGTCACCTCGGCCCTGCGATACGCCAAGGCCGTTGGCGCCCCGCGCAGCGACTACGAACGACTCGTCGCCAGCGCCCGCTCGCTTGCCAGCGCCCTGGTCGTCTCGCAACGCAGCGACGGCGGCTGGAGCTGGACCGGCGGCAAGGGTGGCACCGACTGGGCCGTGACAGCCATGAGCTTCTGGGCACTCTCCGAGGCCAACGTCCAGAACGTCGGCGTCAACCCCGACACGCTCGCCAAGGCCCGGGCCTGCCTGGCCAACACCTTCACCCGCCTGGCCGCTACCGACAATGACGCCAAGGCCGTCGTGCTGCACGCCCTGTCCGTCGGCGGCGGGGCCGACTTCGCCCACGCCAACCGCTTGCATCGCGAACGGAATGCACTGTCCCCCGCGGCGCTGGCGTACACGGCCATGACGTTCGCCAACCTGAAGCGTAACGAGTTCGCCGGCGAATTGCTCGACGTGCTTGGCCAGAAAGCCGTCGTCGGCAAGCTCGGCCCCAAACCCGTGACCCACTGGGTCGCAACAGGCAAGCACGCGTGGATGAAAGACAATGTCGAAACGACCGCCCTGGCCGTGATGGCCATGATGCGGGTCCGCCCGACGTCGGCCAAGATCGCCCCGGCGATCAACTACCTGATGAACCGTCGCCGCGGCTACGGTTTCGCCCCCGCCAAGGCCCACGGCCCGGCCGTCGGGGCCATCGCCGCCTACTACGCGGCCGGAAAGTTCGCCGCCGCCGACTACAAGCTCACCGTGCTGGTCAACGGTAAGAAGCTCAAGACCATCGCCGGCAAGGGCGCGTCCGGCGCCGTCGAGCTGGCCGTGCCCGCCAAGCTGCTGGCCGCGGGCGAAAATCTCATCGAGTTCAGCATGGCCGGGCGGGGCCAATATTCCTACGCCGCGACCATTCGCGGGTTCTCCTCCGACCTGACCGACCCGAAATCGTGGACCTACCCGTACCCGTCCGGGCGTTACTACCGTCACACGACGCTTGAGTATCGCGGCAAGCCGATCGGGGCGTCGAGTTCCTCGCCGGTCAAGAACATCGAGATCGGCCAACGCGTGCGGGTGAATTCGGAGATCCATCACTACAGCAACTCACGCGCTAACTGGGGCTACCTGACCGTCGAAGAGCATCTCCCCGCCGGGATGATGCTGGTCGACGGCTCCCTCTCCGGCCGGCACGTGCATCACGAAATCCACGATGGCAAGATCGTGATGTACTTCCCAGCCGGGCACTACCCCAGCGGCTACAGCTACGAATTGGTCGGCTACGCCACGGGCGAATACCGCGTGCTGCCAACGGTGATTCGCGACGCCCTGAACCCCGGCCGTATGCGGGTGGGGGGCAAGGCCGACCTGGTCGTGCTGGCCCCCGGGGCCAAGTCCGACGATCCGTACCAGATCAATACCTCGGAGCGCTACGCCCTGGCCAACTTGTACTTCCGAGACGGGCTGTACAAGCAGGCGCTCGAGCACTTGGCGGTCCTGTTCAAGACGCAGCGCACCTACAACGAGCGCGACGTGGCGCGGATGCTGCTGTGGATTTACACGGCCGATGGGTTCTACAACGCCCAGCAGATCGTCAAGGTCTTCGAGGTGCTCCGCGAACGCTTCCCGACGCTGGAGATTCCGTACGATAAAATCCTTCTGGTCGGCAAGGCCTACCGCGATCTCGGCGAGTTCGAGCGGGCGTACTTCGTGTTCCGCGCGACGATCGACGCGAGTTTCATCAACGATTCCAACGTCAGCGCCGTGTTGGAGGACGAGGGACAGTTCCTCGGCTCGATCGACTACCAGCAGGACCTGTGGCGCGAGTACCCCGACACTGCGGAGGTCACCACGGCGTACTTCGCTCTCAGCCAGGCGTTGTACCAGAAGGCCCCCAAGGCCCACGAACTGGCCGCCCAGGCTAGGCAGCTCGCGCGGGTCAAGGGCCTGCCCGAGCCAGAGAACATGCCCAGCAAGGTCGAGATGCTCGCCGAGACGATCTCGCTGCTCAACAAGTTCCTGACGATGTACCCGACGAACCCGCTGGCCGACGACGCGGCCTTCTCGAAGGCCAACGCCTTCCTGGACCTCAAGCAGTACCAGACCGTCGTGAAGCTTTGCGACGCCTATAAGGGACGGTTTACGGGTGGCGAGTTCGTCAGCGGGTTCCAGTATATGACCGCCCTGGGCCACTTCTGGCAGCGGGACTACAAGAACGCGCTGGCCGCTGGGCACCTGGTCGCCAACGGGACCAGCAAGGACCGCGACTTCGCCCGCTACATTCTCGGGCAGATCTACCACGCCCAAGGCGCGCCGGCCGACGCGATCGACTGGTACCGCAAGGTCTCCGGGAAGTACCCCGACGCCAAGCAGGCGATCGACTACTTCGAGGCCAAGCGGGTCAGCCTGGACGAGGTGAACATCTTCCGCCCCGGCAAGAAGGTCGAGCTGACGCTGAAGTATCGCAACGTCAAGGAGGCGTTCTGCCAAGTCTACCGCGTGGACCTGATGAAGCTGTACCTGCGTGAGAAGAACCTGACGAATATCACGAAGGTCAACCTCGCGGGCATCGCGCCGTTGGTCGAGCAGACGCTCGAGTTGGGCGACGGGAAGGACTACGTCGACAAGGAGCGCAAGACGACGCTGAAACTCAAGGACGAGGGCGCCTACCTGGTGATCTGCCGGGGGGATGACTTGTTCGCCAGCGGGCTGGTGCTGATTACGCCGCTGAAGATCGAGGTTCAGGAAGACGCCACGTCAGGACGCGTTCGGGCCAACGTGATCGACGCGGTCGAGGGCGGGTACGTCTCGGAGGTCCACGTCAAGGCCATCGGCAGCGCCGACACGGCGTTCCGCAGCGGCGAGACGGACCTTCGCGGCATCTTCGTGGCGGACAATCTCCGCGGCAAGGCCACGGTCATAGCCCGCCAAGGCGACGCCCGCTACGCGTTCCACCGCGGGGCATCCTGGCTCGGCGCCCCGGCGAATCGCCCGACAGCCAGACCGTCGAGGCAGCCACAACCCGGGCAGTTGGACTACCAGCAGAACCTGCGAATGCAAAACTCCACCATGCAACGCACCAACTGGCAGTCCTACGATAGCTTCCGCCGCAGCACCAATAAGGGAGTGCAGGTGCAACAGGCGAAGTGATTGCCGATCTGCGATTTTTGATTGCCGATTGAACAATCGGGTAGGAGGGGCCTCACGGCCTCGTCCTCCCACATGTAGCGGCTGTGGCGGCCCTGCCGGTTGGCCAGCCCGTTCTTCGGCATCTGGACGGCGTATGGTCCCAAAACTCGACCGGCCCTGTGGGTGAAGCGGACCAGTGAGTTTGATGCCCGCACAACATCCGAATAGACTTGGGTTCTTGATCGTGCCGTGCCGCCTGGTAAACTCTTGTTTCACTGAGAATCGTGTGATTCTGGAGGCCTGCCAGTGTGCGACCAAGCGAGTTCGGACATACCTCTGCCCACCCGGCTGGCCTGTGGGCGGGGCCACTCCGCAAGGTGTGGATAACATCGGAAAGGGTGTATCAGTAAAACCGTGGCGCGGGGCGGGGTAAGAACGTATCGCCCACGCGTATGTCTACCCCGGACCGCTCGGGGCCTCAATCTTCAACTCTCCGTCGTTGCCCAAAGAACCTGCAACCATGGCATTCGGATCACAGCCCCGGCGATTCAACCGAGACCGCTTAGCGCCTGGATAAATAGGATTCTAGTGCCCCATGCCCTTTTTCGTTTTGAGTTGCTTAGGAGCCATCCTCGCGCGCGCTCGGCCGTCTACAGCATGCCTGGCGCAAAGCCATCCGGGTTTACCGAGGCCCATCATACTGACTGGCGGCAGCTCTGCCCCATGGCCGAGGCGAGTCGAACCGCAACCTCGATAACCCACCGCATTGACCAACACACTTGCGAGGCCAGTTCGGCGCGATCTGCGGAAGCGCCCAGCCGGCCGACCCGAAGGGAGGTGATTCGATGAATCGACCGTGATGTCGGAGGCGTAGCTGTTCTAGCGTTGCTGGGTGGGGTCGTCACCGTGATCCTGAGCTACAGCCCCACGGGCGTAATAGTTCTCGCCGTGATTGCCTGGGTGGCCTTTGCCCTGCTCGGAGACAGGTGACCAGTGCCAGCAGCACACAGGCCTCGCCGGGATGGTCCCTCGTGGACGGATCGGCGACAGCGTGGGCTGGGGCCTGCGACCGCCAGCACCCCGGCGGGCCGGTTTTTAGTATGGAAGGATCCAGTGGAGCAGGTTGCTTCACTGGGGTGGCCCGTGAGGCCACAGGCAGGACGACCCAATCGCTCGACCTTCTGTTAGCTATCAGAGAACCGGACTCTGGGATTCGCCACGACCGCCGAGGTCGGCCCACGTTCGCCGATCGTCGTCGCCTTGGCTCGAGCGTACCGCTGGCAACGGATGATCGAGTCGGGCGAAGCGGGTTCCATGGGAAAGTTGGCCCGGACGTTCGACGTTGACCGGTCGTACGTCAGCCGAATGCTCAAGCTGACCAGCGTGGCGCCGGATACCGTCGAGGCCGTCCTGCATGGCGATGAACCGGAGGGGATCAACTTGCGGGAGTTGCAGAAGGGCCTGCCGGTGAGTTGGCAGGAGCAAAGGGAGAGGTGGAGCCGAAGAAGGTAACGGCCCGGATCACAGGACCAGTAGGGCACGCTTGCACGCCCTACTGGGTACTGTGTATCCGTCTTGCTGGCCCCAGGCTTAGGGGGTCTGGGGCTGCCGCTTGTCCTGTTTCTGCTTTGTAGCCTTCTGTTGTTTAGCTTTCTTCTGCCGATTCCCTTTGGCCTTATCCTTCTTGCCTTTCCTATCGCCCATGGGGCAACTCCTTTCTGATATAGTGCGTTAAATTTCTCCGCGAGGCCGATGTCCGGTCATCCATGGCCTTGGGTACCCGGTGCGTCAGCCGGTCCAGCATCGCCCCGGTCAAGTGAGTGGCCCGTTCCCGCTATTGTGGGCTCTTCTCCATTCATCGCCTCCCGGATCATGCGGAAGGCGACCGCTCGCGCCGTATTCGCGAAGCTGGTGGCGGGGATCAGGTCGATCACCGTCGGCAGGCCCAGGCTAGTGTAGGTTGATGGTAGTTGCGTGGGCAGGTGCCCCGTCGATCACGGACAGGCCCCGGCGGGCCATTCTTTTTCTACAACGAAGGAGTGCTATGATGAAACTCTTCTGGACACTCACTGCCCTGCCCAGATGCAAACCCAACGCCTCGTCCAACTCTCGATATGGGATCAGTCCTGCGCCGCTGGTGATCTTCGATCCGTGGAACTCCAGCTTCAGACTCCCGTCAAATCCCACGCGAATGGCATCCTTGCCGCTTTCACCCATTGGATTCTCCAGTTTTGCTGCCCTTCATCTTGAGGAAACCCTTTTTTTATGCGGTCGAACGATTCTCTATTATACCCAAGGACGAAACCTAAACCAGGAAATCCGGGCTAAACGGACTGCTAAGCGCAGGTCTTGCCCGGACCGGCGGTAGGGGCTCTATGAGAACTCCGTCGTAGGCGTTGTTTCCGGAAACCCGTATCGGACCTCACTCGTTGGTCTTGGGCGTGGCGTCCGGTTTCTCCAGAATCTTCTTGGCGGCCAGTTCGGTGAAGCTCTGCCGCATCTCCGTCCACAGGGTGCCCGGGCCGGCGTAGCGGTATTCGATTCTGATATCATCGGGCAGCGACTCGGCGAACGTCGCGAGGTTGTATTGGTGAGCTCCGCCGTAGGCCTGGATGAGAAGTTGCAGCCTCATGGCTTCAGCCTTCTTGGTCGCCTCGATCACATCGGCATCGGCCTGGCCGAGGATCTTGACGGTCTGGGCCTTGGTCTCCTCGGCCGCCTTTAGCAGGGACGCAACCTTCCGATCCGCCTCGGCCTGGATTTCCGCCGCACGCTTCTTGCCGCGTTCCTCCTCCTCACGCACGAGCGCTTCGGTTTCGGCATCGAAGTCCTTGACGGCGACCTCGACCATTCGCTCGGCCTGTTCCAGCGCGGCCGCCACGGTGTCCCGCTTGGTTTCCATTCGCAGCGTGATCTTCTCCTCTTCGGCCAGCATTCGTGCCTGGATGGTCGCCTTGATATCCTCAGCCGGGTGGAACCCGCGGACCAGGGCGATCAGGAAGTGGATGCCCTTTTGCTTGCCGATGGCCTGGAGGGACTCGGTGACGTCATTCTGGAATGTCTCGCGGGTGGTGCCTTCGATGAACTCCTGTGTCGTAAGGTTCGAGCCGGCGTTCTTGCAGATGCTCAGCACCTGCGGCTCGATGATCTTCTGCTCGACCTCTTCCACCGTGCCGTACTCGCGGATGATTCGCGGGGCATCTTCCGGGAAGATCCCCCAGACCACCGTGAAGTCCAGATGCATCTGCTTGCCGTCGGCCAGCGGGAACGACACGCCGCTTCCGTCGACAAACTGCTGGACCTGCAGCGGCTTGCCGTCCTTGCCCTTGATGGTCACCATCTTGCCCTCGGACTGGATTTCCCAGACGCGGTAGCCGATCTCGACGCTGTCGACGCGGATCTCGGCGGGATTGATGTTGTAGTAGCCGGCCTGGAGAACGGTCTGCAGGATGCCCTTGTTCTTGCCCTCGCGAAGGGTCTGGACTCCGACATACCCGGGCTCGATGATCGTAGCGTCCTCGATCTTCGTCGTCTGGCCCAACTCGTTGGTTCTCGTCGTCGTCTGGCCGAACTCATTGATTCGCCAAACGCCCGGCGTGAGGACGCGCTTTTGGGTGCCCTTTTCGTCGGGTTCGGCGATGAACCTATCGGCGGGAAGGTCCTTGCCGATGTTGTTCGTAACCACGGCGATCTTCCCTGGCGGGATGACCAGGTCGGGCACCTTCTTGACCGAATAGGTCCAGGGGTTCAGGAAGTGTCGCCCCGGCCCGCGCATTCGCTCGACCACGCCCTGCTGGCCTTCGCCGGCGTAGCGGCCAGGGGCCGACTCGCCCGTGTTGCGGCTCAACTGAAGAGACTCGCCGTACCCGCACCAGTTGTAGCAAACTCCCAGCCAGACCGCTGTGCCGGCGGCGCCAACAATCAACAGGCCAAGAACGAGGAAACCGATTCGTCGTATTATCATGATCGATCCTTTCGAGATCGGGTGTTGTGCTGATTCCTACTTGCCGGCCGGCTTGGTGGTCGGGCCGATCTTTGCGAAACGCTCGAACAGCTTGGCGAACAGGCCATCGGTGTTGGAGAGGATTTGCCGTACGCCAGGGGCGAACTTCGTAATCAACTGGTATTCGGCGTAGAGTTCTCCGGTGGTGAACGCGGCGATCTTGGCCTGGACGGCCTGTGCCTCGGCCCGGTGCTTCATGACGGTCACTTCGGCCTGGGCCTGGCCCTTGGCAAGGGCTTGGGCCGCCTTGTCTTTTGCGGCCTCGAGATTGATCTCGGCGACTCCCTTATCTCTCTCGGCCTTGATGATCTCGACCTTCTCGTATCGCTCGGCGTCCCGGATCAGCCCGACTATCCCGCCGCGGACCTCGCCGTACTTGCTCTCGCGATCCTTTTGGCGTTCCTGGATCACCTTCGCCAGTCGCCCGCCCTCGCGGGCCACCTCGCCATGGGCGTCCTTCTTAGGCGTGCCGCCTTCGAACACCGGGTCGCCCCGTTCATCGAGAAGCGGCTTGGCGTCTTTATCGAGTTTCGGCGTGGCGCCCACCATAATGACGTTGCCGATTTCGGTTTCGATTTCCTTCTCGAAGCGGTCGATCTCCCGCTGGGCGATCTCGCGTCGCTCGTATTGTTCGCGAATCTGTCGCGGCGGTTCGGTGGCGCGGATAACGAACGAGCGAATGACGACGCCCTGCTCGGCGCAGCTTTCGCCCAGTCGCCGTTCGACCTCCTTCTGCACGTGGAGTCGCGTGTCGCCGGTGATGTAATCCACCGCACGGTATTGCCCGCCGACCAGACGGAAGTACGAGCGGGCATGGGGCAGAATCACCTTGCGCTGGATGTTGGCGATCCCGCCGGACTCGAGGAGATCCTTTTCGTCGACGTACTTGACGAACAACTCGGGCAGCTTATCGAGGTCGGGTGCCCATTCGATCGTGCCCTCGACGCGGATGTCGAACCCGTATTTCGAAGGGAACGTTATGCCGTATTCCTTGGACATCTCGAACTTCTGGCTGCGAACGTCGATGGGCGTGACCTTGTAGACGTACTTGTTCGAATATCCCGGGAACGTGCCGCTGGGCAGCAGGAAGGGCTGCGTGCCGCGTTCGCCCTTGGCGACGACAAAGACATTCGGATTGGCCGCCGGCGTGCCGACCATTTTCGTGACCACGCCACGATAGCCTGGCTCGATCTTGACCATCGGGAGGAGCTCGACCGCGTATTCCCACTGGTTCAGGTAGTAGCGGCCAGGGTTGTACTGCTCCGGAAGAATGCCTTTCTGGTTGGGATCGGCGGTGACGACCTGCCCGAGTTCCAGCGGCAGGCCGTAACGGCGGATCAGCACGCCCACCTTGCCCTGCGGGATCACCGTCGCATCGAGCGCGCCCGGCCAGTGCCACGTGTACGGGTTGCGGAAGTGCCTGCCTTCGGTCAGCACCTCGAACTGCGGGCCCTTGAAGGTCGGGTCCGGGGCCAGGATGTCATCGTTGGACATCTCCAGGCCGGTCTTGCGGAGCAAGGGGACGAACTGGCCCTTCTGGACCTGGATCCGGCAGAAGAACCACACGAAGATCGCCGATGCGACCAGCAGCACAACAACGGCTATGCCGCCGTACTTGGCGATATCGCCTGGTCGTATGCCATACTCGTCCGGCCGGGGCCTGGGGGGCCTGGGATTGCGGCGCGGGGTGTATTCGTCTGGCTGAGCGGGCGGGGGTTGGTGATAGGTGGGCATGGTCGAAACCTTTCTTTTGCAATCGTGCAGACGCCCAAGTGGGCGCGATTAGTTGCTGTTGTTATGTGAGCGGTTGGTCGGTGTCGGCGGCTGCGGCGGGGTGGGGCTCTTGATATCCGGGAAGACCCAGACTCGCACCTCGCCACGATCTTCGACTCGTGCGTAGCCTTTCCGCGCCAGTGCGCCGAGGATGCGCTCGGCCGTCTCGATCGTGACGTGCAGTTCGCTGGTCAGGTCGGGGACCTTGAGCTCCCCGTGACAATACTTGGCGATTTCGAGGGTCTCTTCCAGCGGCAGGCGCTTGGCCGTCAGCCACAACCCCGCCCCAAAGGCCGTCACCAACAGCCACCATACCGCGTACTGGCCTTGGACAGGCGTGGGCCACGGCGTGGTCATGTCCAGAATGAGCACCGCCAGGCTGCCCCAGAACAGCACCTTGCCCGCCAGCCGTTTGCGACGCCTGTTCTTGCGGAACTCGATCAGCGAGAATCCCACAGTGGGCCTCCCCGTGAAGAACCGCCGAATTCGATTGTCGTTCGGCCCTGAAACCATGGACGAGAGTCTACAACGGGCCATCGCGGTTGCCAATCGCCAATTGTTCTCTATCGAAACGATCCACTCGCGCAGAAGGGCCGGATTGTCGGGAGCTGCCATTGAGGCCACAGGCAGGACGACCCAATCGCTCGACTTTCTGTTAGCTATCAGAGAACTGGACTTGGGGATCTGACATGGCTGCACGTCCATGGTTGTCATGTCCCGGTGTCGTGTGACGCCGGACTTCAGGTGCCCACCCGCGTGGGTCAGTTCTCGTTGCGGATCAAGGCCCGGCTACTTCCGCTTGCGTTTCATCACTGCCAGCCCGCCCATGAGGTCCAGGTCGCTGACCGGCTAGACTGCGTAGCGGGCCCAGTGCGACC
>Ga0307990_1002501_pt1 | contig 14634 bp, 9 predicted proteins | sample EllFjometagen129_FD_203168 | JGI IMG/M metagenome (GOLD analysis project Ga0307990, IMG submission 203168) | Marine microbial communities from Ellis Fjord, Antarctic Ocean - #129 | ecosystem: Environmental > Aquatic > Marine > Unclassified | place: Southern Ocean | collected 2014-10-08
CGTGAAAATGGCTATATCACGTTTGGCACGGGCAAGAATGAACCCGGAAGGGCCGGACACTTTGCCCGCTCGTTCAGCACGGGCGACAAAATACTTTTCCGGGGCATGACTCGAAGTCAATACAGGCTGCCGCTTTGCCCTTACTCGCCCACCGGAAACTATTCGAGGAAGAACGAGGTCTTGCACGAAGGGAAGCATTCAGCGGAGGTATACGCCGACGCCTGCATCAACTTCCTTGAAGGCCAAGCGGAGAGTGCCCAGCCGTTTTTCGCGTATGTGGCGTTTCAGACACCACACGACCCCCGTCAATCTCCACGCGAGTTTCGCGAAATGTATGACGAGGCAAAGATGGCAACGCCAGAATCATTCAAGCCCCGCCACCCCTTTGACAATGGTATGCTGAAAATCCGCGACGAAAAGTTGGCACCGTTTCCTCGTACAGAGAAGATCGTGCGGAAACATATTGCCGACTATTACGCGATGATCTCTCATGCGGACGCACAAATCGGACGCATCCTGTCTGCCTTGAAGAAAAGCGGGAAAGAGCAGAATACGATAATCGTCTTTTCCAGCGATAATGGACTGGCAGTGGGAAGACACGGTTTGATGGGCAAGCAGAATGTCTACGACCATTCTGTGCATGTGCCTTTGATTATCGCGGGCCCCGACATTCCACAAGGGAAGATGCGCGAACAATTGTGTTACATCTATGACATCTACCCCACCCTATGTGAGAGAGCTGGGCTGAGAACGCCTGAAACCGTGGAATTCAAGAGTCTCAATGAAACACTCAACGATGATAAAGCCAAACACAGGGACTATCTCTACTATGCTTTTATGTCGTGGCAACGCTCGGTACGCGATGAGCGATATAAACTGATCGAGTATTGTGTCGACAATGCCAGGCACACGCAATTATTCGACCTGATCGACGATCCGCAGGAAATGAAGAATCTCGCGGATGATAGCAAGTATTCTGAAACACTACGCGCGATGAGAGCTCTCTTGATCAGAGAGGCGGCCAGGCTCAATGACGGTAACGCTCCGTTCGAACTCCCCGACAAGCAGGGCAAGGCTTTCTGGGCAACCTACAAAGCCGCGAATCAGAAACAGATCTCGCAGTAGCGAAAAAATGTGGTGTCCCAGCGCCGTGTTTACCCCGCCCACGGACCCGAAAGCGCCGCGCCTGCCGCGCCAACGGCGGCGATCCCGCGAATGCGGACCACGTTCTGGCTCTGGACGCTCAGTAGCGCGGTCAGGCCAATTTCCTGAATCGCCTGGGCCGCCCGGTCGGTGAGGTAGACTTCCGCGCAGGGCATGATCTGCCGGTCGCCGTCGGAGTCGGTGTATACGTACGCCGGCAGGTCGTCGGATTCATGGAAGACCTCGGCGCCCATGTCCCATTGCTCGGCCGAGAAGGCCGCACCCAGCGCCTCGGCCAGCGCGAACCCAGCCGAGCCCCAGAGGAAATCCTCGTGCGAGCGGCCTTCGCCGAATTCCTCGAAGTCGAAGGCATCCGCCGGATCGCTGCCCTCGCCGTAGGGCTGACGCATCAGCATCCGAGGCAGGCCCAGTGCCAGCCAGCCGGCCTCGGGCAACTTGCCCAGCACATCCCACGCGGCCGCGGCTTCGGGGTCCGGCTTCCAGGTCCACTGGCGCGGGTCCGGCTGGGCGGCGATGCTCTCGCAACCGGCGACGCGATCGGTCGCGCCGGTCACAATCGGCGCGCGGGCGGCGCAGGCGATCTTGCTCATCCTGCCGAGCACGGCCGCGTCGAGAACTGTTTTGTCGAACGTGCAGGCCAAACACAACAAACTCCATGGCCTGCCACCTTGCGTGCCCAGCGTCTGGGCAACGAGCATCTCATACAGCGCCGTCGTCTGGAGGTCATCGACGGCGAGCACGTCGGCGGCGAGCTCGTCCTTGGACACATCCATCACGGCCAGGCGGAGGTCCTCGTCGGTCTCGAGGTGGCTGACGAGGAACTGCACCCCGCGCCACGCGGCCTCGACGGCCTGGAAACCCGGATAGTGCAGTATGCTACGCATCTGTGCCGCGATTGCCTTGTCCACACAAGCGACCAGCGACGACTGCTCCTTGTCGCGGTCCGGCACGATGTGAGGTGCCACGATGCTGCGAATCAGCGAGTCGATCGCCCCGGCCGAGCCATGGGTGCCACCGGCGGTCGCGGGGGCAGAAGCGCCCGCGGGCCTGTCGCCCAAAAGCCGGCCTAGAAGGTCCTTGTCACCTTCGCTGGATTCGTCGGATTCGCCAGCCGGGGGGGCGTCCGCCGGCGTCTCGGCCTGTGGTGCTGACGCCCAAGACCGCACTTCGCCGGCGGCAGCGTCGAAGGTCGAGTTGTTCATCAGACGCTCGCGAAGCGAACGCAACGCCCGGAATACATCCAGCTTCGAGTACAGGAAATCGGGATGGAAGTCGTCGATCTCCGACGGCGCGAAAACGATCTCGTCATCGCCGGCAGGGATGCGAACCTCCGCGCCAAGCGAGCCGAGCACCCGCTCCCAGTTGTCGACGTCTACTTTGATTCGCTTTCGCCCGGCGAGAGGCTCGCGAACACCCCGGCCTGCGCGACCGCTGAAGTCGCCCATCACCAAAATGCCAAACGCACCACTGCCACCGCCGCCATCGCCGCTCTGCGCAGCCAACCTGCCGAATGATACCTGTCCAGACATGTGCCCAGCCTCCCTGATAGGAGTTTCGTTGCCTCGCCGACCGGGGCAATACAAGCCACAGCCGCGTCTGGAAACATTCTCAACCAATCCTTCCCTCGCGCCAAGGGCGAAGTATAATGTGCCCCACAAATGCCGGCCTGCCGCCAATCCCGACACACATGGAGATATCGAAATTGGCTGACCTCTGGTACGAAACATACATGGGCAACGGCCCGAAGCGGATCGCTCACGTCGAACACTGGTCCAATCCAGACGCCGCGACGTACATCACCGGCATCGACTTCTACGACCATCCCCGAAGCTGCATGACCAAGCTCAACGAGATGTACGAATTCCTCGAAGTCGGCGTGCCAGCCAGCGACGACCCGCTGCCCAGACCCGAGGACCAGATCGACCAGGGCAAGGGCCGCTGGGGCCACGCCTATCGCGACCACTGGCACGACGAAGACGCCGAGGCGCGATTCGCCAACGAGGACGAGATGCTCGCCTTCAGCCCGCTGGCCAAGGCGGACTTCACCGACTGGCGAATGGGCGGCGACTGCAGCAGCGAAGAGGTGCTCTACGAACACTTCCGCTCCCGTCTCCCGGCCAAGTGGGGCAACACGCCGCCGGAAGGCTCGCCCAGACGGGTTGGGTGGTACGAGACGCTGTTCATGTGGCCGTTGATGAGCTTCGGCTACGAGAGCTTTCTGTCGATTTGCCTGGACCCGCGATTCGATCGCGTGATGGATGAGTTCGCCGAACTGAGCCGGCGAGTGTTCCGCGCGATGTCGCGCCAGCCGGTACACTTCGTCGGCTCGCACGACGACATCGTCCTGCCTACCGGCCCGGTGTGCAGCCCGCGGTGGATGCACAAGCACATTTTCCCGCGCTACGAGGAGTTCTGGGGCTACTGCACCGCGGCCGGCAAGCGGGTGCTGTTCACCGTCGACGGCTGCATCGACGCGTTCGTCGACGACGTGATCGCCTGCGGGGCGAACGGGTTCACCACCGAGCCGTACACAGACTTTCGCGCCATCGCCCGACGCCACGAAAACTGCTACATCGCGGGCGAAGGCGACAACCGCATCCTCATGCGAAACAAGCCTGATGAGATCCGCGACATGGTCGAGCGTATGGTAGAGACCGCCAAAATGTCCGGCGGATACGCCATGTGCATCGGCAACCACATCCCCTTCAACGTCCCCCCCGAAGCCGTGAAATTATACTTCGACCTCTCCGAAGAATTGGGGTATCGCTGATCGGCCGGGGCGGTTTTCCGCAACCTTTTCGGCCTCGATAAACCCATACCCAAAAAAAGCCTACCGGCCAACAGAACGAGAAACCCGCCTTCCCGCAGATTTTCGTTACACAAAACACCCCTCGAAATGTCCATAGGTATTATGGAGGGGCACTGCCCTGTCGGGTGCGATCTTGACATCCGCCCTTGTCCACGCGCCGCCGACGTGCGATAATTCATCAGTGGGTCGGAACCAGCAGCGGCGCGACCGCGGCGCTAATGGGGCAGCAGTTACGAAAGGAAAGGGTTGGGCCATGAGATCATATTTCTTCCACTGGCTGGTTTTCGTATGCGTTGTCTTCGTATTGGTTTGCCCTGATGGCCAGGCCCTGGCCCAGGGCGGCATCTTCGACGACGAGCCAGACCCCGCCGTCAGTCATGCCCGCATCGAATCCATGTCGCTCAGCGTGAAAGTCCGCGGCCGGCTCGCGACGACGACGATGGACCTGGTATTCGCCAGCACGCGCGAGGACGCGCAAGGCATCTTGCAATGGCGGATGGCCCCCGACGCGGTCGTACACGACCTGGTACTGTGGGTGGAAGGCCTGCGTATCCCGTGCGAAGTCTGCCCCCGAGCCTCGGCCAAGGCGACCTACGACAGGATTGTCGCGGCGAAGGTCGACCCTGCGATAGTAGAGTACATCGGCGGCGGAGTGTGGAACCTATCGGTATTCCCAGTCTCGCCTGGCGACAATCGAAAGGTGCGCGTAGTTTATTCGCAAGTGCTGGGCTATGGGAAATTCGCGCCATACGTCGGGCCTCGCATAGCGAAGGGATCGCCATGCGACCGTGTCGGCAAGCTGGATTTCGAGGCCGACATCGACTGCCCAGGCGGCGTGAAGGACTTCTCCGCCAGTCGGCGCATGGGCGTTTCGCGCCGGGGTCGAACCGCCAAGAACCTTGGCAAGCTCATCGTGGGATTCCGCGAAAACAACATGCCCGACTACAAAATTCCCTGGTTCATATACACGTCCGCCGAACCCTTGCCACAGGTGCTAAGCGCCCTTGCCGACGTGGACCCCGACGACCAACCAGGCGATACGCGAGTCTACCTCTGCCACGCCAACTGCCCCGACGACGTCACCGGCCCGGCCGCCAAGGCCCGCAACGTCGTCCTCGTACTCGACGCATCGGGCTCGATGGCCGGCGAGCCGTGGAAGATTGCGTCCGCCGCGGCAACGGCGGTATTGGCCAATATCACCAGACAGGACCGTCTTAATCTGGTCATCTGCGGTCCCGAACCGAAACTGTGGGAAGACTCACTCTTTACCGCCACCGCGGCCAACATCGACAGCATCAAGCGTATGATCGCAAAGACCGCCCCCGCCGAAGGGACCGACCTGGCCGGGGGGCTGCGGGCCGCGGCACAATTCAGCAAGAACGGCGAACCGGTGGAGATCATCGTGATCGCCGACGGCTGGGATCATGTGGCCGCCAGATACTTCACCGTCAAGCCCCGACCCGACGACCCCAACGATCCAAACTGCCCTGTCCCGCCTTGTAGAGTATTCGCCCTCGGCGTCACCGGGCGAAACCTGGGAATGGAGAATCTCGCACGCTCCTCCAACGGCATGGCTGCATTCGTAACCGATGGCAGGGCCGTCGAGAAGGCCGTATCCCTGCTGCTCAAACAGATGCGACATACGGTTGTCAGCGACGTCGAAGTTCGCCGCGGCAACGGCGAGGCCGCCAGAAAAGCCGATGGCAAAGCCGAAATGGCCTTTGCTCGGTCGGGCGACTCCTGGCCATGCGCGATCGCCTGGACGGCTGCAAGGGGCGACAAGGTTGCGGGCTACAGAATATCCGCAGTCGTCAACGGGCGCCGGGTATCCGAAAAATACGACCTGGCGTCCCTTACGAAATCGGACCCCAACTCGCTGACCAGCGAGGACGCCGAGGCCATCCGGCGGATTCACGCTCACTTGAAGTGTCAAACACGATACCCGCTGATCGAAAAGCCGGACGCGACCGTCGACGACTTGGCCAAGCTCCTGGGCCTCTGCCGGCGGCGGCACATCGTGTCGAGCGGCTCGGCCATGCTCGTGCTGGAAAGAGACGACGACTATCGCGACCTCGGTTTGGTTCGAACCCCGACGATCCTGCCGAAAGATCTGGGCCTGTCCGAAGAGGAAACGTGGGCGCCGCCCGAGCCCAAGAAACCCGATCGCCTCAAACGGGACAAGCAATTCGAGAAGGATCTGCGTTCCCAAGTGGATGCCCTCCTCGCCAAAGGCAAATTGTTCGAAGCCATGGTAGTATCTCAAAGCGATTACATCGCTTGGGATCAAAGGCCCCAGTTTTGCCTGTACCTGACGGCCCTCCAGGAATTCGTGCGAATCCGCCTGGATCAGCGATGGCGGGATGATCAGGATCACGAAAGACGAAAAGGCAGATCCAAAGCGTGGTACGAAGCCGCCGCCGAAGAAACACCCGCACAGTCGGTTCCGACGGCCGCAAGATTCGCCGTTGATATCACGCCCGATTTGTCCCCGGCAGAGCAGGAGCGGCTCGCCGGGCTTACGGAAAAGGCGCCGAAGATCGATTTCGAAGAAACAGAACTCGAGCAGGCCTTTCTGAATCTCGCAATAAAGGCAGGACTCGATATCGACGTATGCTGGCCAGCGCTGTTACAAGCGGGGCTCAAGAAGGACGCGGAGTTGACCGTGTCCGTAAAGGCAGGCACGGCCAGGGAAACGCTGAAGGCCTTTCTCTCGGCCGTCAAGTCGAAGGAGCCTCTGGCATTCCTGGCAGACGGCGGAAACGTGATCGTCACGACCGAGTCTGAACTGCCGAGGGTGCCGCTGATGAAGCTCTACGACCTTCGGCCGATTCTGTGTGGCCTGCCCTGTTACCGGCTCTGGGGCGAATGGGACCCGTTCTCGGGCGGCCGCGCGGCAGCGGGAGGCGGCATCTTCGGCGGCATCTTCGACAACAGCGGCGGGGCGGGAATCTTCTCAGACCCCGGCCCCCACCGATCTCGATCCTCCTGGGGCGATGACGGCTCAAGCAACGATAACTTGACGCTCTCAGCCAGAGAAGAAGACGCCCACATACCCGGAAGCGCATTCGAGGTCGCGGTAGACCCGGTCCAGGATGAACTCGCCATCAGGCAGCTTGAGCCGGAGGACTGGCATAGCATATTTGGCGAACGCAGCAGCGATCCTGTCTCGCCTGCCCAGGTATTCCCAGACCGCCAGAGAGTCGCGATGAAAGTTATTCAGAGAATACTCAACATGCGGACCGACGACCCCAACCGCCTGTCTCGCGATATTGAGACTTGGTGCCTGATGACAGCCGGCACGGTAGCCATGCGGAACTCTCGGAAAATGCACAATCAGATCGCCAGGACCATCCGCCAGCTCAACGAGCAGATGCGTAACGGCAAGCTCACCGACGCCTACCTGCCGCACTGGCCGGAATCCATCTTCACGCGGCGGGCGACTATCGAAAAGTGGACGGCCGGGCTGCTGGAAAAGGCGAGCACGGCAACGCTCTCGCAGTTCTCCTCCGCGCGGATAGAAAACCTCCCCGGCAGGCGGATGGTGCGCATCGGCGGGATATGGTTCGACGCAACTCTGACGGCCAAGGCGAAAATCTACACCGTCGCCCGCACCAGTCCAGCCGGGCTGGCGGTCAAGAAGGCCCTCGGCGAACGCGACCAGTGCTTCGACCTAACCGGCCCGGTGATAATCCCGGCCGGGGCCGACATGGCGATCTGCCTGGACCGCGCCGGCATTCGCGACGAGAACGACCCCGACCTCAAACGCCTCCTGGCAGCCTTCAAAGCCGCACCAACGGCCAGGTCGGAACCTTCAACCAAACCCGCGGAGCCCAACAAAGCCGACTGACGACAGCAGCCGATCCAGACCACAGCGTCAATACCGGGAAGACTCAGGCTCTGCCCCCTGCCGGCAGGCAGGCCTAAGAGCTAACACCTAAGAGCTTCCCCGCCTTTCACCCCCGCACGCGGGCGATTACTTGCAAGGCCCATTCTACTTCGTTGGCGTCGATGGCGGCGATTTCGTAGCTGCCGTTTAGCGGGACCAAATGGACGCTGCCGGCCAGGGCTCGGTAGAGTTTGCATGTCACACCGATCTGCCCTGCCAGTTGCACCACGGCGGCCCGGCCTTCGATGGCTGGGACGCTCGGGCTTAGCACGACCACGTCGCCGGGGAGGATATCCGGTGCCATCGAATCGCCGTCGACTCGCAGTGCGAAGGCGTCCGGATAGCGATGCTTGATCGTCTCAGCCACGACGAACTCGACGGCATCGCGCTCGTCCGGGGCTGACAGCGTCACCAACTGCGCCCCGGCGGGCGGGGTGGACTCTCCCTCGGCGGCGACTGCGGGGCGGATGGCATGGGGGGATTGCCCGGCCCGGCGAGCCACGAGGTCAGCCAGCGTGGTCAGGCCGGAGACATCATCGGCCTGGCCCCAGAACCTCGCCACCCCGGCAGCGGTTTGACCAAGGATCGGAATCCAGTGCTCCCGGCCCGGGTCGACTTGCGGGGTGGCGCTGGCGCGCGGATTGGGCGATTCCGACGCCGCGGACAGCCTGGCCGGGTCGGCGGGCGGGGTGTCGGACGCTGACGAATCCGCCGCGGCCTGGGCCTGCGGGATCGGCTTGGCGGGGAACTTGTGGGTCTCTATGAGCAGGTCCACGAACGCCCCCAGCGGCCCGGCGACATCGGGGCAGTCGCCCAGCAGCTTCGCCGCGCGTCGCAGTAGGGAATGGTCCGCCGCGGTCAGCGTGGCCGAGCCAGCCTGGCCTGTAATCAGCCAGTGGAGGTCCGCACCGGTCAACTCGGCGATCTTCACGAGTATCTCCGCAGGCGGCACGCGGGTGCCCTCGTAGTAGTCGTACGTACTGGCTGAGATCCCTAACTGCTTGGCAAATGTAGCCTTGCCTCGCGGACCGGTTGTCTTGGCGCGCAGGTCGGCTATCCGCAGGCAAATCTCATTGGCAGGCTTTTTGGCAGAGTTTTTCGCCATGGCGAATCAAAATCTTCGCAAATGCGAATATTCTTGTTGACAGCAAATGCAGCATCAGATATAGGAGGGTGCCATAAGTAAACGATACGGGGTGATTGTACGGACCCGGCCGAAAGGGGCAAGGGCAAAATGTCGAGACAGCCGAGAGGTGCATTGCAGAAGCTGTTGAAATCCGTCGAGGCCGATCTCGATCGCCTCGGCCTGCAAGCGCAGTTGCTGCGGCATCTGGCCTACGAAAAAACCACTCGCCGGGCAAGGCCCTCGGAAAGATCGCCCAGACCAGACTCGATACGTCGCACAAGCAAGCCGGGGATTCCTGACTGCTAACAGCTGGGGCGGCCGGTGTGGGCGATTCCCTGCCCGCCCGCGGCGTCAGGTGGTCTTGAAGGTCTGGCCACACCCGCTGGGATGGCGGGCGACCATGCCCAGGATGCGCTTCTCCAGGCGATGCTGTACGTAGTCGACGGCGACGTCGTGGACCCGGTCGCAGCGAAACCACGGGTGACGCTGGCCAAACAAGTCCAGCAGGCGCTTCTTGACCTCGCTCCTGGTCAGCAGGCTCGTGGCACAGCCCATGCCGTTGCCGGCCTCGGGCTGCTCCCGGGCAATCTCGCGAAGCACGCTCGGAAGGAACGCTTCGAGGTCCTCAAAAGTCTCGCTCGCAACCCGCGTACACTTCCAGCCGGGACGCTTCTTCTTAACCATCGCCAGGATAAAACTGCGGGTCTGGGCCTTGTTCAAAAGACTGGCCATGCTGCACTCCGTTGTCTGGGGAGCTGGAACTCCGTTTCGCCGCCTTGGTCGCATCCGCCGGCAAAGCCTGCCGAGACGCTCGCCACTCGCAAGAAGATCCCGGCCAGGCCTTCCAAACAATCCCCCGACCGGGGGCCTGCGGTATACGCCATGAGCCCAAAGCTGTCAACAACCCGCAACGAATCACCGAACAACACCGTCCGGCTCGACCCGCCCGGCAGGGGTTTGTTCTTGACCGGGGCCGGCATCACGATACGGTTGCTTGAACCAAGGTGGAACGCCGCCGTCGCGAGGCAAGACGGCAAGCCGATGAAAGGGTGAGCAATGATGGGGTCGCGAATGACGGCTGTGGGGGCGGTGTTTGTTCTTGCCGTAGTGTTTTTCTTTGGCAGCCTCTCGCTGTTTGGTCCGCTGATGACGTTTCTGAGGCCGACGCAGCCCGATGGCTCGAAGGTGCTAGTGATTTGCACCGATATGATGGGGCCATTCCGGGCACAGCTATCATTTGCCGCCGCAGCGACACTCGCCGGGGCAGCCATTGGGCTGGGGGCGATGATCTGGCTTCGCTTCGCGCGTCGCGGCCCGTACTTTCGTACCATGGCTGTGCTGCTTGGCGTGGTTGTGGTGTCAGGCCTATTGGCGGTGGTTTGCTATCGCTACTACTTGGTGGCATCCTTTGAAGTAGGTTACCGCATGGCCGAGCTTCGCGACATTAGGGGATTTTTCAATATCTCCGAGGTGAGCAAGGCTGCCAGCCGAATCCCGCTCATCGCAGGCGCTTCTGCCCTGCTGGTCAGCGCGATAATGAGAACAGTGAGAGACCGAGCGGAGAAACAGAGCCAGTCATTGCGTTCGGGCGACGTTCAAGTAACCTGTGACACGAATGACGGCACGTTGCCGCCGGATGCAACAGACCGCTAGACCCGCAGGGCGAAGAACGCAAGAAGGAGATCGGCAACATGGGTATCAGCAGCAAGCCATTCGGCGTAACGGGTGATGGGGAATCGGTGGAGCTTTTCACGCTTACCAATGCTCGCGGGCACGTTATGCGGATAACCAACTACGGGGCGATCGTCACTGGCCTGGACGTGCCGGACCGCGACGGCCAGACCGGCGACGTGCTGCTCGGTTTCGACAGGCTCGATGATTACCTCGCGGAGCATCCGTTCTTCGGCGCGGTGGTCGGGAGGCTTGGCAATCGCCTGGCGGGCGGAAAGTTCACCCTCGACGGCAAGGAGTACACGATCGCCATCAACGACGGCCCCAACAGCCTGCACGGCGGGCTCAAGGGCTTCGACAAAGTCGTCTGGAAGGCCGAGCCCAGCCAGACGCCGGACGGGCCGGCGCTTACGCTTTCGTACGTCAGCGCAGACGGCGAGGAGGGCTATCCCGGCGAGATGAGCGTCCGCGTGACCTACACGTGGACCAACAATGACGTGTGGCGCGTCGAATACCAGACCGAGACAACCAAGCCCACCGTGCTGAACATAACGCAGCACGCGTACTTCAACCTCGCCGGCGCGGGCGATGGCGACGTGCTGAGCCACGAGCTTCAGATCTTCGCCGACCGCTTCACGCCCATCGACGACACGCTGATCCCCACCGGCGAGATTCGCGACCTGGCTGGGACGCCGCTGGACTTCCGCCAGCCGCACGTCTTCGGCGAGCGAATCAACGCCGACGACAAGCAACTCGCCAACGGCGGCGGGTACGATCACAATTATGTGCTCAACGCCGAGCCAGGCCTGCTCGCCCGGGCCGTGCGCGTCGCCGAGCCCACCACCGGGCGGGTCATGGAAGTCTGGACAACCGAGCCGGGCGTGCAGCTCTACTCGGGCAACTTCCTGGACTCCACCAACGTCGGCAAGGGCGGCAAGACTTACCACAAATATTACGGTTTCTGCCTGGAAACGCAGCACTTCCCGGACTCGCCGAACCATCCGGATTTCCCATCAGTGGTCCTTCGCCCGGGCCAGACCTGGCGGACGACGACGGAATTTCGCTTCTCGGCCGGCCAATAGGTCCGCGAAACAGCCTTTCGCACTTGGGCCCATGCGGGTATGATTGCTAGTGATAAACAAGTCCATGGCACAAGAGCCAGTGGCGGAAGGCAGATAGAAGAGTGTTTCCCTGGGTATGGGTAGTTGTAGCATCGGCGGCGTTGTCTTGCTTCTTCGCGTTGGCGAGCTATTCATTGCGCGTCTCGCGGCGGGCGTCGCTCGACGACATATTCGACGGCCCGCACGACAAAGAAAAGCTGGACCTGCTCGAGAAGAACCTCCCAGCCCTTCGCTGGACGATGTCCTTCTGCCGGTCCCTGGCCAACATCGCGCTCATCGTCAGCCTGATGCAGGTGTTCGGCGTTTTCGCAGGCGTCGGCGTCGGCGTCGGCTGGGAACTCGTCGCAGCCGTGCTCGTAGCGATGGCGATCATCGGGGTATTCGGTATCGCAATTCCGCAGTTATGGGCCTCCTATGCCGGCGAAAAAGTCCTCCATGCCACGCTCGGAATCCAAATGGCCGTGCGATACGCCTTCTACCCCGTCGCCGCCCTGATGGGCATCTTCGACCTGCCGATCCGTCGTCTCAGCGGCGTGACGACCGATGAGGACGAAAACGGCGAAGCCGCCAAGGCGGAAATCCTCCAGGCCGCCAGCGAAGGCGCCGCCGAGGGCGCCGTCGACGCCGAGGAAGTGGACATGATCGAGTCCGTCATGGAGTTCGGCGAGACCCGCGCCGCCGAGATCATGACGCCCCGCACGGAACTGTTCGCCATCTCCGCCGAGGTGCCCTGGCGACAGGCTGCCGAGCAGATCGTCGTCGCCGGACACACGAGAGTGCCCGTCTACGAACACGATATGGACAACATCATCGGCGTGCTCTACGCCAAGGACCTGCTCCAACTTGCGACGCAGGACAAGGACCTGCCGCTCCGCGAGATAATGCGCAAGCCGTTCTTCGTCCCCGAGACCAAGCCGCTGGACGACCTCCTGCGGGACTTCAAACGACTCAAGGTCCACATCGCGATCATACTCGACGAGTACGGCGGCACGGCCGGGATTTGCACCATCGAGGACCTGCTCGAACAAATCGTCGGCGACATTTCCGACGAGTACGACCGCGACGAGCCGGAGGAAATGAAACGCCTCAGCGACACCGTCGTCGAGATCGACTCGCGAATGTACGTGGACGACCTCAATGACGCGCTGGACCTCGAGCTGCCCGAGGATGAAGACTACGACACCGTCGCGGGATTGGTGTTCTCCGAGATGGGCTACATTCCCAAAGTGGGCGAGTTTATCGAGGCGCACGAGGCGAAGTTCTCCGTGCTGGCCGCCGACGAGCGAAAAATCATCCGCCTCCGCGTCGAGCGGCTGACCCCGCCCAGCAGCCCCAACGCCGAGGCCTGAGCCAATATGCAACAGCGCGAGTCGGCAATCTGCCTGCGAACCAGCGACTTCAGCGAGACGTCGCAGGTCGTACACTTCCTCGGCCGGGAAAGCGGCGTCCTCCGCCTGCTGGCCAAAGGCTCCAAACGCAAGAAGAGCAGCTCCGGCGGCGCGATCGACCTGATGTGCGAGGGCGACCTGGTCTACATCGCATCCCGGCGCGACTCGCTCGGCACGCTGGTCGAGTTCACCGAGACAGACTCCCACTCCGGCCTGCGAACGGACGCCGCGCGCCTCAACACCGGTCTGTACATGATCGAACTCGTCGGGGCGCTGCTGGCCGAGGTGGACCCGCACCCGGAGGTCTTCGACCTGCTCCACAACGCCCTGGCCCGGCTGGCCCAGCCAGACGCCCCCGCCCCGGCCGTGCTCGCCTGGATGCAATGGCGAACGCTACACCACGTCGGACTGATGGGCGACCTCACAACCTGCGCCGCCTGCGGGAAAGCCGTCGGCCCCAACGCACGCGGGGCATACTTCTCCTCGACCGAAGGCGGCCTGGTCTGCTCTGCCTGCCAAGGCGCCGTCACCGAAAAAACCCGCCTGACCCCAACCGCCCTCGCCGGCCTGGCCGCCCTCACAGCCGCCGCCGCCGGCCAAAGAACCCCCCTCCCCGACAAACAAGCCCACGCCATAAACCAAATCCTCAACTACCACACAACACACCAACTAGGCAAACCCCTGAAAATGGCAAGATACGCAATCCCGCGGGGAAAATAGCAACCTGCCCACCTCGCCAGGGCGTAGTCGCCAAATCGCTCATCAATGATGCTACCCCATGCCTCGGCCGCCTCGGCAGCGGCGCAGGTCTGTGGCCGCTGGTGAAACGAAGCCCAGAGCCTTGAAAGCCATGCGACCAACCGTAAGGTGCATGACGAACGGTCCCCTATCTACGTCGTCCTTTTCTGCGTTCGCCACCTTAGACCAACAGCGGCAATAGCCTCCTCACTCATGGGGTCGTTCTGCCAGCCCTTGTCAAAATCGATATCTTGCGACCGAGGCAGTCTATCTTCGGCGAGTTCTCTAATCATGATCCTCGAAGGGAGCATCGCGGCTTCCCCAACAAACACTGCCTCGCGACGGCGCAGCCCCGAAACCATCTTTGCGAGGCCCGACATTGAGTCCGGCAGGATACTTCTGACATGCTCCCTGTCTTTATCATTCGTAACCCGCATGATAATCCACGAGTTGCACTGTGAAAGTACCGTAGCTTCCACCTCGCTTGGCCTCTGCGACACAAGCATCAACCCCACGCCATACTTCCGCCCTTCCTTGGCCACACGACGAATTGCCTCTTGTGCTGCTTCGTAAACCGCCTCGCCCCGATTCGGAACATACCGATGCGCTTCCTCGCAGACAATAAGCACGGGAGACTGCTCACGCTCTTTGGGCGACTGCCATACCTTGACCGAGAATAGCGTGCGAGCAATAACCGCGCTCGCAATGCCAGCCACTTCGTTTGGAACGCC
>Ga0307990_1002504_pt1 | contig 14630 bp, 14 predicted proteins | sample EllFjometagen129_FD_203168 | JGI IMG/M metagenome (GOLD analysis project Ga0307990, IMG submission 203168) | Marine microbial communities from Ellis Fjord, Antarctic Ocean - #129 | ecosystem: Environmental > Aquatic > Marine > Unclassified | place: Southern Ocean | collected 2014-10-08
TAGATAAGCTCCTCGTCCATTAACTTTTCCGGTTAAATCAACACTAACAAGTCCTTCTTTGTTTTTCACTACTCTAATCAATTCTCTTTTTGGAAGTTGTTCATTAGTAATAACACATTTTCTTAATGGAATTTTATGTTGTTTCACTATCTAACCTACGGTATTTAATACCTTCTTCTTTAGCTTGAGTAATTGATTTTATTTCGATTTTCCAACCACTTGATTGTGCTGCAAGTTTTGCGTTTTGTCCTCTTACACCAATCGCAGCAGTTAGATCTTTATCTTTAACAATAACGAGGGCTTGTTTTTTCTTCTTATCAGGATTAATTGCTACTATTCTTGCTGGTTCCATTGCACTTGCGATTAACTCAACAGGCTTAGCAGACCAACGATAGATATCAATTCTTTCTCCTTGAAGTGCTTCAAGTACTTCATTAATTCTAGAACCTTTATATCCAACAACTGATCCAACTGGATCAACATTTTCATCATGTGAGTAAACTGCAACTTTTGATCTATCTCCTGGATCTCTTGCGATACCCATGATTTCAACAGTTCCATCATTTATTTCAGGACATACTTGTTCAATAAGTCTCTTAACTAAGTTTTTATCAGTTCTTGAAACAAATACTTTTGGTCCTTTAGTTGTCATTTCAACTTTTGTTATATAAACTTTCAAACGTGAACCAACACGTGAATCATCACTTTTAAGAAGTTCTTTTCTTGGTAAACTAGTTTCAAGAGTTTGTCCTAAGTCTAGAGTAACAAATTCTCTATTTAATGCAATGATTTCAGTAGTAATCATTTCATTTTCTTTTTCTTTGAATGTTTCATATGCTTTTTCTCTTTCAAGTTGTTTTAACCCTTGAGTTAAAATTTGTTTAGCAGATGAAGCAGCGATTCTACCGAAGTCTTTTATCTTTTCTTTTATTGTGATTACATCACCAATTTTAGCGGATTTTCTTCTCTTCTTAGCAACTGATAATAGTATCTCTCCTGGGGTAGGGTTTTCAGCTACAACTGTATATTCAGCTGATAAAAGTATTTCATTCTTTTCATCATTGAATTCAATACGTGCATTTTCAGAAGTATTATGTACTTTTTTATAAGCATTTAATATTCCACGTCCCATGATATCTAAAATCTTTTCTTTTTCTAATCCTCTGTCTATAGCGATTAATTCAAGCGCTTTAAAGAAATCTTTACTAATCATTTTTTTATCCTCCTAAAATATGATTGCTAGTCTTATATAAGACACGTCAATATAATTTATTTTTGTTTTCTTGTTTTTATATGTAATTTCTATAACATCATCTCTAAATGATAACAGTTTTCCAATAAGTTTTTGTTCTGCTGTTTCAATATGAATGTTTTTCCCAACAGCTCTTTTAATTTCTGTGCTATTTCTAAGTTCTCTTTCAGCACCTGATGAAGAAACTTCTAAATTGTAAGACTCAATTATTGGATCTAATAAGTCTAATTCTTCACTCAAAATATGAGATACTTTTACACAGTCATCCACATCAATAAATGTGTCATTTTCAATGAGAACTTTTAGAACATTATTACCGTTTTCTTTCTCATATAAAACATCGTATAAATAGTATCCTAATTCTTCAACAATCTCTTTAAATCTAATCTTTAATTTTTCCATGTGCACACTCTCCTTTTAACAAAAAAAAGGGTGGGTTTCGACCCACTCTCTAACTCATATGCATTTGTATTTTATCATATAAAAAAAAATAAATCAAGTATCTTAAATATTATTTAAATAATACATTATTATGCTGCCTGCAACTCCAACATTTAGACTCTCTACTTCTGTTGTTTTAATAGTAATATTTTTATATGTTTTTCCTAGCAATTCTTTTGAAACTCCTTGCCCCTCATTTCCTAAAACAACAGCAATCTTTTTACTTGGTTTCACAGTACTAAGTTCTTCACCATTCATTGAAGTCCCATACACTTGATATTCAGGATTACTTTCAATGAATTCTATGGTCTTCATTTCTAAAAAACTCAAATTAAAAATTGCTCCTTGAGTAGCTCTAATTACTTTATCATTATAGATATCAACCGTGTTATCTAGGATGATAGTTTTGAAACTAAAAGCTAGTGCACTTCTTAGAAGAGTCCCTAAGTTCCCGGGGTCTTGGATACCCTCTAGGACTAATATTTTATCTGCTAAATCGGTGTTTTTTAGCTTATTGCAGACACAAAGAACGTCTTGTGGAGCTTTTGTTTTAGCCATTTTAGCTAAAACTTGGGTAGTAACATAATGAACATTGTCACCTTTTATAGTTCTATCTTTAGTGAAAATATATTTTATGATGTCATGATTATTTGCTTCTTCATATAAATGATACCCTTCAATGATAAAAAGATTTAACATATCACGGTATTTCTTTTGATGCAATTTTACAGTATCTTTTACTAAAGAATTGTTCACACTTGTGATTTCCATAAAATCACCTCCTAAATCATTATACCACAAAAAAGAGAGTCAAATTAATGACTCTTTAATTTATTCTGTAGCTCCGGTCCATCCTTCAATACCATTTGTTAAATTATAGATTTCTACAAATCCTTCTTTAACTAATATTTTAGAAGCAGAAACACTTCTATTCCCACTATTACACATAATTACTACAGGAATATCTTTATCAAGTTTTCCTAATAAAGAGTAATCATCTTCAAAAATATAAAAATCAAGATTGATATTAAATCCTGGAATCCTGCTAGTGTAGAATTCATCACTTGTTCTTACATCAATAAATTGATATTCATCATAGTGATTATCCAGTAAATCAGTTAATTCTTCATTTGATATATTTGTATATCCCTTAGAACAAGCTGATAGAGATAAAACTAAAACTAGTGTAGCAAGTATTACTAAAATCTTTTTCATCATGTTTTCACCTCTATATTATTATAGTTAAAATATAGTTCGTATGCAAATGAAATGTTTACCTATTTAGTAATTTCTAAAAACAGTTCAATATCTTCTTTGATAACTTCTAAAGATGTTCTCCAGAAATCTTGATTAGTAATATCAATATTAGCAAGTTTAGCAACATCTTCAACGCTCATTTTACCGGTTGCTCTAAGTAAAGCATCATATTTATCAGTGAATTTTTGTCCTTCTTGTTGATAAATACCATATAATCCTTTAGCAAATAATAATCCGAAAGCATATGGCCAATTATAAAAACTTAGCCCTCCACTATAATAGTGAGGTTTCCATACCCACATGTATGGGTGTAAGAAGTTAGGATCAAGTCCATCCCCATAGGCTTCTGTTTGTGCTTCTAACATTAATTCTTTTAATTTATTTTCATCTAAATAGTTTGTTTTTTGTTGATCAAAGACACTTGCTTCAAAAATAAATCTTGATAAGATATCTACTACAACTGCAGTAGAACCTTGTAAGCTTGATTCTAGTAAATATATTTTTTCTTCTTTAACAGCATCTTTAAGCGCAGCTTTTAGCACAATAGTTTCACAGAAAATCGAAGCAGTTTCAGCTACAGGCATAGTGTAGTCAGAATTTAAATTTGATTCACTAAATATTCTGTCTCCATGATATGCATGTCCTAGTTCATGAGATAATGTTACTACATCTCCAAATGAACCATTAAAGTTTGTTAGAACACGTGATTCATTTATAGCTTGAATATTAGCACAAAATGCTCCTCCAACTTTTCCTTTATAAGGTAAGTAATCAACCCAGTTTTCATTAAAAGCTCTTTTAGCTAAGTTTTCAAGGTTAGGACTAAATGTACCGAAGTTTTGTAAGATAAACTTTTGTGCATCTTTAATACTAAACTCTTGAGCACTTTTACCAATTGGAGCATATAAATCATACCAAGGTAATCCATTAGTATGTCCTAATAATTCTCCTTTTCTTTTTAGGTACTTACGAAATACTGGTAAGTACTCTTTCATTGAATCAATCATAGCGTTTAATGAAAATTCACTCATTCTTGAATCAACTAGAGCTTTATCTAAAGCAGATTTATATCCTCTAACTTCAGTTAAAGTATTTACTTCCCCTTTTATCCCATTCATTGCGAAAGCAATCGCTTTATCGACTTTGTTATACGCTTTTAATTCTGCTTCGTAAGCGTTTTTACGTACATTGGGGTCTTTATCTTCTGATTTACCTATAACCTCTGGAAGAGTTAATATTTCGCCATTATACTCAACTTCTAGAGTTGATGTTAGCACTCCTTGCAACCTTCCCCACAAACTTGATGAGGATTGTTCTAATTTAGATAATAAAGCTTCTGTTTTTTCATCAAGATTATATTTGTCTCTTTGAACAATCTCTTTAAGATAAAAATCATGTTCCTTCAAGAAATCACTTGATTGGATTAATTCATCTAAATCCTCAATTTTACTAACAAATTTAGAAAACATTGTTTCTACTTCAGTTAATTCAGTTAATTTTTGTGATAATACAACATTGTATTTAGCACTATCTTGATCAGTTGTATTGGTCGCTGAATTTAAAGAAATAAAACTAAATAGTTTTTCAATCAATGTTGTTAATTCGCTTGTAAGAAGTAAAAAATCAGTTAGTAAAACATTAGCTTCTTTTTTCTCTGATAAATGACTTTTGAACTCGTTAAATTTGTTAATAAGATTATCAACTTTTAATAAATCATCTTGAAACTCTTTTGATTCATAAGAACTATACAATTTGTTTAAATCCCAATTATTCATTATTCCACCTCTTCGATTTTTTTGAGTTTACTAATAAGTTCTATAATACCTCGCTAACTACTAATCCTAACATAGTTATATCTAAATGTTTATTTGCATGAAGAATTATTGTTTTTGTTTCTTCAACAACTTTGTCAACCAAAGAATCAAAATCATATTTGCTTTCAAATTCAATGCATCTATCTAACCTTGGGGCAGTTGTTGGTTTTTTTGGAACGTAAACTGTGCAACAATCCTCAAATGGTTTAATTGAAGTTTTAAAACATTCTATTTTTTTAGATATCGCAATAATATCTAATTTATCGTATATAGCAAGAGGTCTTATTACTGGCATGTTAACAACTTCATCAATAACACTCATACTTTGAAGTGTTTGAGAAGCAACTTGCCCAACGCTGTCTCCATTAAGAAGTACTATACAGTTATTTCTATGTGCAATCTTTTCAGATATACGATACATCATTCTTCTCATTATGGTAATACTATAAGATTCAGGTATATAGTTTAATAATGCAGTATGCAATTCCATAAAAGGAACCATATGAAGTCTTATTCTCGATTTAGGAGCATAGGCTGCCATTAATTCTATTAAATCAATAACTTTTTGAGCTGATTCTATTGAAGTTAAAGGAGTAGATTCAAAATGTATTCCTTCAATTTCGATTCCTTGTTTCATTGATAAAAATCCGGCAACTGGAGAATCAATTCCACCACTTATCATAAGTAATCCTTTACCAGCTACTCCAACAGGGAATCCTCCCATCCCTTTAATCTTTTTACAATAGACAAATGCAGCATCATGTCTTACTTCTACCGTTAACGTTAGTTCTGGTTTATGAACATCCACAACTAACATACTAGTATTCTTTAATACATGTGAAGCAACTATCTGAGTTATTTCAGGACTTTTAATTGGATATTGTTTATCGCTTCTTCTAGATTCTACTTTAAACTTAATCACTTTATTTTCTATCTCAGAATTAATAACATTTAAAGCATTTTCTTTAATGCTTTCTATGTCTCTTTCGGATTTAGATACTAAACTATAACTTGAAAGACCGCTTACTTTATCTAGCCCTTTTATTACTTCATTATGATCTTCTCCATTAAGTAAAATGTAAAGACGATCATGGTTAAGTTCGTATCTCACATTTTTATTATTAACTTTCTCTCTTATTAAAGAATTAACTCTTTCAATAAAAACTCTTTTGTTTTTACCTTTCAAAGTTAAATCTCCATATCTAATCAGTATTCTTTCATACATGATATCAACTCCTCATAAATCATAATAATTCTATCATATTTAGTTGCTTTTTTGTATTAATTTAATTAAAATCTTTATAGGTGATAAATATGTTTATGAATATTGAAAAAAGTACTAATAAAGAAAAAAATTATCAAATACTTTTAAGTAATATAGATTACTACCTTATTGAAGGAGATAATCTAATTACTAATTTATCTAATTTAAGTGCATACTTGAATTATTTTTTAGATGATGTAAACTGGGTAGGGTTTTACTTGTATGATGGTGAAAAATTAGCACTTGGACCATTCCAAGGAAATCCTGCATGTACGATTATTCATTTGGGTAATGGGGTATGCGGCACTGCGGCCAGAAACTTAGAAACATTAGTAGTAAATGATGTTGATAGTTTTCCCTCACATATAGCATGTGACTCTAGTAGTAAAAGTGAATTAGTAATCCCCATCGTTAAAGATGATAAATTAATAGGAGTGTTGGATATAGATAGTCCACTCTTATCCCACTTTGATAATGTTGATAAACAATACCTTGAAAAAGTAATCGTCAAATTGATTGACATTCTTTAATTCATTCTATATAATATATGTTGCGCATGTGTAATAAAGGCAGCTAAATAATGAATTTTATTAACTGCTGAATGTTCCGCACTAAAAGGGTTGGAAGTAGTCTCCGCTGACGAGGTGAAACCATTAAAACATTCTGAATAATGAATCATTATTACTCTTGATGCAAATAAAATAAGGAGGAAAACAATATGTCACGTTATACAGGACCAAGTTGGAAAATTGCTAGACGTTTGAAATACTCTGTAACTGAAACTGGTAAAGAACTAGGAAGACGTCCATACCCACCAGGGCAACATGGACAAAGAAGAACTAAACTTAGTGAATACGGTGTTCAATTACAAGAAAAACAAAAAGTTAGATATACTTACGGAGTAAACGAAAAACAATTCAAGAAAACTTTTAACGATGCTAAGAAAATGCTTGGAAAACAAGGTGAAAACTTCTTGATGTTACTTGAATCAAGACTTGATAACTTAGTTTACAGAGCTGGACTTGCTAAAACAAGACGTCAATCAAGACAACTTGTTAATCATGGACACGTTTATGTTGATGGAAGAAGAGTTGACATTCCGTCATATAGAGCAGTTCCAGGGCAAATAATCACTCTTAGTGAAAAAGCTAAAAAATTCGATATCGTACTTGATAGCTTAGAATCAGTAGTTACAAGATTAGAATTTGTTAGTTTCGATGAAAACAAATTTGAAGTTACTTACGTTAGAATGCCTGAAAGACAAGAAATCTTGTCAGAAATTAAAGACAATTTAATCGTAGAATTCTACAACAGATAATAAATATTAGGCCACTCAATGAGTGGCCTTTTTTTTATAAAAAAAATACTTCAATTAAGAAGTATTTTTATTTTATTATTTTACAGCTGCGTTAACTAATTCTAAGAAAGAAACTGGATCTAAACTAGCTCCACCTACAAGTGCTCCATCAATGTCAGACATTGATAATAACTCTTTAATGTTAGCTGGTTTTACACTTCCACCATATTGAATTCTCATAGCTTCAGCAGTTTCAAAATCATATAAGTCTTTAACAACAGCTCTTATTGCTTTTATAGTATCGTTAGCCATTTCTGCAGTTGCAGTTTTTCCTGTTCCAATTGCCCAAATAGGTTCATAAGCTAAAACTAATTGAACTATTTGAGAATTTCCAAGACCTTTTAATGCATTAACAACTTGCTTTTTAAGGTATTGATTTGTTTCATTTACTTCTCTTATGTCTAAAGTTTCACCAACACATAGAATAGGAGTTAATCCGTATCTAAATGCTTGGTGAATTTTTTTATTTACTGCATCATCTGTTTCATTGTAATAAGCTCTTCTCTCACTATGTCCAAGAACAACATAAGTTACTCCGATATCTTCAAGTAAAGGTGCACTAACTTCTCCAGTATAAGCTCCATTATCTAAATAATGCATATTTTGAGCTCCTATTCTTAAGTTATCTCCTTGTCTTTTAACAAGATCTCTTAAGATTGGTGATTGACAACATACAACACTATCTACAAATTTACTAGATGGTAATTTCATATTTACATTATAAACAAATTGTAATCCTTCATCTCTTGTTTTAAACATCTTCCAGTTTCCAGCAATTATTGGTTTTCTCATAATACTCATCCTATCTTTTTTTATTTGTTGTTAAAGTTCGTCTACGCAATCTACTCCAGGTAATACTTTACCTTCTAAATATTCAAGTGAAGCTCCTCCACCTGTTGAAATATGTGTTACTTTATCTGCATATCCATTTTGGATTACAGCAGCAGCACTATCTCCACCACCAATTATTGTAGTAGCGTTAGTTAATTTACTTAATGCTTCACAAACACCGATTGTACCAGCGGCAAAGTTACTAAATTCAAATACTCCAACTGGTCCATTCCATACAACTGTTTTAGCAGTTTTTAATATCTCGTTAAATTTAGCTAATGTTTTTGGTCCGATATCTAATCCCATTTGATCTTTTGGAATTTTATCAAAATCAACAACTGAAACAGGTGTTTCATTACTGAAATCTGTCGTAATTACAATGTCATCAGCAAAAACTAATTTTCCTTTAGCATCATCAAGTAATTGTTGAGCTAAAGCTAATTTATCATTTTCTACTATTGATGTACCGATTTCAAGTCCCATTGTTTTAAAGAATGTATAACTCATTCCTCCACCAATAAGAATCTTATCCGCTTTTTTAAGCAGGTTATTAATAACACCAATTTTATCTCCAACTTTTGCACCACCGAGTATTGCAACAAACGGTCTTTCAGGTTTATCTACTGCTCCACCAATAAACTTAATTTCTTTTTCAAGTAAGAATCCAGCTGCTACTTCATCAATATTAGCTGCAATTCCAACGTTTGAAGCGTGAGATCTATGTGCTGTACCAAATGCATCATTCACAAATACATCTCCAAGTGATGCCCAGTATGCTCCAAGATCTGGATCATTTTTAGATTCTTTTTTGCCATCAATGTCTTCAAAACGAGTATTTTCAAACATTAACACTTCTCCGTTTTTCAGTTCCTTAATTGCTTTTTCTAGCACTGGTCCTCTAGTATAAGGAATGAATTTAACTTTCTTACCTAAATACTCTTCAAGTTTTTTAGCAACAGGCGCTAAACTTTTACCTAACTTATCTTCTTCTGTTTTTACTCTCCCAAGATGAGAGAATAAAACAACCTTAGCATTATGCTCTATTACGTAATTGATTGTAGGTAATGCTTGCACGATTCTATTGTCATCCGTTATTACTGAGTCTTTCATAGGCACATTGAAGTCAACTCTAATTAAGACAGTTTTCCCTAAAACAGATAAATCACTAACTATTTTTTTTGCCATTATTAATACCTCCTATTTATTTCTTCACATACATTATACTAAATATTAGGTATAAAATCTATTGTTATAACTAATGTAAACACTTTCATTATTTACTCAAGACAGATTGTCTATATAATCGGTTATTAACTCTATTCTTCTATGCTGCCTAATTACTTTATTTATACTGATTTTAATAACTAGTTCTTCTAAATTCTTAAAAATAAACAATGTGTTTGAAGAATCAATCTTTCTAAAGGATAATATCGCATAGTAGTTCAAGAACATCATATCATATTCTCTTAGAGCTTTTGTTGGATATAAAAAAGTTGAATTATTGATATAAATTGGAATATTACTTTTTTCATTTAATAAAGTAATCGCAGCTTTCCTTCTTCCATCATAGGTTGAAAGATTTTTTAAGCATAAATCATTTATATAACCTTTCAATCCATTCTTAACAAAAACATCTTCATCTTCTTTAGTTACTTGTATTCCATAGTCAGTTCTTTTTAAGTAGTACATTTTATCACCCACTAATATAATACTGATAGATTATACTTTTTCTTGATATAACTATTGATAAATTCCACATATAATCTAACAAAAAAAGACAAACTTTATTAGTTTGTCTTTTATAATTAATTATTTTAATCTTAATTCAGTTTCAGGGTCGAAGAAATGAACTTTACCCATTCCAAATGATAACTCAATAGCATCATTAATATGAAGGTCTGCACGAGCTTCAACTTTCGCTACGATAATACTATCTCCAAATTCAGCATGGATGTGAGTTTCAGATCCAAGTAACTCTGCAACATCTACTTTTAATTTAACTGATTGTTCTGGATTCGCTTTAATTACTTCAGGTTTATCTGAAATTTCTTCAGGTCTTATTCCTAATATAACTTCTTTATTAAGGAAATCATTTTTCTTAAGTAACTCTATTCTATCTTCGGTTACTTTAATCTTTATAGCTTCCCCTATAAAATACCCATCTACTACTTTTCCATGAATAAAGTTCATCGGAGGTGTACCAATAAATCCACCAACAAATAAGTTGTTAGGGTTGTCATAAATTTCTTTTGGAGCTCCAACTTGTTGGATATATCCATCTTTCATAACTACAATTCTAGAAGCCATTGTCATTGCTTCTATTTGGTCATGTGTTACATAAATTGTAGTAGTTTCAATTCTTTCATGTAATTTTATTAATTCAGAACGCATTTGAACACGTAATTTTGCATCAAGGTTTGAAAGTGGTTCATCCATTAAGAATACTTTTGCATCCCTAACGATTGCTCTACCTAATGCAACACGTTGTCTTTGCCCACCTGATAAAGCTTTAGGTTTACGATCTAAATAAGCAGTAAGTCCTAAAATATCTGCTGAGTTTTGAACTCTTTTTTCAATTTCGGCTTTAGGCATTTTTCTTAGTTTAAGCCCAAATGCCATATTATCATATACAGTCATATGAGGATAAAGAGCATAAGATTGGAATACCATTGCGATATTTCTATCTTTTGGTGCTACATCATTAACTAATACGTCATCAATATATAATTCACCAGCAGTAATTTCTTCAAGTCCAGCAACCATTCTAAGTGTAGTTGATTTTCCGCATCCTGATGGTCCAACAAAAACAATAAATTCTCTGTCTCTAACTTCTAAAGAGAAATCAAAAACTGCTTGAACTCCATTATCATAAACTTTGTCAAGCGATTTAAATTTTAAAGTAGCCATTTATTACATCTCCTTTTAATTTCACTAACATTATTATATAAAAAACAATGATTTTTTAATATGTGCAAACTGCACAAAATCATTGTTTAAAAGTGGTATAACATATATATTGCATTAGCACCTTTAAATGTTTTTACATTAATTTTCGTTAATTCGATGAAATTATCAATTCGATAATTCAAGGTGTTTCGATGCATAAACAGTTTTTTAGATGTGGAGCTTGAATTCATGTTATTATCGATAAATTCCCTAACAGTATGAATTACCTCACCATTAACCTTCTCAGAAATATACTTGATTATTTTGTTTTTAAGAGGTTCTTTTCCTTTAACAACAACGTAAGCGATAATATCTTCAAAATAATTCGTTCCATTGTTCAAGTCTTTTATGAAACAATCTACATTTTCTCTTAAAAAGAATTCTTCTTCAAGATAAGGTTCAATAAAAATAGTAATATCTTTATTAAAATCCTGAATAATAAGTTCTCTTATTGCATCAAAATCAAGTGGTTCGGGATTAAAATAATCAGTATCCATAATTGTCAAAATATCATCTTCAAATTTTTCTACAACAAAAGATGATCCTATATTTGAAAAAAGATCGATGATTTCTTTACTTAATTCTTGTTGATATATATATATTCTTCGTTGCATAATATCACCTGTTTTTTATTATATCATAAAAAAAGGCAGATTATCTGCCTTTTCATTATAGTTTTTTATAAAGTTCTTTTACGTTTTCCTTTGTGAATCCAAAGTATTTGATTGCATCACTTCCTGGTGCACTTACACCAAAACGATCAATTCCAAGTACGTTGTCTGCGAATCTATACCATAAATCCGGAGTTCCCATTTCAAGTGCTAATCTTTTCTTACATGAACTAGGTAATATAGACTCTTGATATTCTTTAGGCATATATTTGAAGATGTCCATTGAAGGCATAGAAACAACTCTTACATTGATACCTTCACTTGCTAGTAATTCTTGAGTTTCTATAGCAAGTCCTACTTCACTTCCAGAAGCCATTAATATTCCTTCAAAGTTATCTTTATCACTAATTACATATGCTCCATTTTTGAAGTCTTCATAATTAGTTTCAACTTTAACTTCAAGATTTTGTCTTGACAATGTGATAACCGTAGGTGTCTTTGTAGCTTCTAATGCATATCTGAAACTATAATTTGTTTCATTAGCATCACATGGTCTAAGGACATTTACATTTGGAGTAGTTCTAAACATTGATAATTGTTCAATTGGTTCATGAGTTGGCCCATCTTCTCCAACTGCAACTGAATCATGCGAGAAAACATAAATAGAAGGGAGTCCCATAATAGCTGCCATTCTAACTGCAGGTTTCATGTAATCCGAGAAAACAAAGAACCCACCACTGAATCCTTTTAAGTGATGCAGAGTAAGTCCGTTGACAATTGCTGCCATTGCATGTTCTCTTACACCAAAACTTATATTTCTTCCTAGTCTATTTTCTTTTGAGAAATCGCCATTAATTCCTTTTGCTTTTGTAGATTTAGTTAAATCTGCACTCCCACCAATAAGTTCTATTAGATTGTCAGATAACTTAGTGATTACTTTTCCACCACTAACTCTAGAAGCTTCATTAGTTCCTAATTCTGCTTCTTCCAATACTTGTTCAAAATCTATATCTAATACACCATTAATTATATTTTCTAATTTTTTAGCAAGAACAGGATATTCTACTTGATAATCTTCAAATAGATTTTCCCAATCGTTCAATGCTTTTTCTCCTCTTAAAACTGTGTTTTCAAAGAAATCTTTATATACTTCATCAGGAGCAAAGAATTCAGGATAATTATAATCCATTCTTTTTCTCATTTCATTTGTTTCTTCAACACCGATTGGAGATCCATGAGTTGATGATTTACCAGCATCTTTAGATCCGAATCCAATAATTGATTTAACTTCAATAATTGAAGGCTTCTTAGAAAGCTTTGCTTTTTCAATTGCTTTGTTTAATTCATCTAAGTTATTTGCATCTTCAACTCTAATATAATTCCAATTCATAGCTTCATATTTTGCTTTAACATTTTCTGTGTTTGCCCATTTTAATGGTCCATCAAGCTGAATGTCATTTGAATCATATAATACAATTAATTTTTCAAGTGCAAGATGCCCTGCTAAACTAATCGCTTCTTGAGTAACCCCTTCTTGTAAGTCTCCATCACCACATAATGCATATGTGTAATGATCAACAACTTTGAAGTTTTCTTTATTAAAAGTAGCAGCTAAATAACTTTCAGCAATTGCCATACCTGCCGCCATTGCAATTCCTTGTCCTAAAGGTCCACTTGTAGTGTCAATTCCTTCTGTATGAAGATACTCAGGATGTCCAGGAGTTAGTGAGTTTAACTGTCTAAACTCTTTTAAATCATTCATTGTTACATTGTACCCTGATAGATGCAACGTTGGGTAAAGCATTCCTGATGCATGTCCTGCAGCTAAGACAAAACGATCTCTATTAAACCAAAGTGGTTTATTAGGTGTTACATGTAAATGTTTTGTATATAAAGAATAAATTATTGGAGCAGCACCTAGTACTATACCAGGGTGTCCACTGTTTGCTTTGTTGATAGCATCCATTCCCAAAAAGCGTATTGCGTTAATTGATTTTTCCATAAAAATTCTCCTCATCTGTTACTAGATTTAATAGATTAGTATTCTTTTGCATATATTTGTAAGTTAACACTTTTACATTATACAACAATACAAATAAATTTCCAACAATACAGCAATAAAAAGAACCTTTTCTAAAAGGTTCTTTTTATTGCATTATTTAAGAATAGCATTTATTTCTTTTAGCTCATTCTCTGTAAATTCTAAATTGTTTAATGATTCTAAATTATCATTCAACTGGCTTAATCTACTAACACCAATTAACACACTTGAAATGCCTTTTTGAACACATGTCCAAGAAATTGCCATTTGAGCAAGTGATTGTCCTCTACTAACTGCAATTGTTTGTAATTTTATTAACTTCTCTCTTAGTTCTTTTGTAACATTACCTTCACTTAGGAAAGGAACATCAGGATTACCAATTCTAGAATCTTTTGGAATGTCTTTAATATATTTACCAGTTAATAGTCCTTGTGATAATATACTAAAAGGAATTATCCCAACACCTGCATCAAATAATTTTTGATCGAGTTTAGTATCTTGAATCCATTGATTCAACATTGAGAAATTTGGTTGATGTATTAATAATCTAACACCATATCCTGCAAGTATATCTTTAGCTTTTAAAGCGAGTTCAATAGGATAACTTGATATTCCAACATATAATGCTTTACCTTGAGTTACAATGTCAGCTAATGCTTTCATTGTTTCTTCAAGTGGAGTTTCATAATCGGGGCGATGATGGTAAAATATATCAACATATTTTAACCCAAGTCTATTCAGAGATTGATCCAAAGATGCCATTAAGTATTTTCTACTTCCTTCATCTCCATATGGGCCTTCCCACATACCATAGCC
>Ga0307990_1002505_pt1 | contig 14629 bp, 9 predicted proteins | sample EllFjometagen129_FD_203168 | JGI IMG/M metagenome (GOLD analysis project Ga0307990, IMG submission 203168) | Marine microbial communities from Ellis Fjord, Antarctic Ocean - #129 | ecosystem: Environmental > Aquatic > Marine > Unclassified | place: Southern Ocean | collected 2014-10-08
TGGGATGTATGGCACTTGAGGCATCCTTTCTCGGTGTGATCATCGGTCGCATCAACCGCAGGTATTCCTCGCCCTCAATGCTCGCGATTTCGACCACACTGGCCCTGCCGCGCTCAAACGCCCGCAACGCTTCGGTCTCCCATGCGTCGGGCGCGTTTTCGGGGCGAATCGGATTCAGACTGGTGATATGGGCTTGGTGCCCATATTGCTCCTTTCCCAGCTCCTGCACCTGGCGCGTCATATAGGGATTCATCAGGGTTAGATCCATCCCGTCGGTTGTAGTGACATCGCGGGTTTTGATGTGGGAAAGATAGGGACTGGGCGGCGTTCCTGCGGTTGGGGGAACATACCCCCCCATGGACAGCGGACCAGCGACGGCAGACCAGATCCTTCTCAAATGAATCCGCTGCCTAGATGCGCGCCAACGTCAGCATGTTTTCGGATATCTCCACATGGTGCCAGCTGAACAGCAAAGCAATGGTCGTGACCCACACGACCGCTAGAATCAGAGCATAGCGCTTCACGTCCAGCAATTGCCCAAACCCCGAAATTAAGTTACTCGCCATTTTATCTTCCTGCCCCCGGAGGGGAGTCTTGTTGCTAGTCGTGAGCCAGATCCAGCAGTTGTTTGACAACAGGTAACAGATCCTTCAGTGAGATCGGTTTATAGAGCACCCGGCACTCGTTGAATTTTTCCACCATGGGCAGGAAGTCCATCGGCATGGAAGACATCCCGCCAGAGATGGCAATCACCGGCGTGCCGGGATGCTTCTCGCGCAGTGCAAGCACCACTTCCAATCCGTCAACGTCGGGCATCATGATATCCGTAATCACCAGATCTGGCGGCTCAGCCTCCAGCTGACAGAGCCCGTCCCGTCCGTCTACAGCACATCCCACGCGATAGCCCTGCCCCTCGAGAAACCGTTTGAAAATCGTGCGGATCATTTCGTCATCATCGATAATCAAAATATGCTGTATCGTCTTCTCCTTTTTTCAGATTTCCACTCGCTAAATCACCTAGAAACCCGGAGTTTCTTCCGCTTCCCAACCAGGCACTATGAACCGGAAACCGCGGCTTCCACCCGCTCCAAAAGCCTTCTCAGACTGAACGGCTTAGGGATGAAACCATATCCATTTTCCGTGATGCGACTCTCCAGAGATGAATCTTTGGAACCGCTAAAAATCAGCACGGAAATTCCGGGTTTTTGTTTCAGTAATTCTTCGGTCAGGTCGAGTCCATTACCATCGGGCAGTTCCACATCGATAAACAGCAGGTCAAATAGACCATTCTGTTCATCGAACCGCTGGCGGGCCGCAGCAGCATCCCCGACCGCCGACACGTCATAGCCAGCCCCCTTCAGGATTTCCGCCGCCAGCTCACAGATCATTGGGTCGTCTTCCACCAACAGAATCCGTTTGCCAAGAAAAGCTTCTTCTTGATCTGCGGTCTTTTTTGATGCCGATTCATCAAATACAGGCAGGAAGACCTCAAAAATTGATCCCTGACCGAGCGTACTCGACACTAAAATCCAGCCTTCATGCTTCTCGACAATGCCATACACCACGGACAATCCCAGACCAGTTCCTTTCCCCAGCGGCTTGGTGGTGAAGAACGGATCAAACAGGTGAGCCAACTGTTTTTTGTTCATCCCGCAACCGGTGTCTGACACACAAAAACAGACAAATCGACCCGCCCTAGAATTGGGAATACCGGAAAGCTCCTCTTCGGTGATCGTCCGGTTCATTGTGGAGAGCGTGATGGCACCACCGTCCGGCATGGCATCGCGCGCATTCACGATCAGATTCATCGCAATTTGAAGAATCTGGGAAGAATCGGCCTCCACCGGCTCCACGCGTTCCTCCAGTTCGAACTGTAGCCGGACGTCATCACTCAGAGCCTTCAACAACATTTTTTCGCCGTCAGAGAGAACCAAGTTAATGTCTATGACCTTATATTCTGCCTTCTCCTTCCGACTAAAAGTAAGCAACTGCCGGGTCAGCTCTGCCGCGTGCTGAGCCGCTTTCTGGATTTCAGCCACATTCTGCCGCTGAACCGCAGGACTGTCCGCTTCCAAAAGTATCAACTCACAGAACCCCATGATGGTTTGCAGGACATTATTAAAGTCGTGCGCGATCCCGCCGGCCAACCGCCCGACCGACTCTATTTTCTGGATCTGACCAAACTGGGCCTGCATCATTAGGCGCTCCTCCTCAGCCCGCTTTTGTTCGGTGATGTCGCGCGAGATGCCCATAATACCGATAATCTGCCCGGATTGGTCACGCAAAGGCATCTTTGTGCTAGACGCCCAGGAGGCCTGCCCGTCCGGCTTATCTTCCCGCTCCTCTATGGAGATGATCGGCTCGCCGCTAGCCATGATGCGCTGCTCGTCCTCGTAGGCCTGACGGGCATAAGCGTCTGAAAAGAAGTCGAAATCGGTCTTACCGACCGCCTCGGCTGGATTTTCCAATCCATGCTTCTTCGCGTGCGCAGCGTTAATCCGTATGAAAACCCCATGCCGGTCCTTAAAATAGATGTAGTCGGGACTGGTCTCAATCAAACTGTTGAGAAGCTGCTGCTCCGTCGCCAGCGATGCCTCCATCTGCTTGCGCTCAGTAATATCCAGCGCGGTAAAGGTGACCCCCTTCGACCAATCATCCAAATCCATGAGAGTGGAGCTGAGTAGCACATCGATCGCTCGTCCGTCCTTACACGTCCAGCGCGTCTCGACCATTCCGGTACCGTGGTCACGGATCTGCCCATACTTTTCGCGACCGACGGTTTCATGTTCCTCGTCACTCGGATAGAGGATTCGGGAGCTCTGACCCAGCAGCTCCTCCTGGGGGTATCCGGTCATGGCGCAGGCTTGCTCATTGACCTCTTTCAGCACCCGGTCAACGACCACACCAATCCCAATCGGCGCGACCCGGAACACGCTGCGCAAACGGTCTTCGCTATCACGCAAGGCCTGATCCTTTGCATAGTCCTCCGTCACATCTCGGAAAACCAGCACCACACCGACAATCTCCCCGTTGACATTCCAGATCGGAGCAGCACTATCGGCAATCTGATATTCCGTTCCATCGCGGGCAATCAAGGCGGTGTGATTGGCTAAACCGACAATCTTGCCCTCACGCAACACCCGATCCACCGGGTTTTCAGCCTGTTGACGGGTTTGGGCCTGAATGATATTGAACACTTCGTTCAGCGGCCGGCCCAGCGCCTCGGCCTGTGTCCAGCCCGTCAGGCTCTCCGCCACGGGGTTCATGCGCGTCACATGTTCCTCGACATCCGTGGCGATCACTGCGTCACCAATGGAATTGAGCGTGATGGAAAGATTTTCCTCGCTGCGGCTCAACTCCGACTCCGCCTGCCGGCGTTTGGAAACAAGGGACTGGAAGGACTTCGCCAAATCGACCACATCATCTTTGGTTTGCTGGTCGATATTCTCCATCGACTCATTCTCTGGGTGGCCATAGGAGCGGATGGCATTGCAGAGCAACGTAATTTCGCCGGTCGCGCGCCGGGAAATATGGCGAGCGATCGCCAATCCAAACAGCAACGCACCCGCGCAGACGATAAGAATTGCGCGAATTGCAGGAAAGGTGTGTCGGTCCATATCTAGACGCTTTATTCCGATCCGAAGAACCGCTCCAGTATTCCCCACCGGAACAACCAGATCGTAGTAAACCGCGCCATCGGATCCACGAAACTCCCAAACAAATTCCTGTTCCGGCTTCGCCGTCTCCGGGCGCAAAAGGGCGGCAGGAACCGTGCCGCTGAAGGCGTCTACATACGGGTGCCCGGCCCGCTCAACAAAGGCATACTCAAAGAGCTTATGGGATTTCATTTCCCGCTCTAGGGCCTGCCGTATGGCAACCCGATCATCCCAAAAGATATGACGTTCAATCTCTCCGGCCAGTGTATTGCCGATCGAAAGATAGACCTCTTTTCCCAATATTCTTTGTTCGTGAACCGTGAAACTGATGAGCACCGCGGCAATTAAGCCAATCAAAGCCAGCAACAGGATTGCGGCCCGCAGGAAGATTCTTTTTCGAAGGATCATTGATTCGTCTCCAGATCACGTTCCTCCAACCAGTGGCGCATCTCGCGCACGCTGTCGTACATGGCATCGTCCCCTTCAGCGAAGCGATCGATCTGGATCCGTTTAAGCAAAGGCACGGCTGCCGGATCTTCATGAATGGAAAGAAAAGCGGCTTTGAACTGCTGCTTCAAGTTCTCGTCCATATCCGGGTGAACCACGACCGGCGAAATTCCATAGGGCGGGGATTTTGCAATGATCTTTGTGCGCGAGGTATGCACGGGATTGATGGAATTCATAAACTCCCAGATCAGCGAATCGACGGCTGCGCCGTCCACCAAACCATCGGCCACCGCCTCAATGGAGTTATCGTGGCTTTGGGTGCAAAAACTTTCACTAAAGAATGATTCGGGGGTTTCGCCCATTCGGGCCAGCATGTAGGTCGGAACCAGATATCCGGTGTTGGAGCTCGGATCGGTGAAAGCAAAGCGTTTGCCTCGGAAGTCAACAAACGATTCAACAGCACTGTCTCGGTGCGCCAGAATATAAGAGTAGCAGACGCTCCGGCCGTGCGAGACGGGAACCGCCAACAACTCCATACCAAACTTTTCCTTGCCGCAGGTGTAGGGGCCGGCGCAGACGAAGGCCACGTCCACTTCGCGCCGCCTCACCAGCTGATTCACCTCAGAACAGGTGCGGCGCTGTAAAAACTCGACCCGATGACCGGTGCGTTCCGCAATCAGCTCGATCAATTCCTGATAATATTCACGGGTAATTTCCGGCGACATCATCGCACCGACCACCACACGCAATGGCACGTCCTGCGACGGATTCACTTCGACCGGGGAAACTTCGTTCTCAGCTGCCTGACTCAGGTCCACTACCGGAAGTTCATCACCGCAACCGGACAACAATCCAACGACAATAAGCAACAGTCCAACGTGCCAACCCGTTGGACGAAGCCAATTTGAAAATTTTATTTTACCTACTCCTTCAATCCGGTTCATAAGCTTTCCTTTTTCGCATTTTCAGAACAGTTCAGAGTAAGGAATTACATTAAGAAAATCCACTGAATACGCTTACATATTTGTACAGAAACCCATCCACACCCTCTCGAACAGAGACACCCACCCATGTGTTCGGACTGAATATCTGCATAAAAAAAGACTTGCGATGTTTGGGAAAATTGCAGCCGTTTTTCCAAAGTGTGGAGAAATTTCACCGGAAAGTTCTGATCATTGGACCTGAGGTATTCCGAAAGTGCTTTTCGTATTCCCGAAAAGAAGTGAAGCGGCAAATCCGGAGGCTTTCCTTTGGCTTTGTTTTTGCGTTCCTTGATTTCGTGTTCGGCACAGCTCGTTGTTTTCGGTACATTTTGGTCCGATTTTTCAATGTGAACCCCTATAAGGAGTAAGAAATGAATCTTAATCTAGTTGCCAACACAATTCGCGGTCTTGCAATGGACGGCGTACAGGCCGCCAACTCCGGTCACCCCGGCATGCCGATGGGCATGGCCGATGTCGCCACGGTCCTTTGGACACAATACCTTAAACACAACCCGGAAAACCCCGACTGGGCCGATCGCGACCGCTTCGTTCTCTCTGCGGGACACGGTTCGATGCTTATTTATTCCCTGCTTCACCTCACCGGCTACGACCTGCCGATGAGCGAGCTCAAACAGTTCCGCCAATGGGGCAGCAAAACCGCCGGCCATCCGGAATACGGCCACACGCCCGGCGTGGAAGCCACCACCGGCCCACTCGGCCAAGGCTGCGGTAATGCGGTCGGCATGGCCATTGCCGAAGAAATGCTCGCCGCTCGCTTCAACACCGAAGCAAAAAAAATTGTCGACCACTTCACCTATGTCATCTGCTCAGAAGGTGAACTGGAAGAAGGAATCTCCAACGAGATCTTCTCACTGGCCGGAAACCACGGCCTCGGCAAAATGGTTGTTTTCTACGATGAAAACTTCATTTCCATCGAAGGCGACGTTCGCATCACCTACAGCGATGATGTAGTCAAACGCATGGAAGCCTACGGTTGGCATGTCCAATCTGTCGACGGCCACAACTACGCCGAAATCCAGAGCGCAATTGAAGCGGCTCAGGCTGAAACTGAAAAACCCTCCTTCATTGTCTGCAAAACCAAAATCGGATTCGGCTCTCCGAACAAAGAAGGCACCCATGGCTGCCACGGCGCGCCGCTCGGCGAAGAAGAAATTCTTCTCACCAAAAAAGCTCTCGGCATATCCGAAGAAAAATTCTTTGTGCCACAGGAAGTCCGTGACCTCTTTGCCGCCCGCCTCGAAGAGATGAAACAGGCGGAAACCGTCTGGGATACCGACTTCGCCGCGTGGCGCACCGAAAACGCCGCCCTCGCCGCTCAATGGGACCTCCACATGACGCAGGAAATCCCCGATAACCTCATCGAGAAACTGCCGGTTTTCGATTCCGCACTCGCCACCCGCGCAGCGTCCGGAAAAGTTCTACAGGAACTCGCCAAAGAACTTCCCTTCCTCGTCGGTGGATCCGCCGACCTCGCCGGATCGAACAACACCCACCTCAACGACTACTCCGATATTGGAAAAGGCGCCTTCGAAGGCCGCAACTTCCACTACGGGGTTCGCGAAATCGGAATGGGCGCCATCATGAACGGCATTCAGCTGCACGGCGGCTTCCGCATCTACGGTGCCACCTTCCTGGTTTTCGCCGACTACCTCCGCCCCACCCTACGCGTCGCAGCGCTGATGAACCTGCCAGTCATCTACGTCCTCACCCACGACAGCTTCTGGGTTGGTGAAGACGGACCGACCCATCAGCCGATCGAAACGATCAGCGGCTTGCGCATGATGCCCAACGTAACGGTTCTTCGCCCGAGCGATCCGAAAGAAACCGGATGCGCATGGATTGCCGCGCTCAAAAACACCAGCGGACCAACCGTCCTCTGCCTGACGCGCCAGAACCTCGACGTGCTCGACCGCGAAAAATACAACATGGATGGCCAGCTCTCCAAAGGAGCCTACACGATGTTCCAGAGCGGCGAAGGCACACCGGATCTACTCATGATCGCAACTGGGTCTGAAGTAAAAATCACCCTCGACGCGGCCGAAAAGCTTGCCGCCGAAGGCACCAACGTCCGTGTGGTCAACATGCCTTGCCGTGAGCTCTTCGAAGCACAGGACGAAGCCTACCAGAGCAACGTGATGGCCGATGACTGCAATAAGCGCATGGTGGTTGAAGCCGGCACCTCGTTCGGATGGGAAAAATACATCGGCCGCTGCGGCGCAACCGTCTGCAAAGACACCTTCGGTGCTTCCGCACCGGGCGGGATTCTAGCCAAGGAATTCGGATTCACCGCCGACAATGTTTATCAAGTTGCCAAAGAGATGATCGGTTAGCCGTCGGGCTCCGCGCCCCGGGAAACCGGTCTTTTCTTTATACAACACGCTGTGCTTCCCCGGTTTTTAACTGGAAGAAGCCCGTCTGCCTCGCTATACTTGGATCAGTGTATAAGGAGGATATTAAAAATGCGTGTCGGACAAAACGACCCCAAACCAGTGGGAAAAGAACTCTCCCCCGAAATCCGAGAGCTTCTGATATTAATCGGTCGCGGGCTGGGGAGTCTTAGTGTATACGGCCCAAATCATCCATCCGTAAAGTTGATCCTGAGCCAGGCACACGGCGCACTGCAAAATACGCTCAAAACGGGTTCTTTTTCAATTGGCTCATTTAACGGCGCTCTTACAGTGAATGATGCGCCCGTTGAAGCGCGGGAGTTGCCGATCAAAGCACTGGAAAAACGTCTGGCGACCATGAAGGTTTCTCATATTTCCCTGCTGGCTGGCCTGACCGAGGATGAACTAAGCCAACTTTTGGATGCGCTGTGCGCAACGTCCGACGACATCATGAGAGCCATACTGGCCAAGTCGAAAATAAAGAATATCGACATGGAAGACGTGAAATACGTCACCCTGCGTAGCGGTGAAAAAAAAACCGGAAAAGGCGATGGTGACGGGGCAGATGAGATTCCGTCGACGCAAATCAATCAGGTCGCGGCGTTCTTAAAGGGACAAACTTCTGGTGCCAGCGCGGCCGAAAGCATCAAGAAGGCGATTGCCGACCCGGAAACACTCGGAAAAGTCATTCTGGAGACGTCGATCCGGCAGACAGGCACCGATCTTGAAAACGGCGAATCACTGACGGATACCGTCATCGACTGTCTGCAACGCACCTACGAAACCCTGCGCACGCAACCGGAATACCAAGGCCTTCAGGGAAAAGTCAACCTGACCAAGGCCATGATGGCGCTGGATAAAGCGCTGACGGATAAAGTCCAACGATTACTCAACAACAAAAATCCGGGGATGAGCCGGCAAATCGTTCAGGCCATCCGCAAAATGCAAACCGAACGTCAGTTTGACATGCTGTCCACTCACTATGAGGAGCAGTGCTTAAAGCGGGAAAAAACAGAGAAAACCATCGTCGAACTGATTAAACAACTGGGCCCGGAGAAGGCGCGGGAGCAGTTGATGGCCTCCAACATACCGGTTCGGGACTGGCAGCGGCTGATAACAAAAAGCAGCACCTTATCACAAAACGCAAACCTGAATGCTGCCGGCGGTGTCGACATCAGTTTAATAACAACGGTCCTCGACAAACTCGACGGGCTCCTTGAGATGAACCCCGCAGGGGCAAAAACCGCAGTTTTAGATGCCCGGCAGGGATTCAGCGACTATACATTCCAGATCGAATCTCAGATTCATGAAATAGAGATCAAGGTTCAGGAAAGCGAGGGTCAGGATCGCGACAAACTCCTGCTGGAAATTTCTAAACTTACCCTATCCCTGATGCAACCGCTCACCGTAATCAACGGCTCGATCGAAGCGGCCATGATCACCGCAGACCCCGCTCTCCATAAAGACCTACTGGAGCTCGCATTTGAAAGCGGTCAGAGTCTGGCTGCCATGACCAAGCGGATGATCGAGCTAACAGACTATCCGGAGCTCAACGAAGCGGATGACCACCTCAACGAGTGGCACTAGCCTCAACAAACCCGCGCTCTAGCAAACGTTCCGCCCATTGATTCCGCGTGTCGGGATTTTTGCAGCCCATCACCACCGCAATAATCCGGACGCCGTTGCGCTCCGCCGTCGCGGTGATGGAAAATCCGCCGGCACGGAAATAGCCAGTTTTGAGCCCGTCACACCCTTCGACACTTTTCAGCAACTTGTTCGAACTGGTCATCATCACCGGGTTGTTTTCCCTGAATGGACGCATGTAAATCGATGAATATTTAAATATTTCGGGATGTTCGATTATCAGAGCATCCGCCAGCCGTGCCATATCCCGCGCGCAAGAAACATCAACCTGCTGTCCCGGCCCCGGCGGCAGTCCGTGGACATTATGAAACCGAGTGCGAGTCAACCCCAGAGCCTGCGCCTTCGCATTCATTTTTGCGGCATGCGCCTCACGGCTTCCGGAACACGCAATCGCCAGCGCCGTCGCCGCATCATTGGCCGAATGAATCAGCGTCGCATAGAGTAGCTCCTCCAGTGGGAAAACCTCCCCTTCCTTCAGCCAGACCTGCCGCGCCCCGACCTGCGCAATCTCGCGGGTCACCTCCACCGGTTGATCCAGTCGTAGGCTCCCGGTGTTCAATTCATCGAACACTACAAACACATTCATCATCTTGGTCATACTGGCGGGATAAGCCTCCGCGCCGGCATGATCCTCCCAAAGAATACGCTGGCTACCGGCCTCCATAACGACTGCGCTGTAATAGGGATCCCGTGAGTGGGTTTCGAGCGCCTGCGCACAAAAACAAATTCCAAACCATAGCATGGCGGTACCTATTTTTTTCCGCCGAGTGAATCGGCGCACACAGGAAAGCCAAGAAGTAATCAATTTCATAGTGGCTCAGAATACGCATGTGCGTGCGGGTTTCCAAGCATTGGAATCCTTTCTTCCAAACCTCTTGTCCAGCCATCCCGTCTCGCCGTAGTTGTACGAAGGTTAAAAACTCGCGATCCTTCGGAGCGGAAGCTTTAAGCAGTTTATCTGGCATAGCCTATGGCGACGCCTGAACGGCGGGACCCCAGCTCCATGGCACACCTGCGCAGGTGTGCCAAATTTCCAAGAGTTGGAAGAATGTTCGCGCAGAGTTTCCAATGTTTGGAAACTGGATGATCCAGCAGGCATTGTGTTTTCCAATGGCTGGAAAACTCAGGCAGGAAATCCGATCTACTCGTTTCCCGCAAATTCTAGAATTGCCGCCTGATCATCTTTGGGGAGAAGAACAGCACCGACCTGCTCCAGCTCGTTGCACATCTGCTGGCAGACATCCAGACGTTTGCCAGCACTAGGTTTACGAACAACAAAAAGAGTATGCTCAGGATGATCTGGGATGCTTTTCAAACGCTCCAACTTGCTTTTCCAGAGGTCGGCATGAGCGACAATCTGCGGAGTCTCTTTTTTGTCAAGATCCAGCGGACGGATCGCACGCGTGAATCGTGCATCCTGTTGCCGGACAAATGGGAAATGAGCTGTGCACAAATCACCGGTAAATGTGTGATCAGTGTAATATTGAATAATCTGTTTGGCAGAAAAAACTTGCCGAAGGCGCCGTTCCATCTGCTTTTCCTGATACTCCGGTTTTTGTGCAAAGCAACGTTCCACGTAATGGTCGAAGAGCTTCTTCAAGGCGACTGTCGGATCATCTGTCAGGCAGGTGCGTGGATTGCTGAAACAGAATGCCTCTTCCCGCGGACGAACCAACGTCAAAAAAGCCTGATTGAATTGCTGAGCCTGCTCCTTAAACTGCAACTGGGTTTTATCGTGCCCGTCGTTTAGCAGAAGCCGAACCCTCTCCAGCTCGTCTTTGAACAGCTTGCGCCCTTCGATGAACGCATCCTTATTGTGTTTCAGCTCAGGGAAAAAGTTGGTGATGCGATCCTGCCGTCGGGTTTCCAACTGGAAATCAAACCAGTGCAGATCGGGACATGCCATTGCAATGCCCAGATTCACAAACTCCCCGGTTTCCGGATACGGAAAAAAGCGGAGAACGGTATAGTTACATGCCAGTTTGTTTTTCATTATGCCTGCCCCCCGAAAACGTCAGAGAGTTTATCAAATCGTCTCAAAATTTCACATACTGTTTCCGAGATAAAATCTCCCGGAAAATCATCCCTCGCGGTCCACTCATCTGGGAAGTCACGGATTAATTCATCAAAACGGTCGGTCATCTTGGCGAAGACCACTTTTTGTTCAAGCAAAAACGTCTCCGGCATCTTCCCGCGTTCTTCGCTAAAAACGTGGTTTCTGAAGAACTTTAATTCGTCGAAGTCCTTGTCAAATGCATTGTTATGGTCGATCACCGTCACCTTTTTCTCTGCCGGACTCCACAGCAAATTGACGTTCCCGCCGCTCTCTCCAAGAATTCGATCTTCGTTTTGCGTCCACCAGTCGAACAACAGAATCTTCCAGCGAAGTTCATCTGGAATAGAAGAAACCTCCACCGGCGGCAAAGAAACGGTGTTGTCAACATGAAGCGACCCGAACGCCGGTCCTGCACTTAGATCGCGAATTCCGGGCACCGCACAGAATTCCAGCAGGACTTGCGGGACATCCAGCACTTCAAACCCGGCAATCGGCAGATCCAGCGCGGCGGAAACGGTGAGTAGATTCTCGCTGAGCGGCAGATCGAAATCGACCTTCACACAGAGCGGAACAACTGAAGAAAAGAAATCCGCAATCTCAGGATCAGTCCCCCAGCCGACACCCAAAAACTCCTGCGAGCAGAACCGCGCAAGGAAGCAGAGGAACATCGGAATATCATCCAGCGCGAAGCGCTGCACCGGGTGTTCCATTCCGGCTGGAAGATCCAGGGGCTGGAACCTTTCGAAACGGCGGATCCAGAAGCTCTCATACGGTGCCAGCTCGGCGATCCGGGATTCAAGCTTCTTCCCGAGATTTTCGAAACCCGCTTCATTCACCAGCCAGCCGGAGGGCTCCCCTATTGTCGGGAAGCGCAATCCGCTCGGATCCCCGTCCATCGAGAACATCTGTCCATTGGGCAGAAGCACATACAGCTCCCCGCCAAAATATACCTTGGGCAGACCCAGGTCGTTTGGCTGCGTGCCAAAATCCAGCGCACGGCGCATAGCGCTGACCTGCTCTTCGGGCATGTTCCAATCAATGAGTGCTCCGTTGGCGGGCCGCTTATGCAGCGGATAGTACGTTCGCTGATTTAAATCCTGCTCCCGCCGGATTTCACGACCTTCAACCAGTTCGGAAGCCAGATCTATCAGGGTATCCACTGCGGCGGTGTAACAGCGGACGTTGAGTGTAAACGAAGTGTCCTGACTCGAAATCATCACCCTTTTTTGTTTCAGGATATCGCCGGCATCGACTTCGTCGACCATCAGATGCCAAGTCACCCCGTGATTTCTTTCGCGATTGATCAATGCCCATGCCGTAGAATGAATTCCAGCGTAGCGCGGAAGCAGCGCATCATGATAGTTGATGGCGGCGCGGCGCGGCAGGGCAAGCACCTCGGGTTTGATGATGTAGCTATTGACCACGCTGAACAGGTAATCAAACGGTCGGTCGGAAAGGATCTGTTCAAATCCTTCGTCCGGATGATGCCACGTAATTCCCTTTTTGCGGGCCCATTGCCGATTGGCCGTGTCGGGAGAAACCAACCCGAACACACGCATTCCGCTGCGGCGCAGCACGTCGGCACAACGCAAACAAAGGGACCCCTCGCCGATCACAAAACAGCCGGGCACATCTTCTTCGTCGCCTAACAGCGTATCATCCAGCGAACGGGAAACGTCTTTAACCACCTGCCGGGCCAGCATCAAAAAATCGCCGACCAATCTGTCAATATGTTCGGGGGCGAACAACTCGGTGTCGTATTCCAGTTGCCCCTCCAGCTGTCCCTCTCGCTCGATAAAATGAAGCAACAGATCCATCGTAGAGGTATTGTTGCCAATCTCATCATCGATCAGGATCAGACCCGCGAATTCCTTCGGGGGTAATGGCACATTGTTCAAAATGAGCGAGTTGCGGAACAACGGATGGCGCGTTTCATCATCGACCGCTTCCATCACGGAAGCAAACGGGATTTCCTGATTGGCATAAGCCTCCAGCGCGGTACGGCGTACCCGCCCGAGCACGTCCCTAAAGGAAATTTCACCGGAAAAGTCGGTACGTAGCGCGAGCGTGTTAATAAAGGTACCGACCACCTCTTCCACCTGAGTGCTGGTGCGACCGGCAATGGCCGTGCCGGTGATGATGTCATTCGAACCGCAGTCACGGTGCAACAACATCTGCCACATGGCGGTCAACAGCATGAAGAGCGATGCATTTTCGCGCCGCCCCAGCGCAGTCAGATCGAGGGTGAGTTCCGGCAGGATATTAAACGCGTGACGAGCCGCCTTATGTGCGGAAACTTCGGGGCGTTCAAAATCTAGATTAAAGTGCAGATCCGACCGCGGTGCGGCCAATTTTTCTTTCCAATACATCCGCTGCGGTTCCAACACACCGCTCTGTTCACGATGCGCCATCCAAACCGCCACATCGCTGTATTGCAATGCCGGCGGCGGAAGTGGATACGGTTTTCCTTCCAGATAGGCTTCATACACGGCAGCGAATTCTTTATTCAGCAGGCTAAACCCCCACCCGTCGATCGCAATGTGATGCGCATTGAGATAGAGATCAAACCGGTCATCTGCAAGCTTCACCAGTTCAGCGCGAATGAGAGGACCGGTTGACAGATCAAACCGGTGGGTTCCGTTGGCCCGTTGGATTTCAAGCACACGCCGGTCGCTCTCCATCAGATCGCTCTCCGACAAATCGATGAGCGGAATCTCCAGGTCCACTTCATCAAGCGGATGTTGAACCGGAACACCCTCCTCGATCGAAAACATCATTCGCAGCGAGTCGTGCCGGCGGATCACTTCATTCAGGGCCCGTTCCATCACCGCGATATCCAGCGAACCGGTCAAATGAATCACTTCCGGAATATTGGACAGCGTTCCAGAGCGGTCCGAGTGATGCATCATCCACATGGATCGCTGAGACGCCGTGACAGGATAGGTCTCGCGCGGCACAGCATTGGGAATCGACACGGTCACGGCGGCACGTTCAATTAACAAGGACAGCTCCCCGACGGTGGGGTGTTCATAGAACGCCTGCAGACTGAGAGCGCTTCCCATGCGCGACAACGCCTGCGTCGCCAGCAGAGAGTGGCCGCCCAGCTGAAAAAAATGATCGTCCAATCCGACCCGGCTGAGATCAAGCAACGACTCGAACACCTTGGCAACTTTACGCTCTGCAGGCGAAATCGGCGATCTAAACTAATCCGTTCGTTGCCGTTCGATATCTTTTTCGGACGGCGCGGGCAGTGAGACGCGGTCCACCTTGCCGGTCGGTGTTTCCGGAAGGTGGGAAAGCCGGATAAACAGCGATGGCACCATATAAACCGGAAATTCCTGTTGCAGGCTTCTGCGCAAATCATCCGAATCAAAAGACATCCCGTCGGTAACCGAATAATAGGCCGCCAGGCGCTGACTGCCGGGAATATCCTCA
>Ga0307990_1002507_pt1 | contig 14623 bp, 12 predicted proteins | sample EllFjometagen129_FD_203168 | JGI IMG/M metagenome (GOLD analysis project Ga0307990, IMG submission 203168) | Marine microbial communities from Ellis Fjord, Antarctic Ocean - #129 | ecosystem: Environmental > Aquatic > Marine > Unclassified | place: Southern Ocean | collected 2014-10-08
CGCGACGGTCTCGGCCGTTATGGCTTTTTCGGCTATTACAGGATGCAACAGTATGGATCAGAAGAACACCGACAAGCCCGCCAAGGTTTCCCAGGGCAAGACCATTGCGACGTCGATGCCCGCACTGACCAAGGCAGAGGCCCACATCATCCGGGACAAGGGCACGGAACGCCCTTACACGGGCAAGTACTGGAAGTTCTCGGGCGAGGGCGTGTATCTGTGTCGGCAGTGCGGCGCGCCGCTGTACACGTCCAAGAGCAAGTTTCGTAGCGAGTGCGGCTGGCCCAGCTTCGACGACGAGATCGACGGCGCCGTCATCCGCAAACCAGACGCCGACGGCAGGCGGACGGAAATAATCTGCGCCAAGTGCAACGGGCATCTCGGCCACGTCTTTCTCGACGAGGGCTACACGGAGAAGAACACGCGTCACTGCGTGAACTCGATGTCGCTGGTTTTTCGCACGGCCGAGGAAATGAAGAAAGCCGCCGCCAAGGCCGCCGCCTCGGCGACGACCAAACCGGCGGCCAAGGTAACCGGCGAGGCCATCTTCGCCGGCGGGTGCTTCTGGGGCGTCGAGCACTTGTTCGAAAAGGCGCCCGGCGTGATCAGCGCCGAGTCCGGCTACATTGGCGGCCAGGCAAAGAACCCGACGTACGAGCAGATATGCACAGGTCGGACCGGCCACGCCGAAGCCGTGCGAGTGGTCTTCGACCCAGCCAAGACCTCCTACGAGGTACTGGCGAAACTTTTCTTCGAGATTCACGACCCTACCACCGTCAACCGCCAGGGTCCCGACGTCGGCACGCAGTATCGCTCTGCCGTCTTTTATAAAGACGATCAGCAGAAGAAGACAGCCGAGAAGCTCATCGGACAGCTTGCCAAGAAGGGCTACAAGGTGGCGACAGAGGTCAAGAAGGCAACGGAGTTCTACCCGGCCGAGCAATACCACCAGGACTACCTGGTCAAACATCCCGAGCGGCCCGCCTGCCACATACGCACGCCGCGGTTCGAGATCCCGCTCGAACCGTAGCCGACGCGCCGGGCAGCATGACGAAAGAAGATGGCCCGGCCCTCCGAAATGTCAAGACATGGTTCGGAAAGGCCGACGCCCGGCCGCCGGGAAAAAAAGAAAAGCCTCCGAATTTCCCTTGACGCCCCGGCCTTCTGGGGTAGGCTTAAGGCAGTAATGTAGTTCACTCACTCCGCCAGGCTCGATAGGCTGGCGGAGCCAAAACCGGCATGAGCCTGCCGGCTCTGTTTGTGAGGGCAAGGGCGTTTCTCGCTCACTCGCACCTACCTGATGGCCGCCCGGCCGAGATTGCTTTGTTTGCGCTCGTGAGGAGCAGACCGCGATGCTCGCGGTGGTCAACGGGGACCAATGACCACGCTCGGGTTCTTCAGCCCCCCGAAGGAAGCTGTGGCACTGCGCTTGCGCCTTGCAAGCCTGGGTGCCCACAAGGGAAGCGAAGGAGTCAGGCTATGAAGGGGATCAGAATCCAACAGCAATGCAGAATCGCGGCTTTGATCGTCTGCGCACTCGGAGCCGCCGCATCGGCGGAGCTGCAGATCCAGGACGGGAAGTACCAGATCACGAAGTACGCAACGTATTCCAAAACAGGGCTGGGCTTGCCCAAATTCATGGCCTTCGACAATGAAGACAATCTGTACATCACCCACACCTACTCTTCGAATGTATGGAAGGTGACGCCGGACGGCGCAGCTGGCGAGTTCCTGACCGGGGTTCCCGCCGCTGGGATCGTATGGGGTGGAGGCACCGCTTACGGCGACTACCTGTACATGGCCCAGAGAACCGACGACTGGAATGGCAAACTTCTGAAGGTCACTAAGGCAGGCAGCGTTACTACAATCAACTCGTTTGGAAACCCCTACCACGGTCCATCGGGACTGACTCTCGACCACGTCGGCAACTACGGCGGGATGCTCTACATGACCACCGCCTCACAGGACCGCACAGCCCGGTTCGACACCAACGGAATACTCTCTGAGTTCAGTTTGTTCCCCGGATGGTATGACGGGGGCGGCCCGGGCAACGTGGTATTCGCCCCGGCTGGGGACTACGATGGGCTGATGTACATGCCCGTGGGATACGGGGGCAGCAATGCATCTCTAGGCGGAATCTTCACGCTGGACGCGCAGGGCCAAGCGCAACTGTTCAGCGACGAGGTGCCCTTCGCCATGAGGCTGGCCCTGGACCCGACCGGAGCCTTCGGCGGCGACCTGTTCGCCACCGGCGGGCCGGAACTGAACTCCGCCCTCCGACTGTACCAAGTGGACCCGAACGGCTCAGCCACGGAGTTCGCCACCTCCGACAACGAGGAGATCTGGTCCATCGTCTTCGGACCGGAAGGAGACCTATACGTGGCCGAGTCACTCCGCACCGGTTCGACGACCACGATCTACCACGTTACCCCCGAACCCGCCACTATGTCGCTGCTGGCCTTGGGCGGCCTGGCGCTGCTGCGCCGTCGGCGGCGATGAGGCCGGGTTCTTCTGGTTGCTCATGTGAGAGGAGCAGACCGCGCTGTTCGCGGTGGTCAACGGGGACCGATGACCACGCTCGGGTTCTTCAGCCCCCCGAAGGAAGCTGTGGCACTGCGCTTGCGCCCTGCAAGCCTGGGGCCGCAAGGGAAGCGAAGGGTAGAGCTATGAAGGGCATCAGATTGTCGCAGATTATCATTTCGCTGTTTGTGATGACGTTGGCTACCGTCTCAGCCACAGCAGCCCAACCGATTCAATGGCCCGAAGCCTCGGGGGGAAACGGACACTGGTATCAGCCCGTTGCCGTGCCGGGCTGGATCAGCTGGAACGGTGCCAATGCCGCCGCTGAAGCGGCCGGAGGACATCTGGTTACGATGGGATCGGCCGAGGAGAACGCCTTCGTTTTCGACCTGATTGATGACGACCCGGCCCTCTGGGACGACTCGAATCTGAATCACAGCCACGGTTCAGGCCCATGGATTGGCGGGCTCCAGCCGGACGGTTCTCCAGAGCCGAAAGGGCGCTGGCGGTGGGTGACGGGGGAGCCTTGGTTTTACGCGAACTGGGCACCGGAGCAACCCAACGATGATCCTGCCCCCCCTCCCGGCCAGCAGAACAGAGCCCAGTTCCTGGGCTACGGACAGTTGATGGGTCCGACGTGGAATGACGCGCGGGATTACAGCCTGCAACCGGGCTACGTCATCGAGATCGGCGTCGATAACGTCCCCGGCGTCATTGCTCAACCGCCGGTCCAGTGGAAGACCGCCGATGGCGGCAACGGGCATCGGTATCAGGTGGTTCAGGCGTCCGGGGGCGTCAGTTGGTTCGATGCCGAGGCAGCCGCCGAGGCCGAGGGCGGCCACTTGGCCACGATCACGTCCGCTGAGGAGAACGCCTTCATCTACGATCTCATCGACGAGGATTCGAGTCTCTGGTTGCAGACCGTAAGCCCCAGAAGCCTTGGGCCGTGGTTGGGCGGACTCCAGCCGGACGGTTCGCCCGAGCCCGATGGAAACTGGCAGTGGGTGACCGGTGAGCCGTTCCTGTATTTGAACTGGGAGGCATCCCGCCCCGACGACTCGTTCGACTATCAGGACAAGCTGCACTTCCTGGGACCATATGTGTCCGGTGGCGTCCCCTGGGGGGATGAGTGGAACGATCTGGACGGCCAGGACCTGCTGGTCAGCTACGTCGTAGAGTTTGTCCCCGAACCCGCCACTATGTCGCTGCTGGCCTTCGGCGGCTTGGCGCTGCTTCGCCGACGAGGCAGACGCCGGAAATAGCGAAATCTACCAATTTGCCCGGGCTTGGTCATCTTCAAGCAATTGAACGGGGCCGTTGTAGGCCTGCGGGCCGAAGATGGGGTCTGTCTTGCTCAAGAGGCGGATGGTTCTTTCCAGGCCGCCATGATTGGACTTGTGCGAAAGGGGGCTATAACCCATACTCTTATGAGGACTGTGCTGATTGGGATGCCCAAAAACCTGTGGTGAACGTTTTTCTATATGCTATCAGTAATTAACGCAAAGTCAGGGAACAATTGTCGGTTCCTGGAACCGCTGGTTCCGGGGCGTTTGCTTCTCGTTGTCGTGGCGGCTGCGCTTACGGCAGGGCTTTCGTTGGCGGTATGCCAGGCCGCCCGTCGGCCCAAGGTCGACGCGGATTCCAACTCGTTTCGTCCGCCGCCGTTTTTCGGGGACACAGCCCCGATACCGACGGGCAGACCTTCCAACGGTACGACCGGGCCGACGGCGCAAACCCCGCCGGTTGCCTCGCCAACGGTGCCGATTCCGCGGCCGGTCGAACCTGTCGTCCCGGCCCGCAGGGGCGTGATCAAGGCGCCGGCCTGGCCCGCGGACCCGCTGGATGGGCGGGTCGACCGCGCGATTCGCGCCGGGCTGGACTATCTCTATGGCGTCCAGAAGCCCGACGGCGCCTGGGACACCAAGTACGCCTCGCAGCATACTGGCGGGGTGGAGTCGCTGGTGTTGCTGGCTGCTCTCGAGGCCGGCGAAGACCCCAAACGCCCGCAACTTGCCAAGGCACTCGATTACATAAACCAAATCTCGCCCAAGACCACCTATGTCCGGGCGGTGCGGGTGATGGTCTACTCGCTCCTGCCGGGGAAGGATTACGCTGCCCGGCTGGCGCAGGATGTGACCTGGCTGGCCGGCAACCTCAACCGCCGCACCGGTGGCTGGGGCTACGGGCCTGGCTATCGGACCACCAGGGAAAACCCCAACTGGGTGGACAACTCCAACACGTTCCTGGCGATGTTGGCGCTGAGGAAGGCGGAAGTCGCCGGGGCCAAAATATCGCCCGTTATCTGGGCCAGGGCCCGAGGATACTGGGCCAGGGGCGCCAATGACGACGGCGGAATAAGCTACCAGCCACCGGGACTGACCGGCTTTCGGCTGCGAAGCAGCAGCTACGGGTCCATGACGGCTGCGGGAGTTGCGGCGCTGTACATCCTGACGGACCAGTACGCCAGGCACGTCGAGCCCGACTACTCGGTCAAGGCTGCGCGGCGACCGAACCCGTCGCCCTACAAGAAAGCCATCGCCTCCGCCATCGATTGGATGTCGGGCAACATCGTCCTGGGCGAGAACCCCAAGTGGGTCTGGGGCACCGGGGAGGCCTACGAGTATTACTACCTCTACTGCCTTCTTCAGATGGCCGACGAGGGCGGGATGGATCGGGTTGGCGCGATAACGGTCGCCCAAGGCGTGGCTGAACTCATCTGCGGGCGGCAGAAGGCGTCTGGATGCTGGACCGACCCGGCGCCTTCGCCCGGAGCGGACGTGGCGGACGGTATGGTTGCCATTCGCACGTGCTTCGCGGTGATGGCCCTTTCGCGGGCTCGCGGGGCGGTGCTGATAGACAAGATATCCTTCGGCCAGCGCGCCGGGGATGACTCTCGCGACGCAGCCAACTTGGTGCGATGGATGTCCCGCTCGCTGGGCAGGGCGGGTTCGTGGCGAAAGGTGCCTCTCGGGGCGTCCAAACCGAAGTATGTCGCGCCGCTGCTTTACGTGCAGGCCGGTGGCAAGGAAATGCCTGCCGGCCTGGCCGGGCAGATACGAACAACGCTCGACGCGGGCGGGAGCGTGCTGGTCCAGCCCTTTGGCGGGAGGCGGGACATCTTCGAGGCGGTCAAGGTCTACCTCAAGGGGTTGCTGAGAGGCTACACCGCAGGCGATGTGCCGTTCGATCACGAGATATACTCGACCTACTTCAAAATCGGCAAAAAGGGCCGGCCCAAGTTGTTCGCCCTGGGTGACAGTTGCCGCCTGCGGGTGCTGGTATTCGAAGGCGATGCGTCGGGGGCCTGGCACCAGAGCCGCTGGGCCGACCGCCCGCAGCTTTTCCAACTACCCGCCAACGCACTGCTGTATACCACCGACCTGGCCTCGCCCAAGAGCCGACTGGCCATGGGCCTGCCCCAGCCGAAGCGTGCGATCGCCAGGCGGAGAATACCCATCGCACGGCTTCGCCACGCCGGTGACTGGAATGTGTGCAAGGGCGCCATGGACAGGCTCAGCGACGTGCTGGCTGGGTCGATCAGCGTCGGCCTGGATGTGTCGCCGGCCGTGGACGCCTCGGCCTCGATAGCTCCCGGCATCCCGGTGCTCTGGATGACCGGCACGACCCCGGCCGGCCTGACCGCGGGCCAGAAGGCCAAGCTCAAGGCGTATCTTACCGGCGGGGGAACGCTGATGATCGATTCGGCCATGGGGACCGAGCCACTGATAGCCGACGCCCGGGCCGCGCTGGAGGAAATGTTCGGCGCTGGTGCCGTTCGCGAGATGCCCGCCGATCACCCTTTGCTGACGGGTGCTTTCGCAGGTGGTTTGGGCTCCAGCCTGGCCAAGGTGCGTTACACCCGGGCCGTCGGCGGCGACAGCGGCAAGGCTGGACCGCCCAAGTTGTTCCTCGTCGAAATCGCAGGCCGGGCCGCGGTGATTCTCAGCCCGATGTCTGTCGTAGCCCCGCTACAAGGCCAGCCTGTCTACAACTGCAAGGGCCTGGCCGGACCCGACGCCGCCCGCCTTGCCGCGAACGTGGTGTTGTACGCCGCGGCAGGCAAGCGGTAGCAGTCCGAACAAATCACTCAGCGTGGATGTGGATGCGGATAACCTCGCCGTGGATCTGATTTAGCAGGTGGCGAGAATATCATCCCGCCGGGGTGCTTTACCAATCGTTGCTCTCTGTGTAATCGTGAAACGCGGCGTGGAGCTTTTTGGTCACTGGCCCGGCCTCGCAGTTGCTGATGGTCCGGTCGTCGATTTTCGTGACCGATATGACCTCCGCCGCCGTGCCGGTCAGGAAGCATTCATCGGCGCCCATAAGCCGCTCGATGGTAATATTCTCCTCGGCTGCGGGCATGCCCAGTTTGCCCGCCAGGCGAAGCACGAGAGATCGCGTAATCCCGGGCAGAATCCCGGCTGAAAGGGGTGGCGTGACGACCTTGCCGCTTTCGACTATGAAGAGGTTGTCGCCTGTACACTCGGCGACGAACCCTTTCTCGTTGAGCATGATGGCCTCGCCGACGCCGACATCGCCGGCCTCGATTTTGGCCATGATGTTGTTGAGATAGTTGAGGCTCTTGACTGACGGGTCGAGCATTCGCTGACTGGTGCGGACGGTCTTTGCGATGATAACCGCCATGCCTTTGTCGTACATTTCCTTGGGGTAAAGGACGATTTGGTCGGCGATGACAAATACGCTGGGCGAGTGGCAGTCGAATGGTCCAAGGCCCAGGCTGCCCGGGCCGCGAGTGATGACCAGGCGGATGTACCCGCCACCGGTCAGATCGTTGGCGACGATGGTCTCGTTCATCGCGTCGACGATTTGCTGCCTGGTATAGGGTATCTCCAGGCGAATCCGTTTGGCAGAGAGGAACAGCCGTTCGACATGCGCGTCGCACTCGAATATCCGCCCGCCGTAAATGCGTATGCCCTCGAACACTCCATCGCCGTAAAGCAATCCGTGATCGAAGACCGAAACTGCTGCCTCATCTGAATCCACCAAGTTGTCGTTAAACCAGACCTTCATGTCTTGCTCCCGAATCAGTTCCTAAGTGTGCTCCATGAATATACGCCGCAATCGGCCGCGCGGCAATGGGTATGCCTCCATGAATTGCCGCAGGCGGACAGGGCGCCGTTACGTCCGGCGGGGGGCTTGGCGGATGGCGTCGAAGGCCTCCGCGTAGCCGGCTGGGGCGCCGCAGTCCATGCATCGCCCGGCCACGTTGAGCAGGAAATAGTCCTCTCTATGGCGACTTAGCAGAAGTTGCTGGGCGCCGGTAAGTTGCAGTTCCTCCCCGGCCGGGCGGTAGGCTTGGCTGAGCTCGCGGAGACACTCGAAGATTTCCGGCGAGAATATATATATGCCATTGTGGGCGAGGTACTTCTCTGGACCGAGGTCCGGCGAGACCAGTCGCTCTCTGGCGACATCGGCAGAGGGTTTCTCGACGATATCCTCGCAGACGTAGAGTCGGTCCTTTACGAGCCGCCCTCGTGCGGCGCCAACGTTTGGCAGGATTTCCGGCTCGACGACCTGCATGCCGATCATGGCGGCACCGCGGTGCTCCGCGTAGGCGTCCACAACCTGTGCGGCGCTGGGCCTGGCGCGTTCGTCGGATACCCACGCGTGATCGCCCAACATCATCATGAACGGCTCGCCGGCGGCGAAGTACTCCGCCAGCATAATTGCCTCGCCCAAGCCTCGGGGTTGCGGTTGGGAGATGAAATCGATGTTCACCGGCAGTTGGGCGGCGGATTCCTTGCCGGCCGCGGTGAAGTAGCGGTGCAGCAGGTCGATCTGTTGTGGGTTGACGACAATCGCGACGCTGTCGATGCCGGCCGCGGAGGCCTCCATGCAGGCATGGTGCAGCAGCGGCCGAAGCCGACCGCGGGAGTCCACGAGCGGGAACATGCACTTAGGCACTGCCCTGGAGATAGGCCCCATGCGGCTGCCGAGTCCGGCGACTGGGATTACGGCTTTGGTGATGATTCGTTGGCTGGGTTTCATGCGAGTTTCCTTGCGGAGTATTGCCAAGTCCGATGCCGATTGTATTATCACCAAGATCGCCGCTTTGCCAAGCGGGCAATTGTTGTGTAAAATGATTGATAGCTATGACTTCCTCTTGGGAACAAAGAACCGTTCGTTTTTTCGGCAGGGTTCAGGGCGTGGGTTTTCGGTATGTCGCGTGCCGCACAGCCCGCAACTGCGAGGTCGCCGGATACGTCCGCAACATGCCCGACGGCAGCGTGGAATGCGTTGTCGAGGGCGAGCGGGCCGAGGTGGATGCGTTCGTCGCGGCCTTGTCGGAACGTATGTCCGACTACGTGGTTCGCAAGACCGAGCAGTCGGCCCCGAGTTCGGGGCAATACGTGAAGTTCGACGTGAAGTTTTGATGTGAGAGTTGGGAAACCCACATGATCGCCCAATCCCGGACATCCGCCGACGTGCTTACGCCCAGGAGCGTTACCTGGCTGGGCTTGACGGTCAATGTCGCGCTGGCTGTGGCGAAGATCCTCGGCGGCTGGGCTTTCGGCAGCCAGGCCATCCTCGCCGACGGTCTGCACAGCCTGTCGGACCTCGTAAGCGACGTGGCCGTGCTGGCCGGCATTCGCGTAAGCGAGCGTCCTGCCGACCAAAGCCATCCCTGGGGCCATCGGCGGGTCAGTACGATGGTGGCGATGTTCGTCGGGGCGATGCTGATGGCCCTTGGCGGCGGGATTGTCTACAACGCGATTATCTCGTTCCGCGCCGTCCACGAGCCGCTGACCAGTTTCGTGCCTTTGGGTCTGGCGCTGGCGACGATACCCGCCAAGGAAGTGCTCTTCCGCCTGACGCGCCGCGTGGGCCAACGGGTCGGCGACGTTTCTCTGACTGCCAACGCGTGGCACCACCGCAGTGATGCATTCAGTTCCGTCGCCGCGGCAGTGGGCCTGACGATAGTCGCCATTGGCGGCCCCGACTGGGCGTTTGTCGACGAGTTGACGGCCCTGGTGCTGTCGGCGTTTTTGATCGTCGCGGCCGGTCATATCATGCTGTCGGCGGGTCGTGAATTGGTCGACCGCGCGCCGAGTTCGGCAATACTCGATGCCATCGAACGTGCCATCCGTGAAACCAGCGGGGTTCGGGGCCATCACGCTATCCGTGCCCGGCAGATAGGCGGCAAGGTTACGATGGACGTGCATGTTCTGGTCGATCCAGACCTCACCGTTCGCCAAGGCCACGACATAGCGTCGGCCGTGCAGGAAAGCGTCAAGAATGCCGACGGCAACATTGTGGATGTCAATGTCCACGTCGAGCCGTGGGAGCAATCCGGTTCAGGATCGCGTCAGGCGAGGTGATCTCGCGATTGCAGCTCAACGTAGCTCTAACATCAAAAAGGTTTTACGCTGGAACCCGTTTGCGGGGCTTCCTGGGTTTTGCGCGGGACAGACGAGCCCAGAGCATCTCCACTTCGGCGGATATGGCTAGCTGATCTTCTTTTTTGAGTCCTTGTTCGCGGCCGCGATCGAGCAGTTCGGACACTTGGTTCAGGACGACATCAAGTTCGCAGTCGTCTTTCATGACTGTGCCTTTTCCTCCGTCGCCACGAATGCCCGGCGCAGGCGCTCTGGAGCAAGAGTCTGTCGCTTCCAGGAGCGATCTCCATGTCGAAGCGTTGGATGGCAGGTCTTCGACAATCTGCCGAGTTGCCTAAGTGTATACACGTGGGCGCCCGGAAGCGGGGGTATGGGACAAGATTCACCGGGATGGCCAAAACTGGTGGAGAAAACTGGCGGCCGGCCCAAAGCAAGCGTTCGCCGCCCGCCCGTGCGGGGAAGCACTGTTGGGGCCAGTCGCGTCAGCCTTCTTCTTCGGCCAGGGGTTCTTCGTCCAGTTCCGGGGCCTGCTGGGGCGTTGGGAATGAGATGAGGAACTGCGAGCCTTTGTCCGGCTCGGATTTCAGGCTGATGGCGCCGCCCATTTCGACCACCAGGCCGTGAACGACGGACAGGCCCAAGCCGGGGTTAGCCTGGTCGCCTCCGGCAAGCAGGCCTTTGGTCGTAAAAAAGGGCTCGAAAACCAGCGGCTGATGTTCCGACCTGATGCCATTGCCACTGTCGCCGAATGTCAGCACGACGCGGTCATCGACGCGGTCGACGCTGATGCTTATGGTTCCGCCATCGGGCATGGCCTCTTCGGCGTTTGTCAGCAGGTTGCCGAGTATCTGGTGCATTTGGTTGGTTTCGATCGGCACGATGGGTACGGGGTGCAGATCGAGGCGAAGGCGGATGTGCCTTTCTTCGAGCGGTCGCTCGACGAGGTGTACGAATGTCAGGACAACTTCCGTAAGGTCTGCCAGGTCGGCGCGGCGCTGGTCTCGTTCGGCGAACGTCAGCAGCGACTGTGTGATTCGGCTTGCGCGTGCGGCGGCTTCGGCGGTCATACGAAGCGCTCGCTGCATGGCCTGTCGGTCGCCACTTGTCAGGGCGAAGTCCACGAATGTCGCGACGCCGCCGAGTATGTTGTTGAAGTGGTGTGCGACTCCGCCGGCAAGGGTTCCCAGCGAGGCCATTTTCTCGGCCTGGAGCAGTCGCTCGCTCAGCTTTTTGCGGGTGGTTTCGTCGACCATCCAGGCTGCGACGCCCTGGACGGCGCCATCGGGGGTGTGGATCGGCGATAGCACGACCATCAGATCGCGGGTCTTGGAGGACGATATGGGAACCCGGACCTCGAACTCGCTTGTGATTCCGCGCTCGGCAGTGCGGGTAAGAAGTCGTTCGAGCAGCTTGCGGCGGTTTGCGGGAACGGCTTCGGCGATAGGTTGGCCTATAATCTTTTCGACCGTCAGCCCGATAAGTCCGGCTGCGGAGGAGTTGCAGGTTACCACGCGGAACTGTCGGTCGGTGGCGATGGCTGCCACCGGCGAGTGTTCGTAGAGGAGCCGGTAAAAATCTTTGTCGACCTGGCTTATAATATCGTCGCTCATGAAAGCTCTTAGTTTTAACCCGGGCTGAGACTATTGGGTCTATCGGATCGGGGTTATCAGGACCTCCGGCATGAGCACCAGCAGAGTCTCGAACTCAACGCCTTCGCGTTTGACTGTCATGAAGTGATGGCCGAGAGTCGATGGATTCCTCGCGTTGGCGCCTGGCCCGATTACCAGAAAGCCCTTTGGCGGGACCATTAGCTGGAATGTAACGTCCTCGAAGCTGTACGTCTCGGACTGGTTGACCATTCGCGGGCCGACGGGCGACATCACGAACTTCGGAGCCTTGGCCGTGGATCTCACCTGCGGCACGGCGGTGAACATCACCTTGGACAGGTCGTCCTCGTCCAGAGAGCATGCGACAGCCAGTATGTAATCGCCGACGGGGTAGTCGCTGCCACGAAGGGTGCGGTCGTCGCGGAAGGTGAAGATGGTGGCCTCGGGCTGGCGCTGCCGCAGGACGATCTGGAGCGGATCGTTGGGCCTGGCGGCCATTACGCTCTGGGTGGGGGCATGCCCGGTCATTCGCTTGAAGACCCTTGCCAGGTCCGGCCAGGTGCCGTCGCGCCCGAGTCCCACGCGAATGCCGTTGCGCCCAAGGTTTACCGAGCGAGCCGTGCTGATGGGCTCCTCGTCGAGGTAGCTCCAGATTTCCTCCGATCCGCTGGCCGTGCCGATGGGCACCTCGATCGTCGCCAGGCGGATAGTGACCACTATCTTGAATCTCTTGGGGTCGACCGGGGTGTTGGGCTTGGCGACCTGGGCGGTTGGGCTGGCGGCGCTGGGCACGGTCGCCGGCGGCTTGGGCGCGCGGGGTCCGCCGAAACTCGACAGATCGGGATTGCACCCGAATAGACTCGCCGGGAACGACGCCATCAATAACCAGACCAATCGTATCTTCATAAGCTCTGCCGCCGTGAATTGGCAATGGGCAACAGGGCATCATGTTACCGCCAGGAAGACGGCATGTCAATCGCGCGACCGCCAACTTGAAGACCAGAGGAGGCTTGAGCCAGGTCCGTCAGGTCGCCGCTGGCCAGAATATCAGTATGGCTGCGCCGCCGGCGAGGCTTAGGGCGAAGACTATGGCGACTCTTTTGAGCATTTTTCGGCTGCCGAGCAAGGCGATGGCGCCGGCTTTGAAAACGAGATTGGACATCGACGCGACGAGGATCATCCGCCAGCCGGTGTCGGAATGAACCTTGCCCACCTGGACGAGTTGAGCGGTCGAGAGAGTGATGGCGTCCATGTCGGTCAGCCCGCTGAGGGCGGCCACCGCGTACATGCCGCTGTCGCCGAAGTGCTCCCGGGCGGCCGCGACGGCGAAGAGGATGACTGCGTACAGCACGCCGAAGATGACGGCTACCTTGAGCTCCGCAGCCTTGCCCTTGACGGGGGCCTCGATGTGCATGCCCCGTCCGGCCAGGAACATTCCAGCCGTGATGATCGCCATCCAGGCGGTCATGGCGGCGAGCGGGCCGGCGAGTTGGCCCATTGCATCAGGCGCGACGAGGAATATCTCAAACCCCAGGCGGAGGAATACGATTGTTGCGGCGATCATGACCACGACGGCGCCGAGAGCGGAGCTTTCGGGCTGGGTTCGGCTGCGGCGGGCGTAGCCGACCGTCGTTGCGGTGCTGGAGATGATCCCGCCGAGCACGCCTCCCAGCAGCGTGCCCGCCTTGGCGCCGAGGAACTTGTACGTGAAAAACGCGCCCACGCTCACGCCGACGATCAGTACGACGATCAGCCAGATGCGAAACGGGTTGATCACGCCGTATGGCCCGTAGGGCTTGTCGGGCAGGATCGGCAGGATGACCATCGCGATGAGTACGAGCTGCATGATGGACCGGAGGTCCGCCTCGCCGAACCCGCCGATGATGCGGTGCATCCGGTCCTTGAATTGCAGCAGCACGGCCACGCCGCCTCCGACCATAATGGCCGGGATGTAACTCTCGAAGACCACCATCGCCCCCACGCCGTACATGACCATGGCGGCGATCTCGGTGGTCAGGCCAGGCTCGATCTGCCCGGCGCGGAGCTTCATGATCGATCCGACGATTACCATCACCGCCACCGCCAGCAGTCCTGCCGCAACGATCCATCCGCCATGCACGGTTGCCAGGTGGGCGCAGATCGTGCCGAATACCGTAATCATGCCGAACGTCCGCAGGCCCGCCACGTGCCGTGAGCCCCACTGTCGCTGCAACCCCACCAGCAGCCCCAGGCCAAGCGAAATACCGAACTGTACGTAGACCGCGGGATCCATGCGCAGAACCTCTAACACGTATTGAGACAACATAGAGAATATCGGACAGGCGGTGGGCCTAAGGTAAGATAAATGTATCTTGCCGTCGAGCGTAGAAGGCCCTTCGGACCTCGCGATCCGTGTTGAAATTGCCAGAAGGGCTGATAGGGGACGTTGGTCGGAGACTATCCGGAAAATCCCGGGTGAAAGAACAGGGAATTGATTAAGACTTTGCTATCGGCGTTAATGGCTGCCTTGATGGTGGTCACCATGGCAGTCCATCCCGGGCGGCGCATTGACAAACTGGCGGCCCGAGGAAGCAATGTCAGCCCGAAAGGATCCTTCGACATGCGAAGCGCACTTGCTTTATTAGCGGTGGCGGTCGGCTTTGGGCCGGCCCAGGGGGCAGAGGTGGTGTGGCTGGAGGCCGAGCAGTTCGCCCACGCCGGCGGATGGATCAACGACGCCCAGTTCGTCGATCAGATGGGCTCGCCGTACCTGCTCGCGACCGGAATGGGCGTGCCGGTCAAGGATGCGACCACCAAGGTAACCGCGCCCAAGCCGGGCAAGTACCGGCTCTGGGTGCGGACGAAGGACTGGGCGCCCAAACATCACCCGGGGCAGTTCCGCATCCTGATCGGCGGGCGGGCGGTGGACCACGTGTTCGGCCGAAGCTCGAAGGCCGGTTGGATCTGGGAAGACGGCGGCGTCATCGACCTGCGGGGTGAGACGACGGTCGCCCTGCATGACCTTACGGGCTACTACGGCCGATGCGATGCGATCATCCTGACAACCGACCTGGACTGGACCCCGCCGGATGAACCGAAAGCTGTCGCCGCACTTCGCAGTCAGCTTGGCGGTGTCAGCGCAACGGTCAAAGACATGCC
>Ga0307990_1002509_pt1 | contig 14615 bp, 8 predicted proteins | sample EllFjometagen129_FD_203168 | JGI IMG/M metagenome (GOLD analysis project Ga0307990, IMG submission 203168) | Marine microbial communities from Ellis Fjord, Antarctic Ocean - #129 | ecosystem: Environmental > Aquatic > Marine > Unclassified | place: Southern Ocean | collected 2014-10-08
TGGCTGGCAAGGCAATAATGGGTTTCCCACCACGGCTTCGAGCAGCCCCGCGAATAAAGTCCACCTGGCCCCCGATCCCACTGTAGAACTCATACCCCAAGGAATCGGCACAGACCTGGCCCGTCAAATCCACCTCCAGGCCCAGATTGATGGCCACCATCTTTTCGTGCTGGCTGATCACATGGGGGTCATTCACATACTCTGTGGGATAAAATTCAAAGAACGCGTTGTTATCAATGTAATCGTACAGACGCTTTGACCCCATACAGAAGCTAGCCACCACCTTGCCACGATTTGCGGTCTTCTTGGCACCGGTGACTACCCCGCTTTCGACCAGGTCGATAATCCAGTCACCAAACATCTCTGTGTGAATGCCCAGATCCTTTTTACCGCTCAAATATTCCGCCATGACCTGAGGAATAATGCCAATACCACATTCAATGGTACTGCCGTCTTCCACCAGGCGAGCAATATTCTGCCCAATCTTTCGGAGCTCTTCTGTGCCCGCAGGCAGCGCCACGTCAATGATGGGTTCGTCACAAGAGACCAACGCATCTATATCATTGACATGTAAGAAGCTATCACCAAAGGTACGCGGCATATTGGCATTGACCTGGGCGATCACGTACTTGGCATTGGAAGCTGCAGACTTGACAATGTCCACAGAGACCCCAAGACTGCACAGCCCACCGGCGTCCGGAGGCGACACAGTAATCAAGGCCACATCCACAGGCACTCGCCCTGTTTCAAACTGATGCGGAATATCAGACAGAAACATGGGGGTATAGTCTCCAACACCTTGACTCAAGGCTTCACGCACATTATCCGCAATAAAAAAGGTGTTCATTTTAAAACGGTCACGAAACTTTTCATCCATATAGGGCGCACTGCCCATGGTCAGCAAATGCACCACATGAACGTCACTCACGCCCTTGCAATGCTCCACCATGGCATTCACCAGATGTTGGGGCTGGCCACAGCCTGTCCCAATAAAGATGTGATTGCCCGACTGTATATGTCGCAAGGCCAAAGCGGCAGTTGTGACCTTGCCTTCAAACTTTTTCTTCCAATCAGAAGTCTGCATTTGTATCACCTAAATCAACCAAATTCTCTTTTGTGTCACTCTTTTTCCACACTCATTCTGGCATCCACTGCAATTGGCACAACACCTTCTCGCCCCACCACAAACGGATTGATATCCAATTCCTTGATCTGCGGAAATTCGGTGACCAGTTGAGACAGCCGCTGCAAACCTTCGGCAATCGCGTCAATGTCCACACCCTCCTGTCCGCGTACACCCTTGAGCATCTTATAGGTGCGTGTGTTAATCAGCATCTGCTTGGCTTCATCCGACGTCAAGGGTGCCAGATAGAAAGACACGTCCTTGAGCACTTCCACCATGGTACCGCCCATGCCAAACATCATCATAGGACCAAAACGTGGATCACGATTCATCCCGAGAATCACCTCAAGACCACTCTTGCACATCTGCTGGACCAGCACACCAAGGATGTTGGCATCCGGCATCTTCATGGGAATCCGGTACATCATGAGGTCAAAGGCATCCATGACCTCCTTGGCGTTGTTCAAGCCCACCTTGACACCGCCCACATCAGACTTATGCACAATGTCCGGGGACCAGATCTTCATGACCACGGGATACCCGATCTGTTGAGCCAGATTGACTGCCTGTTCCGCGTTCGTGGCAATAGACCCCTTGGGCGTCATAAAGCCATAGGCTTCAAGCACTTCCTTGGCATCCGCCTCACCCACTTCACGCAGACCCTGTCGCAGATGTCGGTCAATCACATTCTCGACTTTTCTACGGTTCACAGGGAACAACCTGACCACACGTTTGGGTCTGTTTTTCCAACGAACATAATCGGTCATTACGCGAATCGTACTCACAGCACTTTCAGGGGCATTGTACTGGGGAATCTTGCCTTCTCGGAGGACCTTGAGGGCACTGGCCACTTTGTTGGCCCCCATGAAACAAACAAGAATAGGCTTGTCTGTCTTTTTCTTGGAAACCCTGACAATGGCCTCTGCTGTGGCCTTGCACTCCGTCACAGCCTGAGGCGTTAACAACACCAAGGCAATATCCACATTCGGATCATCCAGTGCCACTTCCAGGGCAAATTCATAGGGCTTGGCCAGGGCATCGCCGAGTACGTCTATGGGATTCATAACGTTTGCAGCAGGTGGCAATTGGGAGGCCAGCTTTTCCACAGTTTCATCTGTCAATTTGGCAAATCCCAAACCGGCCCGTTCAATGGCGTCTGCTGCCATGATACCCGGACCGCCGGCATTGGTGATCACAGCCACATTATTGCCCTTGGGCAATGGCTGATTGGCAAAGGCCTGGGCAAAGTTAAACTGCTGCTCAATTGAATTACAGCGTATAATGCCAGCCCTCTCAAACACACATTCATACGCAGTGTCGCCACCGGCCAAACTCCCGGTATGGGAGGTTGCGGCCTTGGCCCCAGCAGCAGTCCCACCCGACTTGATCAACAGGATGGGCTTTTCACTGGAAATCTGTTCTGCCCGCCTGACAAACAGCTCGCCGTCTGTAATACTCTCAAGATATCCGGCAATTACCTTAGTCTTGGGGTCTTCGCCCATGGCCACGATCATATCCAGTTCGTCCACATCCGCCTTGTTACCAATACTAATCAAGCTACTAAATCCAATGCCATTGGCATTGGCCATATCCAGAATCGCAGCCAGCAATGCACCGGATTGAGACAGATAACCAATACCCCCTTGTGCAGGCAAATCACCTCCAAAACTCGCATTGAGTTTGTGCTCAGTACACACCACACCCAGGCAGTTGGGACCAATAAAACGGATGCCGCCCTGCTTGGCGATTTGCATGACCTGCTGTTCCAGACGCAAGCCTTCTTCGCCCACTTCCTTGAAACCGGCCGTGATAATCACCACAGACTTGGCACCAATCTTCACGCACTGCTGCATGATATCAGGCACAAATTTGGCTGGCACAATAATGACCACCAACTCAGGTATCTCGCCAATGGCCGCAAGATCAGGAAAACATTTGATCCCTTCTATTTCAGTAGCCTTACGGTTGACAGGAAAAATCTTTCCTTCATACCCACCCTTGACCATACTGGTCAGGATCTCATAACCAACCTTCCCCTTTTGCTGAGAGGCGCCTACAATGGCGACTGACTGGGGACTGAAGAACTTCTCGAAACTCATATTCACCCCTTTCGTGACATGATAGTAGCTCTTTAAGGCGACGAATTCTACCACACTTAAAAGTGCATTGCAAAAGAACTTACCCCGGTATATAGGCATATCTCATGTTTTTTTATGAAACTGCGAAAATTTAACATCTCAGCAAGACTGGAATTCAAACCGCAAAGCAAACATGAGCAATAAACCTCGCACTTTGTGCACCGCCTGCAGCCCTTGAATTGTGATCACTTGATGTTTAACAGAACCACCATTAACAATGCTGACAAGAACAACAAGAATCAATGCGTAAAGCCCAACCCAATGGTTGCAGCCACAAAAAAATAAGTTATAATAGGCAGTATACGAAACCTAGTAAGGAGACTTCCATGTCATTATATTTAAAACCAATGCGGCTTCTTGTATTGCTCTGTTCTTTTTGCGCGGTACTAACCGCAAACACAAACTCCTTTGAAACCAAGGTCTACGAGACCCAATACGGTGAATCCTTGAATTACAGGCTTCACAACCCAATCGCCGCCAGAGATACCGAAAAATACCCCCTGATACTCTTTTTACATGGCGCAGGAGAACGTGGCAAGGATAACAAACAACAACTCAAACACGGCGTGAACGATATCCTGGCTTTTTCGAAGAAAAACAATCATCCCATCTATTTGCTTGCCCCGCAATGCCCATCAAACCAGCAATGGGTCAATGTGCCCTGGAATGAAGACAGCCATACGATGCCTGAAAATCCCTCCACACCCATGCGTCTCACTCTTGAGCTGATGGACACCCTAATTGATCGCCTGCCCATTGACCCAAATCACCTCTACGTAACAGGCCTATCCATGGGTGGTTTTGGAACATTTGATGTCATCCAGAGGCGACCCGAGCAATTTGCCGCTGCCCTACCTGTGTGTGGAGGAGGAGACACAAAGCTTGCAGACGTCATCAAGGGTATCCCACTATGGATCGCACATGGCGATAAGGACCCCATTGTTTCTGTGATGCGTGCCAGGGATATGGTTGACACCCTTACGCTGGCGGGCGCCTCACCACACTATACAGAATACCACAATGCCGGGCATAGCATCTGGGGGGCCACGTATAAAAATGATGTCATCTTGACCTGGCTTTTTTCCCAAGTCAAGACGTCAAACCTCAATGCAATCCAGAAAATGACCCGCAGGAACCCCGTTGAAATACCAGCCTACTCGGTGAGCATTTTGGCATTTGGCGCCAAACAAGACGATGCATGGGAAACGACCAAAGCCTTCAAAAAGGCCTTTGACTCCTGCATGCTTTCGGGGGGAGGGCATGTCATTGTGCCGCCCGGCATATGGCCCACTGGCCCAATACAGCTCAGGAGCCACGTAGATTTACACTTGGAATCCGGCGCTGTGATCCAATTCAGTGATCGCTTTGATAACTACCCCTTAATCAACACCACCTGGGAGGGCCTGCGACGAGTACGTTGCGTATCGCCCCTGTTTGGCAATAATCTCACAAACGTGTCAATCACAGGCCAAGGCATCATTGACGGTGCTGGCCAGGCGTGGCGTCCCGTCAAGAAATTCAAAGTCACTGCCAAGCATTGGAAAGCATTGACTGAGTCCGGTGGAGTTCTCAATGACAACCAGGATGTCTGGTGGCCGAATCAGGAAGCTCTGAACGGTCGAGAACTGGTTCAGGCGTTGGAAGAAAGACACGCCACCCTACGAGATTACGCCCCACTTAGAGCCTACTTGCGTCCTGTGATGGTCAGTTTAATCAACTGCAAAAGGGTACTGCTTGATGGCCCCACGTTTCAGAATTCTCCGGCCTGGAACATTCATCCCTTATTATGCGAAGACGTCACGATTCGAAACATTACAGTGCGCAACCCCTGGTTCTCACAAAACGGTGATGGCCTGGACCTCGAATCCTGTCGAAACGTAACGGTGTCAAACAGCACTTTTGATGTGGGCGACGACGCGATTTGTCTCAAATCAGGAAAAAATGAGTATGGCAGAAAGCGTGGCAAGGCCTGCGAAAACATTGTGATCACCAACTGCACCGTATATCACGGTCATGGCGGCATCACAGTCGGTAGTGAAATGTCCGGTGGAGTCAAAAATGTATTCGTCGACAACTGTGCATTCCTGGGTACTGACGTGGGTCTTCGATTCAAAAGCACACGTGGTCGAGGCGGTGTCGTTGAAAATATCCACATCCAGAATGTTCGTATGTCAAACATTGGTACAGATGCCATTTCTTTCAACATGTTCTATGACAGTGCAGCACCTAAGCCCGAAGACGATTCATACATAGCCCCCAGGATCGAGGTCAATGAGAGTACACCGCAGTTTAAGAATATTCTACTCAAAAATGTGCTCTGCCAAGGCGCCAACAGAGCCATCTGGCTTCAGGGACTCCCAGAAATGCCCATTCAGGGCATTCGCTTTGAGCAAATCCACATAACGGCCAAGCACGGCATGGTCAGTATAAACGCCAACCAAATCAAGCTCAAAGGGGTTAAAATAGAAACCGAAACATCACCAACCTTTACCCTATATAACAATGATAATGTCGTATTGGATCAAGTGTATAGACACACAGCGAGTATCATGAATGAAACATTTCTCCGGGTCGACAAAAATTCCAGCCACATTATGGTTGACAGTATTGACATTGCCAAGGTTTCGGAGTTAATCAGTCAGTAAAAGACTACCTGACAAACTCTGAGGTCTTCAGTGAATATCCTAATCACAGGATCATCCGGCCTAATTGGATCGGCGTTACGTGCTGCTTTGAGAGAACAACATGACGTCACCTGCATGTCACGAAAGAAGCCCGCTGAAGGGCAGGCATGGTGGGATATAAAAAGACATGTTATTCACCTGCCTGAAAACCACCCTATTGACGCAGTGATACATCTGGCAGGCGAGAACATTGCTGGTGGTCCATGGACAGCAACGAGAAAACAAAGCATTCAGAACAGTCGAATCCAAGGCACCACACTGCTGTGCGAAGCCCTCGCATCGCTCGAACGTAAACCGGAATGCCTCATTTCTGCATCCGCTGTAGGATTCTATGGTAGCCAAGGGCCAGAAAAACTGGATGAATCAAGCCCCGCAGGCCAAGGCTTTCTGGCAGAAGTCTGCCAATCCTGGGAAAACGCTACTAGCTCGGCAACAGATGCAGGCATTCGCGTGGTTCGGGCCAGACTCGGGGTGGTCCTGGACAAACATGGCGGTATGTTACCTCGAATGCTGTTGCCGTTTCGTCTTGCATTGGGCGGTCCTTTGGGTCACGGAAGACAGGTTATGAGCTGGGTCTCGCTCACGGATCTGATTCGCAGCTTTGACTATATCTTGAATAACCCGGATTTGCAGGGCCCAGTCAATATCACCTCACCCAATCCAGTCACCAATGAAGTCTTTACGCAGGCACTGGCGCAGACACTCCACAGGCCTGCCCTACTCAGAATCCCAAACCTGGTCATTGAATCCCTGCTCGGGGACCTCGGCCACGAACTCCTTCTCGCCAGCCAGTATGTTTGCCCAGAAAAACTCCAGGCCTCAGGCTTCGAATTCAACCACAAAGAGATCGCACCAACACTTGAGCACCTACTGCAAAAGAGTGAAAGCTGAAAACCCCTTGGTATACAGCTTCCTTTCGCAGTTTTTAGAAAAACGTGTTTTTTGTGCTGAATACAACCATCTGAAGTTTGCCAAACTTCACTGACCCAAATAGTACGCTCCAATCCAGCAGAAATACGAACACAGAAAAAAACGTTCAAAAAGCATAACTTGTGCTATACTCGTATGGACTGAGGTAGATTTATTAAGGAGATTGGAAATATGGACAGTTCTCATTCCAGCGGTCAAAATCAGCACAAAAACTACTATGCCCCAGAATCAAGAAGTACGTGTGAGACTTTGGAGTGCGATCTTCAAATCATTAGTCATAGCCCGCTTATTGACACTTTGCTGGAAATTGTCTCGGGGCTTGTCGCAGTACTCAATGAAAACCGCGAGATCCTGGCAGTCAACCAATCCATGCTCAGCACCTTGGGCGTCAAAGACCCTGACGAAATCATGGGGCTACGAACAGGTGAAGCGATTCACTGCGAACATGCCCATGATGAGCCTGGCGGCTGTGGCACCAGCGCCTTCTGCAGCACCTGTGGAGCGGCCATCTCCATAGTCACCTGTTTGACTGAGAATAAACCGGTACAGAGAGACTGCGTTCTCAAGGTCGATAAAGATGGCAGTTCTATTGACCTCTACTTTCGAGTCCGCTGTTCACCTGTCATAATAGAGAATCAACGATTTCTCATGGTGGTATTCCAGGACATCACGGTTGAACAACAACATTCTGCCCTCGAACGAACTTTCTTTCATGACATCAGCAACACCATCAGCGGTCTGAAGCTCAGCAGTCAAATGCTTGAAAAACAAACCGATCCCTCTCTGGGAGAAGAGCTTCGAGCACGCATAAAACATCTTGCCGTATACCTTGAAAAAGAGGTTGAGATTCAACGCGTTCTGTGTTACCGAGAATCTCACACCTATGATGTACATTTTGAAGAGATGGCAATTAAACCACTCTTTCATGAACTAAAGGACATGTTTTGTTCACATCCCGTGGCCACTCACAAGTCTCTTAGTATTGTTAACCACACTCACCTCAATCACCTCCTGACGGACCCGGCATTGCTCAAACGTATTCTGGTCAATATCTTGATCAATGCCTTTGAAGCCAGCCAAGACGGAAAATATGTGGAAATATCACTGGACGACGACGCTGACACGGTAACATTCAGCGTATGGAATGCCTCGGTCATACCCCATGATGTAGGATTGAGAATATTTCAACGCAACTTTAGCACCAAAAATGCGCAAGGCCGAGGACTTGGTACCTATGGCATGAAGCTCTTCGGCGAAACCTATCTCCAAGGCAACGTGAGTTTTACATCCCAAATAAAACATGGCACGACATTTTACCTAAAATTGCCCAAGCAGCCAGATGTACGAATATCTCCCTCTCTATTTAGCCTGTAGTATTGCCTGGTCAAGATACGGCACATGCGACATCAAAGACGAAGCCACCAGAGGATTGGCTGCCACGGCAGGCAATTTCAGCCTGGACAACACAGCCTGGCACAAACCCGTGGGATCGATCAAACAGGGATCTTCAACCTCTTGGCGAATCGCCTCATGAATTGTCTGTAAATAGTCCTGGCACTGATCAAAGACGCTGGACGCCTCTGCACCAAAGCGTGGAGTATCCCAAGAACTCAGGAGGCAGGCCACCGGCTTGAGTAATTGAAGGCGCTTCACAGAGGTCAAAGACACCATGGCATCATCATATACAGGAACACCCCAGGCAAAAGCCAGAGCATCCCCTGTGAACAATACCTCATGGCCATTTAGCAGGTAACACACTGACCCCGGTGAGTGACCTGGCGTGTGAATCACCTTCATTTCAAGCCCTGGCTCCAGCTGAACTTTGTCCCCATCTACCACCTGCTGGTCTACTGTCACATCGCCAGAAACCAATTGATCAAACCCCAGGGACGGCCGCTTAGCGACCTGCAGTCCCGTATTTTCTATCCAGGGTGTTTCAAGGGCATGGGCTAACACACAACAGCCGGATCGCGATTGAATTGTCTTGAGCCCGCCCATATGGTCGGCGTGACCATGGGTCAAGAGAACCGTGACCACGTCATCGAAAGATCGATCAATCCCGGCGAGATATGTTTCTATCACCCCAACAGTCGAGGCAATGCCAGTATCAATCAAGTGGATGCGCTGGCCCACAATAAGATACACATACACAAATCGCTTCACACGTATTGTGGGAGACACGCGAATCTCATAGTCCACACGCAATGCATGCACATGCTCAGTTACCTGCATTAATCACGCCGCCAAATCATAGATTCCAAGTCCTGGCTTCAAGGTTCTGATGTTTAGAACTCAACAGTCGGTGCCCCAGCCTTGGCCTGTTCTGTGGCATCAAAGTATTCAGCAGGTTCAACACCAGCCCTTTTACAGAAGAAGGACCCTATGAAAGCCCTCTCATATCCATTGAGTGCTTCCACAGCCCCATTATATCGGGTACGGGCCACGGCGATGCGATTCTCTGAACCTTCGAGTTGATCCTGTAACGCCAAGAAATTCTGATTTGCCTTGAGGTCAGGATAGGTTTCCTTGAGTACCAGCAAACGGGACAACAAACCTGTCAGCTGATTGCTAGCCTGAATTTTATCAGCCGGACTGCTCCCTGGCTGAAAATATTTCTCTCTGGACTGAGCCAGGCTTTCAAACAGCTCCTTTTCATGGGCCGCATACCCCTTGACCGTATTGACCAGATTGGGAATCAGATCAAAACGTCGCTGAAGCACAGCATCCACATCAGACCAGGTCTTCTTAGCGGCCTGCTCATATCTCACAGCCCTGTCATAGCCACTCTTAAACCCGCCAAAACCAAAGACCACCAAAAGGACCAACACACCAAGAACGATCCAAATTGTTTTCCCTGACTGTCTCATATTCAAAACTCCTATCCAAAAATGTCACTCGACACCAAAATACTAAACACTGAAAACGGTCACCTGAAAACTGTTCCCTACCAGCTTCCGCCAGCACCGCCGCCGCCAAAGCCGCCGCCCATGCCGCCGCCAAAGCCACCAAAACCGCCGCCAAAGCTGCCACCGCCATAAGAACCACTTCTGCCGTGGCCCCCATAGCCCCGGTGACCGCCAAAACCACCGCCCATCAAAAATGGCAGCATCAACCACATGCCCCGGCCTCCACGTCCACCACCCAAAAAGAGGAGAATGAACAGGAGCAAGGGCAAACCGCTGCAACATGGTGTTCTGCGACGTCTTCTGGGATTTCTGGGCAACTCAGGCATGCCAGAAAGCTGCACACCTTCTTCTTCTGCAATACGCTGAATGAATCGCAGATTGGCCTGGAGGATCCCCTGACTGTAGTCGCCCTGCTTAAAATACGGCTCTAAATAGTCACGTCCAACCGTGCCGCAGAACCGATCTGTCAAATATCCCTCCAGACCGTACCCCACTTGAGGGAAGTATTCCCGTTCTTTGACGGACATCATGAACAAGAGCCCATTGTCCTTACCTGCCTGCCCAAGCTTCCACTGATCTGCAAGATCAAATGACGCCTGCTGCACAGGTATCCCCCCCGTGGTCTGAACCGTCAAGATGATATATTGAGTGCCCGTTTTCTGCTCCAGTTCATGCAGCAATCCCAATAACTGACGCTCTGTGCCAGCATCAATCACATTGGCATTATCCGCCACATACGTGCTGGGCTGTGCCAGGGTAAATTTTGCCAGGCCCACCGCAGGCCACATCAGGAAACAAACCAGCCCGAGGACAAGCAATAATGATCTATTGGGAGTATGGTTACACTTCATGACTATCCACCCAATCTGCCAACTGCTCAATCACAGTGTAGGTGGCATCAAAGCCAAGAATCAGAGCATCACTCTTGACCTTCACCTTGGTGTTGCGCCATTGGACGAGTGTGTCCAACGCGGCCGTCTCGATGCCAAGGGTTTCTCTGGCCTGACTCAAGGTGCCCTGAATTGAATTCTCCCTGTCACCTTGATTGAGCCACACCATGGCCCGAAGATAAGGCAGCAGAGTTTTGCCTGAAGACACAAGCACATCCCTGAGCAAGCGGACATTGCCGGCACTGGCCATGTAGCCTTGCCTCAAGCGAATTAGCATGGCCTTGAGTTCACGTTCACACTGGAGTCGCACATCCGAACGTTCAAAGCTCAACCCAGAAAACAGATTGTCACCCAACACCGCCTTGCCGGACAATTGAAAGTCCAAGAGTTCCACACCAAACACATCACGAGACCGCTCAATGTACTGGGGGGTCATGAGCAAAGGCAAGGCCATACTGTGTTTGCGCAGGCTCTTGATCATACTACTCATCACATCCAGATGTGAACGCTCCAGACGTGAAAGCACCAGGACGGTATTGATATCACTGGTCCCCACCTGAAAATCTGCCCCCGTGGCGCTGCCAACGACGGTTACGTTAATCAGGTCAGCTCCAAAATGCTCCTGAATATCCACGACAAACTGCCCTATTGCAGCCTGGGCCTGAGACGCTACGCCTTCATACTGCACAAAACTTGACTCTGCCATAACATGTCATCCTCAAATCAATAGTCTGTTTAGCGTCACAGTGTACTGATAAGGTCCTAAAAGCTCAAGCGCTCAATTTGACATGGCAGTTTGAAAGCCACGAACACAGGTACAGACGCCCTGGCCTGATGATACTTGCCAGAATTATGCAAAAACACGGATCTCAGAGTCACAGAGAAGCGGTGTATGGCAGTTTCAGGCGAAATATTCGCCTTCCATCCAAGGTGGATGCAGATCACATTGAAGCGTTGCACGAGCAAGGTGTGCTAAATCTGACATGTCCCAAGCCAGACAAATCCAAAGCCATAAAAGTCAAGATCCAGGGAGAATCTACCGTCATAAAAAAAGCTGAATCCACCCCAACGAGGTGGATTCAGCACAATCACAATCAATCATCAGTTCAGTGTTTAGCTGTCGCAATCACACTCAAGCGCTGCCAGTTGCTGCATAAGCTTCCAGCGTTTGGCTGTATCTGAGGTGGCCTCTTTCATCAGTTTTTTGGCCAGCTCAGGGTTGATCTGCTTGAGAGAGCGATAGCGGTTTTCGCCATACGCATACTCTTCAAAGTCCAAAGACGGTGCCTTGGAGTCGAGTTGCAGCGGGTTCTTGCCCTGCTCAGACAGCCGTGGATCAAAGCGATACAGGGGCCAGTGACCACAGGCCACTGCCTTTTTCTGCTCGTCGTACCCTTTGGTCATGTTGATACCATGGGCAATACAGTGTGAGTACGCAATAATCAATGAAGGACCAGGATAGGCTTCTGCTTCTGTCATGGCCTTGACGACCTGATTGGTGTTGGCACCCAATGCCACCTTGGCCACATAAATATTGCCGTAGCACATGGCAATCATGCCCAGGTCTTTCTTGGGTGAAGGCTTGCCAGCCGCAGCAAACTTAGCCACAGCCGCTCTGGGTGTCGACTTGGACATCTGACCACCGGTATTGGAATACACTTCAGTATCCAAAACCAGGATGTTGACATCCTTACCACTAGCCAGTACGTGATCCAGGCCACCGTAGCCAATGTCATAGGCCCAGCCATCACCACCAAAGGCCCACACACTCTTGCGAACCAGATAATCAGCCACTGTTAAGAGCTTTTCACATTCATCGCAAGACTCAGCCTTTTCGCAAATAGCCTTCAACTTGGCCACACGTTCACGCTGCAATTCAATGGTAGCCTGAGCAGGATCATTGGCCACGACCACCTCGGCAATCTCCTGTGCCAGAGCCTTGTCCACACAGCCCTTGTCAGCGACCTTGGCAAGCAGTTCCACGGCATACTCTGTGAACTTGTCCACTGTCAAACGCATACCCATGGCAAATTCCGCATTGTCTTCAAACAGACTGTTACTCCAGGCCGGGCCACGTCCGTCAGCACGGGTGGTATAGGGTGTCGTGGGCAGGTTACCACCATAAATTGAGGAACACCCTGTGGCATTGCCAATCATGGCACGATCACCAAACAACTGGCTGACGAGCTTGACATAGGCGGTTTCACCGCAGCCAGCACAGGCCCCTGAATATTCAAACAGTGGCTGAACCAACTGACTGCCCTTGACACTGGTCGCCTTAAACAGCTTGGGATCTGTGTTCGGAACATTCAGGAAGAAATCATAGTTTTCACATTCCTGAGCACGCAACGGTTCCTGACGAGCCATGTTAATGGCCTTGCGACCAGTGAGTTCTTTATTCGCGTCTTTTTCCTTGGCAGGGCACTGCTGCACGCAGGCACCACAACCGGTACAGTCTTCAGGTGCCACCTGCACAGTAAATTTCATACCGGCAAAGTCCTTGCCCTTGGCATTGGCACTCTTGAATGTAGCAGGTGCCTTGTCCAGTTGATCTGCGTCATAGGCCTTCACACGAATCGCAGCATGCGGGCACACCAGAGAACAAGTCCCACACTGAATACACACATCAGACTCCCAAACGGGGATATCCACGGCAATATTCCGCTTTTCGTATTTGGTGGTACCCAGAGGGAACTTACCATCCACAGGCATCTGGCTGACAGGCACCTGATCGCCTTTGCGAGCCAGGATCACACCCGTCACATTTTTTATGAAGTCAGGCGAATCGGCAGGCACGACTGGAGGCATGGTAATCTGGCTACTCACCTGAGCAGGCACAACCACCTGGTAGACCTGATCCAATGCCGCATCCACAGCCGCATTGTTCATATCCACAATCTTCTGCCCCTTCTTACCATAGCTCTTCTTGATCGCCCCCTTAATCGCATCCACGGAAGTCTCAATCGGGATGACACTGCTAATCTTAAAGAAGGCAGTCTGCATCACCACATTAATGCGAGCACCCAAGCCAAGCTCATCCGCAATATCAATCGCATCAATCACATAGAACTTGACCTTCTTGGCAATAATCCGGGTCTGAACTTCCTTGGGCAGTGTGTCCCAGACCTCATCCTTGTCGTGCGTACTGGTCAACAGGAAGATACCGCCATCCTTGAGATTTTCCAACATATCAAACTTCTCAAGGAAGCTGGGATTGTGACAGGCCACAAAGTCGGCCTTTTCAATCAGGTAGGTACTGCGGATCAAAGACTTACCAAACCGCAGGTGAGAAATCGTCACAGCACCGGCCTTCTTTGAGTCATACACAAAGTAGCCCTGTGCCATGTTGTCTGTCTTTTCACCGATGATCTTGATCGAGTTCTTATTGGCACCCACAGTGCCATCTGACCCCAGACCATAGAACATCGCACAGTAGGCATCACTATCGACCTGGAAAGACGAATCGACTGCCAGGCTCTTGCCTGTCACATCGTCATTGATACCCACAGTGAATCCGTTGATCGGCTCAGCCGCATCCAGATTGTCAAACACGGCCTTGGCCATGGCAGGGGTAAATTCCTTGGAACCCAGACCATAGCGACCACCCACAATGGTGGGATAACGATCATACTTCAATGCACCGCTGCCCATGGCCTCGCCAATGGCAGTACGGACGTCCAGATACATGGGCTCGCCCAGTGCACCAGGCTCTTTGGTACGATCCAGAACAGCCATCTTCAGGGCCGTCTTAGGCAGTGCCGCAATAAAGTGTTCCAGACTGAACGGCCTGTACAGTCTGACCTTGACCATACCGACCTTCTCGCCCTTACCGACCAGATATTCCACGGTCTCGTGGACCGCATCAGCCCCAGTTCCCATCACAATGATGATCTTCTCAGCGTCCGGGGCCCCCACATAATCAAACAACTTATACTCGCGTCCCA
>Ga0307990_1002513_pt1 | contig 14609 bp, 25 predicted proteins | sample EllFjometagen129_FD_203168 | JGI IMG/M metagenome (GOLD analysis project Ga0307990, IMG submission 203168) | Marine microbial communities from Ellis Fjord, Antarctic Ocean - #129 | ecosystem: Environmental > Aquatic > Marine > Unclassified | place: Southern Ocean | collected 2014-10-08
ACAGCTGCCTGTCGTCCCCGTTGGTGAACTCGATCTCGACTGTGATGTCGTCGTCGAGGTACTCGACCCAGCGTATGGTCCCGCTCTTGTAGGTCACCGCATCCTTGAGATACCGGATCTTCTGTCCCGGAACCAGACTCCGCCGCCAGTCGTCAGCTCTCAATGGCATAGCTTTTCCCCTGTCTAATCCGCTGCTTTCTCACTTGACCCGCTATCTTCTCGATCGCGAACAACTCCGTGTCGTGCGATTGCAGCCAGACTTCGCTGGCGTCGTGCGGGTTGGCCAGAGCTATACTCAGCCTGTAAACGCTCCTCCGCAGATCCTCGTACTGGTCATGCACAACCTCAGGCTCGCTCATTCTGACATCTCCCTGGTTTCAGATCGACCTGCATCTACACGGCACATGATCTGGCGCATAAGGCTCTCCGTCCGCAGATCCGCCCGAACAAACTCTCGAAAACGCCGACCCCAATCCTTGCGTGACTTCTTACGCAGACTCTTCTTGCGAAGAACTATACCTCCGATCCACATCATTCGTCTCCGCTAGCGTCAACGCCCGGGTTGGATGTGTTGCGGAGCAGCGTCGCCAGGTTGGGTCTTCTATCCGCGAGAAAGTGCAGTAGATCGAGGGCATCGCCAGCGCAGGATCCTGCCGGATATCCGTGCCTTATGGCCAGGCTCTTTATATGCTCCTCCTCCTCGTTGGTGAACTCGTCGCTCACGTCGTCCTCCAGCTCCTCTAAGGCCAGCTCCAGACGCCGCTCCGCGTCCCAGAAGGAGGCGAGGAACCTAACAGCTGCCTCTGCTGGTTCCTGCACTGACTCCAGCTTCACCGTCTCCGCCTCTGTCAATTCGATCACATCGCTCATAGGCTCACGGTCCTTTCAGAAGATACTCTGCATGTCCTCGATTTAGGATGCGGGGGCCAGCAGATTCGCCAGCGCCGGTCTGCTGGTCGCCAACTGCTTCAGCATCTCATCCACAACCGGATGATCGAATGCAACGTCCTTCTCATCGCACAGAGCCGACAGTTCACCCAGGACTTGGTCGTCTCCGGGGCTTAGATCCTCCTCCTGGTTCCTCCCCGTCAGCTCACCCAGGACCCGCTCCAGCTCACATGTGGCGTCGTGCATCAAACCCGCCGTTCGCACGGCCTCTTCGACGCACACTCGAAGAAGGTCCAGACGGAGTCGATCCCCAGGTTCAAGATTCTCGATGTAGGTCATAACATAGATCCCTTTCAGAAGATACTCTGCATGTCCTCGATCTCGGATGCAAGCGCATCCAGGTCTCCGTCCAGTATCCTCTCCAGAGCCGCGATCTCAGCCGAGGCCACTGGAGGCTCCGACGGATCCACCCCCTGGGCGTCGCAGCAGGGGCATTTCTGGATGTGGAGCACAGTGGCGCCGAACACCCAACCCTCCTCCTCCAGCGCGTCGCGCACCGGCTCCGGGATCGTGGAGGTCTTCAGAAACTCGGCCTTGGCTAGCTCCGCCGCGCCGCCTTCGTTGCCCATATCGAACCACATGTCATTCATCATGTGGAACACGCTCCAGGCTTCTCTACACCGTTGGCACCTAACGCCCATCGCTTGTTTCCCCTTTACTCTTCATCTGGACCCTAGACCACATCTCCACCAGATCGGCCTCACCTAGCGAGACCAGGCGTCGGCACAGAATCTCGAGGCCTGCTTCCATCGCATCGGCCACTATCTCGGGCGCGCGGTCCGGATCTACCAGATCCAGCATGTCCTCAAAGGCGGTTACCCCACATATATCCCTTGCATAAGGCACGCCTTCCAGGTTGCTGCCGCACGTCGGGCAATCCTCCACTGTAATCGCATCCTCCACTGTAATCGCATCCTGGAGGACTCTCAGGGCTTCGTGCGCCGACACGGGGGCCTTCACTCCATCCTTGATAGGGTGAAGTCCGTAGCCGAAGCAATCCGGGCAGTTTTCGATGTGGGGGATGTCCCCACAGTCCTTGCACACGTTCCATCTTCCGTATTTCATTCGGATTCCTCCCCTTCCGCCAACTCCTTCAATATACGAACGGTCGCCGTATCATCATAGGCCTGCGCCTTGCACCTCCAGTCCAATTCGAGCTTGCGTATCCTCTGGGCCAGAATCTGATCCCAGTCTTCGATGTAGTTCGCATCGAGGTCTGCGCTCTCCCACTCGAGCGATCGCACAAAGACCTCGTCCCCCAGGGGGCTTTTGACGACCTCCTCCTCCTCCTCAAGATCCTCGACGTCGCGGTTCTCCACGACGTACTTGATCCTGCCTCCGTCTGACTTCACGTCGATCACGAGACCTCCCTCGATCACGATAACCACCCGGCGCCTGTCGCAATCGAGTATGCGCTGCAGGATGGCTTCCTGCTCGTCGTCTCCCTCGTCCACCTGGACTACAGCCACCAGAACATCGCTCTCGGCGTCCACCACCCGGATCCACTGGTACCCCGGGTCGGTGTCGTCCGAATTGAAGGGAGGTGCCTGCTCTGGCTCATGCCCCTCCAGATAGAAGTTTCCGTCTGTCTTCAACATGCTTTCAGCTCCTATATGAGTGGAAGATGGTGATCGCCATCGTCGGCGACCTTGATCCAGTCGCCGCACAGCTTCACGGCCGCCTCGTTGCGCAAGTCGAATCCCATCCCAGCCACAGTGCGTATGATCGTCACGCCCACCACGCGGACAAGCCGCTGCAGTGTGGTCCTGTGCTGGTGGAGAATCGCTGTCTTCACCGCCTCCGCCATGACCTTGTCATCTGCATGCCGTATCTTCTCCATGGTGTCCTCCAGCACCTGCGTCAGCTCCTTCACCCTCCGCCGCCTCTCGATCTCTCTCGCTATCTCATCAGTCATCCCGATCCTCCTTCGATCCAAATTGTGGAAGGTTTAGCACCACTCCCTTTCTCGCCACCGGCTCCAGACCTCCATCCCCGCTTCTGCGCGTCTCGATCATCACAGTATCCCCGCAGTCCAGCGTCACGACCTCGTAGACACGATGGAGCAGGGAAGGCCACACGCGCCCGTTGTATGCTATGTGCAGAATCATCGTGCCGTCTGTTGCCTCGACCCTGCCCCAGCTGCCACCGCCGAGGTGATTCCGGTCACGCCATGCCATCGCCTCCCGCACAGCGTCCTCAAGGCTATCCTCGCGCAAGTCCACACGTTCGGGATCCACTGGCGGTTCCCAGTATCCTGATTCGCACCCGATGTCTAAGTTGGGCGCATGCATCAGTGTCAGGAGCACCTTGCCCTCTTTGTGGTCAGCCATCGTCAAGCCCCTCCAGCACATCCACCGCAGCCTCGCGCGCGGCGTCCAGAGCGCTCCAGTCGATGGGTCCTCCGCCTGGTTCGCCCTCGCTGTACGCCTCCACCAGCACCCGGCACACCTTGACGGCGTCATCCATATGCCTGTCATCGACGAGCACCTCCTGAAGAACCATCTCGTCCCTGCCGCAGCGCTCCACAGTGGCCGAGCACTGAGGCAGCCCCACGAGCTGGAGATTGTCCAGATCGGTTATGATCTCCTCGCCTCCGCACTCACATCCATCGATTTCGCACTTGTACCTCAGGCTCACCAAATCCACAGCAAATCCACGCTTCTTGCTCATGTCAGTCTCCCTTTCGTCTTCGTGTATATCCTTGACTTGCAATCACGTGCGCCGCACTGTGTCCGATGCGAGGAACCACCTATCATGCAAATCAGCTATCACCGCTGTAAAACGCTCTTGCAGCAACTCCTGGGCCTTGTGCTGGATCATGCCCTCCACCTGACTCTGCCAATGATCGCAGAACTCCTCGATCAGGAGCTCCCTGCCGTTCACGGTCAGAGCAATGTCCAGCGTAGTGTCGGCCAGGTACCTCTCATCTAAGACATCCTCCATAGCGTGCACCGCGCTCTCCACGACCACATGCTGCAGCAGCGTGTCTCTATCGAGGTGTGGTTTGAAATCAATCAGCATCGTAGCTCCTTTCCACTTTTCGGTCGACAGTCTAACTCACCTACCATTCAAACTGCTTCAGATTCTCGTGCCGGTTTCCATCCATATCCAGCGTCAACCACTTGCAGTCAAGCCGCCGAGCTAGGTCCAGAAGAATCAGAAACGACTCACTAAAGCCATGCCCCAGCAGACGCGCTCTATCCTCAGGCCACTGTTCTCGCGACGACGACATCGCCCAGATTCTCCAGCCATATTCATAGTCATCCCGGGGTAGTTCGATGCAAGCATCGTTCAGCAACTCGTTGTCCCTCCTGGATATGTGCTCTGTGCTCAAAACCAATTCAGAATTGATTTCGTATAATACGCTTCGTCTCAAAGCCAGCTCCTTGTTCACCTCGTGGGGTGTGTCTGTATCGATCATAATGCCAGATCCGCTTGATCGCTCTGTAGTGTCGTCTGCGCCTCTGGTGGGGCTACAAGCATTTTCATTGACGCCATCCCCAGCCGCAGGTGGCTTCCGAAGCACTTGGCCGCCTTGGCGTCGCCCAGCTCCTCGACCGCCTCCGCCGGCGTCTTCAGCCAGCCCCGCAGACGCCCCACCTCGACATTGAGCGCAAGCGCGAACGACTGTCCGAGACGGACATGGATGTTCCCATTGTAAAAGCCCTTGACCTCGAATAGAGGCACGCGCTTGCCCGAGACTTCCCGGCACATGAACACCTCCTTGCGCCCACTGATCCAATCCTGACGCGCATTGTATGTGAACCGTAGCAGATCGTCGGATCGCCGAAACCCCAGGTTGTTGCCCACTGTCATGAGGTCCATCAGGAAGTCGCAAGCTGTATCGGTCAACGCCGAACCCGAACCTCCGTAGGGGTCCTTGCGGATGCCTCCCATGCGGTCCAGGACAAGTCGAAACTCCAGAGCGACGTGCGTCGGCAGATCCTCCTTGTATCTCCAGCGGTCGTCGGTGAACACCTTCTTGTTACTCTTGTAGGCTCTGACATTCGCCTTGCTGTGCATCTGATCGAACGTCTCCAGGAGCTGCTCCTCCATGTACTCGTTGGCGTGGTTGAGCAGCCAGCACACGATCGCGTACGCGTTCTCGGACGTGAAGTCCACGAGCCCCGACACCTTGACCTGATCGAGCATCCGCTTCCGCTGCCTGGAGCACAGACGGTCCGTGACCTCCACTAGATTGCCGAACAGCTCCGTCCAGTACTCTCCCCTCAGACCCTGCAGCCTGATCAGGAGATTCGCCAGGATGTCCGTGGGCGACACCTGAAGCTCCCGCAGTAGATCCACGTCCAGCTGCGACGCCAGATCATAGTTGTGCTGCGCATGCGACATGTCCGCCTGATAGAACTCCACCATGCGCTCCACCAGGTTGGCACCCTTGACCAGCTTGTCCCCGGGTGCCTTCTCTTTCTCCTGCTGCTCGTCCTCCACAGCCATCCTCGCGGACAGCGTCTCGCGCCTGGATGCCTTGTAGCGCTCCTTCAAGTGACCGAACTGGTCATCGAAGAACCGGGAGAACGCGTCGTTCTCATCCACGTCATGTCTAAGCGCCCTGGGGAACGTCACCCTCACCAGGTCCACGCGAGCGCGGGCCTTCCGGTCCTCCGCGTTCAGGAAGTCAAATGACCCAATGATCTCGGTCTGCACCTCCCTGCGATCGATGGCGTACGCGATCTTCTGGGACTTGTCCCAGCGCTGGGGGATCACAAGCCAGGCGTACTTTGCCTCGGCCTCTGTGATGATCTTCGCCGCCCAGGTCTCGTACTCGGAATAGGGCGGATTGCAGAAGATGGCGTCGATCCGCTTGCCCAGCAGCGACTGCTGGAGGAAGTCCGATCCGATGACCGGGCAGACACGGGTCAGCTCCTGATACAGGACCGCGCTCTTCTCGATGGCCAGGAGATCCGGGCGCACCATGTTCTCGCGGTCATCGATGTCGTCCCTCACCGCCTTGAGCACCTTGCCAGTGCCCGCTCCAATGTCGAGCAGCGCGCTTATTCCGCCCAGGCCTGTGTAGTGTCCCCGGCTGGTCTTGGGGAACATGTCGCGAATGAACTTCTTGATGATCTCATCTGTCGTCGGGTAGAACTCGTAGTCCTGCCCCTGCGCCTTCACCTGGCGCACCAGCGCCTTCGCATTGACTGCCATTGCTTGTGCTCCTCTGTTTACGTTTCATATAGTCAGGCCCCTACCTAAATCACTCTTTTATCATCGCTTCAAACCGTCTCAAAGACGAACATGAAACTATAAGGATAGATTCAATGAGGCGTCTATCTCTTCTCGTTTCCTTTGATGGGGGCAGAAACCGTAATGCCCGTGCGCATGATTGCAGTTCATACACAAGATGCGGTATCCTTCAGGGTACCCCTGCTTGCGCAACTCACGATAGACATTTGTACTGCCTCCAACACGCTTGCGGTGCTTGTCTCCGCCCCCGTTGATGTGGTCCAGAGTAAGGAACTCGTAGGTGGTCTCCCCACAACAGGCACATCTTGGAGGATCCCCGCTATACGCCACAAGAACATCCATTCTAAGCCGTCGTAATTCGATATGAACATACGACTGTAGTCCAGCTGCCTTGCGCTTTGCATTGCGCTCCTGCTGTTTCTGTCGCACACATTGCTTGCATTGATACGCCAACCCATCATATGTATGCTTCGTCTTGTGGAACTCAGCTTCGGGTCGAACCTCAAGACACTTGCTGCATTTCTTCCATCCATCGGGTGTGCCAAAGGATATCCGCCTCTTTATGTTCGCCTCCCTGCTGAGGCACCCACAGCTCTTGCAATGACCCTGACGTAGTGTGTTGGCAGAAGTCACATGATCTTCACCACAATCGCACTTACAGCTCCAAAAGATCCCACCCTTGTACACGTGGCTGAAGCTGACCACGGTTAACCTCCCAAACCGCTTCCCTGTGAGATCTTCACGCCTTTTCGTTGCCTTGCCTTTCTTCCTGGCGTCACCTTCTTTCTTGAGGCATCCACAGCTGCGGCAGATGCCGTGACGCAGCGAGTAGGTTGAAGTCACACGCTTACCACCACACTCACACTCGCAATCCCAGTAGTCTTGTTTCTTCTCCCTCCTGTTGAAGCCCACCACAGTCAATCGATTGAACTTCTGTCCCATTAGATCCGCACGCATAGTAGCCTCCGCATATTGCACTAGCTTCACGACAACCGCTAGACCACTGCAATATGAGTCAAACTACTGCTGCATTCAACCCGTACGCAATTCCGAAATGATCGAAGGCCAAACCGTTGTCCGGCACGGGCTTCGTGCTCTTCACTCCCATGCTATGCTCCCACCGGGTCACAACCACGTCGCCACCCTCTGCCAGCATGGCCTCCTATTGTGATCCCGGCATACACTCCATATGTTATCATGATGCCCCGGCGTCCTTTCCGCGTTTCTCGAGCTCCTCCTCGCTCCAGTCGTCGATGTCATCCAGGATCTCATCAAGCTCATGCTCGTCCACAGTCACCTCAGTGTGAACGGTCGCGTCGAAGTCCCCGTTCATGTCCATGTCATTCAGTATGCACAGAGATCTCTGCATGGCATCGTCCGGCAATGTCATCTGGCTGGGCGTGTCATCCAGACCCACGACATGGCGGTGGTACATCACCCTGACCCCATTGTGCATCCACGGCCTATTGAAGACAACTGCCCTGACATCGGACCCCAGTCTACTTGCGATCATATTCAGCACGCGCACCAGAACCTTGCGCACGGCGCGCGCGTCCGGAGGGGTCATCTCCCCGCCCTTGAATCCATACTTCTCCAGGAACTCTTCCCAGTATTCAATCATAGATCAACTCCTTCTCAAATATTGCAGCCGCACGAGATCCTCTGCCCACCACAAGAGGGACACCTCTCCAACGCACATCCAGGATGATGATGTCCATTGGGAGCCACATTACAATCGGGGCATCTCTCTGTGGGATCATCGTTCTGCGGGATCCACCGTTTCGTCGGTATCCAGTCAAAGCCCCCTAGGTGCACACGATCGTTCGCCGAACATGTATCCGCAGGAGAATCCCCCGACATCTCAAGCCCGCACTCAGTGCATTTTGCCATCATTTGTCTCCCTGCATGTTGTCCAACCGAACCCTCAGCTCCCAAGCCAGGCCCAGCACATATCGATCGGACACCTCCCGCCCCGTGAGCAACCGATCCAGAGTCGAAAGGCACACCCTTGAAACCTCATGCCGGTCAAGAGCCTCCGCCGCCAGCCGCAGACGCATGGCGCGGATCATGGCTATCGGCACGGACTTCAGCCAATCCACGGCCAGGTGGGCCGACGGGTGGTCCGCTCCGTGCTTCACACCTGACTCTAAATCTAAGCCAGGAGGCAGTGGCTCCAGCTCGAGCTGGACCGTTGTGTTCATCATCATGATTCAGTCTCCTTTATCTCTGACACGCGTCTGCGCAGCACCAGGCCATCGAACCACAGGGACCAGCAGTCCCCCTCGCAATAGGTGTACCGCAACCCGGACAACCAGGCTCCCCGGAACAACTCGTCTCCCAGCATCGCCTCGTTTCTAAGCCAGATGCAGAACTCCATGCGATACGGCATCTCAACCCGGTGCTCGCTCATCTCCGCATGCTTTCGCCTCAGCCCCGCCAACTCCTCCGTGGGCACCAGCAGCAGCCGTTCGACAGGAAGCTCCAAAAATTCCGCCGAAGCCTGATCGCCCCCCAAAGACTCCGTCAGGTTGAGACTACCAGTTTTCGTGTCCAGCCAGATACCCACAAGCATCCTGAACTCCGTGCTGTGATCCACACCCCGGATGATCTCCTTCAGCCTCGCATGCTGCCGATCGTCGTGCGCCTCGACCTCCGCCTCCGTGGGCATCCTGTCGATGTCTCCGCGTGACTTCATCAATCTCGTCATCATTTCCCTGGTGGACACTATGCATCTCCCTGTCTGCCCCACTGCAGATATGTGTACGTGCCCTCGGGGAGCACACTGATAAATCCCGAGACCGTGAGCATGTACTTTGTAGAGTCTCTCCAGGATTTCTCCGTCAGCTTGGTTGTCACGAGCAGTCCCTCCGGACACAGTCGATCCAACGACAGGGACATCGCGGCCAGAGCCACCCTGAGCACACGCGCCTCGGATGAACCAGCCACGAAAAGGCAGATCGGCCTCAGATTCCGCATATCATCCGGCGATACGCGCTCCACACCTATCGTCGAGCCGAGCGACACCATGCTAAGATATCCGCGAGCGTCGTGAATCAGAGCGCAAAGCACATCGCCGCCGACTGAATACAGATTCACCATCCTGTCGAGATGCTCCTGCATCGTCAGCTCGAATCGATCCGACCCAGTGCGCGACGCCGTGTTCAAGTCATCGTTGTTGTCGCTCAGCCATGCCATGTATCTGTCAATCTCTTTCATAGCAGACCTCCCACATCAATCTCCCCAAAGAGCTCCTGGCCGCTGTTCGTCGCGACCATGGCCCTCTGCATCGAATGCGTGAGCGTTATGGGCGTCACTGCTTTGGGGTCCGCCTCCAAAAGCTCCATCAGACTACGCATTATGAATCCATCCGCCAGACAATGCATCCACTTGAAATGTATCACCACTCCTTTCGGATCGGTCACCATGTCGGACAGCGACTGCGCCAGAGTCTCGCCCATGTCATCGGGACCGCCCTTTGTGGCCGACAACCACATGAACCCGGTCACAACATCCTGGCGTCTAGCCACGATCGCGAGATGCGGTCGTCTGCTCCGCTCTTTCATCAGAGCCTCCGTCAACCTCTCGAGTCCGCTCATGGTCAGCCCTCCCGCCCCAGCAGCCAGTCAACGGCCCTGGGGCTTGTTTGTAGAATCTCCAGCAACGCCGCCGACAAACCAGCCTGAAGCTCCAAAGACACGCCACCTCCCAGATCCTCCACCCCCAGCGACATCGCCTCCGACAGGACCGCGCGTCTAAGATCTCCCTGAGAGGCATCCCGAGACAAGACAATCTCCGGGTGAGCCGACTCCACGACCCTGAGTGCGGGCTCCATGAACTCACGAGCCTCTCTCATCCAATACACCGTGCCGGCCAGCGTCACGAGCTCCGGCGGCACGATCGTGCCGGCGGACAACCAATCCACTAGATCCGAATTACTCCGAAACACCGAGTACACCGTGCTGGCCAAGGCATCCGCACGGCAATGCTCCTCCAACACGAACCCGCATATATCCTCAGCGGCGTGCACCACCTCATGAAGAAACGTCTTTCTAAGCGCATCTCCCTGCATCTCGTCGTTCAGCAGTATCTCGGGCACAGTGGGTATCCATAGACCGATGCGATTCTCCCAAAGCTCGGATCTCTCCATCGAAACCGGAATCTCACTGCCCTGCATGCGTATCATGAACAGTAGTTTCTTCATGCATTTCCCCTCTCTTATCCTTCGCTTGGCATCTAAACGAAAGATGTGGAATCCCGGGACGCCCGCCAGGACGCCCCGGTATCCGGTTATTTTCTGTGGTACTCGACACTCAGCTCGGGCCGGTCCCAGCAAACACGACAAGCGCCGCACCCTCCCGGACATGTGTAGTCGGCCAAGCCTGCGCCAAGCATCTTGTTGTCATCCGGCGACGTCGTTCCAGCCGACAGCCCAGACACCTCGGGGGACTTATCCCCGAAGCACATGGCCGACGGCCTCACAATAATACGCGGATGCGCATTCAATGCGGCTAGAGCTGAATCAAACTCGGGTAGAATCCAGTTGCGCGTCGGCAGCCACAGCCGCATTCGAGGCATGCGATCCGCAAGCCCCAGCCATGTCAGAGCATCCTCCGGCACAGTGAGGTCGCCAGAGTCATAGCACCTGAAATAGGATGGAGCCCCCTCTGATTCCAGAGCCGCGGCTAGAACAACCACCCGATCCTCCGTGGTCGCGTCACGCCACCACTGCCAGCGGCAATCACGATTTGCTATTGTGTTTTTGAAACGATACCGGCCCTTTTGCGCGTAGCAGCGCCGGCAGATGGCCTCGCGTCCCGGGGTCTCGCTCTCGAGACATCTCTTCCTAGCCGGACAGGTAGTCACAGCGGGAAGCCCGAAACTCGGACAAGCCATTTTTGCTGTATGCGTCAGAAATTTATAATTTTTCTCCTAGTAGGACATCGCCTGATTCCAATGCATGTCCCTGACGGTCTCCGCCAGGGCGCGCTGCTCTTTTCGGCCCACAGGCACTTTCGCATCTGCGAACCTGTTCACACTTCGTATGAACTCCGGGTGGAACACCTTGTACGCGTCCCGCCCCACTCCATGCGCGAAGAACACCATGGACATACGCATGTGCGTGCGTCTGCCCGGGCCCCACTCCAGACGCTTGAGCGCCTGCAGGAACCCGTCGATGCTCTTGACATACTCTCGATGCCCGCCCTCCAGGCGCGCCATGTAGGCATATCGTCCAAGCGTGTACAGCGTGCAGTCGAGACGGTGCCGGCGCGAACTGTACTCATACCGAAACCAATACCCGAACTCGTCCTGCTTCGATCTGTGAATGCCTGGGAGAGATTTGCCAGCCTCTGCCTCCAAGTTCGACATGTGCTCCTTCGCGAACAGACACCAAGCGCTCTTACGGCGCATATGCTTGAGGGAAGGCTCCCTGTTGAATCTAGCCCGCATCCTCTTCTTCTGATCTCGACGCATATCCGCAGTGGACTCCACTGTCTCGATAGTCAGACGCCAGACATCCTGGCCATGCTCCCCATGAATACTCAATTGGTACGATGCCACAAGAGTCGGACTCAAAGCCCATTCACCCACAAAGCCGCGTCTCCAGGCATCGAAAGCGCTGCCGCCGTGGCTCGGCATGCCCAACAAGACCCGGATCATGCTTGCATCAGTCCACACCTCCCTGCGGGTCTGAGTCACCAGATGCTCCAGCCTGTTGACCATCTCCGATAACACCGGGTCCTCGCCGGATCCCAGAGATCCATGATGAACTACAACCGAGCTCCTCTCCTGCACCTCCACCTCGCCTGGAGACATCCTGCCCCATATGTTGAACTCCGCCGGCAAGCGCAGACGCTCCCTGCGTATACTCTTGAACTCCCGCAACGTCTCCGCGTCCAACACCACATTGTCAGGACACGCGCTTGTCAGCTCGCTCACCCTCTCGGTGCGGCGCCAGATGTCGCAGTCCACGCCGTAGATTCTCTCAACTCTGTCCAGAATCCATCCAACTGCCATGCTGCTCCTCCTGTTCATCGAATGCCTAAGCGAAGATGAGAGCGCCGGACACACGTGTTCAAGCGTGCGCCCGGCGCCAGTTGCATGCTCGCCGAGCTATACTCCCTCGAGCAGGTTGTCCACCAAACCATCGCTCTCGTCCAGCATGGCCTGCGACTCGGGATTGCTCTCCAACGCCTTTCGCAGCATCGTGGCTCCAATGCGTGTGCGCAGCCTCTCCTCGCTCTCTCTCGACTCCATGCGCGAAAGCCGCATCATCTTCCCGTCGAAAACCTCGGACGCCTCCTGACCGTTGTCGATCAGAACCCACAATATTCTATCAGACGCGCTGGCGGCAATCGTCAGACGCGACTCGACCAGACCCTCCTCATTGACCAGCTCCAGCACAACACCGACCGCGTCTCCAACAAACTGAACCCGGCGTGTGGCCACCACCGCAATGTCAATGCGAGCGAACTCGCCGACAACCCCGTCTTCAACCTCACCGTCCCGATGCAGGGCGCGCAACGCGTCCCGACGGAGCTTGATCCGATCCGCCAGCACGGCCACATCGACATCATGATCCCGCGTCAACTCCGCCTTGCGCGCGGCCACCCGCTCACGCAAGTTGTCGATGGTCAAGTCGCTGAACTGGCTCGAAGCCATATTGACCTCGGGCATGCCCAGCACTGCCTTCATCACGCCTCTCTCGCCGCCCACTTCCATCTCTGTCCTCGGGTCATCCATAGCATCATCTCCCATTTCTCGTTTCTTGCTTCAGACTCTTGACTCTATGCACGCACGCGCACGTTCACACGATCCGACACATAGGGCACCAGATACATGTCCAGCCCCGCGCGGATCGCCCGCATCACAGGATGCCGGGCGAACACATGCGCAAACCTCCTCACGCGGACGTCGTCGCATGCCACCAACTCGCCCTCCGCGATACCATCGTCACGCAAGGTGACGAAATCAGTGTAGCGTCTCAGCTTGAACTCGCCTCCCCGATCCAAATCCAACCACCCGCTGCCGATGGCGCAGATGTCGTGCCGCTGGAGCCACCATCCCTTCTTGGGAGCAAGGATCGTCATGACACCCCGAGCTCCCTCATCAGCATCCAGTCGCTTGAGAATGGCACGAGGCAGACAGTCCTTTGGCACGATGGTGAACTCCGGACCCCCGAAGGCAAGTGCCGTGAATCCCACGCCCAGAGGGCGCATCCCCCTGCTGTAGATCCTCGCGGCCTGTCCCTTGCCGACAGGTCCCTCGTACACAGTCCGCGTGCAGCGGATATGCTCGACAACGTCCATCGCACTGATATTCATATCGATCTCCCTGATGGATGACGGCCGGCGCTTTCACGCCGAGCCCGACGCCGTCGTCCAGTTTTCGGTGCAACGCCCCCGCCACACCGACTAGAGATGCGAGCGGCATCTCGTCATGGGGGCGCTCTCCGGAATCGATGCGAATGGTATAGCCAATCTCGCATCGGTCCCCGGAGTCGTTTGCTGCAGGCATCGCACCTGCTAGGGACTTGTCGTCCTGCGGGGCGCCACCCCGCTCATGCTTGAGAGGAACCTCCTTCTCGCCTTGAGTCAGAGTCAGGTAAAAGAACCGCTCCGCACGCCCGAACGCCGGGCGGCGAAGCGGAACAGGGTTGAGGATCCTAAAGCCTAGGCAGGCTCAGGTCAGGTCCAGCTCCTTTGTACCAGGCGTCTCCCTTCCAGTGCGCAAAGGGCTTCTCGGCTCCTGGCTTTGACATCCGCGTGACCAGACCTGTTTCGATCATCGGCATGCGCCGAGCCCACAGCAGCCACATAGGCGTGCTGGGATAGGCTAGCATCTTCATGGTCCTGGCCGAAGTGTCGGCGGACCCAGTGTACGGGGCAATCCGCCCACTTTGCTCAGCCACAATGGAGCGGGCGCCTTCCAGCGTCTGCGCCGCGACGGAATGCGCGACCCAGATCACCGCGGCCCCCGCCACGACTGCCAGAAGCAACGCCGCGGCGAAACTCCTCAGCTTGCCCTGGCGAGAACTGGAGCGCTTGACAACCTGCGGCTTCTTGTCCAGAAACTTGCGCTGAACTACGCGCACTCCTTTAGCCAGAAAGTTCCCCGCCATGCTCACATCCCCCTTCAGGGTGTGCCTAGCCTTGGGGGCTGCCTCGGGTGTCTCGGGGGCAGGAGGCGCACCCACAGGGGCCACAGGGACCACAGGGACCACAGGTGCTTGCGGCTCGGGCTTGGCCTGAGAATCCCGGGGATCCCTCATCTCGATCTCGATCGCATCTCCGATAGTTCCCATCGGCTTGCTCTTCTTACCCATGATCTCATCTCCTGGTAATTATTCCCGGGATCCGAGCGGCACGGTGTGGCCGTGCGCTGCTCGATCTCCGAGATACCTGTTTGGAGCGTTGTGCTCCCTGCGCTCCGTGAGATGTCACAGAGACGCAAAGTAG
>Ga0307990_1002514_pt1 | contig 14608 bp, 13 predicted proteins | sample EllFjometagen129_FD_203168 | JGI IMG/M metagenome (GOLD analysis project Ga0307990, IMG submission 203168) | Marine microbial communities from Ellis Fjord, Antarctic Ocean - #129 | ecosystem: Environmental > Aquatic > Marine > Unclassified | place: Southern Ocean | collected 2014-10-08
AAATAAAATAAGAGTTCATGCTGGTTTAAAAAAACACAGAAAAATGAAATTAATCAATGAATTACTTAAAAAATAGCAACCATGTTTTTTCAATTAGACCTGAATTAATAATAGATAATAAATATTCATACTCATCTATTGTTTTGTTATTTTTAACCCAACTGTAAACAGTTGTTGGGTGATAATAATCACTATTAACTGTAACATTTGGGTGATATGAGCAAATTTCCATTGAAGAGAGTTTAAGTTGTTCGACATTGTCAATTCCTTGTTTTCTTGCATATCTGTACCAATATTCATCATTAGTACTTTTATTATCTTTTTTTCTATGAATCTCTTCTGTTTGTTTTAACCAAGCATAAGCATTTGGGTAGTTTTTTTTAATAAATTCTTCAGACATAACCTTTGCTTTTCCAGTAGTATCATCTATTATATAGGGGAACAGTATAAATAAATTTTTAGGTAGCTGAGCATATCGGTGAACATTTTTCCCTTTTAAAAATGATTTTAGTATTCCAGCCTCAATCATTAAAATTTCAGAATTTATAAATTTACCTTTCACAAAATCATCTATTTGCTCACCTTTAAATAAATACAATTCATCTTTCCCAGTTGCTATACCTTGAAAAATTCTATCAAATTTATCTTTAATAGTAATTTCAGATTTATAAATCTTCTCAAATATATTGATACCATTTTGCCCTTGAAGTAAAATCCATTGGTTAGAACCATATAGTTTTGAGAGTTGATTAAGTTGGTCATACTTAATTAATCCGTAGTTTTCATTCTTAAGCATTTTTTCTTGATAATTCTCTTTGAATTTTTCTTTATATAGATAAAATCCTTTATTTGGAGTTTTACTGTAATTAGCTATACACGTATAAGTATCAGCTTCTTCAAAAATCATATTTGCCCCAAAGTGCGTTAATTTATCAATATACTTTCCTTTGGTTAAATAATTTCTAAATTGTTCTGTACTTGACGAGTTAAAAAATTTATGAGGAAAAATATAGGAGCAATTTGCTTTATCATTAGCAATATTTATAGCCTTCTCAAAGAATAAATTTGCTAAATCGTATGATGATTTTGCAACAAAATAATTTTGTTCATAAAACCATTTAGCATCGGGCTGAGTTTTTTGTATTTCTTGTACTCTCATATATGGAGGATTCCCAATTACAACATCAAAACCTAAATAATTACCTTTATCATCTAATACTTCGGGAAACTCAAAACGCCATTCAAAAGCGTTATTGTATATTTTATTATTGAGTATTTCTTCTTTTTGAGCTTTGACTTGTTCGGCTTTTTCTTTTAGCTCTTTAAGCTTGCCTTTTTCTGTCTTTTTAATTTTTTCACCAAACGCAGAAAGATTGTTAAGTCTTTGTTTTTCGTTTTCGTATTTTGCTTCTGCTTTTTGAAATTTTATTATTAATTGATTGTTAAGTGAACTTTTAAAGTTGTTTTTTACTTCGTCTATTATATTTAAAACTTCGTGCTTGCGTTCTTTATTATTAGTGCTTTTGTATTCCGCAACAGCATTTTTATAATCTGCAAAACTATAGCTAACATCTTTCCCTTTAAAAGCATCTTTTAGATCATCATCTAAACTAAATCGAGATATTAAGGAGTTACCGGTTTTTATGTTAATGTCAATATTAGGTAAGGTTTGCAACTGATTGTTTTCAGTATAATATGCGTTTTTTAATAGCTCAATCCAAAGTCGCAAACGACAAATTTTAACTGAGTTGGGGTTTATATCCACACCAAACAATGAGTTTTCAATAATGTTCTGTTTTTCGTGGAATAAAGTTTTTTGAATAATAGCTGTTTCTTTAACATCCGGTTTATAATCCAATAAATGCCCTAGTTCATCGGTAATATAAAGCTCATCATTATCAATAATTATTTCGCTTCGTAAAGGATTTCCATTTACATCAATCAATATTTTTAACTCGCTTTTAATATTAATCAATTCGTTAAGTGCAGAAACCAAAAAGTGTCCCGAGCCAACAGCAGGGTCAACAATTCTAATGGAATTTATTATTTGATTAAAACGTTTTACATCATCAGATTTAAAGAAACGGTGTGTATAAGCTTTTAAATCATCAAAAGTTTCTATTTGTTCGTTTTCTTGTTCTTTAAATTTATGAACTACAGCACGTCTCAAAGTTTCTTTGCACATATACATTGTGATATATGCAGGTGTATAAAATGAACCTTCTTTATATCCGTTTATTTTTTCAAAAATAAGCCCAAGAACCGAAGCATTAATAAGCGTTTTGCTTTCTTTGCTATCTTCAATACCCTCAGTTCCATCAGTTGCAAAATTGTAAGCATCTAAAAATTGAAATAAATAATCTAAGGTGTTTAGCTTTCCTTTTAAAGATTTTCCCTTGGCATCTTTAAGAACTGTTTGGCTATATATTTCAATATCTTCATCGTTTAAGGATGATATTGTAAACGATTCATCTTCTATCTTTGAACGCTCGAACAAGGAAGAATTTAAGTAAGGAATGTATTTAAAACGCTCTTTATATTTAGCATGTCTTTCTTCCGGTATTTTTGCTAATGCAGAAAAAAACAAATCATTTAAATCGTCGAATCCCTTAATAAAATCAGAGTTTAAGAAATGATACTCTTTCGCCCCATTATGGTAAGTCAATAATTGACTTTCCAGTAGTTTTAAAAATAAAATCCTATTTATCCAAGTTAGTGTTAAGTCTAATCCTGCATTTAAAGCTTTATCATCTCCGCTTTCAATACTTTTAATTTTATAGAGATAGTCTCTATCTTCGATAGTGAAAATCGTATTCTCCAGAATGGAGCCATAATCTCTATAATTTTCTTTTTTTCTTCCAATAAGCTTTTTGCCTTTATCTTTTATTTCTTCAAGCCCAATAATATGTAACAATTCGTTATAAAAGGATTTATTGAGTTGATTGCTGTCATTACCAAAACTTGCTCCAAGAAAATGAACATCAGAAAATATTTTATACAGTGTGTTTAAAGCAGTGTCTTCATATTCTTTTACATTTTTCTTTGTAAAATCAAGGTAAACAAAGGGTAATTCCTTTTCGACTTTTTCAATATATTTTTTAGCAATTTCATTATAAAAAAGTTCGTTTTTAGTACTATCCTTTTTTTGGTCTCTAAATGCTTCGTATTCTTTTATAAGTGCCTTATCTTTATAAAAATAATTATAGAAATCTTCACTTTTGAACAAAAACCATTCATAACCATTTGTTGCTATAAGTTGTTTAATATTATTGTTGTTATTTTCAATTCGCTCTCGTAAATAATAAAATAATAATTGTTGCAGAGCTTTACGGTTTAGATTTTCAGTTGTAAGAAATTCTGCTTTTTTACTTGGTTTCTTCGTTTCAATAATTACCCCAACATCAGATTTTAAATCTTTTCCTAAAAAAATAGCTAAATCTATTTTGTCTTTAGTATTGATGTAATTATTCTTGTAGAATGTATTATGAAAGAAGTTTTTTATGGGTTCTTTAATATGTTCTTCGCTTTCGCCTTCCTTATCTATTTCTTTTACTGCTTTTAAGCAATTTAGTAACTCATCGGTAAAAGCATTAACATCTTTACGCAAAGGTTTATGTTTTCTATATGCAGGATTTAATGCTTTTCTAGTATTTATTTTCATTAATTTATTTTTAATATCCTGTTCTATTTTAGTTTCATAAATCAAAATCTTCATTAACTCAATCAACCAATAATCTTCATCTTCAAATACTCTGCAATCTGCACCGCATTTGTTGCAGCTCCTTTTCTCAAATTATCAGCAAAATCCACAAATTAAGAGTGTTTGGATTTGAATTGTCCCGGCGTATTCTTCCAACAAAAACTTCATCTTAATTCATTTGCCTTATGTTGTAATTCAACGGATGTGAAATCATTTTTCAAATTGGATAATCCATCTTCCCAGTCAAAATCAAATTCTTTGTCATTTTTGTCTTTTGTCTTATATTTTTTCATTAAGAAATCAATATAATCTAAAACTTGTTTCTGGATTTGTTTTGGTAAATTTTCAAAATCAGATATAAAGGATGATATTTCCATCTTTGCTTTGTTTTCTACAAATTTAATTAATTTTCCAATTTTATAACTGAAACATTAATTTTTTTATAAAATAATCTTCTCCTTCAAATACTCCGCAATCTGCACCGCATTTGTTGCAGCTCCTTTTCTCAAATTATCAGCAACTATCCACAAATTAAGAGTGTTTGGATTTGAAAAATCACGGCGTATTCTTCCAACAAAAACTTCATCTTTGTCCTGAGCATTTATTGGCATTGGGTAAAGATTCTCTTCAGGATTATCCTGAACAATAATTCCGGGAAATTCGCTTAAAAGTTTTCGGACTTCGTCCAAATCAAAGTCATTTTCAAACTCAATATTAGCAGAAATTGAATGTCCGCCGGTAACAGGAACTCTAACCACTGTTGACGTTATTTTTAAATCAGGAGCATTAAAAATCTTCTTTGTTTCGTCAATCAATTTTATTTCTTCGAGAGTATAATTGTTTTCAGCAAAATCACCACCATGAGGAATAACATTTATGTCAATCTGGTGAGGATAAACTTTGAAATCTGGAATGTTTTTTCTTTCACTCATTAATTGATTAATTCCTTTAATTCCTGAGCCGGTAACGGATTGGTAAGTTGAAACAACAAGTCTGCGAACTTTATATTTCTCATGTATGGGAGCCAACGCCATCACCAATTGAATAGTGGAGCAGTTTGGATTAGCAATTATTTTTGTGTCTTCAGTAATTTTTGAGGCATTTATTTCAGGAACAACCAAAGGAATTTTATCGTTCATTCTCCATACTGAGGAATTATCGATTACAAAAGTTCCCTTTTCGGCAAATTTTGGTGCCCACTCTTTTGAACAGCTTCCTCCTGCCGAAAATATTGCAATATCAATTTCCTTTTGGATAGCTTCTTCAATGCTAATTACTTTAATTTTTGTTCCGTTAAAGTTTATTTCTTTGCCTACAGATTTTTCTGAGGCAACTGCAAAAAGTTCATCAATTTGGAAATTTCTTTCTTCTAAAACTTTTAACATAACGCCACCAACCAAACCCGTAGCTCCTACAACTGCTATTTTCATAATATCAATAAAATATAAGTTTAACAAAAATACGCAAAATAAATTTTAGTGAATTTATATCAGCTAAATATTATTTTGAGGTGATGGAGAAAATTAGCTTGCACATATTGTCTTTTAGTAAAGGGGACTTCTAATAAGGTTTGTGAAGTGGTCGTCATGTTTTTCTACTAAGGTTTATTATCACAAAATAAGGTTTTGGGATTATGCAGAAATCATATAATAACACATTATCACATTAGTATAAACCTTATGACTAAAAGTAATCCATCTGGATTTAATCTATTAACCTTAGTAAAAAGAAAACAGTCTGCAACCTTACGACACTATGTTAGTCCGTCTGGATTACCTTATTTTTTTCTAAGTCTTGTTTATAATGTTGAACAAACATTTGTAGTTTTTCGAAAAACTCATGTTCTTATTCCAAGCTGTTAGCTTTAATTTAATTTAATTTCCATAACATCAAAATAATACTTAGCCTTTATATCTAAAAACATTTTAAGGGACTTCTAATTATTCTTGAACAATATCGGCAGGAAGCTGCCTAATAAATCCTTCTTCCAAAGAAATAATTGTTTCAGTATTTGTTATTTCAACTATTGATTGAATTTTTTCTACTATGATTTTTTTTAGATGTTCATTATTTTTTGCATAAATTTTAACAAACAGAGAATACTTTCCTGTTACATGATGACATTCTACAATTTCAGGGATTTTTTTAATTTTTTCAAAAACATCATAATGAGTATCAGAAGCAATAAGATTAACCTGTAATCCTATATAAGCACAAGTCAAATAGCCCATAGCTCCATAATCCAAAGTGAAACGCGAGCCACTAATAATTCCAGCTTCTGTTAACTTTTGAATTCTTTGGTGTATTGCAGCTCCAGAAACTTTACACAATCTTGCTACTTCAAGATATGGCATTCTTGCATTTTTTGTTATTTGTAAAAGAATTCTTTTATCCAAACTATCAATATGAAATTTTTTATACATTATTTTTAGATTTTATTTACGTTTTTTACAAAAATAGCATTTTTATCTTTTATTTTTAAAATCATTCAATCATTTTAATTACTATTTAACACTTTTATAAAAGTTATTGTTTCAATTTGTAATTTTGAAGAATTAATAACAAAAAAATAATAAGAAATATGAAACATGACCCAGCAACTAAAATTCAAGAGTTAACTCAATTTGGTGAGTTTGGTGGAGTAAATCCATCAATAACTGATTCTTCAACATTTACATTTTTAGGAACAAAAACAATGGAAGACACTTTTCATGGAGATGCAGAAGGTTGTTTTCTATATTCACGACATTGGAATCCAAGCAACAAATATCTTGCTGATGCACTTTCAGCTATGGAAGGCACAGAAGCCGCTTGGGTAACAGCATCAGGTATGGCTGCAATAACTTGTGCTATTTTACAACTTTGTAGTGCAGGAGACCATTTTATTGCCAGCGAAACTATTTATGGTGGTTCTTTTGCCTTTTTTCAAAACTATCTTCCAAAATTTAATATTGATGTAACATTTGTAAACATCACTGACTTAGACGCTGTGAAAGCTGCTATCAAACCTAACACAAAACTTATTTATACTGAAACAATGACAAATCCACTTCTTCAAATTTCGGATGTGCCAAAGCTTTCAGAAATTACCAAAGCCAATAATCTAAAACTTTTGGTTGATAACACCTTTACTCCTATGATGCTTAATCCAATCAGATTTGGTGCTGATATTGTCATTTATAGTATGACAAAATACATCAATGGAAAAAACGATTGTGTTGCCGGAGCAATTTGTGGCTCACAAGAATATATCGATAGTTTATCAAGTGTGATTGACGGAACTGCTATGCTTTTAGGTCCTGTACTTGACCCTTTGCGTTCATCAAGTATTTTGAAAAATTTACACACCCTTCATATCAGAATGAAACAACATAGTAAAAATGCTATGTATCTTGCATTAAAATTCAAAGAAGCAGGATTGAAATTTAATTATCCAGGAGATCCTGAACACCCACAACATGAGCTATTAAAAAGCATGTTAAACGAAGAATTTGGTTTTGGTGGCATGATTGCTATTGACATGGAAACTGAAGAAAAAGCATCATCGTTGATGGAAAAAATGCAAGCTGCAGGAGTTGGTTATTTAGCAGTTAGCTTAGGTTATTTTAAAACTATATTCAGTAATTCAGGAAAATCAACTTCATCCGAAGTGCCTAAAGATTTACAAAAAGGAATGGGACTTTCAGCGGGTTTGGTTCGTTTTTCTGTTGGTCTTGATAATGACATTGAAAATACCTGGCAGATGATTAAGAAATGTTTAGCTGAGATTTAGTAGTCTGATAGCTATTAGGAAATCGTTATTATAAAACTACTGTTCAAATATTCAATCTTTTGAGTATTATTAATTTTTCTTTTAGTAATAATATAGTAGATAAAATTCTTGAATTTTATCTACTATTTATTTATTAATGGTATAATAATATAAATCTTGAATCTTGATATTTCCATCATTACTTGATACATTCCGACGAAAATGTCGGAACACTCATAATGACTAATGCAAATTTGCTTACTTCTTGCTAAACACCGAATACCGAATACTGAACACCGAATACCGATTACTGAACACCGATACTATCTCCCCTTTACTTCAAGAACCTTGGTGTATTTTTTTAACGACCTTAAAACGATATAAATCAATAATCCAATAGGCAGAATAATTTGCCAATGCTGTGTAAGCATAAATTCATCATTATAAAAATAATGTTTTAGAAAATCAACGATAGAAAAAGAAAGAATGCTTGCGAAAAAACCGCTATATTCTCTTTTCAGAACATTTTTTGTTGAGAAAGATAGTTCTGATTTTTCCCATTTGTTAAGCTTAGGAAAAAAAGCAGGAACATTTTTAGCCCATTTCAAATAATCATCTCCAAATTTTTTCCTAAGAAACATTTCCTCAGCAAACATTATTCTCTCATAATAAACCCAGAATAAAAGCGAACAAATTATAACGAACCAAAAATTTCCTACAAAAAGAAATAAACCAAACCACATTAGAAAATTCCCTAAATACAAGGGATGACGAACAACAGAATAAATTCCTTTGGTGTTAAGTTCTTCGGCAAGCTGTCCTTGTTTTGTATTTCTTCCCGACGTTCCTATAGGTGTGGTTGCAATTGTTATAACTCTAATAAACAAACCAAAAAAACAAATTAACAAACAAGCCATGCTCCAATAAATATTAGTAAACAAAACAAACTCATCTTTAGAAAACATAATCACTACAACTGCAAAAGCATATAAAATCAAAGGAATGAAACTTCTTCGTTTAAACAACCAATTTCCTGAATTATCGAATTCTTCTATTAAAGCCATATTTATTAATTTTCGGCAAATTTACAACATTCTTATTTTATTCCTTAACTTTACGTCATAAATAAAATCGTAAACTCTAATCAATAAACAATAAAGACATGATTTCAAGATTCAATCTTAAACAAACAGAAATAGACGAAATAATCAATAAATGTGAAGTTTGCATACTTAGCATGATTGACGAAAACAATTTGCCCTATGCATTGCCTTTTAATTTTGCTTACGAAGATGGCATCATTTATCTGCACTCAGCTCCTGAAGGAAAAAAAATAAACATCCTTGAAAATAACAACAATGTTTGCATATCATTTTCTACAGATTATAAAATGTATATTCAAAGTGAAAAGCTAGCTTGTAGTTTTAGCATGAAATACCGAAGTGTATTGGTTTTTGGAAAAGTTGAGTTTTGCGACCATGAAGACCTTGAAATGAAACAAAAGGTTTTGGATTTATTTATGAAAAAATATTCTTCGGGTATTGAAGGATATAAATACAATCCACCTGCATTGAAAAACGTAAAAATGTTTAAGATTGTTCCTGATAAGGTTGAAGGAAAAGCTTATGGCTACTAAAATGCCTTAACTGTTTCTATTTTACTCAGTATTATTCAAAATTGTTCGATTGTTAAAGTCTGAATATTTCTACAATTTCTGATTAATTTTCTTATATGCCCTTTTATGCCTTATATGGTTCAGTCTTATAAACTGCCTTCTGAATTAAGCCAAAGATTGTAAACACAAAAACTCCAATTGCAATTCCTAATATTCCTCCACAAATAACATCAAGAGGATAATGAACTCCGAGATAAATTCTGCTGTAGGCAACAACTGATGCCCAAAGAAATAATAAGGGAACTATGTATTTAACTTTTTTTGATAATACGAAAGAAATAAAGGTAGCAAGTCCAAAAGTGTTTGCTGCATGAGAAGATACAAAGCCAAACTGTCCACCACAATGGTCTTTCACAAGATGAACCAAATGAGATATTGCAGGATTATGACAGGGACGCAATCGTTCAAAAACATTTTTGAAACAATGCACTGAAATCTGGTCGGTTAAAGTAACTAATATTGCAATAAGAATTAAAATAATCCATCCTTGTTTTTTATATTTCTTAAACACAAAATATAACAAAAGAATGTATAATGGAATCCATATTAGTTTATCACTCAGCCAATACATCACAAAATCCCAAAAACAATTATTGTTTCCATTCAGGAAAAGGAAAAGGTCAATATCCCAGTTTACGATTTGTTTAAGCATTTTCTCGATTTTAAAATTAATTACAAAAAAACAGCAAGTGCCTAGAGTTTGGAATGCCTAAAGTATTTATTTAAACATAAAAAATTATTTTCTTTCATAAATTAAATAAGTATAATCATATTGATTTTTTTCATCGGCTTTGAAATTTTCCTGTTCAATTAAATTCCATTCATCAAAATTAATTTCAGGAAAAAAAGTATCAGCTTCAAAACTTTTATGAATTTTTGTTAAATATAACTTATTTGCAAATGGTAGAAACTGTCGGTAAATTGAACCACCGCCAATGATAAAATTTTCAAGTACATCATCACATTTTTCTATAGCATCTTCAATTGAATGTGCCATAATACAAGAATCGAAATTATCATTTTTATCGTCAGTTATTACAATATTTTTTCTGTTGGGCAATGCTCCTTTTGGCAAAGATTTATAAGTTACTTTACCCATTACAATAACATTTGCTGTTGTTAATTTTTTAAATCTTTTTAAATCATCGGAAAGATAGCACAAAAGTTTATTATCTTTTCCTATTCCGTAGTTTTTAGAAATTGCAACAATTATGGATATTTTTTTCATTATAATTTTTTAAATTTACTAAATCGATATTTCGCCTTTAATATGTGGATGTGACTGATAATTTACTAATTCAAAATCATCAATCTTAAAATCAAAAATATTATTAATCGAAGGATTTAATTTCATTTCAGGCAAAGAAAATGGTTCTCTTTTCAACTGAAGTTTACATTGTTCAATATGATTAAGATAAATATGAGCATCGCCCAAAGTGTGGATAAATTCTCCTTCTTCCAAGCCACAAACCTGAGCAATCATTTTTGTCAGGAGAGCATAAGACGCAATATTAAAAGGCACACCAAGAAAAATATCACAACTTCGCTGATACAGTTGACATGACAATTTTCCATCGGCAACATAAAACTGGAAAAGCACATGACAAGGAGGCAAAGCCATTAAATCCAATTCGCCAACATTCCATGCACAAACAATATGTCTTCTTGAGTTTGGATTATTTTTTATTGTGTCAATGACCTGAGAAATCTGGTCAATTTCTTTTCCTTTAGGAGTCTGCCACGAACGCCATTGATAACCGTAAATATTTCCAAGGTTACCATCTTCATCAGCCCATTCATCCCAAATTCTAACCTTATTATCGTTTAAATATTTAATATTTGTATCGCCTGCAAGAAACCATAATAACTCATAAATTATTGACCGAAGATGAAGTTTTTTTGTTGTCAACACAGGAAAACCTTCCTGTAAATCAAATCTCATCTGATGACCAAAAACGCTGATAGTTCCCGTTCCTGTTCTATCATCTTTTTTAATGCCTTTTTTCAGAACTTCATCTAATAATTCTAAATATTGTTTCATATTATTTCTAATAATTTACATTCAGCTCCTTTGCAATCAATTTTATAATTACAATTTGTTAATGCTACGGAACAATATAATTTGTTATCATTTACACAAGTTTTTTTGAAACTTGAATTTTCGTTTACTAATATTCTAAACTAAATAACAATATTTAACAATTTAACAATAATTCCAAATATTGTTTCATCAGTTTAAATTTTTAACCAAGTATCATTCCTACTATAGCAGCAGAAATCAATGAAGCTAAAGCCCCACCAAGCAACGCCCTAAATCCTAATTTTGAAAGCATTGCTCTTTTGCCGGGTGCAATGGCACCAATTCCACCTAACTGTATCCCAATCGAGCTAAAGTTAGCAAAACCACAAAGTATATAAGTAGCAATAATTATAGATTTTTGATGAGCAAAGGAACCTAAAACCATAAATTCTTTCAAGCTTTTGTAGGCAATTAATTCGTTAAGAATAATTTTTTCTCCAAGCAATTGCCCGACAAGAGTAATATCTTGCCCAGCCACTCCTATCAACCACATTAAGGGCGCAAGAGCATAACCTAAAATAAATTGCATACTAAGCTCCTTATATTGTCCGTTAGTAAAATCCGTGATTAAACTATTAAGATTTGTCCAATCACCAATTTTCAAAAAAACAAAATTCAACATTGCAATAAATGCAATAAAAACTATTAGCATTGCACCAACATTAACAGCTAATTTCACACCTTGTGTAGTTCCGTTTGAAATTGCTCCAAGAATATTAGTCCCTATTTTTTCCTTTGTAATCTTCACTTGCGATTTTATTGCTTCGGTTTGTGGAACTAATAATTTTGCAGTAACAACAGCACCGGGAGCAGCCATTACCGAAGCAGTGATTAAATGCCTTGCAAAAAGCATTTGTCCAACAGGGTCATCTCCGCCAAGGAATTTTATATAAATTGCAAGAACACCTCCGGCTATAGTTGCCATTCCTCCAACCATTACAAGCATTATTTCAGACTTATTCATTTTCTCAAGGTATTCTTTTATTAAAAGAGGTGATTCGGTTTGCCCAAGAAAAATATTTCCTGCTGCTGATAAACTTTCGGCACCTGAAAGCTTCATTAATTTCACCATTGCCCAAGCAAAAGCAAAGACTATTTTTTGAATAATTCCATAATAATAAAGAACACTTGAAAGAGCTGAAAAGAAAACAATTGTTGGTAAAATCTGAAAGGCAAAAATAAATCCATAAGTAGTTGGGTCAATTAAGCCCCCAAAAAGAAACTCGCTTCCTACTTCAGTAAAGTTTAAAACTTTAATAAACATTTTTCCAATAAATCCAATAACGGCTTGCGCTTCTGGAATTTTTAAAACTACTACGGCAATTGCTATCTGAAATGCTAAACCAATACCGACAGTTTTCCATGAAATTGCCCTTCGGTTTACACTAAAAAGAAAGGCTAAGAAGATAATTGAAATCAAGCCTAAAATTCCTCTTAACAATGACATTAATGAAAATCCTTGACTTTCTATAATTTTTGGTTTTTCCTGAACTTTTTCAGAATTAACAATATTGCTAGTATTTTGATTTGTATTTATTACAGTATCAGAAGCAATATTATCGGTTTCAGTATTTGAAACTAATGCGGTATCTTTCTCTCCTATTGAAAATTTTTCTTGCCCATTAACACTACAAAAAGCAAATATTAAAATTGTTATTAATGATAAAATATAAATATTTATTTTCATCTATTTAAAATTTTGTTAAATATTATTTTAACTGAATTTATCTTTCTTGTTATTCTTTTAAATTTTTATTATTGTGATGATGAAATGTATAGAATATTAACATTAATTTATTGTAGCTCGTACATAGACATTTCATAAAGAAGAATTAATTATTAGAATAGTCTTTTATGGATTTCTACTTTTTTTTCTTTTTTTTATCTCTTTTTTTTATCTCATCTCTAATTTGGGAAGCTTTTTCGTAATCTTCTTGGTCAACAGAATTCATAAGCAGAGCTTCAAGTTCTTTCTTGCTTAATTCAACAAAATTGTTTTGAGTTTTTTCAGTAAGCTCAGTATCTTTTGTTTTAGATTTTTTAATGGTTTTATCTTCCATAATAATTCCCGCTGCCGACAAAATAGATTCATAAGTGTATATTTTACATCTAAACCGAACTGCAAGAGCTATCGCATCAGAAGTACGAGCGTCAATTTCTTTTTCACCGTTTTTATCAACGCAAAGCATTTTCGCATAGAAAATTCCTTCGAAAAATCTGTTAATAACAACTTCTTTTATTGTAATATTATAAGATAAAGCAAAGTTTTTAAAAAGGTCATGTGTTAATGGTCTGTTAGGTTTCACATGCTCAAGTTCAATAGCTATGGCTTGAGCTTCATAACCTCCAATGATTATTGGCAATCTTCGTTTTCCATTAGTTTCGCCTAAAATCAAAGCATAAGCTCCGCTTTGAGTTTGACTGTTTGAAATACCTATAATATTAAGTCTTTTCTTTTCCATTATTTATACTAAAATTGTCAAAATTATTTGAATGATAAAATTATTAATAATTTCTGATTTGCTCTTATTATTTTATTAATTTTTTTAAACTAATAGCAGTTTCTCATAGAATATTAAAAAAATTACAAAAAAAAATCCTTCAAAATTTTGAAGGATTTTTTTTCGAACTCTATATTTTAGAATAAATTAACAGATACTGTAACTCCAGCCATAACAATTGAAACCATACTCATAAGTTTAATTAAAATATTTAAACTCGGACCTGAAGTATCTTTAAATGGGTCACCAACAGTGTCGCCAATAATGGCAGCTTTATGTGCTTCGGAACCTTTGCCTCCCAAATTTCCTGCTTCAATATATTTCTTTGCATTGTCCCATGCACCACCTGAGTTAGCCATAAATACAGCCAAAACAAAACCTGTAGATAAAGCACCAACCAATAGTCCAATATTTCCTGCAACGCCAAATATTATTCCAACAATAATAGGAGCAGCAATTGCTAATAAAGAAGGTAAAATCATTTCTATTTGAGCTCCTTTTGTAGAAATTTCTACACAACGAGCATAATCAGGTTCTGTTTCTCCTTGTAATATTCCTTTAATTTCGCGGAACTGTCGTCTAACTTCTTCAACCATTTTACCTGCGGCTCTAGCAACAGCATTCATTGTTAATCCACAAAACAGAAATGCCATCATTGAGCCAAGAAATATCCCGACAAGCACTTTTGGATTTATAAGATTAACTTCGTAATAAGTCATAATATCATTGATACTAGCACTTTCAACTTTAACGATAACACCATTACCTAAATTAATAACAGTTTGCCCTATTCTTAGCAAGCCAATTTTTATTTCTTCAATATAGGATGCCAGTAAAGCTAAAGCTGTTAATGCAGCAGAGCCAATAGCAAAACCTTTTCCTGTAGCAGCAGTAGTATTTC
>Ga0307990_1002517_pt1 | contig 14595 bp, 10 predicted proteins | sample EllFjometagen129_FD_203168 | JGI IMG/M metagenome (GOLD analysis project Ga0307990, IMG submission 203168) | Marine microbial communities from Ellis Fjord, Antarctic Ocean - #129 | ecosystem: Environmental > Aquatic > Marine > Unclassified | place: Southern Ocean | collected 2014-10-08
TCATATTTATTCTCATTTACTATTTTTTCAGACTTTTTGGTAAATACATTTTTCCATGGCTGTTAAAACGTTTTATGAAAAATGCCCAAAAAAATTATAAACAAAATGTCGAGAATAATTATGCAAAAAAAAAGAATGCCGGAGATGTAAATATTGATCATATTCCTAAAACCAAAGAAAAAAAAGATGATAATGATTTTGGTGAATATGTGGATTTTGAGGATATCGATAAATAGATGGTTGTATGTTTTATATTATAAAAAAAAAATACACAAACATATTATTATTAATAGTTACACAGTAAAATTATAAATCCACAATAATTCTCCGATTACAAAACACGGTGTAAAAACAAAATTGTATTTTAGTAAATTCTAAAAATCGAATTATTACAAGATAAATCCACAATAATGGAAAAATTTCAATTAAAAAAATCACTACCATACATCATTGGCATTCTAATATTTGTTCTTATTACAATGATTTATTTCAATCCTCTAATCCTGGGAAAAAAACTTCAACAAGCTGATATTAAGAATTTTAAAGGAATGTCGAAAGAAATTGTTGATTTTCGCGATAAAACCGGAGACGAGCCATTATGGACAAATTCGATGTTTGGTGGAATGCCTGCTTATCAAATATCTGTAAAGTACAAAACAAATTTCGTAAGATTTTTTGATGATTTTTTTAAGATAGGATTACGTAATCCTGCAGGTTTAGTTTTTCTATACTTTCTTGGATTTTTCTTTTTGTTAATTATTCTTAAAGTAGATCCCTGGCTTTGCATTGTGGGTGCAATAGCTTTTGCCTTTTCTTCATATTTTTTCATAATTATAGAAGCAGGGCATAATTCAAAAGCTCATGCCATTGGATACATGGCTCCGGTACTTGCCGGAATAATTCTTACTTTTAGAGGAAAATATATCCTTGGCGGAATTTTAACTGCTCTTTTTCTCGCACTTGAACTTGAAGCAGGACATCCGCAAATAACCTATTATCTGCTTCTTATTGTTGTCATTCTTGGATTTTTCGAAATAGTATATTCAATAAAAGAAAAAACCTATCTGCATTTTCTTAAATCTTTAGGAATATTGATTGCTGCTGCGATATTGGCTGTTTTAACAGTTTCTACAAATTTATGGGCAACCTACGAATATGGCAAGACAACTATCCGTGGAAAGTCGGAACTCACTAATAACAAAGAAAACAAAACAAGCGGTCTTGATAAAGATTATGCCACGGCATGGAGTTATGGTGTTTCTGAATCGTTTTCTTTAATGATACCAAATACAAAAGGTGGAGCATCGGGGGTTCTTGGCAATAACAAAAAAGCCATGGAAAATGTTGACAGACAATTCAAAAATCCTGTAGCGCAACAAAACCAATATTGGGGCGATCAACCATTTACTTCAGGACCGGTATATGTAGGTGCAATAATTATTTTTCTTTTTATCTTCGGATTATTTATTGTTAAAGGGCGATTTAAATGGATACTTCTCACAGCTACTATTTTGGCATTATTTCTTTCTTGGGGTAAAAATTTTATGCCTCTTACAGATTTTTTCCTCGATTATGTTCCGGGATATAATAAATTCAGAGCGGTGTCAATGACCATGGTTATTGCGGAATTTTGTATTCCGCTACTTGCAATTCTTGCAGTAAACGAAATATTAAAAGACCCCGGTATCATTAAAAGATTTAAAAACAAATTCTTAATTGCACTTGGACTTACAGGCGGACTTTCAATAATTTTTTATTTATTGCCAGATACTTTTTTCGGGTTTTTAAGCCAGATAGAAATTGAGCAATTTGATAAATATCGACAAAGCGGGTCAGACACTCAACACTTGGATTTGTTTATGGCAAATCTCGAAACGGCAAGAATTACAATTTTCAAATCCGACACTCTCAGAAGTTTCTTCTTTATAATTATGGGTGCAACAGCAATCTGGCTGTTCTCAATAAAAAAGATCAACAAAAGCATTTTTATTTTAATTCTTGGAGTCTTGTTTTTAATTGATTTAGTTCCAATCAGTCAGCGATACTTAAACAATGATAAGTTTGTAAGAAAATCAAAAGTTGAAAAACCATTTCAGGCTACAATTGCCGATCAGGAAATAATCAAAGATACAGACCCTAACTTCAGAGTATTAAATATGGCGGTAAGCACATTTAATGATGCCAGCACTTCTTATTTTCATAAATCTATTGGAGGATATCATGGTGCTAAACTTAGAAGATATCAAGAATTAATTGAGCATAATATCACTGTTGAACAACAAAAAATAATTGAGATATTTTCAGGCAATCCTAATTATAGTGAAGTAACAGAAGGATTATCAAAATTATCAGTTTTAAATATGCTAAATACAAAATATATTATTTCTGATCCTGCACAAGCTCCAATAAGAAATATTTTTGCTTATGGAAATGCTTGGTTTGTAGATAACTATATTATTGCCGAAAATGCCGATGAAGAAATTGATCTTCTAAATAAGTACAACTTAAAACAATCAGCAGTTGTTGACAAAAGATTTGAGCAACAACTAACAGGATATCAATTTGGAATCGACAGCACTGCGAACATCAAACTCACACATTACAAGCCAAATGAGCTAAAATATAAATTTAATTCAGGGAAAGACCAATTAGCAGTATTTTCTGAAATATATTACGAAAAAGGCTGGAATGCTTATGTTGATGAAAAACTTACACCCCATTTCAGAACAGATTATGTTTTGAGGGCAATGATAATTCCTGCAGGCGAACATGAGATTGTATTTAAATTCGAACCAAAAGTTTATTCTATTGGAGAATCCATTTCACTTATTAGTTCATTATTATTGATTATATTGTTGATTGGAGGCTTGTATTATGAATTTATGCAAACCTATAAACATAAAAACAAATCTAAAATCATTAACTTAAAATGAAAAAAGTTCTCATCATAACGTACTACTGGCCTCCAAGTGGAGGAGCAGGTGTGCAACGGTGGCTTAAATTTGCTAAATACTTGCGTGAGTTTGGTTGGGAACCAATTATTTATACTCCTGAAAACCCTGAAGCACCAGTCAGGGATAGTTCTTTAGAGAAAGACATTCCTGATAATTTAACTGTAATAAAAAGAAAAATTTGGGAACCATATACTGCCTATAAGAAATTTATCGGTCAAAAAAAAGAGCAGAAAATAAATGCAGGTTTTTTATCAGAAAATAAAAAGCCGAAATTATCCGAAAATTTTTCTGTTTGGATAAGAGGAAATTTTTTTATCCCTGATGCACGAAAATTCTGGATAAAACCTTCAATAAAATTTTTAACAAATTATCTGAAAAACTATCCTGTTGATGCAATAATTTCTACAGGTCCGCCCCATAGCATGCACATGATTGCCCTTGGATTAAAACAGAGTTTGGGTATTCCATGGCTGGCTGATTTCCGTGATCCATGGACAAATATTGATTTCTACAACGATTTAAAATTAACAGGATCTGCAGACAAAAAGCATCATAAACTTGAAAAAAAAGTCTTTAAAAATGCTGATTCGGTAGTATTGATAAGCAAAGGCATGGCTGATGATTTTAACAAAATCTATCAAAGAAATTATGAAGTGATAACCAATGGATATGATTCGGATGATATCAGCAATGTATCAAAAATTGAACCGGATAAAAAATTCAGTATTTCATACATTGGTACAATGGTTAAAACCAGGAATCCAATTTCTTTCTGGAAAGCAATTAAACAATTAACTGATACAAATAAAGAATTCGCAAATGACCTGGAAATTAAATTAATAGGCAAATTAGATTATAGCGTCCAGCAGTCACTCGAAGAATTTATGCTCCAAAAATATATTACAAAGATCAATTACCTCCCGCATAATAAAGTTATCAAACTTCAAAAACAATCACAAGTCTTATTGTTATTGATAAATAATACTCCGAATGCTAAAATGATTTTAACAGGAAAGTTGTTTGAATACATGGCTGCCCACCGTCCTATTCTTTGTATCGGACCATTTGATGGTGATGCAGCAAAAATTATTCGTGATACAAATTCCGGTGTTATATGTGGATTCAGTAGTTCTGAGAAAATAAAAACCAATATCCTGAAGTTTTATAATTCTTTTAAGAAAGGACAGCTAAAGTCTAAAAGCATTAATATTGAAAAATTCTCAAGAAAAAATCTAACTTCAGATTTGGTAAAAATTCTAAATAAATTTGACATAAATTAAAATTATTTGTATATTTGTATTCTTAATTCTAAATACACATGCAATGATACTCAAGAAAAATATTCGTTTCTCAATAATCCTAATTATCTTTTTAACATCATTATCTTCATTTTCTCAGGATACTATTATTTTTCAACCTGGCTCAGAAGAAGGAAAAGATGCTTACCTTAGAACCCTTACTCCAAACACAAATTATGGCGATCATCATGATTTTGCTGCAATTGGCTGGACATTTCATGGTCCATATGTTTGTACAAGATCAATGATCGAATTTGATCTTTCCTATATCCCTGAAAACACACAAATATTAAGTGCAAAACTTTCGCTTTATGGTAACCCAACTTCATGTAACCATCAAGGTCACTCATCCCTAAGTGGATCAAACAAAAGTTATCTCCAAAGAATTATCACACAATGGGAGGAATATACAACAACATGGAACAATCCCCCACTTACAACTTCTGCGAATGCAATTATTCTTAGAGAAACCAATAACCCCTTAGAAGATTATATTGATATAGATGTAACTACTCTAGTTCAGGACATGATAAATGATCCTGAAAACAGCTACGGTTTTATGATAAAATTAGTAAATGAAGAACATTACAGAAGCATGGTTTTTTCTTCAAGTGATCAGGAAGACCCGGACAATCATCCAAAACTTGAAATAATATTTGGTTGCGAGACAACTATTGCTGATTTCAGCACAGATATTGACAATCTTATAGTTGAATTTACCGATGCTTCACAACATCCGGATAATTGGTACTGGGATTTTGGTGACGGAAGTTTTTCCACACAACAAAATCCAATGCACGAATATTCAAGTGCCGGAACTTATAATGTTTGCCTGATAACTGAAAATTCATGTTCATCAGATACTATTTGCAAATCAATAAGTGTTTGTAACAATACTGTTTCTAACTTTAATTATGAAACGAATATCAAAAATGTTAATTTTACAGATGTATCAATAAATCCTACTTCATGGCATTGGGATTTTGGTGATGGAAGAACTTCTACAGAACAAAATCCTTCTCATGAATATTCAGCTTATGGAACTTATAATGTTTGTCTGACCATTGAGAATTCATGCTCATCAGATATTTTTTGTGATTCGATTTTTGTTTGCAAAAATACTGTTGCAGATTATGTTTATTTTATAGAAGGCACAACAGTTGATTTTTTAGATGCGTCATCATATACTAATACATGGTTTTGGGATTTTGGTGATGGAAGTTATTCTACACAACAAAATCCTTCTCATCAATTTAAAGATTATGTAATATATTATGTTTGCCTGACAGCATCAAATGAATGTTCATCTGATGTTTTTTGTGATTCTATTTTTAATATCCGGGAGAGTGATAATTTAAATTTGGTACAAGTTTATCCAAATCCTCCCTCAAGCACTTTAACCATTTCTAACCCTACAAGTTTAAGTAATATCACCGTTCAGATATTTACACTTTATGGAGATAAACTGTTTGAAAAAGAAATTGATTTTGAATATAATTCAACTTTTAAAATGGATCTTTCGGATTTGCCAAGTGCACAATATTTCTTAAAAATGATTAATGGAAACAAAACCGAAACGAGGAAGATTTTTATTGTGAAATGATGTTTGGTTTCGGATGCTTGATACTATTTTTATTAATTCAATGAATTTTTCCAAATCTTAATTTCTAAATTCCAATAATTTTGAAACAAAATGTGAAGAATCATAATCATTATTGAACACTTTATACAATTCAGAAATTATATGAATGTCTTTTAGTGAATTAGTTTTAGAAATTTCATCACAAAATATTTGAACTGCCATTCTTCCTTCAAGTAGAACTTTTGATGGTATATCTTCGGAAAAAAAGCCTTTTCCAATCAACAATCCAAGCGTTCGGTTTCGACTTAAATCATTAAGTGCAGTTAGCCCAAAATCTCCTATTCCGCAATATTTAAACATTGTTTCGGCTTTTCCTCCAAACTGATGGTTAATACTTTTCATTTCTTTAAATGCGCGTGTCAAGAGCATAAACCGTAAATTTGGTGAGTTAAAATGAGCATCAGCAATACCAATAGCAATAGCGTAAATATTTTTTAGAATACTTAAAAGTTCAACTCCTTTTACATCAGTCGAGAAATCAAGATAAATATTTGTATCAGCAAAAATATTTTCAATAATATCAAACAATTTTTCATCCTCAGCACCAAAAGTCATTGCGGTAGGAAGATTGTTTATGATTTCTCTTGCAAAACTTGGTCCCTTAAGTGAACAAACAGAGTTAGGCATTTTTTCATTTAAACAATCAACAATAGTTTTATTTTCGTTACCAAAACCTTTTGCGAGATTAATAATGATGGCATTTTCAGGTATTAGGTTGATATTTTGAATAACATAATCAACAGTGTTAACTGAAGGAATAGCGAGGAATACAATTTCAGCATTTTTCAATACTGATTTATCAGTTGTAGCACTTAATGCTTCATTCAATATCTGATTAGGAAAATATTTATAATTTTTTCTAGAGTGATTAATTGACTCAACTACATCTTTTTCGATGGAGAGCAAGACAACTTTAAGAGTACCTTTTGCAGCGAGAACATTTCCAAGAGCAGTAGCAATAGAACCTGACCCAACTATATTAATATTGGTCATAATAATCCAATAATTAAGTTGTAATTAAAAATGCAAAGATACATTTATTAACATTAACCGATAATTTAAATAATTTAAATCTTTATATAATAATTAAATTGCAATATATGTATTATTTTTGAGGCAGATAAAAACTAAATAATGGGAATTATTCGCAAGCAAACAATCAAAGGATCAATATATTCGTATCTTGGTGTTTTGTTGGGCTTTATAATTACAGGTATTATACTACCAAGAGCTTTATCAACTGATGAAAACGGAGTAATAAAATTAATAGTTTCCTATTCTGTTTTATTTGCTCAACTCGCCAGTTTAGGATTTAATAGTGTTACGACTAGATTATTTACTTTTTTCAGAGATAAACAGAGAAATCATAATGGTTTCTTTTTTATTGCTTTAATCGTTACCGTATTAGGAGTGATTCTTTCGCTGATTTTGTTTTTTCTTCTTAAAGATTCAGTATTGGAAAAGAGTGGTGGAAGCGAAAACCTTCTTCTAACAAAGTATGTATATTATATAATTCCTATGATTTTGTGCACAGCATTTTTTTATATGCTTGATAATTATTACAAAGTTTTGTTTAATGCAATTATTGGAACGGCATTAAAAGATTTTGTGCAACGAATTTTTATTTTAATTTCACTTTTACTATTCTTTTTAAATTATATAAATTTCCCGACATTCGTTTTATTATACGTTTGTTGTTACGCAATTCCGGTAATTTTGATTAGTATTTTTTTGGTTTATGAAAAGGAAGTTTACTTAAAACCACAATTAAATTTTATTTCTAGAGACTTAAAACGTTCGATGTTTAGTGTTAGCTTTTTCGGAATAATTGTAGGTTTTTCAAACATGGCAATTCTAAATATTGACAGCATAATGATAAACCAATTATTGGATTTATCTTCGACCGGAGTTTATGGAATTACATTCTTTTTCGGAACATTAATAATTATTCCATCAAGAGCATTAAAAAAAATATCTTCGGTAGTTCTTGCTGATGCCTGGAAGGGCAATAATTTGAAAATAATAGATGATATTTATAAGAAGAGCTGCCTTAACCAATTTATTTTCGGTTTATTGATATTTATTGGAATTTGGGCAAATATTGATAATGTTTTTGAAATACTTCCAAAACAATATGAACCCGGGAAATATGTTATATTTTTTATTGGGATTGCAAATTTATTTGATATGCTTGCCGGAGTAAGCGGCACAATTATAGTTACATCCAAGGATTATAGGTATCTGACTTGGTTTATGTTATTTCTTCTTGTTTTACTTATTATAACAAATATAATTTTTATTCCGATTTGGGGAATGACCGGAGCAGCAATTGCTTCAATGTTTTCTGCTTTGATTTATGCTTTGTGCAGATATTTGTTTTTGTTTGTAAAATACAAAATGCAACCTTATAATCTCAAATTCATAATAATCATTTTAATTGGGTTATTAGTTTATTTTATCGGAACTGTAATTCCCCATTTTAATAATTTTATAATTGACATTATTGTAAGAAGTGTTTCTATGTTGATCCTTTATTCTTTACCGGTTTATTTTCTGAAATTATCACCGGATATTAATTCACGGGTAAAAGTATATCTTGAGTTTATAAAGTTTAAAAAGTAAAAAGTTGGAAGTTGGAAATTATGAAAAGAGTTTGTTTATTTTATTTGGATTATTCAACTTTTGTTAAAGAAGATGATAGAATTTTAAGTTCGGAATTTGATTTAACAAAGTATAGATTTATTTCATCAAAAAAAATATTTCTTTTTGTATATGAACTTGTAAAGCAATTTTTGTTTTTATCAATAAATATCCGAAAATTTGATGTGATTTATTGTTGGTTTTCCGATTATCATTCATTTTTACCAATGTTATTTGGAAAAGTTTTTAGAAAAAAAAATATAATAATAGTTGGAGGATATGATGCTGTTGCAGTTCCACAAATAAATTTTGGAGTGTTTTTAAAAAAGAACCTCAGAAGTTTTTGTGCCAGAACATCATATAGATATGCAGATATAATAGTTCCGGTTGATCAAACTTTGGTTGAAGGAATTAATTATTATGCCGATCCAAAAGGAAACGGACTTCCAACAGGAGTTAATAATTTTGTAAAAAATGTAAAAGGACGTTTTGAGGTCGTAATGACAGGTTACGATGAAAAGAAATGGAAAAATTATTTTGGAAAAGATAAAGAAAAAAGCGTTGTAACAATTGGCGGTGCCCCTAATATTCAAACATTTCGAAGAAAAGGATTGGATTTCTTGATTGAAATTGCCCAAATTATGCCTGATATTAAATTTACAATAATTGGATTAAAAGGTAAAATGATGGAGTATGCAAAGAGTAAAGCAAGTGAAAATGTTAATCTTGTTGGATTTATCCCGAATGACGAATTGCCTAAATATATTTCGAAATACAAAGTATTTGCTCAGTTTTCTTTAAGTGAAGGCTTACCTAATACTCTTTGTGAGGCAATGTTATGTGAGTGTATTCCGGTTGGTTCTTCCGCAAATGGAATTCCTTATGGAATAGGTGATTGTGGTTTTGTTTTAAATGAAAAAAATGCAGAAAAAGGTGCTAAATTAATTAGAAAAGCTCTGGAATCAGACTATAGACTTGGTGTTAAAGCAAGACAAAGAATAATTGATAATTTTTTGATTGGAAAACGTAAACAAAAAATTACAGATTTAATAATCAGTTAATTTCAACTTCCTTAGAAATAACTCAAAATGTTTTTTGGCGCTTTCATGTTGTTTTAAAACAGTAGATTGAATTTTTGTTTTGTATAAATCTATATTTTCCAGAAATGCATTAAATTTTTTTACTGCATTTTCATTTTGCTCATTATAATCAATGCTTAATTCAGGTATTTCTAAATACTTATAACATTCTTTCCCTTTAATTTCATAACTAATATTAAATGCCGGTATTCCTCGTAAGAGCGACAAAATGCACATGTGTAGCCTTGTCCCAATAACTATTTTGTAATCACCAATTTTATTAAAAAAAGATGAATAATTATAATAATTATCATCTATTGAACATTTTGACTTAATTTTTTTTGGCAAATTTTTATAAATTTCTTTTGCAATAATTGAATCATTAACATAACCTTCAACCCCCTGACAGGTTGAAATAAATTCCACATCAAATCCATTATTCACAGCACTTTCTACAAGAGAGGCAACTAATTTATAATATACATATTTATTTCTGTTATCATGTTTCCATCCTCTAACAGATACTGCAATTTTATTACTATTAAATTTATTTAAAATAGGCTTAATTAAAAACGCCCCATCTTCAACTAATGTAAATTTATTTCCTGGGTACTTTATTGTCTTTAATTGTTGGTCTGAAAAAGTATCACGCACAAAAATATGATCAATGTATTGTGAGTAATTAAGTAACAGATTACTATCTTTTATATTTAAAGGGCCAACCGATTGCGAATAAATACCTGTTGCTTTTCCTGCTTGTTTTGCTTTTTTTAAAAGTTCCAAAATATGATGAAAACCATAGTAACTATTAATATAGCCACCAGGAGCTGAGATCATAGCAATAGAATCCTTATACTCATTTTTAAAAGGAAAAAGAAGTTTTATAGCAACTGGTTTTAATTGAGGTGCTTTCTTAAAAAAATAGTAATCAGTAATTTCTTTAACTAATTTTTTTTCAGGATAAAGGTTTTTAACTAAATCATAGTGAAAAGTTGAAATGTTAATAATGAAATCTTTTTCTATTAAAGAGTTTTCAAGCGAAAATACCAGGGCTGCATCTCCATTGTTTATTGGTACTGCCGATGCAATTGTAATTTCTTTTTTGGGAGAATCCATTCTTTAATAAAATAGTTTAAAATACTAAATAATTATTTGCTTTTTCTGATAATATGTAACCTTTCATGTTTTTTAAAAAGGAATTTGCTTTTTTTATCTGCAAAATATTCATCAACAGCTTTTTTGCATCCCGACCAGCAATAATAATCATCAATTATTAAAACCCCTCCAACAACTAAATGAGGTTCAATACGTTCTAAGCATGTTAATACTGATTCATACCAATCTCCGTCAATATGAGCTAATGATACATCTTCTTTAATATTTATGGTATCCTGAAAAAGCCCTTTAATTAAATTAATATTGTTTTCTTTAATTGGTATATTATATTTATAAAAAGTGTCAATAACTTTTTCATATAGATTATCCTGATAGCCATAATATTCCTTGCCATTTATTCCTTTCGAATTTCCGCCGATAATATCATCATATCGTTTTTGTACATCATTGCCATCTTTTTCGGAAGGGGGTGGGATCATATCAAAAACATCATAAATATTAAAATGACGATCTTCTGACTTAAGAGCTGCAATAACAATTGCAGACCCACCAAGAGCACAACCGGCTTCAATAAATATTCCATTAATGTTATCTTTTTCTATTCGTGATGCTTGTTTGTATAAATCCAACAAAGCATCATTTCCTAAATAAGTTAATGATTCAAGTTTTACTTTAGTAATAATATCTGGATATTTAATTATTCCAATTATTTGTAATACTTTTTTATATGAGTATTTTATAAAAAGTGGTATTTTCTGAAACATACTTTTAATCAATATTAACAATCTAAATAATAAAAAAATGTATCGCCTTTCAATACATGACAAAAGTATTAAAAAACTATTAGATTATAAATTTAATAAAAGCTTATATATTTCTGTTTTATTAGTAGTACTAATTCAAATGAAATAATTACTTGTCTCAAAAAATTCAAATCAATTTCATTTTTAAGCTTACTATTATCTAATCCATTATGCAACGAATTGAAAGTCCAAAATATTTGCTTGCACCATTACGATATGCCTGAGGATTATGACCTTTAAGTCGTCTAAACCAAGAGTCTATAGGATTGTAAGGATTTATTGTAGAGCTCCAAAAGAATCCTCTTTCTCCAATATCAAGAAATGCTCCGGTATCCCATTTTCTTTCCCCTGCAAATAATACTTCAAACCCCGATGAGCCACCAGCTATCAACTTCTCTCCACAATCAACACCTCTCCAGCCTTGATAATTAGGATCAGTAATAGTTGGGTCAACAAAATTCTCCATAATAAACCACTCGGAATCAGTTGGAAGATACCATCCCTCAGGACAAATACCCTGTGTACCTTGAACAGTAGAATACTGCATCATTTCATTCCACTGGTATAAACCGCCAAATTGATCGCAGTTATTTTCATAATTATCATAACAGTATTTTTCAATTATATCATTATTTGTTTGATCAACAATCCCTTCAATTCTTGTTCCAATGTTTAAATTCTCTGCCATCCAACATAGATCACCAATTTTAACAGTATTATAATTTTGTCCATCTCTGGGATCAATAAGTATATCACCACATTCCCACTGCGAGTTATCACCACAAAGTTCCTTCCATTCCAAACCGTTATAAAAGTTATGGCAATAAGTTGACAAATTAAATATCATAAGACCAATAGCAGGATTTTCTATCGCGTTTCTTTGTTCTGTTGTCAATCGTGGTGGCAGGAATCCTGTATTTGTTGAACTTATCTCTAATGAAGAAGACATATCCGGAGTATCTGTTCCTATTCCAACTTTTCCATCATTATAATAAATATTATCTCCGGTTGAATCCCATAAAGAAGAAGTATTACCTGATTCTTCAGCATATAATGCGTAAGGTACTGATAATAATTGTGAAGTACCCATTAATTGATAATTAGTACCCCCTTCAATATCCATTTCAACTTGTATAAAAAATATTGCATCTCCCCAATTAATATATTCAAATTCACCCAAAACAACGGTACCATTACCAATTTCTAAATTTACCAAACCAAACTGATTAGTGATTACATTGTGAACTTCAGCATATACAATTTCGCCGGTAATGCTACTTTGTTTTATGCTTATTTTAAAACTTACATCTTGATTCATTAAAATATTTCCATTAACATCTCTTGTCACTGCCTGATATTTAAATGATTGAGGTGTCTGTGCTTTTAAATCTGAGATAAATAAAATAGAAATAAATAATAGAGCTAATGATAAATAAAATTTTTTCATAATATTTTATATTAGAGTTAATAAACTTTTTGGATTTTATATGATCTTACAAATTTTCCTGTTGAAGATATTATTTTGAGTAAATACATGCTATTTCTATAATTACAAAAATTTATCTTTTCAGAGATATTTTTGCTTCCGCTAATTTTTTTGTTAAACAAACAATTCCCGTGAATATCAAATAATTCTAATCTTAATGTTGTTTTTATTTTTGAAATAATCTTAATATTTAAAATGTTACTTGTAGGATTCGGATAAATATTAATATTGAAAATACTATCAGCATTTTCGTCAATACCGAAAACATAAAGTAAAGATTGCTGGAAACCTTGTGTTAATATATTATCATCAGATACAAATGTTTCTGTTACTATTTCACCAAGTGTCCAGCTAATTGAAGAATTACCATTATTAAAGTACTCTCCTGCTGAAGCATTTACTTCTCTTGAAATTGATTGACAAAAAGTAATTTCAATGCTTAATATTAATAAAATAAATAATAGTATTTTTTTCATGATGTAATATTTTAAGAGTAGTAAAAAATTTCTATTTATTTAACAGAAGATATATTTTGTTCAAATTTACAAAATAATTCTATTCATACAAGCAATCTATAGATAAAATAAAAATAAGAAATGAAACATAAAAAATATATAACAATTTAATTATTCGTGTATTGAGACGATATTTATATTTGTCCTAAATTAAGTATGTACTTTTTATTTTCTCATTGCCCTTTTTCTTTTTGCGACAAAAATACTTGCATTGAGCTCAAATCCTATTAAAAGAACAATTGCATTTAAATTTATCCACAACATTAAGATTATTAAGGTACCTATTGAACCATAAAATTTATTATACTGGGCAAAACTGTCGATATAATAATTAAATCCTATAATGAAAAGCATTGATAAGACAGTTGCTAATGTTGAGCCTGCAGAAATAAACTTAAAATTTTTCCGTTTTGCCGGAGCAAGATAATAAACAGATGAAATTGCTGTAAAAGTCATTAACAGCATTATTAACCACTTCACAAGATTTATCAAAATATAAGTAAACTCACTTTTTATGATATGATTATCAACCAGATAATTTACTGAAATAGTTGTACCTATCAATAAACTGGCAGCCAAAACCACCAAAAATGCAACTATTATTACAAGAACAACTGAGATATATCTAATTTTAAAAAACGATCTGGTTTCAATAGTATGTGAAGTTCTGTTAAAAGCTTTCATAATACCCAACATCCCGTTTGAAGAAAAATATATCGACAAGAAAAAACCTATTGAAAGCAAACCTCCATTATGTTGAGAAACAATTCCTTCAATTGTATCTTTTACAGTAATATATGTATGTCCTGGTAAAGCATTTTCAAGACTTCGTAAAATTGTAACTTGCAAATTATCAATTGGAATGAATGGAATTAATGTAAAAAAGAACAGCATTGCGGGAAAAATTCCAAGTAAAAATGTAAAAGAAAGTGAATTTGCTCTTGAAATAAGTGAACTTTTATTTATCCCGTTAAAAAAGAATTTAACTACATCATAAAGAGGTAAACTATCGAAACCGGGCAATACAATTCTTTTTAAAAGCTTAATTACAATTGCTTCCAG
>Ga0307990_1002519_pt1 | contig 14590 bp, 13 predicted proteins | sample EllFjometagen129_FD_203168 | JGI IMG/M metagenome (GOLD analysis project Ga0307990, IMG submission 203168) | Marine microbial communities from Ellis Fjord, Antarctic Ocean - #129 | ecosystem: Environmental > Aquatic > Marine > Unclassified | place: Southern Ocean | collected 2014-10-08
CGTTCTGTAAATTCGATGTTTTTTGCTAAAAAATCTTTATCGTGCCTCATGTCCCCGCTAGGATGCGCCCATGAGCTGCCGCTTGATATTTTTAGGTCTGATTTTCTGTCTTTTGCAGGGCGCGGCTGCTTATGAAGAGGAACTGCGATTTGTTGCCGGGCTCACCGAAGAGGGATTCCCGAAGCTGGCGGAAAAGGTGCTCACTCGAATCCTGCAAGACAACCCTGCAGCGGAAAAGTTCGAGCCCGAGTTGCGTATTCGTATTCTGATTGCAGATCAAAAATTCGCTGATGCACAAACCGCGATTACCGCATTGATGAAATTCCCTCCGGCGGAGGGGTGCCCGCAGGGCGGGGTGGGTTTATGTCTGTTTCTCGCAGAAAGCGCCTATAAGGTGCGCAGTCTGTCTGCCGCCGAGTCCGCGTACGGAAACTATTTTAAACAGCTTCCCAAGGTGGATGAAGCATCGGGTCAGGCTGCCTTCAATTACGGCTCTCTGCTCGAAGAGCGCGGTGACGATGCCGCGGCGGTAAAACTCTATGAGAAGGTTGATTCGCGTCCGGTAAAGGCTCGGCTCGCGGCGTTGCTGGTTGAAAACGACCCTGACCGCGCGCTTAAGCTGGCCGAAGAGGTGCAACTCGGCGGGCTCGACCTGTGGTTCGGCAACTCTGTCGTTACTTGGGCACAAGTGATGATCGGCAAAGAGGAATGGGATGAAGCGCAGTCTGTTCTCGAAATGCAGCTTGAACTTCTCAAGCCTATCAGCGATACGGTTATGCCGTCCGCCGCGCCGCTGGCCGGCGCGCGCTATCTTCTGGGCGTTTGCTATGAACATGGTGGTGATAGCGCCGCCGCGCTCGCGCAGTTCTATAATGTTTATGCAAAATACGGTGACAGTGAATGGGGCCCCAAAGCGCAGGAAAAAGCACAGGTGCTGATCGACCAGTTTGAGGCGCAGGGAAAAACCGTAAAAATAGATCTTGGTGTGAACCTCGCCAAAATGGAGGAGAGCACTTTCCGTGTTGCCCGGCGCCTCTTTTTCGATCGACAGTATGCCGACGCAATTCCCGTTTATATCGTCGCGCTTAACGAATATCCCGAAGGGGAGGAATCGGTTACAGCGCTGCGCGAGCTGGTCATTTGCGAAATCCATCTCGACGACGACCTCAGTGTGAAAACCATCACGGCGTATCTCGCCGAACGTTTCACCGACGAGCCGAAAGCGGGCGACGCATTGCTCGCCGCCGGTAAAGCCGCGCTTGATAAAAAGCACGAACCGCTCGCGTGGTGGATTTATGATCGGGCGATTGAAGCGTTTCCTTCGCACCCAAAAATGCCTGCTGTCCTCTATTCGCTGGCTGGACTTCGCAAAGACGAAAGTTACCTTTTCCAAATAGTGGGAAAATATCCCGGTAGTAGCTATTACGCCCGCTCCCTCGGTCGTCTCGCATGGAACGCCTACAAAGCCAAAGACTATCAAACTGCCGCCGAACGTTTCGCCCTTTATGTAGACACCGAAACCGACCCGCAAAAACAAGTTCGAGCTCGCTTTGCTTTCGCCGAATCGCACCGAAACCTAGAAATGTGGGGTGCAGGCTTAGCCTGCTTCCAAACATTGGAAAAACAAATTGAGACGGCGCGAGCGGGCTTCGGTGTTTCAGTAGAAACGCTGAAGTTCAACCAGTCGTATTGGGAAAAAAGCATTTACTATCAAGCCATCTGCCACAAAGAATTAGGGCAGATCGACGAGACGGTGGAGTGCTGCGACCGTTTTTTCGAACAATTTCCAAGGTCTGGAATAGTGGAGCAGGTGCAGTTCACCAAAGCCCAAACGCTTATCGAAAGCGAACGCTTTGCCGAAGCGCTGGCTGCGCTTGAGTTGTTGGGCGGTAAATTTGCCGAGCCGGTCTGCTATTACCGGGGCCTCGCGCAGTATGAAACCGGCGCGTATGAGCAAAGTTTTCAAACCTTGGGAAAATTGCTCGTTACCTGGCCGATGTCGGCGTTCACCTATGAAGCGATGTTTGTGCAGGGGCGTGCCTATAACGCCGCCGGCAGAACCGACGATGCACTTCGTGTCTTTGGTGAAATTTTGAATTTCGCCAGTGACGATGAGCTGATGCATCGCGCCAGCCTTGAGCTGGGCCGTGCGCAGATCGACCCGGCGGAAAAACTCGCGTCCTTCCAGCGCGTTGCGCTACTGGCTGATCCAGACAAACACGCCGACCTGATCACCGCGGCACTGTTCGAAAGTCTCCCACTTTATCTTGAGTTGAATCGTCCTGACGATCTGATTACCGACGCCGACCGCCTTTTGTCCGATTTCCCAATGTTTGCTTGCCCTGAGGGAACTCGACAGGGAAAAACCACCGAAATCAAAACTTTGAAGAAACGGGCCGAACAATTGCAGAAAGAGTTGACCGCGAATAACGCGGATGGAAACGGATCTAAATATGGAAAATAGCGGAGCAAAATCATTCGTATAAATCCGCGCAATCCGCGGTCAAAATATTGATGGAGATTGAAATGGGTAAAACGCTGATATATGAAGAATTGAGTAAGGACATTATTGGTGCGGCGATGGAGGTTCTGAACGAACTGAAGCCCGGACTGGATGAAAAGTTTTATGAAAATGCCCTCGTTATAGAGTTGGAAAAACGAGGGCATAAAGTGAGTCAGCAGCAAAACTTTTCTGTTCACTATAAAGGCCATTTTATTGGGCGGTTGATTCCCGACTTGATTGTCGATGATCTGGTTGTGGTCGATCCCAAAGTTGTAACTGATTTTAATGAGTCTCATACGGCTCAGATGATTGGCTACTTGGCAAAAACGGAATTGAAACTGGCTAAATTGTTTAATTTTAAATATGCCAAACTCCAGTGGAAAAGGGTGGTGAGAGAAAATGATGAATCCGTATAAATCCGCGTTATCCGCGGTTAAAATTCTTTTGTTGATAGCAGGGGCGGTTCAGGCGGCACCATTTGTGATCAATTCGGCAGGCAATCAGGTGAACGGATCTTCGATTAAATCCGCGCCGGACGGAACGATTTTGCTGACGACGCTGAATGGTCAGACGCTTACTTTTCGCAAAGGAAGTTACCGTCAGGCCTTTGCGGATAAGCCGAAAGAAATGTTTCAGGTTGAAGCGCTGGTGAAACAGAAAAACCTGATCGCCGTGGTTGAGATTCTGTGTCGCGTGAAAGAGGAGTATCAGTTTCTCGGTTGGGATCAGCGCGCCAGTTTAATGCTGGCCCGGGTTTATCTGCCGCTCAAGCAGTTCGAGGATTCGGCATGTGAGTATGAAGCGTTGTTTGCCGCGCAACCGAAGTTTAAAGAGAGCCCCAAAGAACGATCCAACTATATGCAGGCGCTGCTCGGCTCCGATCGCATTGCGGAAGTCGCGAAAATGATTGATGAGGATATTGCGTCCGGCTCGCGCGAGGCGGCCGCGCGCGCGCAGGTGGTGCGCGGTGATATGAAGATGAAGAGCGGGCAGGTTGAAGAGGCGCTGCTCGATTACTTACGTACGGCTATTTTATTTAAGGCGCAGACCGTGGTGCTGCCGGAGGCGACCTATAAAACCGCAGTCGCGCTCAAAAATATGAACGATCCGCGTGCGGCAGAGTATTTTCAAAAAGTGATCGATGAGTTTCCAGAATCGGAATATGCCGAAATGGCAAAAGAGAATTGACCGCGGATAGCGCGGATGAAAACGGATTTAAACATGAAAAAAAGTGGAGAAAAATCATCCGTTTAAATCTGCGGTTTCAGAGGTCAGAACTCTCCAATTAGAGGCAGGGGATAGAAAGGAAAGATGAGATGAAAAGAACCCAGTACTTTAGATTTTTAACGTTGGGACTTTTGACCTTCGTGGCATTTGCTGTGCAGGCACAAGATGTGGTGATGAATGAGGCGGCGGCGCAGGCGGAAGTGCTCGGCAGTGGTGACGGTTTTTTCAATGTGGTCGCCAAAGGCGGATTCCTTGGAATTGTTCTCTGGTTGGCGCTGGCCGCGCTTTCCGTGGCGGGAACGAACCTGATTGTTGATTCGTTTTTGAAAATCAAAGAGAAGCGTATTATTCCGCCCGTCTTGACGAACGGAGTTCGCACAGCTCTCGCCGCGGGTGATTTTGAAAAAGCTAAAGCACTATGTGTGGACGAGACAGGTTCGCTTGCGAATATTCTTTCTGCCGGGTTGAGCAATATTGGTAACGGTGCGGAAGACGCGGTTGCCATTGCCGCCGAGCTCGAAAGCGAAAAACTGATGCAGCGTGTCAATTATCTGAATGTGGTCGGAAACCTCGCGCCAATGCTCGGGTTGCTCGGAACCGTGCAGGGGATGATTATGGCCTTTGCCACGCTTGGCACCGAGGCGGGTGCGGCTAAGAACGCGATGCTGGCCACCAATATTTCGCAGGCGCTCTACACTACCGCTGCCGGACTCATTATCGCGGTGCCCGCGCTTGGTTTCTATTCATTCTTTCGTAACCGCGCCGCAAAAATTATTCTCAACATGGAGGCGCTTACGATGGAGCTTATGAAGAAGGTGAGAGGGTAGGGGGAGTGTTGGAGTAATGGAGTGCTGGAGTAAGGAAAGTTCAATACGCAATACGCAGTACGTAATAGTAGATGCGTATTACGTACTACGTATTGAAAAACAGGAAAGGCGATGCCGTGAGTCGATTCAAACAACCATCTGATCACGTGAACATGACACCGATGATCGATGTTGTGTTTCAGATGATCATCTTTTTCGTCTGTACCGTGCAGCTTGAAAAAGAAGCGATCAGCGAATTTATTCTGCTGCCCGACTCGCCGCATGGTCCGATGGTGACGGAAGCAAAAGATCCGCGCACGATCACTATCGAGGTGGATGACCGGGGCCGCATCTTTATTGCCCGGACACCGCTCTCCGAAGCCAAGCTGCGCAAGGTGCTCATCAAAACGGTTGCCGATTATGGCCAGTACGGCCCGTCGATTCCGATCCGCATCCGCGCCGACGGTGGTGCGGAGCATGCGCATGTTAAACGTGTGCTCGATGCCTGCACCTCTGCTGGCCTTCACAAAATCAGTTTTGTAGCCGTGAAAGATAAGGCGTAGGGGCGACATGCATGTCGCCCATACACAGAAAAAATGAAAAGAAAACGTAAACAGCGCACCGAAGAATCGATGGAGGTGTCGATGACGCCGATGATCGACGTGGTTTTTCAGCTGCTGATCTATTTTTTGGTGACGTTTTCGACACCGGATGTGCTGGCGCATTTAGATATTTCTCGGCCCGCACCGGATGCGTCACAGACCGAACAGCGCACGCCGCCGAAGATGATCCGGGTCAACATCTATGTCGACGGCTACAGCTTGAACGGGCGGGCGGTTTCCAAGAAGGAGTTGGCTCGAATTTTGAATCGGTTGGCCAGTTTCAGCACTTCACAGACGGTGTTGATTACCTGCGCGGGCAGTTCGGAGCACGTCCGGTTGATAGATGTGCTGGATATTTGCGCGGGGAGCGGGTTGAATAAGTTATCTGTAGTGAGTGCGGACTAAAAAAGGGGTGGATATGAAAAAATGGATTTGGATGATTGTGTGTTTTGCCGCGGGGTCTTTCGGTGAGGATTGGTACACGTGGCGCGGGCCGGAAGCGAACGGTATTTCGAAGGAGACAGGAATCGACGGGTCTGTCGCGGCTACGGTTTGGACTCAGGAACTGGGTGCGGGCTATTCCGCAGTCAGTGTGAAAGAAGGTCGCCTGTACACGATGGGGCACACCGAGAAGCAGGACGCGGTTTTTTGCCTGGACGCGCTGAGCGGCGAGGAGATTTGGAGTTACTCGTATGTCTGCAAACCCGGCAATTTTAAGGGGCCGCGCGCCACGCCGGTGGTGAACGGAGATGTGGTTTATACCGTAAGCCGGGAGGGACAGGTTTTTTGTTTGAATGCTGAATCCGGAGCGATGAACTGGAGTCGCGATGTGCTGAAAGAAACCGGGCTGAAAAATATTACATGGGGCATCTCGTCTTCGGTTGTTGTGGAGGGCGATCGATTGTTGATTGGTATTGGCGAAGCGGGAGTTGCGCTGAATCCGGCCGACGGCAAGATAATTTGGGAAAGCGGCGGCGCACATAGTTATGCCACGCCGGTGGTTTTTGACTGGAAGGGCCAGCGGGTGGCGGCGATTTTTTCTCAGCCCGGCCTAAAGATTGTGGATGTTCGCAACGGGAAAGTTCTTGCTGAGTTGGAGTGGGAAACTAAACACGACATTAACGGCGCCGATCCGGTTTTGATCGGCGATAAACTATTTATTACTTCCGGCTATGGCCGGGGTTGTGCCATGCTCGATGCCTCTGGTGACGCGTTGAGCATTCTTTGGGAAAACAGTTTGATGAATAGCCATTTCAGCAGCGGCCTTCTTCTGGACGGCTTCCTTTACGGGATCGATGCGCAAGCGGGTAAAAAGGGAAGCTTGCGCTGTCTTTCCGTTAAAGATGGGTCAGAAGAATGGAATTTTCCGCTCGGACACGGTTCTTTGATCGCGGCGGACGGGCAGTTGATCGTGCTGACAGATGACGGGGTCCTTCATTTTGTGGAAGCGTCGCCAAAGAAGTATGTAGAACTTTCCACGTTTGACACGGGGATCGGCAAGTTGTGCTGGACTGCCCCGGTGCTGGCGAACGGCATGCTTTATTGCCGCAATGAAAAAGGATCGCTGATTGCGGTTCGAGTGAAGTAACCCATGGCAAACCACCCCGTCAGAAAGCTGGTGGATCGGCTCGGCGGGCCGGCGGTATCGATCGGCCTGCATGTGATCGTCATCGTTGTGCTGGTAAATGTGGTGGTTTTCCAAGCCTTGGAAACCGGTCGCGAGGTTGAGGTGCAGGTGGTTGAGGCGGAGGAGAGTCCGGAGCTCGAACAAGAGCTTCAGAAGCTCGACGAATTGCCGCCGGATGAAAATCTACTGGTGACCGACGAGCCGGAGGCACTGCCCGATGCGCCGCCGGATGATTTTTCAGCCGATTCGATGGATTTGGCCGGGCTGGCCGTCAGCGCGGCCGACTCCCCGTTGGTAATGAAAGGTTTGTTTGCCGGTCGTACGGATGCCGCGCGCGCCGATCGGCTGAACCGGTTCGCTGGCGGTTACGGCGAACAGGTGGAGGCTGCCGTCGTCCGTGGGTTGGAGTGGATCGCTGTGCAGCAGAACGAAGTTGGATATTGGGGAACCGTTTCCCGTTATAATAAAACATGGCATGGGCGCAAATGGACGGCCTCGCTCAAAAATGAACAGCGAGTTACCCGCCTGACCGCATTATGCCTGCTCTCGTTTCTTGCCCATGGCGAAACCCCGCAGTCGGTTGAGTTCGGCTCAACCGTTCAGCGAGCCATTGAATACCTGCGCTCTCAGCAAAACCCCGAGACCGGACTGTTTGTTCCCATGGCGAAAAAAAATCCGGAAAAGGGCGGTGAGGATCTCGGTGTTTACGCGCACGCGCAAGCCACCTATGCATTGGCCGAAGCCTATGCGCTGACCCGCGCGCCCGCGCTGAAGAAAACGGTCGAGCGCGGCCTGCAGGTGATCATTGAAGGTCAGCTTGAAAGCGGTGCGTGGGGCAATTGGTATGTGCAGGACATTTCCGATTCTTCCGCCACCAGTTGGCAGATTCAAGCGTTCAAAGCCGCCGCAGCGGCGGGCATCCGCATGGATGGCCTCGACGCAGCGATGAAGAAGGCCGTGGCGGGAGTCACCTATCTCTACAAGGGGGAGGGGATTTGGTACTATCGTAAAGGGTTACCGATTAAAACGTGGAGTAGCGGCGGGCCGATCATGAGTGGTGCGATGGTGCTCAGCCTTCAGATGCTCGGATTGCAGAACGACCCCATGGTTCAGGCTGGTCTGCGCTATATGAACGATTTTGGCGTTACCGAGTGGGATAATGCCTGGGTCAATCCGATCAATAAAAGTCTGCCCGCTACCTACGAATGGTACTACAACACGCAGGCGGTCTTTCAGCGCGGCGGCTCGCGCTGGAAAACCTGGAACGCCGACTTCGCCCCTATGCTGATCGGGCATCAGAATTCAGAAGGCTGGTGGCGCGGGCCGGATCAGACGGAAGGCGAAGAGACGCTGTATTCCACCAGCCTGTGCACGCTTGCACTGCAAGTTTATTACCGCATCCTCCCCACCTTTCAGCAGGCGGAAACCAGAGCCCCAAAAGTCACCTTCGACGACGACGTAGTCATCACCATCCTCTGACGGTTGCAAGGATTGGAATAAGCGCCGGGGGGGAGTAAACTCTAGTTATGATTCGTTTAGGGCTATGTTGTATTTTCCATGAAGAGCCGATTCGGTTCCGGCGCACTACCGCCGCAGCGCTCAAAAAACTAACGGCCAAAGAGCGCGATGAAAAATTGAGCGGAATCTGTCGGGACAACGCAGCGGCGCTGGCGGCGGCGATTACCTACTGTTCGAAAAACGGGATCGGTGCGTTTCGAGTCAACAGTCAGATTCTTCCGCTCAAGACCCACCCGGAAGCCGGTTACGAGCTGGTCGATTTGCCGGGCGGCAAGGAGATTCTGGCCCGTTATGAAGCCTGCGGGCAGCTGCGGGAGCAATGCGGCTTGCGCCTCTCTTTCCATCCCGATCAGTTCGTCGTGCTCAACTCGCCCCGTCCAGAAGTGGTGGCCTCTTCGGTCCGGGAGCTGGTTTATCAGGCTGAGGTTGCTGAATGGATTGGCGCGGATGTGATCAATATCCACGGAGGGGGCGGATACGGCGACAAGCCCTCCGCGCTTCTGCGTTTGAGAGACGCGGTGCAAGCGCTTCCCGTCGCCGTGAACGAACGGTTGACTATCGAAAACGACGACCGGACCTATACTCCCTCCGAGCTACTGCCCGTTACCAACGAAACCGGCGTGCCGCTGGTTTACGATGTACACCATCACCGTTGCTTGCCGGACGGCCTCAGCGAAGAGGCCGCGACCGCAGCCGCGATCCAAACCTGGAACCGTGAGCCGCTCTTTCATCTGTCCAGCCCGCGAAACGGCCGGGACGAGGGGGCGGACCCCAAGCCTCACCACGACCTGATTGATCCTGCTGACTTTCCTGACAGCTGGTCTGAGCTCGACATCACGGTGGAGGTGGAGGCCAAAGCCAAGGAGGTTGCGGTGAAACGGCTGCAGGAAGATCTGACTGCGTGCGGGATTCCGTGCGCGTGGCAGGTTGCTGACAGTAAGGACCGATAATCGAAACACGTGAAGAGGCGCGTGAGCTTGAGGCGAAGATTAAAAAGTGCGGAACCGTGCGATTTTTTGTCAATAGAGACACATAAGGGCTTGATTATTGGCGCGGGTTTAGTAGTGTCCTCGGCTCTCAACGCGGGTGTAGCTCAATGGTAGAGCCCTAGCCTTCCAAGCTAGTTGTGACGGTTCGATCCCGTTCACCCGCTCCACTCTTTAAGTTAATTTCCCCAGGGGTTTGTTAATCGCAAGCCCTTTTTTCTTTGTCCCTTCGCCGCCAGACTGCGGGGAAAATTACGGGTTTGGCCGTTTGATTCGTTCACTTTGTATGTGGGTGTTGCATGTTGAAACATTAGAGCGGGTGCCATTCCTATTATTTAGTCATTTCGCTGGCAGAATTGTGACGATGACATTTAGCCGATCCGGTAGGTCTAAGGTGCCTAGCGCTTTAAATCTGCCAAAAAGAGGAACTGCACGGTTGGGTGGCTCAAGATGCATTTTGCAATCGGGGCTTAAACGCTCAAGATAATGAGCAATCTACTGAAGTTGAAAGTCAAAAGAGCGAGTTTAGTTAAAGCGTTTTGACGGAGTCGCGTTCCACCAGTTTGGCGGGCATGACTCGTTTGCTGCGGGGGGCGTTGCGATCAGCAATGCGCCTTAGAATGGTTTTTGCGCCGTCAATGCCCATTTGTTTGCGGTCGATGCGCATTGTTGTGAGCGGGGGTTGGGTGTTTTTTGAAAACTGGGTGTCATCGAAGCCGGTGATGCTGATTTGGTCGGGAACACGGATGCCGGCGGCAAGCAGTTTGGTGAGGATATCGGCGGCCATGTCGTCGTTGACGGTACAGACAGCGGTGATCGGATCGTCTATGCGGATGCGCCGGATGATTTCCTGAGCGGCTTCGTCGTTGGTTTCAACCCGCATCACTTCGGCGTTGAGCCCCCGGTGTTGAGTTTCGGCCTCGAAGCCCGAGCAGCGCGACATTTCGTTGTAGTTGTCGTACTGATGGCGGAGCATTAACATGTTGCGATGGCCCTTTTCACAGAGGAAAGAGACCATATCGGTCATGGCTCCATAGCCGTCGGATGTGATGGAGTCAATGGAAACGCCGCTGATATCGGTGTCGAGCAACAAAAAGGGCAGGTGGACTTCGCTGAGCTTCTGTTTGAATTCATCAGGACAACCGCCCATAAGGATGACTCCGTCGACGCTGCCGGTGCGGATGAACCGGGGTAGGTCTTCCTGGCGGGTGGAGATGTTGTATCCGGCGAGTAAAAGGTTCTGGTTGGCTTCGGTTAGTTGTGTTTCGAGCCCTTCCATGATTTCGGAATAGAACACATCTCGGAAAATGTGGGCGCAGGAGGGATAGAAAAGGATACCGATGCTTTCGGTTTTGCGGCTGCGGAGATTGCGGCCGGCGGCGCTGGGGCAGTAATGCAGTTTTTCGCAGGCTTCGCGTACGCGTTGCTGGGTGGCTTTGCCAATCCGCCCCCGGGCATTTAGCACACAGGAGACTGTGGCGATCGAGCAGGTAGCTTCTTTGGCGACATCTTTAATATTCGGGGGTCGATCAGTCATGCGGGTTCCTGTTTTTTCATCAATACTCATTCAAATATAGGTTGGTAAACATGTTTTATCAAATTGGAAAACGATTTTCTTCTAAATCTAGCGATTTGATTGGTTTGAAATTATAAAAACGGTTGACTTGTGAGGTGAAACGTTTAACTTTCGCGGCGCTTTTTGCAATTTAAGACAATGAAAACGGGGCTGTAGAATGAAAAAAAGGGTGGTTGATGGTAAAAATGTGGAGCTCAAGCAGGGACGGCTGTTTGTTGAGGGTGAGCATCGGTTTTTAAAAATAGGTAAGCCGCTGCGTAATTTCAGCTGTACGGAGGAGGTTGACCAGCTGATAGCCGATTTGGACATTATTCAGTCCAAAAACTATAACTGTTTGGAGCTGAACTGTTATTGGCATCATTTTGATCGCACCGGCGACGGTCTGGTGGATGTGGATGTGGAGCCGTTGAAGCGTCTGATCGACGAAATTTGTGCCCGTGGGATCTTCGTGTCGCTTTCGGTTGAGACCTACGGGGTCGGCGGCGGGCAGATTCCGGATGGGTACTGGAAGAAATATCCCGATACCATTGCGGTGGGCGTGGACGGCAATCAGGTGTCGGATATTGAATTCGGCTATATGTCGAAGGTTCCGTCGCTGTATTCGGCCGATTATCTGCGGATTTCGCGTTCCTACATCGTCGATCTGGCGTCAAAGCTGGATATGTCGAAGATTCTTTATTGCGAAACGACAGTGGAGCCACAGTATATGGGCGATCTGGCCATTGATTATTCCCCAGAGGCCCGCCGGGCGTATGAAAAATGGATGGTGGAGAATTGTCCTGACGCACAGCCCTTTCCAGATAGCTACCCGATACCACAGGAATTTGTTTATGATCCGGTCTGGAACCGCTTTCGTGCAGAGTGGCTGGCGAACTGGGTGAGCGGTGATGCCGCTGCGTTCCGCGCAGTTGCGGGCGCGGACGTTTGGGTGGCCTGTGAGTATCTCGACGCCGACGAGCCAACCATGATGAACCGCTGTGGTGATCCGATTGTTTTCCTGAAGGGGTTGACGGCCATTGACATTATTCAGGTCAACTGGCATTGGCACTACGGTAATCGCGCGCCGAACCTGAAAGCCTACCAGCGGATCAACGCCGCTATGGAACTCACCGGAGCCGAGTGGGCCATTACGGAGCACATGACGATCAATGGCGCGGATTATCACGCCAAGGAAATGAACGAACTGTTAGTCAATACCCTCCGCAACGGGTCGCAGTTCGGGTGGGAATTTGTCGATATTGCAGCGGATCGAGATGATCCCGCTATAACGGTCGGAGAAGTCGTTCCAGGCGACTTCAAACCCGCGCATTTCTCCGTGTACGATAAGGATTGGAACCCCAAGCCGCCTATAGCTGTGGTCGATGACAACTGGGACCTATGGATGGAAAAAATTCGGCTGGCCACTGCGGAAAAGCCCTGGGACACCGAAGGGGCGCAACCGGCTGAGCCAAAACCGGTCCTGTAATCCGGTGCGGAGGGCGCAGCGATAGATAATTTTTATAAAGGCCGAAGCGCCGCGTAAATAATTTGCGAATCAAAATAGTGCTGAAGGATTGGTTCATGTTTGTAAAAAATTCTATTCCGCTGCGCTTTCGGGGAAAATCGGGCTTCATCTTTTCTGTTGGATGGTTCATCATACCCAATCTTCCGCCTCGGTAGCTCAATTGGATAGAGCATCGGACTTCGAATCCGACGGTTACAGGTTCGATTCCTGTCCGGGGCACCACATTCAGATTAGTGAATAAATAACCTCCTGGGGTTATGGATCTGGTGGAAGGGGCGTGTTTTTTTCCAATCCTTGAAAAATAGATGTGCCGCACCGTGCCCGTCTTTGCCAAGTCCTCCATAGATATTCAGCGAAGGATGGGGCAAAGGCCGCAACGCAGTTGCTTATTGGGCGGCGGAGCGGGCTTCTTCGATACAGCGGGCAAATTCGTCGGGGGTGATGAATATCTTTGGTTCGGTGTTGTCGAACTCTTGACCATTTTCTTCCAGCCACTTCAGTATTTTCTTGGCGGCGGCACGGCGGGCTTCATTGAAGGGGTTCTGCGGGTCGTAGTCACACAATGGGATTTCCATGGCATCCAGCTCCCAAACGATTTCCGTACGACTGGCTTCGCTGCTGGTGGCACCCATCATGGTTATGTGGTCGTTCAGAAGAGTCTGTACCATTGAGCAGGCGCGGCTGACCGGGTGTTTGAAAACAAACGGAGTGTATTTTATATGGCCGGAGGCGTGGATTTGAAGTGAGCCAACCTGTTCGCGGCCGTCATGGTACTGGATTTTAAGAGATGCGTTCAGGCCGTCGATCTGTTCGATAGATAACGATTCAACCATGGAGGCTTCCTCCATGAAGTTGGTGGGGGTCAACAGCGGGCTGTCTGTGTGCAGGGGGGCCAGCAGCTCGTTCCATGTCTTGAAGTTTTCGTCTTCCACTGCGGTGACGTATTGATCGACCATTTTGATGATCTCTTTTTTGGAAATTCCCTGTTCGGAGGATACGGCCGGGACTTCCGCCGAGGCCAATGGTTGCATCAGAAGCGAGGCGAGAATAAGTAGCCGCCGGAATGTTCTCGCGAGCTTTGAATAGTTTATTAGGTGAGTCATGTAGTTCCTTCAGGGGTGAAAGAGTCAAAGTAATGGAAACACAGCATGGGAGAAAAGATAAAAGCGGGGTGTTGCGTATATATTGATGATAGAAAAAGAGCCGGATCAGATCAAAATATGTGACTTTGGCGCTAAAGTTAGAACCTGGGTCCGTGTATTTAAACTTAAACGCGCTTGCTTCGATCAGGGTTTTTTGCAGAAGTTTCGATCTCATTCGTTCCGAAGGATTGCGAGTTTTCAATCTTCTTTGCAATACGCGCGATATGATGATTGGCGTTGTATGCAATGGATTTCGCTTTTTATAATCAGTTGTATTCAAATAGGTTATGTAGTTTTCCTTTTCGCGAACGCCTTGTGAAGGCGAAAATTGGCAGAATGCCGTCCCGTTGTTGGAATTAATCGCGTTTCCAGGGCTTTTTTCAGGCATTTTCTGTTTTTTAAAATACGGAGGAGGCAAGTGACGCTCGAGTTGCCGAATGACTGTTTTTGTTAAAATTACGGGCTGTAAGATAGTGTACTAAACTAAACTAATATATGATAATTCAGCTTTTTGGGGCTATATTTCAGATTTGAAATTCATCGTTGTGCATATACTAAAATGTTTGTGGTAAATAGTTTATATATTATTAAACGCTAGTTTTATAGACATCATTATCATAGTCTAGTACACTATAGTACATTTAATTTACATTCAGTAAGGATTGCATTTTTATAGCGATTTGGATACCTTGTTGCACCTCACATGATGTTCCGTTTCGACCGAGCAGTCGGCAGAGACGGTGTTACTACGCGGAGTTTGAAAAAGGAGGGTATTCAGCAGAAGCATGGAGGATTTGTTTACAGAACAACATCGGCGGTTGAAGGAGTGTCATTTTCTGATTCTTTATTGGGCCGCCGAGGCGGAGGTGAAGGGAGTCAAATACAACATTACAAATGTATTTGACGACCTGAAAGATCTGGGAATCACACGTACGAAACAGAGTGTGATGGCCTATGTGGAGGCGCTCTTTATGCTTTGCTTTATTAATGTGAAGGAAGAGCGCAACCGTAAAAATATCTATTTGGCAGAGTCCGGAGCCCGGGCGCTGGAAGAGCTCGTGAGGAGCAGTAACTTTAAGACAAAACAATCCCGTTTTAT
>Ga0307990_1002520_pt1 | contig 14585 bp, 15 predicted proteins | sample EllFjometagen129_FD_203168 | JGI IMG/M metagenome (GOLD analysis project Ga0307990, IMG submission 203168) | Marine microbial communities from Ellis Fjord, Antarctic Ocean - #129 | ecosystem: Environmental > Aquatic > Marine > Unclassified | place: Southern Ocean | collected 2014-10-08
GTGCCTCGTCCACAGGGTATAGGCCATCGCCGCGCCACCCATAGGCAGCCCCGGATGTCCCGATTTCGCCTTCTGTATCGCGTCAACCGCAAGAAAACGCATCGTATTGATGGAAAGTTCCGCTAATTCTTCTGTGTTGTTATTACCCATGCTCTTTGCCAGCTCCTTGAAAAATATTTAGATGCACACGTTCTTTGAAGATCGTGGAGAGGTGCACGAGGGAGTACCCCGCTCTTGAGATACGAATGCCCATTACGGGCATGGCGAAACCGCCCCTTCTATTCGGGTTTTACTACTTGATTCCGCGGTAATTCTCAAGAAAAATGTCAGACGAAACGGAGACGGGATACATAAAAAATCATAGAAGATCACGAAACTCGGCAATCATCACGGTATGGTCGGACGGTTTCTCGGCACGCCCCCGGGCCAAAATCGATCCGGCAGTCAACCGAAAGGCCAGTGGGCTTGCGGAAACGCGGGCTATGGGGAAACCACGAGCTCAGTGCACAACAGAGAGGGCGCGTGTCGCAAACTCTCCGCCTGAGGTTGCACGCGCCGCGTTTCTTTCCCAGCTGCGCCCGGCCTGATTCAGCTCTGCTTAAGCCTATCTCCCCTCTTCCTCAATTAAAATCTCACCCTGCTCAATAATGCGGATCGTACGCTTCCTCGGCAAAACCCTTATCAGCATCTCCTTTTTCTCACCAGGCGCCAGGTCGATTTCAAAGATATCTTGTTCAAGATAGTGATATTCAGGCAGATTGTCGGCACGCACGGTGAGAATCCATTGCCCGGGTCGTATGTCATCGAATCTGAAACGTCCTTTCCTGTCTGTAAGGACGCGCCATATTTCCTGTTTGCTCTTAAACTCCAAAAGGGCATTTGTCATGCCACTGTCTTCAACCATTTTGCTTTTACCCTCTTTTCCGATTCCTTTATTATTAGCTATGGTAAATCCTTTTTGCAGCCCATCTTCTTTTACAAATTCATAGACCATAATCTTACCTGTAAAGACAGCGCTTTTTGTTATCCCTATGTTAACTGATTCCTCCTTGCCTCCTTTAACTCTGACTTCAAGAGGGGTTTTTTGCACCGGAATCCTCTCAAGACCGATGCTTGCGCTATCGACATTCAGGTAGAAGTCCCCTGGTTTCAGGGCTGGAAAGGTAAATTCGCCGTCGCTATCCGTTACCGCGGTGGCGCCATTCAGGCGGAGGATGGCATTCGGAATCGGTTGGCCGGTCTCTTGATCACGTACATATCCCTCAAGCATGCCGGCACTCTTTTTCCGCCCCACGGGCAGACCAAAGGGAACGGTAAATTCAACAATAAAGGCGGTTTCATCCTCTTGATCAGAATTCCTGCCGTATAGGGTATGGCGGCCGTGAGCGGAAATCCTGCTCTTATTGGGGAACAGATAACTCAATGCCAAATCAAAGTTATGTCGATCTCCGGAGTCGGTTCCCATAGTATGATATCTATCAAGTCTGAGACTGAGGTTGGCTCTTTCGGCTATCTTGAAGGAACCGGTGAGACCGGTATTTATGGTATCCCTGTCTTCGCTCTCCGGGTTCCTATAAGTGCTGTAGCGCACATAACCGCCGTAGCTCTGATTATGGGTCGGCATAAAATAAAATGACCCCTCATATTTGCCCACATTAGAGGTCTGGTCCGTCAGCCTGTCTTTTGTCTTTCCCCGTTCGGCAGAAACATTAAAAGACAGTTTTTTGAAGCTTTGTCCTAACCTGATCCTGTGGGTTAGTTCTCTGTCGTCAAAATCAGACTCAGCCAAACGGTCTTCACGGGTACGAAAGCGCGACTCAATGGAAAGGGTTGTTCCTGTCTTAAATCTGTAATTCAGACCTAATTGACCATACCTGCTTAAGGCGGACGATTCAAGCGATGGATCTAAATCCAGATTGTTTTTCTCCTGTCGAAGGGTGGCATTCAGGGTGAGATCCTTTTTTATGGGGTAAAAAAAATTGCCTGAGATATACTCCTTGTCCCGGTAATAACCAGGGAAATCAGGTTCCGCGTAGATGTATTCCAGGCGGTAAGCCCCGCCCCAGTCAGGGGAGCTGTAAAAATTGAGCCAGTAGGCGTTGTCATGCCTGCTGTCATCTTTCCCGTATGCCGCTTCAAATTCAATGTTCGTATTGTCAAAAGGTTCAAGTTTCCCTTGCAGGCTTGCAACCTTAGCGTCTTCGATATCGCTTTTTTTATTAAACAGATTCAGACCAATCCTGTACCTGTCGCTAAACAAATAATTAAAATGAAATGCGGTCTCTTTGTTTTCAGGATCAAGCCACCTCGTCTGCATATGATAGGCGCTGAATTCGAAATCACCTGAGCTCAATGTTCCATCAATTCCTCTGCCGGCAATAGATTGTTCTGTGAGTCGTGACAGGGAATAGTAATCATCGCCGATTCGAAGGCCAAGACTTTTGCTCCGGTATCCGGCAAAATACCTGTCGCGCTGTCCAAACATTGAAACCTCTTCAATGGTGTCAGGCCCACGGAACAGAAACTCAATCTCATCTTCGCCTCCTTCGCTCAGTTTACCTCTCCCTGAGAATTCACCCTGGAACCCGGTCTTTTTCTCTTCACCTGTCTGGCCAGCTGAGCTGAAGGTTATCTTTGCAGGGATTCTGTGAAACCGATCCACCTCTCCCGTTATCTTAGGGATAATATTTACAGTGCATCTTGCCCGGCCTCTCATTTTTTCATCCTCAACGGACCGGACAGTCAACCTGAGGTGATGCTTAAAACCCTTTCTGAGCTTTTCATCGGTCTGTACAGTCACTTTGACAGTCTTTGATTCTCCAGTGACGAGTGTTATCTTGTCAGGAACAACAGTGTACGGAAGACCCTGACCGCTTTGCACCTTAATAACGATCCTGTTTTCTGTATTACTCGCATTAATCACTGAAAAGATGGCTTCGTAAGGCTCCCCCGCGATAACGCTTTCCGGGGCTTGCAGGAATTCAGCCTGCAGCTTTGTAACAGGGAGCACCTTCACAAAGATTCTTGCCAAGTCACTGATGGAGGGATCTTTGACAGAGCTGACCCGATAGATTATCTCATATTTCCCGGCCAGAGCGGTCTGGGGAATAAAAAAGCCGGCCAACCTTATTTCGGTTGCATTTGGGGCAAGGCGAAAAGGAAATGAGGGTATGATAAGTTTCCATCCTGCCGGGAGTTTTACATCTGATATGAATTCCAGCTCTTCATCCGAGGTGTTGGTTGCCTCAAACGTCGTGGTGACAACATTTTTTGGCTCAGTCTCAAGTAATTCCTGACCGCTTATCCTGACCTGGACACCTCTCTGCCGGGCCTCAAGCGTGCCGGCAATAAACAAGAAATGAGAAATAATCAGCAGGATAAAGAGATTTTTCTTCAATCTTGGAACCTATTCGAACTTAAGGGTATAGGTAGCCCCAAACAGATCGTCACCGCCGCAGTCCGCTACCACCATGGCCTTGTATTTGCCTTTGGGTACCCGGCTCAGGTCGATTCTAAATCTGACGGAAGTAGCGGGATAGATGCGCAGCTTTGTACCTTCAAACTTGCCGACAGACCTGCCTTTTTCATCATAAAGCTCGGCCCATAAAGCCGGCTTGAGCAATCTTTCCCCGATGTTTTCCATATCAATCTGTAAAGTTCTCTTGTCGTCCGTTTTCAAAATCTTTGTCTTCACGAACTTGAGCTTGTGCGTGCCGGTATCACCGATATGGGTTATCATCTGTAAGCCATATCGTATGATCTGGGTTATGCCCATGCTGATTACGCCCTTCTCCTTTTTGACCGCCTCGGGCGAACTTGAAGAAATGCCCTCAACCATGAGCATGCTCCAGTAAGTCCCGACCAGGGCCTTGTCATCGGGGACTTCAAGGATATAGTTGATTTGTACTGTGCCTTTGGGTGGAATTGTAAGACGGCGGGGACTGAAGGTTATCCAGTCGGCGTTGGACCGGGGGTCTTTTCCAGGTTCACCATAAATGTTACTGCCGTCAGAGTAAAAAAGGTAATCGGTCTGGTAGATCTTCACCTCTTGAGGCCCTTCTCCCGTGTTTATGAGCTGAATAGCCCCTTTGTACGTTCCTCCCGGAGGAGCTTCTTTCTCATAGGTCAGGCCGCTTGGAACCGACACACCGGCCACGGATACAGAGGGCATAAACAAACAAAAAATCAAACCTGCTATGATTATTCCTGTTCTGACATTCATAAAAAGTTCTCCATTACTAAATATCAACCACCGTGTAGTAGAGCACGGTGGAATAGTAATCGGGGTTAATTTGAATAGAGGCCCCGGTTATCCTCAACTGCACATTTATGCCGGTCACATCACCGGAACCGGAAAAAAACTGGGCGTTGATGTCGGTTACCTCTTGATAAGAAGCACCGCCGCTGACGCTTCCACCTGTGCCGGCAGAGGTTCTCATGACATATGGATGAAAACTGTTGTTCCAGATGGAATCAATCTTTTTTATATCAATACGCCAGGCATCCGAGGGCCCGCTTGTGCCTGAGATATCGATCGATATCTGCCCGGAAACGCTGGTATAAGTGTTTTCCAGATCGCTCCCCGCGCCTGAGATTAGATCGTTTTTGTCAATTGTCTCAACCCAGGACCCGGTTACTGTGATAGATATAGCGGCGTGGGCCGTCTGGGCTGCAAAAAACAGAGGGACTAAAAGAAATATGATGAAAATTCTGATTGAAAATCTCATTTTATCGCTCTTTCTCCGGCAGGCCCGGAATCTATCAATCCGAAAGGGTAAAGGTAACGGTCCTGGTGTCGGTGGAAAGCACGCCCGCCTGTACAGTGGCGTTCAGTTTGTAAGTTATTGTCGGGTTGCTGTCGGCCACATGGCTAATGCCTGTGACCACGCTGGACGCTGAGGTGGTAAGGGTTACATCGCCCTGGCTTGTGCCGCTGCCTGACGGGACCGCAACATTTACCTTGAGAGTAACGTCTGCCGGCATGGCCGTGTCAATGTTAGCCGTAATCCTCTTATTGGCGCCGTTTGTGGTTATGGCGCAGGTAGACGAACTGTCGGTCACCTCCGAAGGTTCTTGTCCTGCAACCGCAGAAGAAATGTTCAAATTCGGGGTACCGGTCACACTGATCTCGTTGATCTGCTGAAAGTCAAAGCTCATCACATGGCTGCTGACGTCCGCTCCCAGGGCCGGCCCTGTTAGCAAAAGGGCAAGCGCTGCTCCCAATAAAAGGAATTTGAATGTTTTCATTTGTATCCCCGCCTCTCTTTTTTTCTTAAGAATATCGTAGTAATTCTATGCAGATCAAGGGATTAAAGCAAGTATTCTTTTGCCTGACCGCCGTACATTGGTCAACCAACACAAGGTTCTGCGATTTTTTCATCAGATACAGGCAAGAACTGACGGGGTGATGAAAGGCTGACACAAAAAAAGTGGGCCATTGGAAGGCCCACTTCATTGCGCCCACACATAAGAGCTTTAACAATATTTACTTAGGAGGCGGTGATCGTTAATGTAACCTCCGGGGTATAAGCCGCCACTGGTGTAAAGACGGTGGCAACGGCCCTGTAGGTGATTCCTTCACCTATATCGCCTGCATTACTTAATGCCGTTACTAAATCCACAGGAGTAGTAGAAGCATCAGAGATGTCTTGCTCGGTTGCGGATGTCCCAGTGGTAGAAGCAAGCGTGGCGTAAAGTTCCAAGCCTACTGCAGCGAGGTCCGAGTCAAGCGATGCTGTGATCTTTTTGGCATCTGCAGAGTTTGTAGTTACTGAATAGGTAGCAGTAGCATCCGTGACCTGAAAATCGTCTGTACCAACAACATAGTCAGTCCCGACAGCCCCGGCGGTAACAGTTTTAATATTATCAGCGTTGAATGTTAAAGCAGGAGACCCCGATACCGCTATCTCATTAATAGCCGACACCGTCATGGTGACGGTCTGGCTAGCGTTGTCAGCTGCGATTACCGGCCCTGCGATAAAAAGCATACCCAGTGCTGCTACAATTGCTATAATCGTTGATAGTCTTTTTTTCATGTTGTTTCTCCTTTTCATGCTTATGTTAAATTTTGCGTTAAATAATTTACCAATATGTCACAATCTGCGTCTACATGCCTTATGGTCAAATTGCCTTTTCCCTGTTTTCGCCTCCTTTATCTTTGTTGAAATGGTGGGATTTATCATTCCTGCTTTTTTATTTCTTTGCTTTTCGCCTTTGTAATATTGCAATCAACGTGCCACAAATGGAAATAGCGGAGATTAGCTGTATTATCCACGAGTTACATGTTAGGTCCAACGCTTGCCACGGAAAACGGCCTATTCCTCTATTAAATTATATCTGCTTATGTTCAAGATACGACACCATATCAGTCCCCCTGGAAGGGTCTGCCCGACTAACTACCTGCTATACCAGCATAAAGCATAAAATGGCGAAGTGTTCAAGAATGGGCACGAGGGGATTGACGCCCCGGTTAAATGCGCTTCGCTCGTCATTAACATGCCCCAGTTAAACAGAGAAGAGAGATAGATTTCACGGGTTAAAAATTTCATGGGGTAAAATTGGCGATTGGGATAAATAAGGAAAGGGGGATTTAACCGGGGCTGGGATGATGTGGGTGATCAATTACGCGGGGATTCGGCCGGGCCAGTCATCTCCGAATCTTTTGTCGCAGTCGTTCCATTCCCACTGGTCCCATGTCCTCAGTCCCCAGCCAAGTTCCGTGAATCGTTCAAGGTCTTCTTTGTCTTTTAGGGCCAGCGACCAGACCATCGGTTCTGTCCAATTGTACTTTTCTGCAACTTGGGCGACAGTGAAGCCTCGGGATAGGTCGGCATTTATTGAATTTGGCAGTGTTGCCATTTTCGACAAATGGTTATGAATCAATACCTGTTTTACGCCCAATCTCTTTGCGATCCTGTCTCGGGGGATGCCAAGGCGGTTCATTCGGAATATGTTTATGTCAAGTCCCATCTGGGTTACTGCTCGAAGATCGGCTATGTAGGAGTCCACTGTTTGCCTTGAACGGCCGCTGGCCTTTTTTCGCGGCGTAGAGCAGAGGGCGGGAATTACAGTTTCGCAAAAGGTCGGAGTTTTTGCCGTTTTGTCATTCCCGACCTGATCGGGCATCCATAACTGCTTGTAATTACTGGATACCCGCTTTCGAGAGAATGACAGATTAGCGAGTTTTCGACTTTTTACAAGTTTATCAAGAGTGTTTAATAAACAACACATATAGAGGTTATTCTGCGGAATCTGTTTGGCTAACACATCGATATTTAATGACAAGAGTCAAAATCGGAGAGTGTTCAATAACCAACATAAAGTAATGATTGAGGGATTAAGGGATATAGAATAGGAAAAGACAGAGGGCGAGAGGTTTACTGAGGTCTCTTAATATTGTGTTTCCTGATCTTGCTATAGAGAGTTCCGCGGGCGATTTCGAGTTTGCCTGCCGTTCTCTTCAGATTCCAGTTTGTTTCCTCCAGGGCCTTTAGAATCAAGGTCGCCTCTGCATTGGCAAGGGAACGATCTCTCAATTTAAGGGTAATCTCTTCGTTTGCCGCTTTTGCTCCGGGCCGATCAAACATATGAAAAACTCCTTTCCGCCAATGGTTCAGGGAAAAAACCACCGTTCCGAAAATACCTCCCTGTCCAGCTTGTTAATAGTGACCCGCAATTTAAGTGCCAGATTTGCCTGTTCGGTTTGTTTTTTGTTGATGCTTGCTTGTTGCAGGATGCAGCGAGGGTCTCAAGCGCCGTTGAGAGCCGATAAACCAGCCGTCAGGCTATGTTTATGACATTTTCGTGGAAATGACAAAAGAATTGTTTTCAAAGGGCGATAGCCCGGTCGAGTGTTCAAAATCAATCACCGGAATGCGATTTTTCTATCCCGTACTTTTTTATTTTGCTGTAAAGGGTGCCCCGGGCAATATCAAGCTTCTCAGCCGCCTGCTTCAGGTTCCAGTCCGTCTCATTAAGGACCTTCCGTATCAGGGCGGATTCCGCCTCCGGGAGCGAGCGGGATGTAAGGGTGAGGGTAAACGGCCTTGAACCGGGTGTTTCATGTAGTTTACAGGGCAGGTCATCCGGGGTTACTTTGTTTTTTTTGCAAAAAACAACCATCTGCTCTATGACAGTCGCAAGCTCTCTTACATTTCCCGGCCAGTCATGCCGGCGCAGCAACGCCATGGCAGGACCGGAAATATGAGAGATGTCCTTCCCGGTTTGGACATTGTATCTTTTTAAAAAGTATCCGGCCAGAAGGGGGATGTCGGATTTTCTCTCCCGTAGGGGCGGCATGCGTATAGGAACCACATTGATTCGGTAATAAAGATCTTCTCTGAAACGCTTCTTTTTGACCTCATGCCAAAGATCCTTGTTGGTGGCGCAGATAATCCGCGAATCGACTTTCAGGGTTTTAACGCCGCCAACACGCTGAAAGGTCCCTGAATCAAGAACCCGCAAAAGAGAGATCTGGGTCGAAATTGAGATGTCGCCGATTTCGTCCAGGAAAATAGTCCCCTTGTCGGCCAGTTCGAAACACCCTTTTTTCAGCGCTGTCGCGCCGGTAAAGGAGCCTTTCTCATAACCGAATAGCTCGCTGTTGATGAGCGTCTCAGTAAAGGCCGCACAGTTTACACGGATCAGGGGCCCGGATTTTCTGGAACTCCTGAAGTGGATCGCCTCAGCGACCAGCTCTTTTCCAGTCCCGGTTTCTCCGGTGATCAGAACAGTGGCGTTGGTGGCCGCAATATCGTCTATTTTCTGAAAGAGATCAAGCATCTTAATGTCTCGCCCGATGAGATTCTCAAAGCGATATTCTTTCCGGCGCCCTTTTCCCTCAAACGAGGTCTTCCCCAGCATCCTTCGCTGGTCGTTTATCTTTCGGATTAATGCCCTTATCGCGCCAAAGTCTAATGGTTTTGAGACACAGTCATAGACCCCCAGCTTCATGGCCTTTACCGTCTCTTCCGGAGCATCACTGTCCACAACGGCCACGGTGAAAGCACCGGGAACGCAGGTCCGGATCTCCTCAGGGAGTGTCAGCCAGTCCTCATTGATGCTGAGCATTACAATATCCGGGGGGGGGGGGGGACGTTTTTGAGCCTTTCTAAAGCGTCCATGCCATTCTGGACGGTTTGAATCATGAGATTATCATTACGCAGATTCTCGCAAAAAAGATGCCTGGTATCCTCATCCTCATCGACAAAGAGCAGTCTGGTTCTCAAAGACACTGAGTTTTCCTTCATGCTGTATTTACAACTCCTTTACCTTCTTCCGATTCCGCTGTCACTACTTCGTTTGGTCACATAGCCTCTCGACTTGCATCAATCACGGGGTTCCAACTCAAGAATTAGTCCATTCAGTTCTTTCCTGGCCTTTTCCAGGATCAACCGCGGGCACTCCATGCAGTAGTTGTTCTTCGCCATATTCTCCCTGATAACCAGGCATCGCTCGCCTTTGCAGATCTTGTGTCCGTGTTTGCTGGAGCACTGACGCCGCTGCTGGGGAGTTAACCGCACCCGGCACAGTCATGGCGAACTCACTCCCCTTGCGCACGGCTTTAATACTTGATTCCGCGGTAATTCTCAAGAAAAATATAAAATTTGTCTGGGGAAGAAGTGTAACTTATTTTATGGCAGGGTTTTCAAACTCGGCAGTCATCACGGTATGGTCAGACGGTTTTTCGGCACGCCGGGGCCCAAGATCGATGGAGCAGTCGACGGAAAGATCAGCCAAGGGCCTTGTCGCAAGGATATGGTCGACCCGCCAGCCCAGTCCCCTGTCCACCGCCGCGGGGACCCGGTAGTCGAAGAACGCGTACTGATCAGCCTCTCCAGGATGATGTTTTCTGAAAACATCGGACAGGCCCCACGAAGTGATGGAGTCGAAAGCGTCCCACACCTCCGGCGTAAAATCGGCATGTCCCAGGAGTCTTTTAGGATCATGGACATCAATTGTCTCACGGGCAACATTAATATCCCCACAGCAGACAAGCATATCATCCGGGGAATAATGCCTTTTCAGAAAATTGCGGAGCCGGTCAAACCACTGAAGTTTGTACTGAAACTGGGGCAGATCCCTGCCGCGTCCCTGAGGTACATACAGGTTCAATACCGATATGCCGGAGAATACGCCCCGGATAAGGCGGTCTGTATCAAACGGCTCCGTATCCTCCATACCGGAAAAGACCTCCTCCGGCTTTTTCAGGGATGCTATGGCTACGCCACTGTACCGTTTCCCCCCGCTGAAGACCACATGGTAACCGGCCTGCTCGAAATCCCCCACCGGAAATTTCGCATCCTCAACCTTGGTCTCCTGCATACACAGGACATCGGGACGGTTCTCCCGAAGCCACGGTATGACAATATGGAGGCGTGAGCGGATGGAATTCACATTGTAGGTGGCAATCTTGAAGTTATTCATTCGTCAATGATTTCGCATAAATTACACCATAAAAGACAATCAGCAACAGCACATTGGGACCATAAATGCCGGGCATCCTCTCCCTCTATGCTGCACTCTATTTTTCGATTAGTTTATAGCCTGCTTGGTGGAGGCGGCGAAAGTCGAACCCGAATCTTAGTAGCTTAACTGATTGTAATTAAAGATATAATATTTTACATAGAGGTCATTTAGAGGTCATACGTAATGGTTAAGGATTTCTTCCTGTAACAAGTAAAATCAGAATCGATTGATTCATCGTAGACTACAATTGGCAATCATTATGACTTTTAAAATTCTCTCTTAAAGATCATTCCCTCCGGTATATCTTTGTATCTTGCGATTATACAATCTGAGATGTTGAAATTGAAATCTCCATAGAAAGGTATCTTGTCAATTGGTACAGAGATTTCATCCTCATTTGCGGTGATTATATACTGGAATTGAGGATGTTTTAGAAATGTGGTTTGTATGTGATTTAAGATTCCAATTATAGTTTTTTTATCTATAGCGTGAAACATTCCGTCATGTATTAGGAAATATGGTAAATTTCTTCCTTCTTGTATGATATTAAAGAATACAGTTAGATCATAGGCTAATATTTTTAGCCTTGTTTTGCCTAAAGCTTCACTTTTGGGGACATCTATTGTAATTTTAAATGGTGAATTTGTCTTTGAGTAAGGCCTGACATCAAAAACAGCTTCATCTGCAATTGGGACTCTAATCGCAGCAGTAACTATTTCCATAAAAATATTGGATAGCTTAACGATTTGATCGTCAACTTCTGTAATTTCTTTCCTTATTTCGGAAACAGTATTGGAGATATTTATATTTAATTTGCTTTTTTCTTCATCCAATCTGTTGAGCTGATCCATCGAAAGACTTAATCGCTCTCGTTTTGATTTTTCATCTATTAGTAAGCCGAAATTATTTTTCAGGCTATCCAAGGCATCTTTCTCATCAAGTATCTTGTATAAATTCGATCTTCTTAATTCCAGCGAAGAAATAGCATTCGATATTTTGTCAATCTCGGTTGTTAATTCAACTTCCTTACCTTTTAAGAATCTCTCTCTCCCTTCTGAAATTTTCTTTCTAAAGGAAAAAACGCTTTCAAGTGTTTTTTCTACGGAATCTCCAAATACTTGTTTAATTTCGTTATAAGCTCTTGTGATTTTTTCTTTATCTATCTCAATCTCGTATTCATAACTCTGTTTATATTCATCAAGCCGCTTCCTGAATAAATTTATTTTTCGAAGATTCTCAGAAATTTCACCTGACAATGTAATCAACTCATCTTCAACATCTTTATAAGACTGAAAGAATTTATATTCAGAAAGAGCTATCTCAATATTTCTAATCTTATTATCCAATACTCGAATTTCAGAATTGATTTGCTGTATTCCCTTCCCTGTTTCCTCTTTCAGCTTATCAGATAAAGCTTTATGTTGTTTATTTATTACATTTCTTTTTTTCTTAAATTCTTCATAATTTCCAATAGCCTTATTTGGTAAACCTAAGAGAAAAAGGTTGTATAGATATGCCTCAAAATGATTGATATGACTACTTGAAAATTTTAACGGATCTTTCCTTTCATAATTATTAATATCGTCCTTTATAAAAAATCGAATAATTGTTCTGAACCAATTTGATTCAAAATATCCTTGATACTCGTCTTTACCAAAAAGCAGATTTCCTAAAATTGTTCTTAATTCATTCTCTTGATATGTTTGAAGGTGAGAAATGTTATTACCAAATTGAGGAGTTTTGGGTTCCCTGAAAGATCTTTTGATAAAATACGATTCTCCCGCTATATCTAATTCAAGAACAATAGAATGATCTTTTAAAAAATCATATTTTGTTTGATTTATATTAAAATAGTTGTGTCTGGTTGTATCAGATAATAAAGCGTAATCAATCAAGCGGATTAAAGTTGACTTCCCAATACCATTAAGTTCACTTCGCTCTTCTTTTGGCCTTGTATATTCTCCAAGAACTACGTTTATCCCCAGATTGAATTTAACGGGGTCTAATAGCCCTGTTTCAGAAAAGAGTCGTTTGAGTATAACCATTGAATAACCTCACCTTATAATGCTCTTCATTGACAATACCTAGAGAATATAGAAAAGTTAGCGTGTCAAAGAATAGTTTTTTAGTCCGTCTTTTATCTTTGACTATAAATAGTTTCATCAACTCCTCGACAATCATGCTATCGGATTTGTTATCCTTCAATGTTTTTATTATGTCTGCGCCAACAACAATTACGTTTAGTGATAAATCGGATTCGGGTTGCGGAATGATCATTTTTCAGCCTCTACTCTTTGTCCGATTAAACAAATTTCAAACATATATAAGAGTACAACCCTTACGTAATATTTGTATTGCTGATCGTTGCCATTATTTCCTGAGAGTAACTCTGTCAGGTTGTTAAGCCTTGTTTTGAAATCACCTGACAATTTCCCGTATTCGGTTATCACTTTATTTTTAAGTGCAGCCATTTCTTCGTCATCATAAGATTTTAATGTATCCTTAAGTTTACCCATTGAACCAAGCGAATTAAGATATTCTTCTTTTGCGTTCTCAACATCACTGGAGTTAAAGTTGAGCTGGATTTTATCTACTATATAAATGGGTTCTTCAGAAGGAAGGCTTCCTGATGATGCGTAAGCATTTTTCAGAAGATCATCAATTACATTCTGTAGTATATCATTAATGAAAAATTGTTCATTTATTCCAAGATAATCAGCAATGCTTCTTTGATGTACCCAATTCAAACCATCTATATCGTTAATTATTTGAGCTATACCAATTTTTTTTGAGCCATCTTCCAGAGAATCAACAAATTGAAGCATTTCCGCTGTAAATTCACCATTGTAAACTACTCTCCATTTCGGGAGTTTAGTTTTCCAATTTCCATCATAATTATTATGGTCTTCATTGATTTTTTTCTTAAAAACCCTAAGAGTATACTTTTCAGGTGCGTAAACAGCTAAGCTTTCATTATTATTTATAATCCCATCACACCCTTTATCTTTTTTTTGCTTTATGGGTGTAAAATTAGAACCATACTTTTTTAGATAAAGTTCATCGATAAAATTTTGAAAATTATTATTTTTAAGCCTGTCGATCGCAATTGTTATTTGATGTTTAAAAATAGCATCCATAAGGCTTCTGCTCATTTACAAATAGTTAAGGCATAACAGTGAATAAGGGGGGAAAGTTAACCGATGGTTAACTCCCTTCAGTCGCATTGTCAAGAAGTTTTAAGGATATTGTTTATTTCGAAAAATCATTACCGATGACTTCAAACACCTTCGTATTTGTAAGAGAGGACGGAAAGCCTTACACAAACAAGAACCTAAACGCATTATGGACGGAAGCATGCAAGGAAGCAGGAATCAAGAAAATAAAGCTCTATAATGCAATCCGTCATTCTCTGGGGTGTCAGTTGCTTGATCAAGGCTTTGAATTCGATAAGGTTCAAACCGTCCTGGGTCATACAAGACCGGAAATGACAAAGAGATATGCAAAACGATCAAATGAAAGCATAACCAGTATGCTTATACAAAGACGTGCCCCGGTTGTTGATATAGGTAATGTCAAAAAAGCAAATCAGAAGAATTAAAACGTGAAAGTTTGAATTAGACCAGACAGTCATTGTTAGACCAAATAGTGCTTCCTGAAAGAAATAATGGTCATTCCAAGGCAATTTATGTAGGTTTAATATCTAAATAAACAAAACAAGATGACATACAATTAATATGGAAAGTGTACCTCATGCCCTTATTCCCCTTGACTCCAATCTCCTATTTGCTATGCTAAGAAGATATTTAGCACTACTGGAGGTGATGTTACGGCTTGACTCCAATCTCCTATTTGCTATGCTGTAATGAGAAGCTCCAATGGCTCGTAGATGTTACGGCTTGACACCAATCTCCTATTTGCTATGCTGTTTATTATGTACCTAACAAATAGAAACAGGTTACGGCTTGACTCCAATCTCCTATTTGCTATGCTAGTCCTGTGAAATACGCAAAAAGCCCCTTTCGATTGAAAGATAATGGCTTTGGGTGATTTCCACGATCTGTCGTGCCATCGTAAACACTTTCTACAAAAAATCTGTGTCCTGTCTTTAATCAGTACTT
>Ga0307990_1002521_pt1 | contig 14585 bp, 15 predicted proteins | sample EllFjometagen129_FD_203168 | JGI IMG/M metagenome (GOLD analysis project Ga0307990, IMG submission 203168) | Marine microbial communities from Ellis Fjord, Antarctic Ocean - #129 | ecosystem: Environmental > Aquatic > Marine > Unclassified | place: Southern Ocean | collected 2014-10-08
CTTCGTGCCTCTATTCATTGGGCATACAAAAAGGGGATGTCATAGCAATACTCCTTCCGAACCTGATTCCAACGGTAGTCGCATATTACGCCGCCCTCAGAATCGGAGCAATCGTGGTTATGAACAATCCCCTCTATACCGATTATGAGTTGAAACAACAGTTTTGTGATTCAGAGGTCAAGCTCCTCGTTACCCTCGACCTTCTTGCCAACAGAATGATCGACATGAGGGAAAAGACATCGATCAAACATATTATCTATACGACGGTGGGGGATTACCTCCCCTTTCCGAAAAATATTCTCTTCAAAGTCATTGGAAAAAAGAAAAAGCTGGCAGTTACAGTGAAAGAGGCGTCCCATGTCTATAAGTGGAAAGACTGTCTCACTGAAGATAACGGCCATATCGTCCTTCCCGAGATCGATGTTTCAGATGTCGCCATGTATCAATACACGGGAGGGACTACGGGCATATCAAAGGGCGTTGTTCTGACCCATGGCAACTTAAGCAGGCAGATCCAGCAATTCACAAAATGGGTGCCTCACTGGGTAAGGCATCACGAAACGATGATGGGGGCCTTGCCATTTTTTCACATGTTCGGCCTGTCAACATCAATGAACCTGTCGATTTATGCAGGCTGGACATCACTGTTAATACCCAAACCGGACACCCATCATCTCCTGCAGGCTATCACTAAGTACAGACCCACCCTCGCGACACTGGTGCCGACTATGATCATTGGAATGATGAATGATAAATCCTTTTCTGAAATGGATCTCACCTGCTTCAGAGAAATTGTTTCCGGTGGAGCCCCCATACCCGTAGAAGTGATTCGCAACTTCGAATCGAATGCGGGCGCATCGATAATCGAAGGCTACGGCCTTACGGAGGCATCACCGGTGACGCACGTAAACCCCGCCGGCGGCAAACCCCGCAAACCGGGGAGTGTGGGACTCCCCTTCCCCGATACCGATTGCAGGATTGTCGATCTGGAAAAGGGTGAAACCGATGTGCCCGTCGGTGAGTTGGGAGAACTGATTATACGGGGTCCTCAGGTCATGACGGGCTATCTTAATATGTCCGATGAAACGAAAAATGCCCTAAGAGATGGGTGGCTCTACACGGGCGACATTGCCAAAATGGATGAGGATGGTTATTTTTATATAGTAGACCGAAAAAAGGACCTTATCATATCAGGCGGCTATAATGTGTATCCGCGATCTGTCGATGAAGTCTTTTATTCCCACCCAAAGGTCAAAGAGGCCTGTACCATCGGAATCCCCGACGCAAAACGGGGAGAAAAGGTAAAGGTACTGGTTGTCCTCAAGGAGGGAGAAGAAGTTACTGAAGAGGAATTGATTGAATTCTGCAAGATAAAACTCGCAAGATACAAGCTTCCTTCGGAGATTGTCTTTCGAAATGATCTGCCAAAATCGAACATAGGCAAGATACTTCGCAAGGATATCAGAAAAGAAGAGCTTGCGAAGAGAGAACAATAATATTTCAGGCTGACTAAGGAGACAATATGAGTAAAACAAATGGAATCAGCGCAACTATTGAGACCAGTAAAGGTCCTATCAAGATCAACCTTTTTGCCGATATGGTGCCTGTCACAGTGGGCAATTTCGTCAATCTTGCCCGTCGCTCCTATTATGACGGTCTTTCCTTTCATCGCGTCCTCGCAGACTTTATGATCCAGGGGGGGTGTCCCCAGGGCAACGGAAGGGGCGGTCCGGGATATCAGTTCGAAGATGAATTTTCAAAGGAACTGCGTCACGATAAAGCGGGCTTCTTATCCATGGCAAATTCGGGACCTGGCACGAACGGCAGTCAATTCTTCATTACCCACGTTGCAACACCATGGCTCGATGATCACCACACCGTCTTTGGAGCGGTAATGGGATCGGAAGACCAGAAAGTTGTCAATACTATCGCACAGGGTGACACAATCAAAAGCATAACCATCGAGGGCGATGTGGAAGCCTTATTGAAAGACGTCGCACCGAAACTGGAGAAGTGGAACAAGGTCCTGGACAAGAACTTCCCCGATCTGCCAAAGGTAAAATAAAAGGTAACAGTTCACGGTTTACAGTTATCAGTTTACTGTTATTACATCGGCAACAATATATGACAAAGCGTCATTCCCGCGAAAGCGGGAATCCAGGATAAGACTGGATGCCGGATCAAGTCCGGCATGACAGTTGATATATTTAATTGCCGGAGTAATAATAAAGAGAAAAAAAAGTATTACAGGAAAAACAGTGAACCGATAACCGTGAACGGCTACCAAAAAAGGCACAGCGGAAATCGAAAGCATGTTACAAACGCTTAGAATGTCTTAAGAAAAGGTCTCCTTGACCCCTGGAACCCTTGATTTCTTTTCTCCAACTAATGTGACCGACTTTTATTGGTTAAACTATGAACGGACATTTTGACATTATTTCGTCCTTTTATGATCAAGTAATTGGTAAACCGGACAGGGACACTTTACAGGCCCTGTTACGCCTTCCTGCCGACGGATGGCTTCTCGACGCGGGGGGAGGAACGGGTCGTGCTTCAGCGTTTCTGAGACCACTTGTAGGAGGCCTCGTCGTAAGCGATTTTTCTTCAGGCATGCTGAAGGAAGTGGGCAAAAAAGAAGACCTGCTCGCCGTTCGTGCCGTGTCTGAAAAGCTCCCTTTTGCCGATGGCTTTTTCGACAGGATTCTCGTTGTCGACGCATTGCACCATTTTCATGACCAGAAACGCGCCATAGGCGACCTTATTCGCGTCCTCGCGCCGGGGGGAAGACTGGTCATTGAAGAGCCCGACATTTCACGGAGATCGATCAAGGTTGTCGCACTCATGGAAAAATTATTTCTCATGGGCAGTCGATTTCTCGGATCGAAGGAGATAATTTCAATCATTCACGACTACGGTCTTACCGCCACTGTTGCCGATACCGATAATCATCGTATGTGGGTTGTCGCCGACAAGTAATTTCATGTCTGAGGGAAAAGTGAACTTCTGGGAGTTTAAATCATTTGAAGAAATGACCACCGATGAGTGGGAGTCGCTCTGCGACGGCTGCGGCCGCTGCTGTCTCTTCAAACTGGAGGAAGAAGAGACGAATCGTGTCTTGTACACCGGCGTGGCATGCCGTTATCTCGATTTGGAAACATGTCTTTGCACATGTTACAAAAATCGTTTCGATGTCCTTTCCGAGTGCATTGTACTAACACCAGACAAGGTTGACGAATTTCAAAGTCTTCCCACTACCTGCGCCTACCGCCGTATTTACGAAGGGAAAGAACTGGCCGACTGGCACCCCCTCGTGTCTGGAGATAAGGAAACCGTGCATCTTGCAAATATATCAGTACGCGACAAGGCCATAAGTGAAAAATATGTCGATACGGATTACCTCGATGCATATGTGCTGGACTGTGACATGTGACGGGGGACTATCAAAATTTCTGCAAAAAACTCAACAATGACAGTTTCGTAAAAAGTCGATTTCCTGTCGTCTTGTCATTCCCGGCTTGATCGGGAATCCAGTTCTTTCAAGTGCTTGTGGACTCCCGCCTGCTCTGGAGTGATTCGATTTTCAACTTTTTACGAGTCCATCAAAGATGAGAAAGAACCAGGATTTTAACAACGAATTAAAAGGTAAGCAGCCATACAGACGCAACCAGGTCCAAAGAAACGCAGATATCGAACAGTTAAATGGTTTTTATGATCATAAATCTAAAAAATGACCGGCTTTCTTAAACCTGTGATGGATTCTGGGTCTCGTAATGTCTTGCAGCACCAGCCTATATATGGTACTTTTCTCTTTGAGTATTACGTCTACTAGTTCCATTTCTACCATGTGCGAATGCTGTGATGCATGGGTGGTAGCTAGGCTTTGTATTTTTTTTACATTTTTCGGTGGCCTTTTCTCTATTATGGCTTTGCATTCTAATGCCTCACAAAACAAGGCTACCATCAATTACAAAATTGGTCCGCCTTATAATGTGCATTTAATCCTATTATTTTATATATTTGTACGTTTCTGGATGGGCCTCAAAAACTAGATGAGCTTAAAAAGACATAAAAAGGGTATTTGTTTTTACATCCTCCTATCGGTCTGTCTCCTTTTTATCCTGCCCGCTTCAGTAACATACCCCCAAGATATTCGTAATAGAGACATCCTGATTTTGCAGTCATTTCATAAGGGGCATGTGTGGAATGACAGTATCGCTGAAGGGATAGAATCCTTTCTTGCTGACCATAAGATTCCATCAACAAACTTGCGCATCCATTATGAATATATGGATGTTGAAAGAACCGGCGATACGGAACATATCCAGAACCTGTATGATTTTTTTAAAAAGAAATACATCTTCAGCAACTTCGATCTGATCATCGCCACCGATGACCCGGCTTTCAATTTTTTGCTTAAATATCAACAACAGCTCTTTCTTGCCACACCCTTCGTTTTCTGCGGCGTCAATTATTTCGATGAATTCGAAATGTTCGGCCGTGAGCTCTTTACAGGCGTAGTTGAGAACATCGACATTTTGGAAACAGTAAATGTGGCCCTGCGTCTGCACCCGAAAACAAAAAACGTACTGGTGATCGTAGACAAGTCAGAAACCAGCATTGCCACCATCAAAACATTTGTTCAGAATTTTAAGCATTTTAAAAATGCATCCATGTTCAATTTCATCACCGATTTAACCATCGAAGAAGTTCAATTGAAATTGAATCAAGTTCCGAATGACACCCTGGTTCTCTATGTAAATTTTACGTCTGATCGTTCGGGAAAAACCTTTGCAATGAAAGAGAGCCTTGGCTTAATGATAAAATACTGCAAGGCGCCAATCTATTCTTTCTGGGATTGTTATCTGGGTAACGGCATCGTGGGCGGTATGATGGCCAGCGGGAGGACTCAAGGAAGAAAAGCGGCTGAAATTGCCCTTCGTATCTTGAATGGGGAAGATGTTCAGAATATCCCAGTTGTTAAGGAAAGTCTAAACAGCTATATGTTTGATTATAGTCAATTGCAGCGATTTAAGATTGCGCGAGACATATTACCGGAAGATTCCGAAATCATCAATATTCCCTTTTCATTCTATGCCGAATACAAAAAACTGGTATGGGGGGTTATATCGAGCATTGTCTGTCTTGCGCTGATCATTTTCGTTCTTCTCGTAAATACCTTCAAACGCAAAAGGGTCGAACACTCCTTGAAGCGCTTCTCAAACCAGCTAAACATATTACATAAAATCGATCAGGCAATATTAGAAGGAAACTTCTCAGAAAAAGCCGCCCGCGATGTCTTGCGATATGTCAGAAATCTTTACGAAAACTTCAGGGCCAGTCTCTTTATTTTCGACTTCCAGAAAAAAACCGCAACAGTACTGGCCGTTGATGCAGATAAAGAGAGCAGGCTTACCTCGGGAGCGGTTTTTCCCATTAGCCTTTTTAATGCGGATGCGCTATGTGAAGGAAATCTGATCTGGATGGACGACCTTAAATCTCGAAAAAAATCCTCTGTCGTCGAAGAATTATTGAGGGAGGACGGCATAAGTGGTTACGTCAGCATCCCCCTCGTTTCAAAGGATGAACTGATCGGTTCCCTCAATCTTTCCGGATGTACCGCACTCAGCTTACATTCTGAAAAAATCGATATCCTTCAGGATGTGGCGGCCTCACTTGCCGTCGCTGTCCGGAATATGCAGTTATTGAATGAGATCATGCAACACGAAAAGGAATTGGAGAGGCTTTCGGCCAAGGTTTTTGAAGTTCAGGAATCGACTTGTCGAAAAATCTCTTTTGAGCTTCATGATGAAATCGGCCAGTCCCTTACGGGAGCCATCATTAATTTATCCGCCATCGAAAAAGCGCTCCCGCCTGACTGCAACCATAAAGCGAAAAACCTATTGATTGACACCCAAAATATTATTGACAGGCTTTCCGAACAGGCCCATGATTTGTCTCTTAATCTGTGGCCACCCATGCTCAGAGATTTTGGTCTCGTCCCGACGCTGCGGTGGTATCTGGGTCGAATTGAAGAGAAAGGGAATGTAAAAACGCATTACGATGTTTCAAATCTGAGAGAAAGACCGACGGAGGAAATTGAAACGGCAATTTATCGCTTTGTACAAGAAGCGACAACCAATGTTTTAAAGCATGCCGGGGCCTCAACGCTGAATGTATCACTCAGGCTCAACAAAGACGGCATGTTTTCAACCATTGTTGAAGATGATGGCCATGGTTTTTACGTGGATGATTTCGTTGGCAACGATAAAATTAATGACAGGCTGGGGCTTCTAGGTATGCGCGAACGAATCGCCTTAATAGGTGGCAAACTGAACGTCCGCTCGCATCCAGACTGCGGTACCCGTATCTCGGCTGACATACCCTGGAAAAAGAGGATGAAAAATGGATAAGATTAAAGTGCTGGTTGCCGATGACCATACCCTTGTCCGCAAAGGCCTTTGCTCACTACTTTCAGAAGAAAGCGACATCGAAATCGTCGGAGAGGCGGAGAATGGAAGAGAAGCCATTAAAAAAGCCGAACAGTTGAACCCCGATGTCGTGCTTATGGATATCACCATGCCGGAACTCAACGGCATGGACGCAACGCGTCAAATCAAAAAACGATTCCCCTCAATTAAAATAATGATCCTTTCAATGCATACAAATGACGAATATATTTTTGAAACTCTCCGGGCCGGCGCCTCCGGATATTTGATCAAACGTTCAGCGCCAACCGATTTGATCAAGGCGATTCATGTTGCCCATGACGGTGATGTTTTTTTGAGCCCATCCATATCCAAAAAAGTAATCGAAAACTATATCCACCAACAACAGGATTCAATTTCTGAGCCGCTGGGATTGGACAAGCTCACGGAACGTGAGAGAGAAGTGCTTCAGCTGATCGCAGAGGGCAATCCAAATCGAGAAATAGCCCGGCGGTTGTTCGTCAGCACGAAAACAATCGAGGCCCACAGGGTTAAAATCCAGTACAAGCTTCAACTCAGGGGTACGGCAGAGTTGACTAAATATGCGATCAAAAAAGGGCTGGTAGATCTGGACACATAACCCGATTTACCGACTTGATATCACCCAGCCTATACTACTTCTAAGTAACTTAAATTTGCAGATGTGTTATAAGTAGTTAATGTTCTTTAATATTTACCAGATATCTCCACTTTCATATATTTCGACACCTTGAGTGATAGCAATTAGCACCCCTCTTTAATGTTGAGGTAAACCAGCGGTAATTACTTTCTTCTTCATATTACTGCCGCCGTTTCAAAAAAGGAGATTCGGACGGATCGACCACAATCGCCTGAAGGCCTTTTTCCTTGACATGGGCCTCACCTCTAGGAGTTGTTATGATGTGAGTGCCTTGACCGCATACATATCCCCTGTAGCTGATCATTTTGCCATTCCCCAAACTCATATAAGGCTTCTGCCTTTCCAGATCCACGACTGTAATGTCGGCATCGGCACCTAGAGAAAGATGACCTTTGTTTTTAAGCCCCAGAATGCCGGCTGGATTCCGGCTGGTTTTGACGACAAAATCATTAATATCAATTGCCTGAAGCTTTACTAGCCCTAAGCCCATTGGGACGATTGAATTTCTGGGGATTCCACCACCGTCGGTTGAAATACAATCAACGACAAATTTATCGGACTCATCTTTTGCAGTTACCAGTCGGATCCGGGGTACAGGTGGGTTTACGTCGAAACTGACTGTCGTATCCGTCTTTTTATTATTCCACCAGTTAAGTCCCTTTTTTCCTGAAGCCAGAATCGTGGTGCCGCCCGACTCGACACTGATTTGTGCCCATCCGGAAAGAATCGCATCCTCCATTCCCTGCTCAGTAGCATCAAAACCGCCCTCCTCAAGACACCTTGCTGTCGCTTTGCTCTCCAGATATCCGTCAGCGCACTTCGCACTTGTTCCGTTTATTAGCGAAAGATAAGATTCGCATGAAATATTTGGGTTTTTAGCAATGGCGTTCAGGGCCTCCTCCGTTTCCGTCATATAGTCCCTTACGCCTCCCCGGCAATAGCTGTTTATATGAGCGATATGAATCGATTTACCATTTGCCAATTCCAGCGCTTCATATAATCCTTCTATATTGGAATCTGTTTCCGTTGTTCCGACATGCATGGCAATATAGCTGCCATTTTCATTAACAACGTCAATCGCTGTAGCGGAAGCCTGCGGGGTCAAAGGATAATGTCCGCCTAAAATTTTAAAACCGATGGCGCCCGCTGCCAGACTGACGTCGAGGAGATCTTTCAATTCAGCTTTAGAAGGGTTGGTATCGGTAACAGTGTATCCGGGCCGGAGATATTGCACACAGGCAAGATTCAATCCGACACCGAAATCTCTAGCAATATCGAGTACGCTTTCAATCGGTCCAGACATATCCAATGCTGTGGTAACACCGGCCTGCGCCATCATTTTATGTGCAAATCTCCCGCCAATCCACGCAGAGGCATGCACATGCAAATCGATAATGCCCGGCAATACATACAAGCCATTTAAATCAAAACAGTCAAGGGCCAATGCAGGATCCAGATCATATGAAACATCCTTTATTTTACCATCGGCGATGCCCACGTCAAAATCTCCCTTGCGGTTATTTACCGGATCAACCACAATCCCATTTTTTAATATTATGTCATATTGATATGCCATTTGAATTTATTTTTCCTTTCATAGATTTAATAGATCCCGCCAGCAAACATACGTGGGTTGGCCATTATACAATGACGCATCTGCTCAAAAAAGGTATAGCAACTATTACAGAGACATGCTTTATTATCCCAGCATTGCATTTGGTAGAAAAAGCACAATATCCGGAAAGACGAACAAAACAATTATGACTATAATATCACAGAGAATAAATGGATATACACCGCTAAAAACATCTTCAACTTTTGTCCCCTCTCCAGCGACTCCGGCAAGAGCAAAGGCATTCAGCCCAACGGGAGGCGTTACTCCAGCGATTTCGTTCAGCTTCATGGCAATGACACAAAACCATATGGGATCGTAACCGAGGCCTGTGATCACAGGGAAGAGAATGGGAAGGGTCAGGGCAAAAACAGCCGCCTGGACAACCAGCATCCCAAGAATCAGCCAGAGTAAAAGGACACTTAATAGTATTGCAATGCGCGGCACTTGCCAGCTTTGTAAAAAATCTGCAAGCTCAAAGGGTATACGGGTCACGGCGAGGAAGCGGCTAAAAAACAGTGCCGTTATAATGATGAAAAACAACATCGATGTGGTGTGGGCAGATTCACGCAATGCCGTTTTAACAGTCGCCAGACGCCGAAGAGGCCCTTGCCAGAGTCCGAAGAACAGAGTCCCTAGGGCACCGGCAGCACCGGCTTCAGTCGGTGTAAAAACTCCGGAATATATGCCGCCGATAACAATAAAAGCCAGTGTGAAAATCGGCCACAACCTCCCGAACGCTTTCGTTCTATCGAACATCCTCACATTTTTTTCTTCCGGCATCATTGGGGCCAGATTGGGATTCAGTTTAGCCCTGAGGAACATGGATGTTCCATAAACAATGGCGGTTAAGATGCCGGGAATGATGCCGGCCATAAACAGTCTCCCGACAGATTGTTCCGTAAATATGGCAAACAATATAAACATGCCGCTTGGCGGAATCATGCAGGCAAATGTCCCTGAGGACGCGATGCTCCCAAGAGCGAATTTCTTGTCGTAATTATACTTTCTCATCTCCGGCATGGCAAGTTTGCCAAAGATTGTTGCGGTAGCAAGCGATGATCCGCAAATCGAAGCAAAAACAGCGCTCCCGAATGAAGTTGCGATCGCAAGCGAGCCTGGAATGCCTGAAGATATTGTATGTACATTGTCATAGGCCTGTTTGGCGAAACCGCCCCGTGTGGCAAATGAGCCCATCAGTATAAATAGGGGTAAAACGCAAAAAGTCGGCGTTGCGATCGAATAATACAGGGTTTCACCTAACAGAGACAGAGCGGCTTCGAGACCGATCAGCAACAGTGTGCCGACAAATCCCACAACCAAAAAATCGATGCTGATATGAACACCGAGGCCCAGAAGCACCAGAAGCCCAATTATTGCCAGTACACCAACAGTAGTAAATTCCACCGAAAAACCTCCCTTAAAACCCTGACATTTTTTTTAGATCGCCGCTTTTTAAGTCTTCAAAAAAATTAATCACCAATTGAACCAAATAGAAAATCAGACCGATAACCATGACAATTTTTACCGGAAAAGTCAGTAAAGGAGTAGGCCCTTGAACCGCTTCTTTATCAACATATGCGGATACCGCATTTGCGCCCGCGGCATAGATCGCAATAGCAATTATGAAAATCGCCAGAAGATAACAACATAAATCGATCAACGCTTTGATTTTCTTCGGCAGCCTGATTAAAACAGCCTCTACCCTGACGTGCCCGCGCTGCTCTTCACAATGGGGAAGCCCCAGATAGACCACCGCGACCATCGCAAACACCGCGATTTCAGCCACACCTATCACAGGCATCGACAATCCGCGCCCAATAAAATCAACGGCCAGAAGAACCATAATTACACTCAAAAGCCAGCCACAAATTTCCGCAAATGTCTTGTTAATAAAAGTAATCTGCTTTTTCACTGAAGCTCTCCCTAAGAAACTAATAGAATCAGGCCAATACTGTCTAAAACAGATTCCATTAGGCACTGGCAATCTGTTTTAGACAGTTAACCCATTCGATCAATTATCTTTTTTAATCCCCTCAACGACAATGTTTTCGATTTTATTCAGGACATCGGCTGCATCCGTCTTACCAGATGCCTGGTTGACCTCTCTGATCCACTGCGCCTTGATTTCCTGTACTTCTTTCAGATTCATCCACGCATCAATATCTTCCTTTTGGGCAAAGGCAACCTTGTAACCAGCCTTTTTCTGCGCCGCAATAATTTCTCCAAACATTTTTCTGTAAGTGATCGCAAAATTTTTCCTGGAATTTATTGCCGCCTTTTCGATAATCTCCTGTGTTTCTTTGGGCAACTTGTTCCATTTCTTGAGATTCACTGTGATCAGGTAGGGATTTGCCACCCACAGTTCTTTAAAGACTAAAAGATTTGGAGCGACTTCATCCAATTTGACCCGGTGGATCGCGTCAAGGTTTGTAAAAACCCCCTCAATTGCATTTGTCTGCAGGGCCATATAACAATCTCCCCAGGGCACAGAGACAGGAATCGCCCCGGTTCCTTTCAAAACCGACAATGTCCAGCGACTGGAAGCCCTAATCCTGAGGCCCTTGTAATCTGCCAAAGAGGTTACCGGCTTGTTGAAGGTACCCGCAAAGGGTGAAACGGAATACTGATAGATAATCTTTTGATTGTATTTTGTTATCTCGTCAGTTAACTTCGGAATTGTTTCATACATCGTATCGTAAACCCACATTCTATTTTCGTATTTGACAGGTCCACGCTGCATCAGTGTAATGGCACTGTTTTTGACCAAGCGGTTGGGGTAATAATTTATATTGACATGCCCCATATTGACGGTACCATCTTTAACCCCTTTCAAAATCTCTTTTCCCTTCAGAAGAGATTGACCCCAGTACGCCCTAATTTTAATCTTGCCTTCGCTGAGGCGCTCTATTTCGTCTAAAAACCCCTTTTCAGCAATCCCCCGCAATCCCGTCGGCGCCGTATTGGTCGCATAAGTTAGAGTCATGGTTTTCGCCTCAGCTGCCGCGGTGTAGAAACCGGGCAAAATCAGCATTGAAAAAATACAAGCGGTTACTACAATCCTTTTCAGACAATCTTTTTTCATCACTTCGATCCTCCTTTAAGTTTGTTGTTTCAAGTTACCAAGTTGTTCCTCACACTCGCCTTTCATTAGGACCTATTAAAATTTTCGACCTATATATAGTAGCGTCCCCCTCGCAAACTGTCTATTGGGGAAACCCTTAAATCTTGAACAAAATCCCCTAAAAATATAACTATCCCTAAAAGTTGGACAGGGAAACATGGTGCATGCCAGCCTTCAAAAATGGCAAGGAGAAGAGGCGAAGTGCACAATCTGCGAAAGCGACATGATGCGGGATTTAAAGCGAAGACAGCCATGGAAGCGGCGAAAAGAGAGAAAACCATAGCCCGGTTTTCTAGTGAATTCAGAGTTCATGCGAATCAGATCCGACCGTTGAGAGAGCAGTTTCTTAAAAAACTCCTACGATTATTTTGAGATCGTCGGCACCTGCTACGGTTCATAGGCTATTCCATATTCAATCCCTGATCCTTTCAATCTTTCTTCCACACCTTTGTAGAGAGCGAGTTCCTCGATTTCAAAATCCTCAAATTTTTTGTCAATTTTCCTCAATTTTCTCTTGAGTGCCTTGATACTATCAGGGGAAGAGAAGCTCACCATAGCGGCGGGATAGACCTTCACGCCTGCCTCGTAAAGATTTTTCAGCGCCTCAAGCTGAAGAGAAAATCCCACGGGATGGGCGCCCGTAATCGCCGAAAACTCATCTTCATTACAGCCCTTCAGACCTATACGAACGTAAAGATTACTATACCGTGCGAGATCATCGGCATATGTCTCGTCGTGACCAATCATTATTCCGTTTGTCTCCAGTATAAAGAGTACATCCGAGGGGATAAGCTCCATCAACTTCAACAGATGCTCCCTTGCAATAGTGGGCTCATTGCCGCTTATTCTCACCTTGCGATAACCCTTTTTGTGAATGATATTTGTAACTTTTCTCGCAACCTCCTGGGGAGAATAAAAGCGACCGTATTGTGCGGGGTCAACAACCTCATCCCAGGACCAGCAGAAGATGCACTGCAAGGAACAGCCCACGCAGTCCGCCGTCGCGATACCTCCGTAAAATCGTGCCGGCCGGAAACGGTAGTACTTTCTTCGATCGCCTGCACAGACGATCTTTTCAATTTTTTCAGACCTTTTTATCGGGTCAAATCCATCCTTCTTACTCATGGCGAACATTATATTACATCTCAATTTTAAAAGCACAGGTTATTTTTTATCGTACTTTCATAACATCAGAGAAAAGATGACCGAAAGAGGCGTCTATGGTAACGGGGGTGTGACGAGGAAGGAATGTGTGAATCATACAGTGAAGATGAGGATATGTTTTGTTGTTATACGAGTACTTTTCCTCAACGGCAAAGAGCATAAAGCAGGGCCGGCATCTACCGGGAGAAGCCTATCATATTGGGGATATAAGCCGCCCCCTGGGTATGATCAACCCCCGTAAAACTCGAATCGTAACTCCCGTATTTTTCAATTTCAACATCTTTATATCTCAGATAGATCGATGCCTCGGGACCCCCTTCAAGATGCTGAGCGCACACAATATCAACGGGAAGCGTAAGGAGTATAGCATTGAATTTATACATTGAATAGGGAGTCGGTGAATAAATAAATAATATATTCCCCTCCCTGTCCTCACCAAGTGCAACCTCACTCCATATTTTTGCCTGCTTTGACCACCTGTTCTCACCGGGCCTCTTGATTAAGCGCAAGTTTTGAACGACCGTGTTGTAATTTCCTATTACATCTTTCATGTTGCTTTCGTCAATATCAAATATTTTTGCCCGTCGAATTTCTTCAGCGACGGGATTACAGGCAAATACAGACAGAAATTTTTCATATATCCCACGTTTGACAGGCCATCCGTTTGATACATGCCTGCATTGACACCGCCCAGCAAACCAAATTGCCGACACCAGCCTTTCAGAGTCATGCCCTTCACTCCCACTTCTTTGGCGCTTAGTAATTTAAATGTGTATTGAGCCGGATCTATTTTTATGATTGTAATTACGGAATTTCCCAATATCGACCTTTGGGGTGATCGAAATTCTCCGACATGGAGGCCCTTATCCACCAGTTCCCATATGTCTGCTGTTGCAGGAAAGGCAGCCATAACTATAGATATCGATAATAGAATCGAGGTAAAAAAAAGAATGATTTTTCTATTTGCTGGACCAATCATCATGTCTCCGAAAGCAAAAGTTTTTAGATTACATCACGAGATACAAGTCGAGTATGAATGAATTCTAGAAAGAATGGCGAGTCGCGATTTCCACCTGCCCAATAATGACCACACCGATTTTATCCTTCCGGCAACCCACATCCACTATCCCCTATCGGGGCAATCTCTGTTTTGTCGCCCTAGTGCATCGTCATAACCGCTGATCTGTGGGGCAACGGCTTCAGAATAACATGCACCCGACTTTTCATGAGAATATAAACGATACAAATTAGTAAGGTCAAGTATGAATTGGGAGAGATATCAAAATAGCGGAGTTGTTACCACTTTTTCCTCCCAAAACAGACAATTAGCCATACTTATCTGCCGGATCACTACATGACAGAGATTTATTGTTGAAAAATGTGAATTGGTTTAACCCGAGCTGTTCGTGCCATGATGTGCATTATTGAGAGATCGTGACGTGGATTCAGGAATAAGGAATAAACCCAAGCACTCAGCTCGACGGCATCAGTCTGTTTGTTTCACCTACCTACTAAATAACTTTGAAAAGCCCAGATGTTGATAATTACGAAATGAAATCTTGTTGTCCACGCAGTGAGTTT
>Ga0307990_1002523_pt1 | contig 14576 bp, 11 predicted proteins | sample EllFjometagen129_FD_203168 | JGI IMG/M metagenome (GOLD analysis project Ga0307990, IMG submission 203168) | Marine microbial communities from Ellis Fjord, Antarctic Ocean - #129 | ecosystem: Environmental > Aquatic > Marine > Unclassified | place: Southern Ocean | collected 2014-10-08
CCTGCACTTTTGGTACGGTGTCGGGATCGACGCCAAGGGCTTCCGCTTGTTTGATGGCCTCTTCGAGTTCCGCGCCGCCACCGGCTTTAAGCCCTTCCAGCCCGGCTTGCACCTGCGGCAGCAGATCTTTGTCTAGAAAGCGTTCGATTTCATCCTGCTTGGCGTGCATGACACGATAGAACCCGAAATCGAGATCGGGTCGGTCGAGCTGAAAAAGTTCGCGCAGTTTGCTTTTTAGTTGGTCGAGTTTCGTTGCCATATTTTTGTCCCGTTAAACCACACTCCAGCGAATCGCGAAAAGACGCCGTTTTTGCGTCTGCTGAGAAAGCCTCTTTTCCAAATCCTCTATTAGAAGATCCCTTTTATCCTCAATTTCGTCTTCAACTTCAAAAATCTTTTGCCGTTGTCGGCGCTTTTTCTTTTCCAGCTCCCGAATTTTGAGCTGGAGCGCTTCCTGCTCTTCTAATGAAACCGCTTTTCGGGCCTCACGGTTGAGCCCCTTGATTTGCTCCTTGGTCTGCTGCAATTCCTTTTGAGCGGCCAGCTCCAGATCGTCAGCCCATTTATAGAGTTGCTCACGAGCCTCATTGAAATGTTCGCTGTTGCGCTCCAGCGACTGGGCCGCAACCCCTTTGGCGTGTCGCCGGGCTTCCTTATTCAGTCGCTCACCGATTGCTGCGGAAAGTTCGACCTGATCGGAAACCTCCCCGCCACACTGAAACAGCTTGGCTAACTCTTCCTGCGTGATGGCGTCACCGGCATCTGTAAAGCCGGAAAAAAGGAGATACTCCTCTGTGTCGCAGGTTTCGATGACGAGCTGTTCGAGCGCAAGCCAGCCGGAACAACCTTTCAACGCCTCAACCTGAGAAATTTTTACTGGATGGTTGGAAATGTCAAAAATGACTTCTGCGCAGGGAGTGTCCGTATTCAGGCCCGCGTCAACGACATATTCTCCCAACGGGTGGGAAAGACGATAAAGGAAATCACCATCCACATTGGTGTGTTGTTTTGAAATCAGCTTGTACTCGCCGGGGCCGCAATTGGCCACAGGCGGTTCATGCAATGAGAAACTCAATCCGTCATCGTCAAAGTCGGCCCGTTTGGAAAGAATGAAACGGCTAAGCGACCAGAACATACGGGAAAAGCGGTCAAGAAACTCCTGCGTGTCCATCAGGTGGACGCGCAACCGATCGTGAACGTCCGTATCGAAGTTTTCAAGCAATGCCCGACGGGTGTCCGTCATGCGTATTTCGATGCTCTCCTCAAACTCTGTCTGCAACCGATCAAAAGCGGATTTGATTTCTTCGGCGGTGCGGCACTGCTGATAAATATCGAGAATGCGTCGCTCAAAGTCCATGCCGGATTCGATGACTCCAAGCACCTCGTCGGACACACCAAAGACACCTTCAAACAGGTGGAACTTGTGTTCGAGCAGTTCATAAACCCGGCAGTCAGCCTCATTCTTTTTGTTCAGGAAGTTGACGACAACTACGTCGTGCTTCTGGCCGTAGCGATGGCAACGCCCAATCCGTTGCTCAACGCGTTGCGGATTCCAAGGAAGATCAAAATTAACTACCAGCGAGCAAAACTGGAGGTTGATCCCCTCCGCCCCGGCTTCCGTGGCAATTAGGATTTCTGCCTGTTCTTTAAATCGATCCAACAAAGCGGTACGAATATCCACTGCACGTGACCCCGTCACCCGGCCAGTTGTCCGGTTAGCCTTCTTCCAGTCTTCATAGTACGCACAGGCATCTTCACCGGAATTGGTGCCATTAAAGGCAACCACCTTTCCTTTAAAGCCGCTGTCTTCCAAAAATGTTTTTACATAATCCTGCGTGCGCCGTGATTCAGTGAAGATCACCGCTTTGCGGGCAGCTCCAGATTTCTCCATCTGTTCAAATCCAATGTCCAAAGCTGTCAATAATGACTTCGCTTTGGTGTCTACACCGATCCCCTGCGCCCAGTCGATAAAGCGGCCCAGCTCATCAATTTCCGCCTGGAGCTTCACCGGGTCCACGGCGCCCGGCTCCGCACTTTCCTCACCTTCAAATACGATCAGTTCCTGCTCATCGTCCAAAAGATCTTCCAGAATGTCTTCTTCCAGTTCCTCCGCCTCAACCAGCGATCGAAGAATCTCCGGCTCCGGCTGATCCTCCTGTAAGGCCACCAACCTAGAACGCATGGCCTCCAGTGTGCCGGCAACCGCCATCGGAGAGGAAGCGAGCAGTTTGCGGACGATCAACGCCGTCAGGTGTTTCTGCCGGTACGGCATAGCATAGGTGTCTTTTCGTTGCAGGAAGGCAGAAACTGAGTTGTAGAGCCTCTGTTCCTGATCGGTTGGCTCAAATGGACGGGTAAGCAGTTTGCGATTGGTGTACGGAACATATTCTTGAACCTGCTCCCGCAACGTCCTTTTACAAAACGAGCCTAAACGAGCTTTCAGCCCGGCTAAATCACCGTCTGAGTTCATATACTGAGTCCGGAAAGAAGGAACGTCTGCAAAAATCCGGTCGTCGAGTAATGAACAAAGTCCGTAAAGCTCCAGCAGCGAATTTTGCAACGGGGTTGCGGTCAGCAACATTTTGCGGGCGTCCTCTAAAGCAAAGCGGATGCTCTGCCCGATGCGATTGCTTTCCCGGTACGCATTGCGCAACTTGTGCGCCTCATCAATTACCGTCATGTCCCATTTAACGGCTTTGATCAAATCCGCATTACGGGCGGCAAAGTGCATAGAACAAATCACAATGCTTTTACCGTCAAACGGATTGACGGCCCCGTCCTTTAGAGCCGCCTTGAATGATTTTGCGTCGAGAATAATGGATGGTAGATTAAACTTTTCATCCAGTTCAAGAGACCATTGTTTCCGCAAAGCGGCTGGGCAGATGATTAACAGTTTACGTTTGCGCTCTGCCCATAGCTGACAGAGAACCAAACCGGCTTCAATAGTTTTCCCCAAACCGACCTCATCAGCCAAAAGCACACCTTTTGTCAGCGGAGAGCGAAGTGCGAATAAAGCCGCGTCAATTTGGTGAGGATTCAGGTCAACCGCAGCGTCGAACAGAGAGCGAGAAAGCCGTTCAACGCCCTCCCCCCCCAGCTTCATCAGCTCATAAGCATAGTATTTTGCGTGATACCTAGTCAGCATTTGCAGAGTTTCCAAAAATTGAAATTTACTTTACCGAATTCCTCCAACCCTTGGAAGCACTGGACACAACAAAGAATTCTCAATCTCAAAAGTTGTGACCTAAAATAGCAACCCTGTGCCAAACCTCCGTTGTTAAAGCTATGTGAAAAAAATTGGTCGGTAATTTTAAAATCCATCAAATTACCCCATCAAAAAACGCCTCGGTTTCCCGAGGCGCTGTTACCTGAAGTTTGAGGTCTAAAGCCAAAGACTTCTCCTTAATCTTCCCCCAAATCACAGAGATTGCAGGTGCTACAGTCGAGTCCGGGCGGCGTGTAGGATTGGCCCGCTTTTTTGGCTTTGCGAATCGCGTGCCAGTTGATGATTCCAAGGAATACTCCGAGCAGGATGAAGGCGCCGGGTGCCTGCCCCATGAGCATGAAGTCATTCGACCAGCCCTCGATCAGTTTGATCTGAAAGAGTGAACCGCTGGTGAGAAATTCGCGCGAGCCGCCCAAAACGACGAGCGCGAGCGTGAAACCGAGCCCCATGCCAAGTGCGTCGCACATCGATGCAACGACGCCATTTTTAGAGGCGAACGCTTCGGCACGCCCCAGAACGATGCAGTTGACGACGATCAGCGGAATAAAGATACCCAACGCTTCGTAGAGCGAGCGCGGTGCGTAGGCCTGCATCAACAGGTCGACAATTGTTACAAAGGATGCGATGACGATGATGTAACAGGGAATACGTACTTTCTTCGGCACAACATTGCGGATGAGCGAAATGACGATGTTGCTACCGAACAGTACGCAGAGTGTGGCAACGCCCATCCCGAGACCGTTGACGGCATTGTTGGTGACGGCGAGCGTTGGGCACATGCCGAGCAACAAAACAAAAACGGGGTTTTCTTTGACGAGGCCCTTTGTGAATTCTTTTACAAGTGACATCAGTTGTTCTCCTTCAAAAGCTCTGTTCTATTCTGTGCGAAAGACTCCGCGATGGTGAAAACCGCCCCGCCCACTGCACGGCTAGTGATGGTTGCGCCGGTTTTGGCATCCAGATCCCCGCCATCTTTTTTAACAGCCCATGGAGCCTGCCCTGAGGTGGCCTTCATGCCCCTAAACTGGTCAAGAATCGGATTCGGCGGCAGGCCGGTTTCCTTGATTCCTTTGATCCGCTTGGAAATGGTTTTTTTGCGGGTTCGGCCACAAACCACAGTTCCGAGCCCAGGAGTTTCCGTCTGTTTGGTGACGATTACCGTTGTGATAGTTCCGTCGAGTTGTACGCCAGCCAGCACGGTGACTTCTCCGCTGTAACCTTTATTGGAAATGGTTTTCCCGGCGAAGCCGACGACCACGCCATTTTTTCGGGCAACATAAAAAGTAACGTTGCCAACTTGTTTGGTTTCATTTGCGGGTTGGTTGTCAAAGGCCGGAAGCACTTGCTGGAGCGCAACATTGTTGTTTTCTTGCAACGCGGCGGCAATCGGCACTTTAGTGACATCAGAGACCCAACCGAGCAGTGCAGCGGCGATGCCGGCTATCAGTGCCAGCGAGATGACCAGTACGGGAATATTAGTTTGTTTGCTCATAGTTTTCTTTAGTTAATTTTTTCCACGCAAAGGCGCAAAGAACGCAGAGAATTATTCTTCAAAATGGTTTACGATCCGGTTGATTCCCTCTTTCAGGACGCTGACATTGAAATTAATTAGAAGTCCAAGTTGTTTATTGGTTTGTTTCAGGTAGGTCAGAGTTTGCTTTGAAAACAGGGGTTTCATTGTCTCCACAGACTTGACCTCAACGATCACCAGATCGTTCACAAGCAGATCAATCCGAAAGGCTCTTTCTTCAACAACTTCACCCCTGAAAGTCAGGTTCAAGTACACTTCTTCTTCGACCTGATATCCCTCATCGCGAAGAACTCTGGCCAGACATTTTCGGTAGACGGATTCCAACAACCCCGGACCCAATTCCCGGTGCACGTCGATCGATGCACCAATAACAGCATGACTTATTTTGTTTAAATTCGTTTCCATAAACTCTGCTTTGCGTTCTCTGCGCCTTTGCGTGGTTATCCCTCTTTCTTGACGCGAATATAGCCGAAAGGCTTGCCGATGGTGGATCGATCGATCAGCGGGGTGAGTGCATTCATAAAGAGGATGGAAAAGCTGACCCCTTCAGGGTAGCCGCCCCAGATACGGATGACGCTGGTGATGAGTCCGCAGCCGCAGCCGAAGATCAGTGCGCCGTTGGCAGTCATCGGAGAAGTGACCATATCCGTAGCCATAAAGAAGGCGCCAATCAGAAGTCCGCCGGCGAGAATGTGGTACAACGGCGGCTGGGTCATCTCCGGGTTGAAGAAGTGAACGACCGCACTGATCAGCGCAACGGTTCCGATGAAGGCCACGGGCACCTGCCATTTAATCAGTTTTTTCATCAGCAGATAAACTCCGCCAATAATCAACGCAATCGCCGAGGTTTCGCCCAGACAACCGCCGACGTTTCCGATGAACAGGTTGTGGATCGAGGCAACCGCCGCGCCGGAGGCGCCCAGCGGGGTCGCGCCGGTCAGTGCGTCGCAGGCCATAAACTTGCCCGCCTGCGGAACCACCCATGAGGTCATCAACTGCGGAAAACCAATCAACAGCGCGACACGGGCGACGAGCGCCGGGTTAAAAGGATTAAAGCCAAGACCGCCGAAAATCTGTTTACCGAGGCCGATGGCGAGCAACGCGCCGAGCAGGCAGATCCACCACGGGGCACCCGCGGAAAGGTTCATGGCCAGCAACAGACCCGTGAGCGCTGCGCTGCCGTCTTTCCAAGTCGGTTTGCGTCCGGCGCATTTGTTCCAGATTTCCTCAACGGCCACACAGCCGACGGTACACAGCACCATCACTTCCAGAGCCGCCAGCCCAAAAAAGAAGAGAGCGGACGCAGCGGCGGGCGCCAGAGCGATGAGAACGTGCAACATAATGTTCGAGATGGTTTCTCTACCGTGAATATGCGGGGAATTGCTGACAACCAGTTTTGTGGCATCAGGCAGTTGAATAGAGGCGGTTGTTTCTTCAGGCATGGTATTACTTCTTTTGTTCTTTTCTACGAGCGGCCAGGATTTCAGCTTTAGCGCGCTTGAAGTGCTGGTTAAGCGGACGGTGCGACGGGCAGACATAACTGCACGATCCACATTCGATACAGGCGAGCACGTTGAGTTTTGCGGCCAGATCAAACCGTTCATTTTCGACCGCTTGACTGATGGTTGCCGGCAAAATATCCATCGGGCAGCACTCGACGCACCGGCCGCAGCGGATACACGGTTCGGAGGTGTACTGCGAAACCTGTTCGGCAGGAATCAGCAGAATTCCAGAGGTGTTTTTCATTACGGTGACATCGAGTGAGCTCTGAGCAAAACCCATCATCGGGCCACCGAGCAGCAACTTGGCCGGCTGAACTTTCACCCCGCCTGCCAGTTCGATGGCTTTCGAAATCGGTGTGCCGAGACGAAAACGCCAGTTGCCGGGATTAACCAGCGGCTCGCCGGTTACGGTGGTGATGCGTTCAATCGACGGAAGGCCCTTGACGACGGCATCGGCAACCGCAACTGCGGAGGCGACGTTCTGCACGACGCAGCCAACATCCATCGGCAGGCCGCCGATCGGCACTTCGCGACCGGCCAATGTGTAGATGAGCTGCTTTTCAGCGCCCTGCGGGTAGTTGACGGGCAAGCCCTGCACCTTGATGTTATATTTTCCGGCAACTTTACTGAGCGCTCCAATCGCATCGGGCTTATTATCTTCGACCCCGATTGTTGCGGTTTCGAGCCCGAGAATGCGGGCGAGAATGGCCGCGCCGAGCACAACGTCTTCGGCCTGTTCAAGCATGAGGCGGTGGTCGGCGGTCAGATAGGGTTCACACTCCGCGCCGTTGAGGATGAGCGTATCAACGGGTTTTTGCGGCGAAAGTTTCACATGCGCGGGGAAGCCCGCGCCGCCCATGCCGACGATGCCGGCATCCCAAACGCGCTGTTTTAGATCGGCCGGCTCGGCACTCTGCCAGTCGGTGATCGGTTCAAACGGAGAGCCCCATTCGTCTGCGCCATCGGCGGTGATTTGGATGGACGGAACGCTGATGCCGGTCGGTCCGGCGCATTTGTCGATCGCGGTAACTGTGCCACTGGTCGGTGCGTGAAGCGGAACCGAAACGAATCCGGCGGCTTTGGCGAGCAACGCGCCCTTTTTGACGACGTCGCCCTTTTTCACCAGAAGTTCCGGCGGCGCGCCGATGTTCTGATGAACGATTACGGTGTATTTATCAAGCAACGGCGCATTAACAACGGCCTTGGCCGCCGAAAGGGCTTTGCTGTCGTTCGGGTGAACACCGCCCTTAAATTTACGGGGTTTATTGCTCATTTAGAAACTCCTTCATACTCACCGGCAGCGTGTTTAGAAGCCAGACGCAGGGCCGTGGTCGGACAGGCTGCTTTTTCAACTAAATCAGGAAGCGGTGGATTGTCGTAGTTTGTTTCAACCAAAAAACCCTTCACGATCATCTGATCTTCGTTATCGGCCGCCTTGATGCATTTGCGACACGCGATACATGCCGTTTTGCAGACTTTTCGTTTGACCGCCCCCTTCTCCGGCGAATTGCAGTAGACATGCACCTCCACCGAGGCGGGAACCAACACAATCAAATCCTTCGGGCAGACGTCGACGCATTTGCCGCAACCGACACAAAGCTCGGGATGAACCACAGCGAGACCGTCGCGAATTTCAATGGCATTGAATGGACAGGCACGCGCACAACTGGCAAGCCCGAGGCAACCGTAGTCGCAACCCTTGGCACCGCCCGCAACCAGAACGGCGGAACGGCAATCCTGAATACCATTATACGGTGAGCGCACGGTAGTGGAGATGGTTCCGCTGCAGCGGACAACGGCAACCATCTTTTCCTTCTCCTCAGAAGTGATGCCTAAATATTCAGCGATGCGGGCGGAATCACTGGCCGGGGCAACCGGACAACCGCTTGGCATAGCCGCGCCCTCAACAACGGCCTTGGCAAAATCGGCGCAACCGGCATATCCGCATCCGCCGCAGTTAGCGCCGGGTAGCATATCCGTCACCGTTTCAATGCGCGGGTCGCTCTCCACGGCAAAGGCTTTAGCTGCCGTGCCGATAATTAGCGCTAAAATGGCGCCGAGTAGCGACGCAAAAACAAGCGAGGTCAATATAATCGTCATCGTGTGGTTGCCCTTATCTTAAAGAGAAATACCTTTTTCATAATTCATCATTCATATTTCGCGGCGATACGCCGCTTAGACTAGTCCGGAAAATCCCATAAAGACCATCGCCAGAATTCCGGCAGTGATCAGGCCGATGGCCGTTCCCTGCAGCGGAACCGGCACCTGAGCTAGATCCAGTTTCTCGCGCAGGCTGGAAAAAAGAATCAGCGCCAAGGCGAATCCAAGAGCGGAACAAAAACCAAAGATCGTCGATTCCAGCACCCCGTATCCGGCCTGTACGCTAAGTTCGGCCGCACCGAGCACCGCGCAGTTGGTGGTAATCAGCGGAAGAAAAATGCCGAGCGCCTTATAGAGTGGAGGGCTGAATTTTTGGAGAATAATTTCGACCAGTTGCACCAGCGAGGCGATCACGACGATGAACACCAGAATCTTCAGGAAGGTCAAATTGACCTCTGTTCCAGCCACCATGAAGGTTTTGGACAGAATATATTTGTAAATCACCGAGGTGACCAGCGAGGAAAGCGTCATCACAAAAACGACGGCACCGGACATCCCCAGAGCGGTTTTTGTTTTTTTAGACACCCCCAAAAAGGGGCAAATCCCTAGGAATTTTGCTAAAACAAAGTTGTTAACTAAAATCGCGCCAATCGTGATCGTCAGAATGTTATCCGCCATAAACTGCCCTCCAGAAATATTCAAAAAACGTGATACTTTAGGGGACCTCTTCGGCGGGCTCAACTCAAAGCTTCGAAAAGATTGAAGGTAGACCCCAAAGCACTCGCCGCCACAGATTGCGCAGCAGCAAAACACAAAAAAAAGAACACGAGAGAGCTAGATGCTAATCGGACATGCGATCAATCATCAAACGATGCGAAAGAACCGCCAGGCTGGACGCCAAGTCCTCTCGCTGAAGAGTCACATTTTTCGGTACAACCAGGCTGGCTGGTGTAAAATTCCAGATTCCGCGAATGCCGCCTTCGACCATCGCATCTGCTACCGTCTGCGCCACAGATCCGGTTACAGTGAGAACACCAATTTGAACATGCATCCGTTTAGCCAGTGACGGCATTTTTTTAATATCGAGGATCGTTTTTCCGTGAATCGTCTTACCGATCAGTTCCGGGGAGGAATCAAAGGCTGCCACAATCCGCATGCCGTGTTGCTCAAACCCCTGATATCCCAGCAGTGCCGCACCTAGGTGTCCAACTCCCGCGAGAAATGCATCAGTTGTATTCGACCAGCCCAAAAACTCTTCAATCGCCGTGATAATTTCATCCATCTGAAATCCAAGACGCGGTCGCCCCACGGCCCCGGTAATGGCCAGATCCTTACGAACCACAATGGGGTCGAGACCCAGCTCGCGTGCCACCACCGCACCGGAAGCGTACTCATCACCCGTCTCCTTCATCTTACGAAGCAACCGCAAATAGAGCGGCAGACGTTTAAGAGTCGGCACTCCGGCAGTTTTACATTCCATTGCATCCATCTTATCGAGCCTCCTGTTTATAGGATCGTATCAGGCTTACGCCACCGGCGTCAATTGAACTGGCGAACCTGCCTTCACCTGAACAGATCAGGCCGCCTGTCCCAACGGCACAGGAATCGCCCGGGGTTTCTTCTGCAGACAATCGTGGATCGCGTTGATCACATCGCCAGGGGTGGCCCGGGTAATCAACCGGCCCTCAACTTTCACGCAGGGAGCCAGTGCGGGATTAATCGCTAACTCCTCATCCGTTCCCGTAATGACAACCTGAGATTTCATTTTCGCGCCCAGCAGCAGGCTGAGCTGCTTGAAAAGTGTTGCGCCTGCGGTATAGCAGGTTTTTTCAGTGCAAATGCTGACAATAATTTTTTCCATTGGGTCGCTCCTTTCGCTGAACTCAGTGTGTAACTGACACCTATAATATTTTTATATCGATATTTGTCAATCGATATTAAACATAAACATTGATTTGTTTCACCCCCGGCACCAAATTTGACACGATTCCGGCGGGGAAATTAGATAACAAACAAGGTAAACCGACCCGAATGGTTGAGAAAACACCAAGAAAAGCAGGAAATTAAAACAGCGTGAATGGAATGAAGATTTGAACCGCGAATAACGCGAGTTGTTTCTACCGTCTTAGTATGCCGGGAAGGTGAACCGGGCACATAAGGTACACTTATAAAAGATCCCAAAAGGATCAGAGGCCGGAGATCAAAGGTCGGAGATCAGAGGTCGGCCCGGCGAACGGCCCACAACAATCACTCGGAGCCCCGCTGCCTTTCTCTAGCGGAGCAGTTGCAAAAAACCCTCTTCCATCTCCGTTCATCTCCGACTGGGTTTTCCACCCCGAAACACCGTCGAGCGAAGCGCCCCCATCCCGCTGGCGTACAGAACTGACACCCCGCCGTCCGCCTGGCACAAAGCGCGGCAACAAAATGAAATGTAGTGGCAATCCTTAGAAAACCCGCTACCCTTTCTTTCAACTGCTAGAACAATCAATACCCACTGACACCGCCAGCTCTATCTATTGAAAACGGAGATCACATGAAAAAAATACAGGATATGCAGGCGTTCATTTGCGATATGGACGGGGTGATTTATCACGGCAGCAAGCTGCTGCCCGGGGTTCTCGAATTTGTGCAGTGGCTCCAAAAGGAAAAAAAGAAGTTTGTTTTCCTAACCAACAGCAGCTCACGCACCCTGCGCGAACTGAGTGAAAAACTGGCCCGCATGGGACTGGATGTTGATGAAAGCCACTTCTATACCAGTGCGCGGGCGACCGCTACATTTCTGGCAACCCAGCTTCCCGGCGGCAGTGCGTACGTGATCGGCGACGCGGGCATCATTAACGCACTCTACGACAAAGGCTATTCCATCAACGACACCAACCCCGACTATGTGGTGGTGAGCGAAAGCCCAAACTATGACTATGCCCGAATCTGCCACGCCACCAAACTGGTATTGAACGGAGCCAAACTGATTGGAACCAATCCCGACCTGACCGGTCCGATCGAAGGCGGGCAAATTGTTCCGGCGACGGGCGCCCTGCTGGCACCGATTGAACTGGCGACCGGATCGAAGGCCTACTATGTCGGAAAACCGAACCCGCTGATGATGCGCAATGCACTCAAAAAGCTGGGATGCCGCCGCGAAGAAACCGCGATTGTTGGCGACCGCATGGACACAGATATCATCGCCGGGGTCGAAGCGGAAATCACAACTGTTCTCGTTTTGAGCGGCGTCACACAACGCGAAGACCTGCTAAAATACGCCTACCAGCCGGATTTGATTTTAAACGGCATCGGCGAACTGGCCCCTAAAAGCTAGAGCGTTTTTCGACAAGTAACCCATACATTTAAACGTCAGGGATCAATAATTCTACAAATAGTTTGCCTTAAACAATTTATAAATATTTATTGGATAAATCAGATCTGGCGCAAATATAAAGTGCTGACTTTTGTCAGAAGCATCGAAAATTGGAAACAAGCGTTATGATCATTTCAAATAGTATCATTTGATACTATCAGGCTGGTACTTGCAGGACGCGGGTGCCTCTCCTTTCAGCCGTTACCGCATAAGAATGCGGTCTCTCTCCCGTTGGTCGAGTCCCGTATTCGGGAGCGTGTGTGCTCCTGTCCGTGCGAGAGACACAAGCTCTCTGGACACAGAAAATCTCGTCCTGCAAAGACAATCACACCATGCGCTTCTTAGCACAATCACTGAGATTTGAGTCTTTTATTGTACAATTTCTGCCAGCATATCAGCTTCGTCACGCGCAGCCTTTTTTTGTTCAACGGGCAGGGAAAAACTCAGCACCGGCGTGCGTTTGGAGGGATTTTCAATGCAGATCCTGCCGCCCATCATTAGCGCCTTGCGCCGGACCAGGTCGAGTTGGAAATCATCCGCAGAAAGCTCCGTGCAAGGCCGGCGTTCATTTACTGAATCCAGAAGCCCTTTCGTCAAAACCGGATCCTCATCAATGCCCTTATACATCAGCAGGAAAGCAAGTTTCGTTCCCCCGTCCTCGCACGCCTCGCAGACCGTATGCAGCCCCACCAGCCCTTTTTGCGTTCCGTGCAGTGCACGGTCATACAGCGTGCTCAGCACGGCATGAGTCTTTTCCTGATCCGCATAAACATCTCCGGACAAGTCCCCTTCCCGGCTGAACGTAAAGAACAGTTTTTTACTTTCGGCCCGTTCCGAGAACTCGTCGGAAAGTTCTTCAAGAAAGTCATCCAGATTAAACCAGTCGGGCTGCGCACGCACGGACCCGTCCCCCAGGCAGGAAAGCTCACGGCGATAACTGAGAATGGACTGCAGTCGTTCGGCACTCCGGTTGATTTCACTTAGAGGTGCATAGACTCCCACCGGAAGATCACGATCGGCCAGCATTTCACGAGACAGCCCCAGAACGGGAAGCAACGGATCATTCAGATCTTCCGCAAGGTCATAAATCATACGATGGTCCGCCACGGAGGCTTTCTTCAGCCATTCTACTTCCTGCTCACTTTTTTTGCGTTCTTCTATTTCGTTCGCTACGGCATGGTTCCGTTGATCGAGCTCTTTCTCGGTATGGACGATAGCCCCCTGAAGCTCTTCCTCCCTCTGCTTCCAAGTCCGTTCCGCCTTACGAGATTCGCTCATTTCCTCTTTAAACAGGCTGATACGATGCGTCAGGCTTTCTTTTCCGAGTTCAACCAGATCTTCGAGTTCCTGCTTGGTTTTCAGTAAACCTTCCGCCTCTTCAGTGCGTTTATCGAGGGCGGCCTGGAGTTCATCCAGCTGAGACCCGAGCTCTTTCTGACCGGCTTTCAACTTTTCTTCATGCGCACTTTTTGCTTTTAGCTCACCAACCAGATCTCTCGTTTTCTGTTCGATCTGCTCATCAATCGTTTCCATCTGACGGGCGGCATCCGCCTGAACATCCTTCAACTGAGCTTCCAGGCTAACACGTTCTCCAGTTACCTGCTCCAGATGACCCGCCCGTTCCACGGCGGTTTCTTCCAGCTTCTGAATCCGGGTCTGGAGCGTTTGCCGTTCCTCTTCCCAAGTCTCTTTCGCACGGCAATGCTCAGCGACATCCCCGCTGGTCTGATCCAGAATCCGGGCATGATTTTCTTTTTCAGCGGCAATCCGCTCTTTCAGCTCCTGCTTGGTTTTCTTCAAATCCGCCACCTCTTCGGAACGGGTGTCTAGTGCGGTTTGCATTTTGCTCAGACGACCGGACAATTTATTCTGTTCCGCCTTCAGCTTCTCTTCGAGCTTATGCTGAATTTTAAGTTCCCCCGTCAGCTCCTTCGTTTTCTGTTGAATTTGTTGTTCAACGGCATCCGTCTGACGGGCGGCTTCCGCCTGAACATCCTTCAGCCGGGCTTCCAGGCCAACACGTTCTCCGGTTATCTGCGCCAGATTTTTCGCACGGTCCGCAGCAGTTTCTTCCATCTTCTGAATCCGGGTCTGGAGCGTTTTCCGCTCCTCTTCCCAGGCATCTTTAGCCCGGCAATGCTCAGCAACATCCCCGCTGGTCTGATCCAGAATCCGGGCATGCTTCTCTTTTTCAGCGGCAATCAGATCTCTCAGCTCCTTCCGCTCGACCGTGAAAGACTCCTCTTTCCCGCGGCTCGCTGCGCCGGCGAATGTCAATTCATGGGTCCGCTCGCGCAGCAACTCCTCAAGTTCCTGAGCTTTTGTGAAAAGAACATTTCTATCCTTCTTCCAGCGCTCTTCCGCTCTGAGCCGGTCCATCGCATCAGTTTCTGTCTGCTTCACCAGCTTATCGATTTTTGATTTCCGCATTTGGAGCTGTTTTTTAAGATCCCGCTGGGTCCTCTGAAAAACCTGCCCTTCCTCTTTGCGCGCAGCGGAGACCCCTTTAAGCTCCTGCATGTGTTCATCGAACGCGGTTTCCAGCTTTGTCAGTTTTCTATTGGATTTCTCCTGCGCGATTTCCAGCTGTTTTTTCCGGGCGTTCAGCTCCTTTAATTCCAGCTTAAGGGGAGCCGCACTCTGCTTCACCTGAACCTGAACGGTCTTCATTCCCGCATCCGCCTCTTTGCGGCTGATTTTCAAATCACGTTCCAGTTCATCCCGTTGCGCAGTCACTTGTTTCAGCTGCTTTGATAGACCCGCGACCTTTCCTTCCAGATCCCGCTCAAGACTGAGCAGTCGTTCGGTTTCGGTATCCCATTTCGAACGCCCGGACTTCAGTTCGGCAGAAATTGACACCCC
>Ga0307990_1002526_pt1 | contig 14567 bp, 8 predicted proteins | sample EllFjometagen129_FD_203168 | JGI IMG/M metagenome (GOLD analysis project Ga0307990, IMG submission 203168) | Marine microbial communities from Ellis Fjord, Antarctic Ocean - #129 | ecosystem: Environmental > Aquatic > Marine > Unclassified | place: Southern Ocean | collected 2014-10-08
CACGCAGTGTTTTTTTCTAAAGCTGCGGCGGCCAACACACAAGGTGATATTTAGAGAATATGGGCCCGTACATCACAAGCGCTTAGTTTGGTTGCGGCTAAAAGCAACTTTAGGTTTACTGGAATCCCTGCCTTGAGTGACTGACCGATACCTTCAGAAAGCTGCTTACCGGAGTATGCCTGTTGCTTCCCGTTTGAACTGACATGTAGAACGTAGCGTTTCTTTGGGGCAACCGTGAACCACTCCGGGAACTGGTTTATTCGGGGCCAATCAAGAGGGAGCTTCATGATGGTCTTGTGACGAGGTGAATCGAAATGCACCTTGCCCTCCCAATCCTTCTCTGCCGTTATGGACAGGTAAAGGCTGCCATCGTCTTCAACAGCACCGACGACAAGATCTTCCCGCCACGGATGGACAGAAATGCCCTGGGTCTTCCAAAGGCAGTACATGATAGTTGTTCGGGCAAAATTGCCGTCACCATGCCAGCCCTCGATCACGCCATCAGACTTCTGCTTCTTCCACATCACCTTGATTTCACTGTCTATCCATTCGGCGGCTGACGCTACGCGTTCGCGGTTGTACAGGTTCAACGCACTCTCGATCGAGTCTGCGTAACCGTCGGAGCTACTGCGTTCCCACGCATAGTTGCGGTAGTTATCGTTAATATTGGAGAGAGCCTTAATGGTGGCATCCCGATACTCCTTGGTACCATCGAGAAGGTAGACGGTATAGATTCCATTGTAGGTATAACCCCAGGTGTCTGCAATTCCTTTGCCTTTCCGGGTACCTGCAATCGGATCAATGCCATTGTAGAAAAGACCGTGTTCATTTCTTCCGACTTCCAGAATGCGGTCCAGCATTTCGTGGATTGGTTTCTCGTATGCCTTCTTCTTTTCGGGCATGGCAAAATTCACCGCCGCGTATAGTTCGCAGAGCCCGGAAACAATTTCACATCCATGGTCCCGCAGTCTCAGGTTACTTGAGTCACGCGTCGGGTGGTGTTTGTCGAGCAGGTAGTAATCGCCCAGACGTATTGCCCACTCCAGATACTTCTGGTCGCCTGTCATCCAATAGATGCGTGAGAGCGCCTGAAGCATCTCGCCGTTCACTTCCACATTGGTTGATACGATCTTGCCATAAGCGGTGTCGACCGGAGCCTGTTTCCACATGTCGTCAAGAATAGCAATCATGCGATCGCACCATGGACTTTGACCAAGCCATTCAGTAAGGGGCAGGAGTCCGTCTTTGATGTACTCAGATGAGCCGAAAAGAATGCTGTTGAGATTTGGTTTGTCCTCAGAAAAGCCCTTTTTGGCGAAATTGTAGGTATCCGGAAGTACGCCGATCCGCGAGGTGAGCTTGATTTCAGTCGCCAGCATTTCCTTCATTATGCCCTCGAACATGGTGCGATCCGTGAAAGATGTTGTCAGCACCATAAAGGGATAATTGTCGGCCGCAGAATCCTTTGCATTCCAATATTGGTCATTTTTGTTTCGGGGAATAAGTTTCGTCTCGGGATCAGCAAGTTTTAGCCATCCTTCCACGTATTGATGGCACCTGCGAAATCCTTCGTTGGCCAGTTTTCCGTTGACAAGGGCCTTGTCAAAAAGTTCCTGTTCGTCTGCACACAAGCTAAATTGAGGTACGGCCACCGCGAACAGAAAAAGGCATATTGGTAGGTGTCTTGTTTTCATTGTATAGATCTTTCTTTATTTGTCACTAAGATTATCTAATGTAGCGCAATAGTGCCATCTTTAATTTAAAAAATGGTTGAAGGGTTTAAAAGGTTGAAAAGGTTGAAGGGGTTGAAATCTTTGAAATCAGTTAATAAAGTTATTGCTTATTTTGACTAAACTCTTATTATAATCCACATATAATTTAAGTGGAATATTTTTTAGCACGCTGATTGTGGTGTGCATGACCTGCTAACTCATCAGAATAAGAACAGACAATGGAGGTTTTGAGATGAAAACTAATTCAGTATTCGCGAGTATAATGATATTGGGCTTGATGGCGGGAATGCAATCCGCCCAAGCGGACACCCACACTTGGACGAATAAGGTCACTGGCGCACAGGATTGGTCCACTGCTGGGAACTGGAGCGGCGGTGTGTACGTGTCCGATCCAGCGAATGAACTCATGTTCTTTGCTGACGTCAACGCCTTGCCTTCTTCGGGCATCAAGACCATAACGAGCGTACCGGCCGCGCTTTCGATGAACACTTTGACCCTAAATGGCATGTCGCCGAACAACATCAACGGCTACACAATCATTTTTGGCGACGGCACCTCTGTCTGGACCATCGGGGATGGTACGACATCAACGATTAATCTTAACGCCAAACAATGGTCCTTCGACTACCGTTCTGTATTCTACCACCCTCCCAACATCAGGTTCAACCAGGCCATTACCACGATTACCGGCAACGGCAGCGGCGGCGGGTTTTACTTCGAGGGAAACATTACTGAAACTGCTCCTGGCTACGGCATTACCAAGAGCGGCAACAGCAGGGCGATGTTCTTCGGCACCAACACCTACAGCGGCCCGACAACGGTCAGCGGCGGCATCTTACGCCTCAGCAGTGCCTCCGCCCTGCCGGGCGGAACCGGGGTCTCGGGCGGGACCAGCGCGCTGACCCTTAATGGCGGTGTGCTGGAACTGGCAACCGGCGATTTTCAGCGCGGCCTGGGAACTGCCGGCAATCAGTTTCAGATCATCGGCGGGACCAGCGGATTCAGTGCCAAAGGGGCACCCAGGTACGTCACAGTCAATAACGATGCGGCTCAGGAGCTGGTGTGGGGCAGCACCACCTTTCAGCCGACAGCACTTGTGCTCAATTCTGCATCTGCAACCCGGGAGGCAGACAAATGCGACAACAATCTGACGCTTTGCAACAAGCTTGATCTTAATGGGGCCACGCGCACCGTTCAGGTTAATGCGTATACGGCCTTCATCCCAAGCGATATCCAGACTTCCAGCGGCACAGCAGGACTCACCAAGACAGGCAACGGCACGCTGGTGCTCTCTGGCGCCAACACCTACAACGGCCCGACCACGATCAGTGGCGGCGCGCTGAGCATGGGCGCGACCAATAATCTCGGTGACGGCGGCAATCTCATCTTCAATAGCGGCACACTCCAGATCACCGGCACCTCGATCACAAACATCGCAAGCATCGGGCATGCAGTAACATTTAACTCCGGCACCAAAGGTTTTGACATCCACGACGCAGCCAACACCTTCACGGTCGACCAGGTTCTCAACCAGGGCAGCGGCTATTTTTACAAATACGGCGCAGGCACCTTGGTACTCAACCAGGCCAATACTTTCACCGGCGAAAGCTGGATGACCGGCGGCGGCACTTTGGTGCTGGACTATAGCACCGAGGATAATTCCAAGCTCTCGGCTACCCAGGAACTCAGATGCAACGGCGGCGCGCTCACACTCAGTGGTGGTTCGTACACCCAAGTGGTTAGCGCCACCACGCTCGGACATTATACCGGCAGCTTCATCACCCGCAGTTCCGGCACCGCCACGATCAATTTGAACGCGATCAATTCCTCTTGGCGCGACGGTGTCGATAGTGCGTTATCTTTGTCCGAAGCTGGCATTGCTACAACGGATAGACTGAACATCGGCAGCGGCATCCTGGGTGCGTGGGCTACCGTCGGTTCCCACTGGACAGTGAATAGCATCAACGGTGCTTCGTAACAAAATATTCTGGGCGTAGATTAAGAGAGATTAAGATAAAGATTAGGATAAAGATTAAGAGCGAGATCCATATCCCCTCGTCTTTACCTTATTCTTTACCTTTGTCTGCTCGGTCAAATCTCTTTTCCCTCTATCCACGACTTCAACCCCTTCAACTGTCTCTCGATAAAGTTTCCCACTTTGACGATTTACAGCTTTTAGTAGAAGCAAAAAAGATTTATTATAGAGATCTGTTTTTCTTACAAATAATTTTTCAGAACAAAGTTTTACTCTATGTCAAAATTTTTAATAAAAGGAATGAAGCCGATTAGCGGTTCATACCAGGTACCCGGCAACAAAAATGCGGCTCTGCCGATGATTGCAGCGGCTCTTCTCACCACCGAGCCGGTTTTATTGACCGACCTGCCGCTGATCGCTGATGTCCGGACCATGCTGGATCTATTGACTGAGATGGGGGTTGAGGTTGAAATTGATGCCGTCAAACACTCGGTACGCATACAGGCCCGCAGAATTAAAAGTACCCACCTCAAAAAAACCCTTTGCGGACGGGTGCGCTCTTCAATCCTTTTTGCCGGTCCCCTGCTGGCCAGGCGCGGATCAGCTAAACTTTATCCTCCGGGCGGTGATGTGATCGGCAGACGCCGGATTGACACCCATCTTGACGGTCTCCGACAGATGGGTGCAACTATACGTACACGCGGTGCTTACACATTTAAGACTGAAAAGAAACTGATCGGCAAAAGGATACTGCTGGATGAGGCCAGTGTCACTGCTACCGAGAATCTGATAATGGCTGCCTCTCTGGCTGAGGGAACAACCACTCTGTACAACACGGCCTGCGAACCGCATGTGCAGGACCTATGTAATATGCTCAATGACATGGGTGCAATTATTACCGGAATCGGAACCAACCTGATCACAATTGAAGGTGTGAAAAAATTAAACGGCACAACCCAGAGGATTGGTTCCGACACGATTACAGCCGGAAGTTTTCTGGTAGCCGCACTGGTTACAGGCGGCGACCTGACGCTCGAGAACATCGAACCATCTGATTTCGAGATTTTAGAGAAGCCATTCAAGCGCTTTGGTGTGCGCTGGCAGATAAACCATCAGGCCCGCACCCTGAAAGTTCCACCGCGCCAGAAGCTCAAAACCAAATATGATTTTGGAGATGCCATCCCAAAGATTGAAGATGGACCCTGGCCGATGTTCCCCTCCGATTTAATGAGTGTCCTGATTGTGCTGGCCTCGCAGACCAGGGGCACAACCCTCTTTTTTGAAAAAATGTTTGAGAGCCGTATGTATTTTGTTGATCATCTGATCGGAATGGGGGCACGTATTGTGCAATGCGACCCCCACCGCATCGTTGTAACCGGTCCATCGCGTCTACAGGGATCGTATGTGACCAGCCCGGATATCCGCGCCGGCATGTCTCTGCTGATTGCAGCTCTCTGCGCCAAGGGGGAGACCGAGATCATGAACGCAGGCAGTATTGACCGCGGTTATGAGAACGTTGAGAATGAGCTCCGCAAGCTCGGGGCCAATATTGAGCGGATCACGAATTAAGAAGTTCTAAAGTGCGAGAGTTCTAAAGTTCTAAAGTTTGATTGCTGCATATTAGCCAGCTTCGCTGATCCCGCAAGGCGGGATGCGAGAGTTCTAATTTTAACACGGTGTCACGGTGTTACGGAGAAGTTTCTGGATACTTTTAATAATGATGGGCGCATTTCAGGTCCGTTGAAAATATACTATTATGCCGATAAACCTGTAGATCCCGATTCCATCGGGATTGTCCGGTTGGAAACCGGACCTACTTTTACGAACAATATCTGTATTCCCTTATTACCAAAACACGGAGTTTTTTTCTAAAGCTGCGGCGCTTAACACACAACCAGACATTTAGAGAAAAGGGGTCGTCACATCACAGGCACTTAGTTTGGGCTGCGGACAAAGCAGCTTTAGTCATTTGGTTTGGTTTGCTTACGACGGCCACGACCTTTATGGCGGTGCTTTCTGCGGGTTGATGCCTCAGCCAAATCACTGCTGCTGACAGTTTCGCCACTTTTGACGGCCTTTTCATAGAGCGCACTCCACTGCGCTAGAAGATCAGCTCCTTTGCCATCCACGGCAGCCACAATCTGCTTGAAAATAAAGGCCTCTTCAAATTTGCTGTTTCTCACAAAACGGTTTGCCCTGGAATCAGACTGAACATTATCAAAACGTGGCACAATATCAATTGCTGCCACCGCTGAGTAAAAAACAGCCTTAGGTATGTGCAAGGAGCTCGTCAGATGACGCAACAACCTGCGTGCAATATTCATGCGATTAATTCTACCGTGACTACTCTTCGACTGCTCTTTTGCACAATCCTCAAGAAAGAGCGGATAAAAGAGAGTGGCGGTGCGTATCCCATTAGAAAAAGACCCATTCTCAGGCATGCTGTCAAGTGCGGCCAGATACCGCCATAGGTCAGATCTCTGTTTACCGCTACGATTGATATACTCATCAACCTGCGGAATCAGATCTGCCAGCATTCCATATTCCCAGAGCATCTTAAAGGCACTCTCCGAAGCATTGACTGTGAAAAGCCGGTAAACCTCATCGCACACCCTTGGCACCGAGGCATTCAGAATATCTGAATGGTGTTCTTTGATTGCCTTACGGCAGCTCCGTTCAATTTTAAAATCCAGTTTGGCGGCAAATCTAATTGCACGCATCATACGCACCGGATCTTCCTGGAAACGCACATTGGGATCTCCGATACTTCGGATGATCTTGCTTTCAAGATCTTTGAGTCCACCTACATAATCAATAATATTGAAATTTTTTATATCATAAAAAAGGCCGTTAACGGTAAGATCACGCCTTTTTGCATCTTCTTCAGGGGTGCCAAAGGTGTTATCCTCGCTCTGATAAAGGCCATCATCTCCTTTAACAGCCTTTGGCTGTGCTCTGAACGTGCTTGTTTCTATGACTTTGCGGCCAAAAACGATATGCGCCAGACGGAAGCGGCGTCCGATCAGAAAACAATTGCGGAAGATTTTGCGGATCTGTCCCGGTTGCGCATCAGTACTGATATCAAAATCTTTGGGAGTGCGCCCTAGAAGCAGATCGCGCACACTGCCACCGACAAGATATGATGTGAAATTATTGTTAACGAGCCGATATAAAACCTTGATTGCATCAGGATCTATATTAGAACGCGATACACAATGATCATTGCGCTTTCTTATAACGGGCTTATCTTTTTTTAAAAACATATAAATCTAGCTAAATTACATCTATTACACCAAACAATCTGTAATTTTATCAAATTTCTCACATCAAAACAAGCAAGCAAAATAATAGGGGTTAGGGAGCTGAAGGGGTTAGGGGTTAGATGGCGAGTGGCGTCGCTGCGCTCTGTGAGTTGTGAATGGTAAGTGGTAAGTGGACAACACATACTTTTACACGTACTCGTACACGCAAATCTCCAAAACCTAGGGTGAGGATAGAGGGAAAAGAGATTTGAGTGTACGAGTACGTGTACGAGTGCGGAAAAAACAACCCAAAAAATTGGGGCGTTCTGTCCTCAAAGACCTTTTCGAACAGGCTCTTATTCGAACCCTTAACCTCCACCCTTACTCGGATACCCTTAAGCGACCAACTTACACGGTCTTCATGCAACGGAACGATCTCGTGAGAGAATAATCATGCGTCCTACTTGTCAGGACGTAGCCCCGCCCTGCGGGGCGGAGAGCGACGGGACGCTACTTATTAACAACAGGAGCTTCTACTTCAGGGGGTGGATTCCCGGCAATTATAGTCAGTTCAACTGGCTCCATGCGCTTAGATCTGGCTGTAAGCATAATCCGTCCATCCTCTCCGGTGGGCACAACAATGGCTAGCGCCAATCCGTTGAATGCGCGCACTGAACGACCTTGAAAATTCTCATGGCTCATGGGATCGCCATTGGCAAGCGCCTGCAGTTTTCCGGGTCCCTCAACCTCAAAAGTCACCCAGTTCTCCGCAATCGGAACAAAATTACCACTCTCATCTTCAATCCGGATCGTCACGTAAGATAAATCGCGTTCATTGAGCTCAAGCTTTGGTTTATCCGCTGTCAGAGTGAAACTGGATGCCTCTGCGGCGGTCTTGACAATTTCAGTGACCACCACGGCTCCATCTTTGCGGGCAACAGCTTTCAGCTCGCCGGGGGTATAGACAACCGGCCATTCAAGGCGCATGCCCTTTTTCTCAGTAAATTTTTTCTCGCCAAGTGACTTGTCATTCAGGAACAGCTCTACGCTGTCGCAGTTTGAGTAGCACCAGACCGGGATTGTAGTTCCCTCTTTGCCGTTCCAGGTCCAATGCGGAAGGATATGCAGCATCGGTTTTTCAGTCCATTGGCTCTGATAAAAATAGTAGGTATCCTTCGGGAAATTGCAAATGTCGATGATGCCGAAATTACCGAGTACGCGTGGCCACCCTCCTGACTCGCCAAGATAGTCAAAACCGGTCCAGCGAAACTCCCCGGCAACATAAGGGAGTGTCTTGGTCAGGTGCCATGAACCCAGAGCACTGATCCTAACTCCGGCATTATCGTAAGAGGATTCATACCAGACATCTGTTTCCGGAAAAATCTCTTTTTCTGTAAGATGCGCTGGTTGGCGGGCTGACTCGCGATAACGGGAATGAGTCCGATACTCACCACGCGTCTGCAGGGAATGGGGCACCTCTGAGGCATACATCAGACGGTCAGGGTATTGCAGATGATCGGCTTCATACTGGAAGCATGATCCACCACCGCCATTGTAGCCGACCACATCAAGCTGTTTTGAAAAGCCACTCTCATTGGCACCCTGAATATGGTTACATCCAACTGTAACCAGGCGGGTTGGATCAAATTTGTGGCTGATCTTCTGCAGTTGTTTGACCGTTTCAAGCTCACCAAACTGCTGAGCCTCAGGCACCTCGTTGCCGATGCTCCACAGCACAACCGAGGGATGATTGCGATCACGTTTAATATGATCGATTAAATCACGCTCTGCCCACTCATCGAAATACAAGTGGTAACCCTTTCTAGCTTTACCCTTGTTTTTCCTGCTGGCCACCAGTTTTCTCTGCTTCTCATCATAGAAAAAGCCCCGGCGCCACTCATCAAAGGTCTCATCAATAACAAGAAATCCCATGCGGTTACACATATCCAGCAATTCAGGTGATGGCGGATTATGAGAAGTGCGTATTGCATTACACCCCATATCTTTGAGCATGCGTAAACGACGTTCCAGAGCCTGATCCCACATAGCCGTGCCCAATGGTCCGAGATCATGATGGTTGCACATTCCCTTCATAATTACACTCTTGCCATTCAGCAACAGTCCCTTGTTGGCGTCAAACATAACTTCACGTACCCCCAGGGGCGTTTCATAATTATCTACCAGCACTTTACCATCACGCAACTCCGTGCGAACTGTATACAGGTTCGGTGACTCCGGCGACCAAAGTAAAGGATCATCCATCTTAAGCGCTTGAGAAACCACCGTTTCCCCACCCGCTTCCAGTTTAAAACGACTTACCGTTGATGCCACACTCCTGCCGGCTGCATCAATAATATTTTGGGTCACAATCACCTGCTTTGCTCCATCATAGCCATTGCACAAAGTGGTTTTTACCGCCACCTCGGCCTGTTCAGCTGTGATTTTCGGGGTGCTGATCTGAGTGCCCCAATGAGCCACCCGCAGTTTGTCGGTGAACGTCAACCAGACATGCCGGTAGATACCCGAACCTGTGTACCAGCGTGTAGAAGGCTGCAGCGAGTTGTCCACCCGCACCGCCAGCACATTATCGCCCCTGAGTTTCAGATGCGGGGTAAGATCATATTCAACGCCAATATAGCCATAGGGGCGCTTGCCCAACCGATGGCCGTTGATCCAGACCTCACCATTCATATAAATGCCATCAAATTCGATAAAGACCTTGCGTCCGTTAGTATCAGCAGGCAACTTGAATGATTTTCGATACCAGCCGGTTCCGCAGGGCAGGTATGCGCCTCTTGTACTGCTGGGATTCAGCTCATTATAGGGTCCCTCAATACTCCAATCGTGCGGCAGATCTAGCTTGCGCCACTGCGAGTTGTCAAAATCGGAGTGATCCGCACCCTGGGGATCTCCCTTGATAAAAGACCATCCGGCATCGAAATTCTGACGCATACGCTGATTATCAGCACTGCTGCCCGGCTTGAGCTCCGCATGGACTGAGCTGTTTATTACAAAGACCGCGCAACATAATGCGGCCAATACCTTTGTGACATATATCCTCATTTTCATTTTCCTTTATTTAGTCTCTTACTCGAAGGGCAAGACAAACATGAATGTCCTTGCGATAACATGTTGTTCTTAAATCCTAATCATTCTCCTCATCTGAAACTGCCTGGATTAGGATCATGACAAGGATCAATTCTCAATTCTACACCGCGCAGCAACCAAACTTTAGAACTCTCGCACTCTCGCAATTTAGTAGCTATTCTCTCAACTCCTGTCATAAAAAACAAGAAACTGAATCAATTATTTCCATAAGTCGTTGAGAGGAAGTAACTAAAATGGCTTTCAGTACAACCTTTAACTCTCGGTCTTTCAGGGCAAAAAGGCAAGTTTAACACAGAGAGACCTGTAGATCCCGATTTCATCGGGATTGTCCGGTTGGAAACCGGACCTACTTTTAAAAACAATACCTATACGCCTTTTTCCAAAACGCACAGCGTTTTTTTCTAATGCAGTGATGTTTATCGCAACATTATCAATGAATGTAAACAGAAAACACATATCACTCAAATCTCCTTTGGTTGCGGCTTCGCAGCATTAGAACTTTAGAACTTCCCCCTTATTTCATCAGTCCGCAGAGTTTTGGAATCAAGGTTGATATCCAGGGGATATAGGTTATCAACAATAGAGCCACAACCATCGCCCCGAAGAAAGGCAACGCCTCTTTAGTTACCTTGGCAATGGTAGTTTTTCCCACACTACAACCGATAAACAGACATGTTCCAACAGGCGGTGTGCAGAGCCCGATACAGAGGTTGGCAATCATTATGATACCAAAATGGATATCAGAGATACCCAGCTTATGGGCAACCGGAAGCAGGATCGGGGTGAAGATCAGCAATGCCGGTGTCATATCCATAAAGGTTCCGACTATCAGAAGCATGACATTTATCGTCAATATCACAATATAGGGATTATCAGAGATTCCAATCAACGCGCTGGAAACAGTCTGCGGAATATTGGCAACTGTCATAATCCATGACATTGCACTGGATGCACCGATCAACAGCATCACCATCGCCGTTGTCAATCCGGTCTGCAGACATACATCGGGAAGATCTTTCCACGGAATCTCACGATATATCACAACTGATAACAGGAACGCATAGGCCACTGCGACTGCGGCAGCCTCAGTGGCAGTGAATATACCCCCCAGAATGCCTCCGATGATTACAACAATAAGTAACAAGGCTGGATAAGCACGCGAAAAGGTTTTAAACCTTACACAACAAAGCCCCGAGAAAACGACAAACAACACAAAACCATTTGACAGGTGAAACCGGCCGAGGCTAAACCCCAGATCAAGTATATTGTATCGGGATAACACCCCCGCTGCAATCATTGCTGCGATAACTACCAATACCTCAATTATTTTTGTCCAAGCAACTTCCGCAACAACAAGATCACCATCAACCGCAATTTTACCATATCCCCGTTTGACGGAGATAATGCCGGAAACAATCATAATCGCCAGGCCAACCAGAATGCCGGGCAGAATACCTGCCATGAACATGGCAGCAACTGATACAGATCCCCCGACCGCAACCGTGTAGACAATCATGCAGTTTGATGGAGGTATCAGCAGTCCGGTTGTAGCCGCAGTGGAGGTCACAGCCACATTAAACTCGCGATTATACCCCTTGCGATTCATCTCAGGAATCATAAATCCACCAACCGATGATACCGCCGCGGCGGCTGAACCCGAGATTGAGCCAAAGAGCATGCAGGTGAATGTATTGACATACCCCAGACCACCGGGCAGCTTACCAACCATAACCGCGGCAAAATCAATCAGGCGGCGGGCCAGCCCGCCACGTCCCATCAGATAACCGGCGAAGATAAAGAAGGGTATGGCAAGCAGCGGAAAGCTATCAATTCCATTGACCATACGCTGAGCCACGATATATCCGGAATCGCCACCGTTTGCCAGAATTGCCAGCAATGATGCTCCGGCAATTGCAATTGCAATAGGTGCATTCATAAAAAGAAGCACCGCAAATGTAACAACAAGAATTAGTACAATACTGCCCATAAGATTAACCCTCTGACCCAACTTCGACGTTTAACGGTTCAACGGGAGCCTTATGTATTTCAATAATATTCTCAACCGAAAACAGAACTATGAACAACCCGGAGATCGGCAGTGACATATAAATCATGCCACGTGTCAAAAAACTCATAGTTGTTAAAACCTGCGACATCTGCCCCATGGCAAGTCCGAACCCTCCTATAATAAATACAATCACAATCAGCGCAATCACAATCAGCTGAACTATCACCGCCACGAGTTTAGCTGCATCGGGGTGCAGTTTAGCAACAAAAAAATCAACTCCAAGATGGACTTTACGGTCGAAGGCCAACGCGGCCCCGAAAGTCGACACCCATACCAGCAGCATCCGGGCAAGCTCCTCGGTATACTCAGCCTGCCCCCCGATAAAAGGAAACAGCTCCGTCATAAAGCGGGTGAAAACACCCCACAGCACCGTAATGGTCAAAGCTGCGACCAGCGTAATAACCAGAATCTCCAGCATCTTGACACTTCCATTCCTGATTAACTTCAAGACTCCCATCACTTAACCTCCTGTATTTCGGCATAGAGCGCACGTACATCTGCGTATGCATCCATCTCCAGAATCGGGGCACAGGCTTTGCGAAAACTCTCGATATCGGGTTTAATAATTTCGACACCTGACTCTTTGGCCAGCTTCAGACACTCATCGGTCTTCTCTTTCCACAGTTTGCGCTGAAAAATCTCAGATTCATCCGCCGCTGTCTGCATGGCCACACGAATATCCTCCGGGAGCTTATCCCATATTTTGGTGCTGACAATCAGTATATCAGGGATACGCTGATGACCGGTGAGCGTAAAGAACTTGCAGATCTCATTGTGTTTACTGGTGATGAATGACGGTGGGTTATTCTCAGCAGCATCCACAACGCCTTGAGAGAGGGCGGTATAAAGCTCGCCCCAACTGATCGGACAAGGACTGCCACCCATCGCATTAATCATATCCATCGCCGAACGACTTTTCATAACACGAATCTTCATGTTTTTAACATCAGCAACGCTGCGGATCGGCTTCTTCACAGAGTAAAAATTCCTATCACCCGAGTCATAGTAGCAAAGCCCCTTAAAGTTCAATGCCACGCCCAACCCCAGAAGCCTTTTTCCGACCGGGCTATGCATGGTCTTCCAGAAATGATCAGCGCCACGGAAGGCAAAAGGAACTGAAAATACCTTCATCTCAGGGATAAAGGCCTCAAGCGAAGCGGCCGAGACCTTAGTCATGGCCAGTTCCCCCTTCTGCACCTGTTCCAGGCAGTCAACTTCCCCCCCTAGTACACCACCTGAGTAAATATCTATGGTGGCCCTGCCATTGGTCAGCTCTTCAAGACGCTTCTTCATGAAAAGCATTCCCTGATGAACCGGATGTTTTTCATCAAGACCGTGGCCAAGTTTTAAAACAAGCGTATCTTCCTTCGAGCCGCCGTTACCTTGTTTCGGTTTTATCACAAAAGAGCCAAGTATGCATGTAACCAGCACTCCGGTCATCAATCCGGCCACAAAAAAAGATTTAGATTTACCCATAACGATTAATTTCCTTTTAAGAGAGTCAATTGGGCTACAGTATGCAAAATCGTCACAATTTTGTCGATTATAAAAAGAGCCCGTTTTGGTGGCAAATGCGATTTTTGTTGTTAAAACGGTGCGTTCAAGCAAGACTCAACATGCTGAAGCGTAAACTAGGTACGAAAATCTGTATGTAGTTCACACGTTAGTGCGTCCGCATCATCCGGTACTCTCCGTAAATTCCAGCAGGCTGAAGCCTGAACTACATACCTGACGTATCCCAGACCCGTATGTAGTTCACAATTCACCAAATTATTTAGGGGCACATTTCATTTCCGTTAATGAAATATATTTTGCTATAATAAGCAAAATCATTATTTAACGACCGCAATAAAAACTGCCACAAAAGATGGAGCATAAAATGAATATAGCACATACAATATCTTCCGCATTTTGCATTATGTCAGCCGCGATCCTATCGCTTAATCTCGGCTGTGCAACTCAAAACAGCATACGGACAGTTGTTCTTCTGGAAAAAGATTGGCAGTTTATCAACGAAGAGGTGGCCGATGCACAAATACCCGAAACCGATACCGCAAACTGGAAAACAGTATCTGTGCCTCACGACTGGGCAATAAAAGGACCTTTCGATAAACAAATCGACGCACAGGTGGTTAGAGTAGTCCAGAATCTTGAAAAAAAAGCCCACCCAAGACCAGGAAGAACCGGAGCTCTGCCGCATATCGGAGTTGGCTGGTACCGGAAAAGCTTTACGCTGCCGGAATTCAAAACGGGCAAAAAAGCAATTTTGATGTTTGATGGAGCCATGAGTGATGCCCATGTCTATCTCAACGGCCAGAAGGTCGGCAACTGGGCATCTGGTTATAATTATTTCAATTTCGACATCTCTCAATACATTCAAGCGGGAGAGAATCTTTTGGCCGTCCGGCTTGAGAACCTATCTTTTTCATCGCGCTGGTATC